>Ga0181539_1004895_pt1 | contig 11193 bp, 10 predicted proteins | sample PEATcosm2014_Bin_46_FD_119767 | JGI IMG/M metagenome (GOLD analysis project Ga0181539, IMG submission 119767) | Peatland microbial communities from MTU Mesocosm Facility, Houghton, MI, USA - PEATcosm2014_Bin23_60_metaG | ecosystem: Environmental > Terrestrial > Soil > Wetlands > Peat | place... | reverse complement strand
CTGCTCCGCGTCTGGCGGGAGGCCACCATCGCCTACTGCGCCGCCCTCGGGCTCGATCCCGTCGACGACCCCAGCAACCGCGACCCGCGCTTTCTGCGCAGCCGTGTCCGCCACGAGCTCCTGCCCGCGCTGGAGGCCGTGTTCCCGGGCGCCCGGCGGCGCCTGGCCACCCTGGCGGAGCGGCAGCGACAGCTCCAGCCCCGGGCGGGGAACGGCGCGCCCGGGGCGGGAGAGGCCCTCAACCGGCCTGTCGCGTCCCCATCGCGGCCCCCGCGCAATTCGGAGCACCTGCTATAGACTGGCTCGATGCGCAACTCGCGGCGCCCGTTCACCTACCTGCTGCTGCTCCTCTCGGTGGTGGTGGTGGCGGCCATCCTCTACGGCCACACCGGCCCCTCGGCGGCCTCCCGCAGCAGTGGCCAGCTCGACCAGGCGGTGCAGCTCTGGGCCTCCGATCACACGGCGGCCGCGGCCATCTCCAACACCAAGCAGACCCAGCTCAGCAGCGACGGGACCACGGTGACCTGGTATGACAATGCGGGGACCCTCTACACCACCACCATCACCGAGGGCGACGAGGCGACCAATGAGTTCCAGAAGGTCGGCTACACCAACTACGCAGACCAGAGCGGAGGCTTGAGCGACCTCTTGGCCGCCCTGCTTCCGTCCCTCGTGCTCATTGGGATCATGGTGTTCTTCGTCTGGTGGATGCTGCGCCAATCCCAGGCGGGCAACAACCAGGCGATGTCGTTCGGTCGCAGCCGGGCCCGGTTGCTCGCCGGCGACAAGCCGTCGGTCACCTTCATGGATGTCGCCGGAGTCGACGAGGCCAAGACCGAGCTGGGCGAGATCGTCGAGTTCCTCAAGTTCCCGGACAAGTTCACCGCGGTGGGCGCCCGCATCCCCAAGGGGGTGCTGCTGGTCGGCCCGCCGGGCACCGGCAAGACCCTGCTCTCCAAGGCGGTGGCCGGGGAGGCGGGGGTGCCCTTCTTCAGCATCTCGGGCTCGGAGTTCGTCGAGATGTTCGTCGGGGTGGGCGCCAGCCGGGTGCGCGACCTCTTCCGGAAGGCCCGGAAGGCGGCGCCCTGCATCGTCTTCGTGGATGAGATCGACGCGGTGGGCCGGCGCCGGGCCGGCGTGGGGGTGCACCTCGGCCACGAGGAGCGCGAGCAGACCCTCAACCAGCTCCTCGTCGAGCTGGACGGCTTCGACCAGGGGGCTCGGATCGTGGTCATCGGGGCCACCAACCGAGCCGACGTGCTCGACGAGGCGCTGCTGCGACCGGGGAGATTCGACCGCCAGGTGACGGTCGACCCGCCCGACGTCACCGGCCGGGAGGCGATCCTCGCCGTCCACGCCCGCGGCAAGCCCCTGGCCCCCGACGCCGACCTCGGTCTGCTGGCCCGTCGGACCGCCGGCTTCACCGGAGCCGACCTCGCCAACCTGATCAACGAGGCGGCGCTGCTGGCGGCACGCGAACAGCTCCCCGAGATCGGCATGCGCCAGCTCGAGGCGGCGGTCGACCGGGTGCTCGCCGGCCCCGAGCGCCGAGGACGGCTGCTCAGCCTCGACGAGCGGCGCACCATCGCGTACCACGAGATGGGCCACGCCCTGGTCCTCACCGCGCTGCCGGGCACCGACCCGGTGCGCCGGGTCAGCATCGTCGGCCGGGGGCGCTCCCTGGGTTGGACGCTCACCGTCCCCGAGAACGACCGAGCCCTGGGCTCGAAGTCGCAGCTGCGCAACCGGCTCGCCGGCCTGCTCGGGGGCCGCGTCGCGGAGGAGCTCGTGCTGGGTCAGGACGACATCACCACCGGAGGCGCCGACGACCTCCTCAAGGCGACCCAGCTCGCCCGCCAGATGGTGACCGAGCTGGGGATGTCAGGCCTCGGGGTGCGCGTCGTGGAGGCGGGGGAGGCGGCGCTTGCCCACCTCCATTCGGACGAGCTGGGCCGCCGGGTGGACGCCGAGGTCGACCGGCTCCTCGATGAGGCCCTGGGTCGGGCCCGCACCATCCTCGGCGCCCGGAGAGATCTCCTCGACGACCTGGCGGCTCGGCTGCTGGAGGTGGAGACGATGACCGGGGCGGAGCTGGTCGAGGTGATCGCCTCGCACGCCACGGTCGAGCTGCGTGGAGTCGTCGCGCTCGTCCCGCCCCGGCCGCCGGTCGAACCGGCGGTGGCCGCCGTCGCTCGGGCGGCGAGCCCGCCCCCACCGAGGCCGGCCACCGTCCCCGCCGGGACAGGCACGCGGCCCAGCGGTCCGCCACCCTGGCTGCGCACGCTCCTCCGCGCCGCCGCCTCCGCCCTGGGGGGACACCCCGGGCCGGGCGGGCTGTCGGGGTAGGTCCGGGTCACTCTCGGGGGGGCCGGGCGGGAGAGGGCGACCCCGCCGGACGGCGCTTGACACACCCCCTCAGAAGTTATCAAGATGTTGTGCCAGCAGCCGGTAAGACCCACTACATCTTGAAGCCGGCTGGGCGCCTTCTCCTTCGCCGGAGGCCCGACCCCTCAGGGCCGGGCCTCTCCGGTCTCTGGACCGGGTCTGAGCTGCACGGAGAGGCGGCCGCGGGGATGCCCGGCGGGCTCAGGTGGTCCAGACCGGTGCCGAGCCGTCGAGGTCCAGGTCGCTGGTGACCTGCTTCGCCAGGGACGGGGTGGCGGTCGCCGCCCCCTTGAGGTACCAGAGCTCGAAGTACCCGTCCCCCGCCTCGGGGGCCAGGTAGATGAGGTCGGTGCCGTCGGGCGACCACGCCGGCGAGGCCGCCATGGTCCCGACGACCAGGCGGTCCAGGGGGCCGAGAGTGCCGGTGGCGGCGTCGAAGCTGGCCACCACCAGGTCGGACTCAGTGCTGCTCGGCGCCCCGTTCACGACGGGGGTGCAGATCATCGCGATCTCGGTCTGGGCGGGGTTCAGCGCCGGCTGGGCGCAGTCGTCCTCCGGCTGGGTCAGGGCGGCGCCGTCGGAGCCCTCGGTGTTGTAGAGGGGTTTGGGATCCATGCGGATCTGGCTGACCTCGGTGCCCGGGACCGCGCTGGGCATGGGGGTGCTGAGCTGACCGGTGTCGCCGTACGCCGACTCGTAGTCGACGTAGAGGAGACCGCCGCCGTCCAAGGGCACCGGGCTGACGTCCCCGCCGGTGTAGTAATTGGCCCAGCTCTCCTGGGTGATGCCGTCCTGCTTCTGCACGTTGCTGCGGTCGATCTCGGTGCCGAGCGCCGTCTCCCAGATCGAGAGGTCCACCTGGTAGCAGCACTGCGAGGGGTCGTCGACATTCCCCTTGGGGTAGTCGTAGCTGAAGTAGAGAGTGTTGCCGGGCCCCACCGCCGGGTAGGAGAGCCAGTCGTCCGCCCCCAGGCTGGTGGCGGTGACCTTGCCCGAGTCGTGGCTGAGCTGCTCCTCGACGGCACCGGTCAGGCGGAGCTCGTAGAGGTCCGAGTAGTAGCCGGGGGTGACCTTGACCGCCAGCAGACCGGTGCCGTCGGGGAGGAGCACCGGCTCCGTCCACCCCTTGCCCTGCGGCTGGAGCTGGGTCACCTTGGTGCCGGTGAGGGAGAAGAGCCCCCCGCCGTCGGCGAAGAAGATGGTCCCGGGGAGGCTGAGCTGGGGCGCCACGTGGACCTGGGTCGGGTCCTTGGGGCGGACGAAGGCGCTGCCGTCGCGGCTCGCCAGGAACCGGTTGACCCCGACGCCGAAGGCGGCCATCAGCGCCAGCAGCACGATCCCGGTCAGCAGTTTGCGCGGGCGGCTCACGTCGCGGGGAAGTACTGGTGGACCACCTGGAGGATGGCGCTCATGTCGGGCACCTCGACGTCCCCCACCACGGGCAGGGTGGCCGAGCTGAACTGGGTGAGGAAGACGTGCTGGATGTTCCCCTGATCGATGTCCTTGGCCAGACCAAGGAGGGTGGGGAACTGGGTGAGCGGCACGTCGGTGAGCACCTCGCCGCTCAGCGCCGAGGCGATGTCGTTGATGTCCCCGATGCTGAGCCCGGAGAGCTTCTGACGCAGCGCGACCAGGACCTGCTGCTGGCGCACGGTGCGCCCGAGATCCTCGGAGATGTCGTCGTGCCGCGAGCGCACGTACTCCATCGCCTCCACCCCGTCCATGTGCTGGGCGCCGGGGAGCACCGCGACCCGGTCGGCGGCGAAGGGGTTGGTGCTGCCCTCGACGTCATACGGGTAGTCGTCGTCCATCACCGGGTGGCTGGCCACGATGTCGATGCCGCCCACCTCGTCGATGAGGTTGATGAGACCCTGCAGGCCGATCCAGACGTAGTGGTCCACCTGCACCTGGAAGTCCCGCTCGACGGTGGCGATCTCGGCGTCGATCCCCTTGGTGCCACCACCGGCGAACCCGAACGCCGTCGAGACCTTGCCCTCGCCGCCGGTCGAGAGCGGCACGTAGAGGTCGCGGGGGAGGGAGAGCATGGTCACGCTCCCCGCCATGGGGTCGATTCGGATCAGGATCATCGACTGGGTGCAGCAGAAGCCGGAGGTGCCGCCGGCGGCGGTGAACTTGCCGTCGTTGTCGGAGCCCATCAGCAGCACGGTGAAGGGGGCGCCCGACCCGGGCACGGCGGTCGGGTTGGCGGTGGGGCTCCCCGGAACCGGGGAGGGGATGGTCACCTGGATGGTGTGACCGGTGGCGCCGACCGCCGCGGTGATGGTCGGCCAGAAGAAGCTGACCGCGCCGCCCACCCCGGAGAGGAGGAAGCCGATGACCACCAGCGCGACCCAGCGCAGTCGGGGCAGCGGGACCGCACAGCGGGAGACGCGGCGCCGGGAGTGGCGTGACCGACGTCGGGGGGCGGTGCCTCGCGAGGGCCCGGCGGGGCCGGGCTGCGTCTGGTCGGGGGGCGGCGGGCCTCCGGGGGAGCGACCCTGGCTCATGCTGGTACGACCTCCGTCTCGGGCACCGGTTCACCCGGCACGGTCGACGCCGGTTTCGACCCGGGGGTCGCCTGCGGCGACCCCGGCTGCTGAGACCTGACACCGCTCCCCCCGGGCGGGTCCCAACCCGGCGGATGATACCCGTAAGGAACAGGACGTTGCCGCCGCCAATTCGTCGACCGGGGAGCCCGGAGGCGGGGACAATTCCGTGTACGGTCGACCCGGGATGCGGCGCGAGCGGATTGAGACCGACCAGGCGTTCTTCGCCGAGCGGATCGCGGGGCGGCCGTCCGGGCTGCGGCGCAGCCTGCCGCGTGCCCGGGCTCTCGCCCCGCATCTGGGCGTCGACCTCGACGGCTGGCGAGCCCATCCCGAGCGGGTCGTCACCGTGGTCGGGTCCAAGGGCAAGGGGACCGCGGCCACCTTCGCCTCGGCGGCGCTCGCCGCCGGCGGGCTCCGGGTGGGGACCCTGACCAGCCCGGGGCTGCGCAGCAACCGCGAGCGCATCAGGGTCGACGGGGCCGCCATCGCCCGCCCCGACTACGAGGCCCTGGTCACCCGGGTGGCTTCGACCCTCCGCCGCGTGTCGGGGTCGCTCCCGGACGACGGCTACCTCTCCCCGAGCGGGCTCTTCACCCTCAGCGCGCTGCGCCACTTCACCGACCGCGGCTGCGACGCGGTCGTGCTGGAGGCGGGGATGGGCGGCGCCTCCGATGAGGTCTCGCTGGTCGCCCCCGCGGCGGTGGTGGTCACCGCCGTCCTCGCAGAGCACCTGGGGGTCCTTGGTGACAGCGTGGGCGCGATCGCCGCCGAGAAGGCGGGGGTCGTCACCGATGCCACCCGCGACGTGATCGCGGCGGTGCAGCAGGACCCCGCGGCGGATGCCGCGGTGCGGGAGGCGGCGCGAGCCCACGGGTGCGGGTATCACCCGGACCGCGGGGAGAGCGGGCCCGAGGCGGGGAACGGCCCGCTGCCCTCGGTGCCCGGTCTGGGCGCGGTCAACGCCCGCCTCGGCCTGACCGCGGCCAACCTCCTGCTCGCGGCGGGAGGGCGGCCGGTGCCCCACCCCGCGGTGCTGGAGGAGGTCCTCGGGAGCGTCCGCCTGCCGGGCCGCCTCAGCCAGCACCGGCGCGGCGACCAGATATGGATCGTCGACTGCGCCACCAACCCGGGCGCGATCGCCGCGGCCCTGGCCCACACCGCGGCCACAGCCGGCCCGCTCAGCTCGGTGCTCAGCTTCATCCCGCGCCATCGGGATGCGACGCCCCTGCTCGAGGCCCTGCGCGGCCAGCCCCTGGTCGCGGTCCCGGGTGGCCCGCCCGCCGGGGTCCCGGGGGCGGGGGCGGTGATGCGTCTGGAGGCGATCAACCTCGACGCCCTCGGCCCGCTGGTCCTCGCGCTCGGGCCGGTCTACTTCGTCGGCGAGTTGCTGGCGACCCTCGGGGTCGACTGTGAGCGCAGCTTCTCACCACCGTCGCCGCAGCCCGGACGCGCCCGCGCCCCGCGCGGCTGACCCCCCGGTCACGCCGCGGGAGACGTGGGCTGCGCCAGCCGGGGCCGGCGGCTCGGGGGAGGAAAACGCCGCAGCCGGTCACCCGCGGAGGTGGCAGGTGTCGTCCCAGAGCCAGACGACCGGGTTGTCGCGCTCGTACCCGAGCACCGACAGCGACGCCGGGGAGAGGGCCAGCCGCTCTCCCGCCACCGGAGGGAGAAGGCACCACCGGGAGGCCATGATGCGCAGGAAGTGGCCGTGGGCGAAAAGGGCCACGTCGCCCTCCACCCTGCGCACCCGCTCGATCACCGAGTCGGCACGCCGGCCCACATCGCCGAGGCTCTCGCCGCCGACAACACCGTCGACCCAGATCACCCAGCCGGGACGCTCGCCACGGATCTCGTCGGCGGTGCGTCCCTCGTAGCTGCCGTAGTCCCACTCCTGGATCTCGGGGTCGGGGAGGGCGGCGTCCGCTAGGCCGGCGAGCTCGCAGGTGCGACGGGCCCGCCGGAGCGGGCTGCACAGCACCGCGGCGAACCTCCACTCGCGGAGGCGGGGCCCGAGGCGAAGAGCCTGCGCCTCACCCTCGGGGTCGAGCGGGACGTCGCTCCGGCCGGTGTGACGTGCGGTCCGGCTCCACTCGGTCTCGCCGTGGCGCACCAGCACCACCCGCTGGGTATGGGGGCCAGTGGACGGGGACCGGGAGGGGGGCGCGGAGAGGCTGCCCGTCACCGGCGGGTCAGGCTCGGCCGCTGATCCGCCGGCGTCCCCGTCGTGGGGTGAACAGGCGGACCACGCAGAGCAGGATCACCGCCCCGAGGAAGGCGACCACGACGTCCTCGACGAGGCCAACCAGCCCGCCGCCGGCGATCAGAGAGGGATCGAGCCAGTGGATGATCAACCCGCCGATGATCGCGCCGGCGAGACCGACGGCTATGTCCAGCAGGCAGCCGAGGCCGCGGCCGCGGACCAGCCGCCCGGCCAGGGCGCCTGCGATCAGCCCGATGATCAGCCAGGTGAGCAGATGGTGGACCGCCACCACCCCCGCCCACACCGCCAGCGCGATGACCACGAGGACGGCGAGCAGGATCAGACCCGGCATGCCCATACCGTACCGTGCGGAGCGGCACTGGCGCCCGGCCGTCGTATGCGGTCACCGAGCGCACGCATCGGGCTCGAGGCCGCTGGGGTGGCGCTCCACAACGGTCGCGCCACCCCCCACTCGGGACCTGGTCGAGCGACCGGGCCCCCCCCTGGGGCGTCATCCGGGCGGGGGTCGCTCGCGAGAGCGAGCCCCCGCACCTCAGATGCTAGCTCTGCCCCGGGTGGGGTGAATCGCGCGTTTGAACACCGTGAAACGGCGTCGCGACTGGGCCTGCGGTTGTGGCGCAAGCTGCAGGAGCGTCGTCCGGCCGTGACCGCGGCGCGACAACCTCCGGCGGGTCAGCCCTGCTCGGGCTCCTCCGTCTCCGCTGCGGGGGCCTCGGCCTCGACGGCGGCCGGGGCGGCCTCCTCGACGACCACGGCCCGCAGCGCGGCGATCTTGACGACCACCTCGTCGGGGTCGACGTGGGCGGCCAGGCTCACCCCTTCGGGCAGGACCACGTCGCGCACGCGCAGGGCGGCGTCCACCTCCGCCAGCCCGCTCACGTCCACGGTCAGGTGATCGGGGAGGTTGCCGGGGAGCGCCTCAACGCGGAGGGTGACGAGCACCTGCTGCAGCGAACCGACCTTGAGCTGGGTGACGGCCGGGGGGTCGCCCACGGTCCGCACCGGCACGTCCACCGCCAGCCGCTCGCGGAGGTTGACCGCGAGGAAGTCGGCGTGCAGCGGCCTCGCCGTGCGAGGGTCGATCTGGAGGTCGTGAAAGAGCACCTTGCGGGGCCCACCGCCGTCGACGCTCAGGTCGATGAGGTGGGTGCGGCCGGCGCGCCGCCACACCCGGACCAGCGCCCCGGTCTCGGCGAAGATGGCCTGGGCGGGGAGATCGCGTCCGTAGAGCACGGCGGGAACCCGGCCAAGCCGGCGCATCGCCTGGACATGACGTCCCCGCTCGGAGCGGGTGTGCGCGGTGAGGGTCAGAGCTGCCACGAGGCCTGGACTCTACCGGGTCGGGCGGGTGCGGCGTCCCGGACCGGCCCGGGAGCCGCGATCGGCGCGCTGATCACCCCGGAGCGGGGGACGCCGCGACGAGGTCCGCCGCCCTCGCGGCGACGGCGGCAGCCAGGGTCACGGCCCGATGGGCATGCGGAACGGCGGCCCGCCAGGCGGGGTCGAGGCCGGCGCCCCCCAGGTGGGCTCCCGCCAGCGCGCCGGCGAGGCTGACGGCCGCCCTCCGGCCGGGTGCGACGGCGGCCTCGATGGCGGCGGCGATGTGCCCGGCCCCGAGGACGGCGGCCATCGCCAGCTGGAGAGCGGCGCCGGGGTCGTCGTCCGCCTCGGCAGGCGGTGCCGCCTCGCCTGGCCGCAGGCGCTCCAGGAGGGCGAAGGGCGCGTCCTCGAGGAGGGATTGGTACACGCGCACGACCGCGGTGGCGGGGTCGAACCGGGTGAGGTCGGCGGTCAGGAGGGCCGCGGCGATGGCCGCGATCGCCGTGCCCTCGTCGGCGCCCGCGAGGGCCGCCACCCGATAGGCGTCGCGGCGGATCCGGGGACGGTCGAGAGGCGCCAGCAGGGCGAAGGGAACGGCCCTCAGCAGGAGCCCGGCGGGGCCCGCCTGGGACGAGCCGGCCAGGCCCCGGCGGCGGAGGTCGTCAGCGTCGAAGCCACCCATGGTGGCGATCGAGTCGGCCACCTCGAGGAGGTCGCCGGCGGCGGCCGGAGCCTGCGCGGCGTGCTCACCGGCCAGGGCGCCGAGGAACGCGGCCTCGACGCGCGCGCCGTGCACGCTGCTCGGGTCGCCGGGGAGCTCGGGAGGCCCCGGGACCTCCCCGACCCCCTCGTCGCCGCTCATGCCCGAACGGTATCCTGTCCGGGCATGGCAACGCTGGACCAGCTCCGCGCCGTCGGATCACCGCTGGTCAGGGCCGCCGTCAAGGGCGCGGGCCTGGGGCGCCCGGACCGCCATCCGCTGACACCGGCGGCGGTGAGGGTGGAGAGGACCCGGGCTCGGCGGGGAGCGGAGACCGCGGACCAGACGGCGATCACGGTCTGGCTGGGTGAGGGGCCCTCCCTCCCCGCGCCGGCTCTCTCACGCTCCCCCTGGAGAGCCATGGCGGGCCTGGGCATGACGCTGATGGGGGCCGCCGCGGTGGCCGCCGCCTCGACCCTGGCGGCGCAGCGCGAGCAGGAGCGCAGGCTGGCGGCCGCCCGGCCGGTCGCGACGCTGGCGGCTCCCCCGCGCAGCCGGTCCACGTCGGGCACCTGACCCCGCCCTCAGCTGCGGAGCCAGCCCAGCAGCTCGAATCCATGCCGGCGGGTGACGCGTCCCAGCTCGACGAGGGAGACGCCGTCGGTGACCAGGATGCCGTGGGAGACCGGGTTCGGCGCCTCGCGCCAGGCGCGGAGCACCCTCATCCGGAAGCGATCTGCGGTCGGGAGGCCGGCGGGAAGGGCCAGCACCTCGGCCCGGTCCGGCACCGCCAGCAGGACATCGCCCCCGGACCGCTCCGCGAAGGCGGCGAGGACATCCTCCACCAGCAGCACGCTGCCCTGGAAGAGGATGTCGCTGCCCAGCCGCCAGCCGTCGGCGGGGATGCGGGCCGCCGCCCGAATGCGCTCCGGCAGGGACGAGAAACGGGCTGTGGTGTTGGCGTCGGCGTGGGCGCGAGCGGAGGTCTCGTCGAGACCCGCGGCGGCCAGGTCGGCGGCCGGCACGCCGCGCATCAGAGAGCCGGGCAGGGCCTCCGCGACGAAGGCGACCATGGCGGCGCCGAGGGGGCGGCTGACCAGCTCGGTCGCCCGGTTGAGGCCCTCGAGGTACCGGGTGCCGCGCACGCACCAGACCAGCCGGCTCGGGTGGACCTCGGTGCCGGTCCGAGGGCTGAGCTGCCGTTCGGCGAGCCGCACGTAGTCGGCGATCAGGCTGCCGCTGCGCTCTGGTTCGCGACAGCAGGCCTGGTGAAGCGGCGCGAGGGGCAGGCTCACGTCGACGCCGGCGCCGTGCAGTCGCAGCGCGAAGGCCGGGCCATCGATGGCGACCTCGACGCCCCGGTAGCGCGACTGGAGCTGGAGCCGCATCCTCTCGGCGAACGCCTGCCGGTCTGCGGGGTCGGGCATGCGTCGAGTCTGCCCTAGCGATGACCCGCTGGAGCGAGCGCCAGGCACGAGAGCGACCGCGCCGGGAGGCCCGGCTCCCGGCTTGGGGGTTGCGCTTACTCGCTGGTCACCGCGCGCAGGATGTCGACCCGCGAGGCCCGGATCGCCGGGAAGATGGAGGCGATGATCCCGAACAGGGCGGCGGCGACGGCGTAGAGGATCAGGTTGTTGCCCGGGACGGCGGTCTGGCTGATCCCGTCGCTATGCAGCGAGCTCACCAGGGCGATCCCCAACCCGGCGCCGACCGCGAGGCCGAGGACCGCCCCCAGCAGGGCGATGATGACGGACTCCCATGCCACCATCTCGCGGGTCTGGCCCCGGGTCATCCCCAGGGCACGCAGCAGCCCGAGCTCTCGGGTGCGCTCCAGGACGCTGAGCGCGAGGGTGTTGACGATGCCGACCACGGCGATGATGATGGCCAGCCCGAGCAGGACGTAGATCAGGTTGAGGAAGGTGTTGAGCCCGGCGCTGATCAGGTTCTTGTACTGGGTCTTGGTGAGGCCGCTCAGCTGCGGGTAGGCCCTCAGGTCGTTGAGCATCGATGCGTCGGCG
>Ga0181539_1004894_pt1 | contig 11196 bp, 7 predicted proteins | sample PEATcosm2014_Bin_46_FD_119767 | JGI IMG/M metagenome (GOLD analysis project Ga0181539, IMG submission 119767) | Peatland microbial communities from MTU Mesocosm Facility, Houghton, MI, USA - PEATcosm2014_Bin23_60_metaG | ecosystem: Environmental > Terrestrial > Soil > Wetlands > Peat | place... | reverse complement strand
TTACGTACGCCGTGCATGAATGACAGCTTGGAGGTGCAAGTCCTCTACCCAACCTGATGGAGGTGAAGGGTTAGCGAAGCGCAAGGGCGTCGTCGCGAGGCGAGGTCTGAAGGAAGCGTGGAGCAAAGATGCGAGCCGATGAACAAGAAGCGGATATGAGGCATGCGGTGCCGGACGAACTGGCGTATGACAGTGAAGTCCATATCCATCAAGGGCACTGGTTGTAAATCCGCCGGTTGCGCGTTGAAGGCGGTCGTTCTTATCACGGGAGATCTGCTGCATGTCCCGAAATCGGGACTGAGGGAAGAGCGATCCTCTCTGACCATGCAGCAGAAGTCAGCAGCGGGCGAAGTAGTCCATGTCGTCGGCAAGGCTATTGAGGCACTCCAGGCCGAAAGGCGGAGACAACAGATAGGCCCAGCCGGGAACGGTGGACGAAGGCCCAAACGGAAGGAAGCGGCAAGTAGGCGGCGCAACTCGATGAGTGATATGCGGCAGAAAATCCGGCCCAGGCTGGCCTTCGGCGAGGAGACGAGGAGTGAAGCCCCACAGGCTCCTGGTCAAAGGGCCGAAACGCTCACGGCGAAGCGCATGAACGAACGCCCGGCTAGCAGTGACAAGCAACTGATGGAAGCGGTCTGCGAGCGGGGAAATTGCTTGCAGGCTCTGAAGCGAGTCAAGTCCAACAAGGGAGGTCCGGGGATCGACGGCATGACGGTCGATCAGCTGCCCGGCTACCTGATGGAGCACTGGCCAGGCATCCGCGACCAACTTCTCAGTGGGACCTACAAACCGCAGCCGGTGAAACGGGTAGAGATACCGAAGCCGGACGGCGGGATGCGTAAGCTTGGTATCCCGACGGTGCTGGACCGTATGGTGCAGCAGGCGGTGATGCAGGTTCTACAGGGCAGATGGGATGCCGAGTTCTCCGAACATAGCTACGGGTTCCGGCCCGGACGCTCAGCCCATCAGGCGGTGGCCAAGGCACAGCAGTATGTTGTCGCAGGCCATCGCTGGATCGGCGATCTCGACTTGGAGAAATTTTTCGACCGAGTTAATCACGACCGGCTGATGGATGCGGTGGCACGCCGTGTTGCCGACAAGAGGATGCTCAAGCTGATCCGGGCTTTCCTCACGGCGGGCGTGATGGAGAACGGCTTGGTGGGTTCGGTGGAGGAGGGTACGCCGCAAGGCGGTCCACTCTCTCCACTGCTGTCGAATCTCGTGCTCGACGAACTTGACCAGGAACTTGAACGGCGTGGACACCGCTTCTGCCGTTACGCGGACGATTGCAACATCTACGTGCGCAGTCAGCGGGCGGGGGAGCGGGTGAAGCGGAGCATTACTTGCTTCATCGAGCGCCGACTTAAGCTCAAGATCAACGAAGCGAAGAGCGCTGTGGCTCGACCAGCAGAACGCAAGTTCCTGGGCTTCAGCATGACCAGTGGCCGTGAGATCAAACGGAGCATCGCTCCGAAGTCTCTGGTCCGGTTCAAGCAGAAGGTGCGAGAACTTACGGGACGAACACGGGGTATCAGCATCGAGCAAATGACGAAGGAATTATCCAGCTACCTGCGTGGCTGGAAGGGATACTTCGGCTTCTGCCAGACGCCCTCGGTGCTGGAAGAACTGGATCAAGGGATACGGCGCAGGCTGCGATCCGTGATCTGGAAACAAGGAACGCGGGGTAGGCAACGTTTTAGGCTTCTGCGTCAACAAGGCGTGAGATATGAACTGGCTGCAGCAGCGGCAGGGAGTCCTCACGGTCCTTGGCGGATCGCCAAAAGCCCGGCGTTGCATATGGCGTATCCTGTCTCCTATTTCGACGCGCTTGGACTACCGAGGTTGTATGTCGGGAAGTAGCTCAATCCAACCGAACCGCCGGATGCGGACCCGCATGTCCGGTGGTGTGGCAGGGGTCGGCAGGTGACTGCCGCCCCTATGCCGATTGCGCGTGATACCAATGCGGAGGACTCCCACATCTGCTTACTGCGGCAGATGTGGGGCACCAGCCGGCGGTTTTTTACTGCGCGTGATACCAATGCGGAGGACTCCCACATCTGCTTACTTCGGCAGATGTGGGGCACCAGCACCGGCGCGTCTCGCATGGCCCGTCACCGCGCACCATCGCTACGCGTCATTGAGCATCTGCGCCAGGTGCTGGACGCGGGTGCCGGGGCAGAAGTGGCGTATTTGCGAGCGGCATGAATAGCCATCGGCGATGACGACCGCTTCCGGTCCGCTGTTGCGAATCGCCGGCAACAGCACACGTTCGGCGAGTGCGCGTGACATCTCATAGCGCTGCTGGTCATAACCGAAGGCACCGGCCAGTCCGCAGCAACTTGCTTCCAGCACGTCCAGTTTCAAGCCCTCCATGCGCCGAAGCAGATTGATCTCCGTATCCATGCCCACGATGGCGCGGTGATGGCAGTGTCCCTGGAGCAGCGCCGTGGCGTTTCGCGCCGGTGGCGTGAAGGCGGAAAGCTCGCGGGTTACGAACTCCTCGAACATGAACGACTGGCGCGACAGGGCCAGCGCAGCCTTATCGTTCGGGTACAGCCGGAGCAGTTCGTCGCGGAAGGTGAGAATGCAGCCGGGCTCCAGTCCGATGATCGGCGTGCCGCGTTCAATGTGCGGAGCGAGCACCTGCATAACCTTGGCAAGCTGCTGCTTGGCCTCGTCGAGCATGCCCTGATCGTAGAGCGGACGCCCGCAGCAAACGTATCGCGAGGGCACCACCACCTTGCAACCGGCGCGTTCGAGCACTTCGACGGCGGAGATGGCGACCTCCGGGTCGAAGAAATTATTGAAGGTATCGGTGAAGAGCACAACTTCGCGTCCCTCGCGGGGCTGCTTGTGCGCGGCGAACCACTCGCGAAAGCTGCGCGCGGCAAAGCGAGGCAGCGGACGATCCTGGTGCAGGCCCAAGGCGTTTTTCGCCACGCTTCCGAGCACCGAAGCTGAAATGGCATTGGCGAGCGCGGGAACCTTGGCGGCCAGCGGCGCCCATTCATAAATTTTGCCGAAGAGCTTGGCCCTCAGCGGACGAGAATGCTCTTGATAGTAATGGTGGAGGAACTCCGCTTTGTAGATGGCCATGTCCACCGTCGCCGAACACTCCGACTTGCAGCTCTTGCAAGACAGGCACATTTCCATGCTTTCGCGAATGGCTTCGTCGGCGAAACCGCCGGGAAAGATTTCGCCATTGATGGCCTCGAAGAGCATGTGAATGCGACCGCGAGTGGAGAAGGCTTCATCGTGCGTGGCCTTGAACGACGGACACATGGCGCCGGCGTCCAGCCTGCGGCATTTGCCAATGCCGACGCAGCGCGAGAATGCGCCGCCGATCCCGCCATCGGAGCTGAAGTCAAACATGGTTGGAATCTGTTGCGGATGGTAGCTCGCCATCCGCAGGAAAGAGTGCAGCGGATGAGCATCCACGATGATGCCGGGGTTCATGCGGCGATCGGGATCGAAGATGTCTTTGAATTCGCGGAACACGTCCATCATCTCGGGGCCGAACATTTTAGGCAGCAGCTCCGAGCGTGCAATGCCGTCGCCATGCTCGCCGGAGTTCGAGCCTCCGAACTCGGCGATCAGTTCGCTCATGTCGAGCATGGCGCGATGAAAGGTTTTGACGCCCTCCGGGGAGCTGAAGTCAAAGGCCACGCGGCCGTGCACGCAGCCTTCGCCGAAGTGTCCCTGGAACATGTTGACCGTCAGGTTGTGCCGCTTCAGGAGCTGATCGAAGCGGCGCAGATACTCGCCAAGACGATTCGGATGGACGGCGAAGTCTTCGGCTCCGGGCCAGCCACGGGGCACGCCTTCGCGCGGCGCGCCTGAGCCAAGACCGGACTCGCGCAATCCCCAAACCGCATTGCGCTCCTGCGGCGCGGAGAACAACGCCACCCCGGCAACGCCCTTGGCTTGTTTGGCCCGCGAGACGAGTTCCTCGCCCCGTGTGCGCGCGTCGTCAACGGTTGCGCCGCCCAGCTCGACGATCAAGTAGCTTCGGCCCGGAGGCAGCAGCTTGACCGAGGTCCAACCCTTTTCCAGCCAAAAGTCAACCAGGTAGTGATCGAAGGCTTCGACCGCTTCAGGCTTGTGTTCAAGCACCATGGGGACGTGATCGCCCGCCAGGAAAATGTCATCGAAGCCGAGCACCACAAGCACCAGCTCTTTGGGCTTGGGCACAAGCTGCACGGTGGCGTTGAGCACGAGCGCCAGCGTGCCCTCCGACCCGGTGACCGCGCGCGCCAGGTTAAAGGAGTTCTCCGGCAGCAGCTCGTCAAGGTTGTAGCCGGAGACGCGCCGCGGAATTCGCGGATAGCGGGCGCGGATGAGGCCGGCATGCTGTTGCGCTATCGCCTGCGCGCGGCCGTAGATTTCCGCCGTGCGCCCGCCGCCGGCAATGGCGATCCGAATGGTCTCGGCGGTGTTCGGGCCAAGCGTCAGCCGCGTGCCGTCGTAGAGCACGACATCGAGATCGACAAGGTTGTCGGAGGTCTTGCCATAAGCGGCCGAATGCGCTCCGCAGGAGTTGTTGCCGATCATTCCGCCCAGGGTGCAGCGATCCTTGGTGGCGGGGTCGGGCGGAAAAAACAGACCGAAATTGCCCGCTTCGGTGTTGAGGATGCTCTGCACCACTCCGGGCTGCACCACGGCGGTTCGCCGCTCGGGATCAATCGACTTGATCTCCGCCATGTAGCGGGAGAAGTCCAGCACCAGGGCGGTGTTGCAGGAATTTCCGCTGAGGCTGGTGCCGCCGCCGCGAGGCACGATGGGCACCTGATTCTCGCGCGCCAGCGCCAGGGTGTTGATGACATCCTGCTCATGGCGCGGGCAAACCACCCCGACGGGAACTTGCCGATAGTTGGAAGCGTCGGTGGAATATACCGCGAGAGACCTGGCATCAAAACGGACATCGCCTTCAAGAACTCGTTTTAATTCCGACTCAAAACTGGTTACGGATGAAGACATTGGGGCCCCGATTTTGGAACATTAGCTATAAGAATTCAGGTATAGAGAAAGTATAGTGCAGCAGCGGCTCGGAAGCGACTTTGTTGATGCGCAGGCAGGGGGCGGTTTCACGGATTGGAGACGATCCGACCGGAACCGTGTCAGTCAATTCCCAGAACGCCCCTACGTGGAATGTGTGCCGAGCTTGAAGATCGCAATTCCTGGCCGGCGAGGGAAAGGGTTCCCTCCATCAAGGACCATTGCTAGAGCTGTTCGGGATCGGAGGGGTCATCTGGGTCCCAGTGGAGGCGAGCCTTTTGTCTCACGAATCCGGCTACTCCCTCCATGTCGGGGAAAAGCGATAGGTCATGGATGTTCATTTGGAAGAGTTTCCGTTCGATGGGTGGCAGCACCTTGATCGGCACGGCAAAGAGCCTATACCATTCGCCCGTAGAACCATTCATCATCTTGAAGAGTGACTCATACAGCGAGTGCCCTTCCGCTCCGTTGACAAGAAATAAACCCTGCTGACTCGACAGTCTGGGATTCTGCAAGTTTGGCGACGCGGTGGCGACGAAGCCCCTCTCGTTAAAGTAGCTTCGCTGAATCGGGCTAGGGGCGATTGCGTCGGAAATCATTTTGTCCGAATATTCATGATCATGTTGCCATGCGTCGCGATCCGTAGTAAAGCTCTCAGGGTTAAGGCTCACGAGTGGGGGTTCCTCTGCCTCCCGCTCTTTTTTGTCGGCCTCAATGCTTATATTCTGGGCCACATTCCTCAAGGCCGTCGCATCGATTGCCAGTACGTGGACGGGCTGTTCTCTGGGGCCTACAAAGTTCCGAAGGGCAAAATATAGCGCGATGTACGGCGAGAAGGTGAAGTCAAGAAGCCGGGTCGGAACACCATAATGTTGCATGAGCGCTAGCCATGCCAGCCGCTCGGTACTCGGTGGAAGATTGCGGGCATCCATGTGCATCGGTGCCTTTGCTCGAAATTCTGCAAGAATCATCGATTCCAATGCCGCCCACGATACATATTTCTTGCTCGCAGCTCGCTCTACCGATGGCACCAACAAGCACTCGAAGCGTTGGTGTCCCCGGAACATCCACATCCTTTCACTTACGTCTCCGAAGATGTCGGAAGCCAGTTGAGGGTTCGGAAACGAGTTAAAGACCTCGGTGATCTCATCCCAGTCCGCGCACAATTTTGACTTCAAGTCCCCGAGTTTGGGAATGATTGTCATCGTCGCATCCTCATTATGGAAAAGTGTACTTCAATTCTCCGATGGTGGCTCAATCCAACGTATGCCTTAGAAGAAGCCAAAAGCGGGCGAACGTGGGGCACCTTCGAACCCTCGCCAGCACCAATGAAAGTTCGAATTCTCTGGTGTTTGTTTCGGTTCGGCGAGATATTCTGGAATCAGCCCCATGCCGCACACGGAACTTTTTCCTTTTCTGCGTCTGTTCGACGGGCGTTACCTTGACCCGCGCGTCCACGTCTGGTGGCTGGAGGCATTGTTCTGGATTCTCGCCCTGTTGCTGACAATTCCGCTGTTGAAATGTGGGAGAACCTGCGCGCGCGTGGAAGCCGCGTGGCGGAACGCAAGCCGCCGCCGAGTGCTCTCGATGCTTGCGCCGGGGCTTTTGGTAATCGTGCTGCGCCTGGCGCTGTTGCCGCTGATCCCCGTGCCCGCGCCGGAGATTCATGACGAGTTCAGCTATCTGCTTGGGGCAGAGACATTCGCCGCGGGGAGACTCACCAATCCCACGCCGGACGCATGGCAGCACTTCGAGACTTTTCATGTCAACCTGCGGCCGAGCTACCACTCGATGTATCCGCCGGCGCAATTTCTTTTCCCCGCGCTCGGTATCCTGCTGGCCAAGCATGCGTGGATCGGCGTACTGCTCGGCGTGGCCGTCATGTGTTCGGCGATTACCTGGATGCTGCAAGGCTGGGTGCCCGCGCACTGGGCTTTGCTCGGCGGCTTGTGGGCGGCGCTGCGCTTCGGCCTTTTTTCCTATTGGGTGAACTCCTATTGGGGTGGCGCGATGGCCGCCACGGCGGGCGCGCTGGTGCTGGGAGCGGTGGCGCGCATTCTGCGCTCGTGCCGGACCGGCGAGGCCAGAGTGAAAGACGGTGTTCTGCTGGCACTTGGGCTCGTGCTGCTGGCCAACAGCAGACCGCTGGAGGGATTGCTTTTCAGCCTGCCTTTGCTGGGTTACCTGGTGGTGAGAATGGTTCGTTGCGACGCCGGCTTGCGTGGCAAACTGTTTTCGCGGATTGCGCTTCCGGCGGGGCTATTGTTGCTGGCGGGCGCGGCCTGGATGGCGTACTACGACAGCCGCACGGTGGGCAATCCGTGGACCATGCCCTACATGGTGAACCATGCGGAGTATCACGTGTCCAAGCCGTTTCTCGGGCAGGCGCGGAACCCCATTCCGGCTTACAGGCACGACAGCATGCGCCGGTTCTACGTCGTTCACGAGCTGCCGGACTACCTGGACTCGCAGAGCTTCTGGGGAGTTCGCCAGATAGTGGCGCGGAATGCCGCAATCGTTTACGTTTTCTTCTTCTGTCCGGTTGGACTGCTGATGTTGGCCGGTTGGCTTCGGATGCTGCGGCCCGCTCCAACACGCGCAATTACGGCGCGCGTCGGGGTCCCCAGCCCGGCGCAAGCGATGATTGCCGTCTCCGCCGTGGCTGCCGTTGTTCCATCCGTGGTTGGGCTCTGGCCTCCGCACGGGCACTACGCGGCGCCCGCCACAGGGGCGTTCATCCTGGTTGGGCTGGTTGGGTTGCGGCTGCTAAGGACGGCGAAAGTGCGCGGCGCAAGCATCGGGCTTGCGCTTTCGCGGGCCGTGGTAATCCTGCTAGCGGTTGCGCTGCTGGCCGCCGCGTCGGCGAAGATCATGGACCCGTTTGAGCTCAATGCCGCCGGGCCGAATTCGCCCTTGCCTCTGCGTATCGAACGCGAGCGTATTGAAAGTCAGCTTTCGCGCAGCGAGGGCCGGCACCTGGTGATTGTTTTCTACGGTCCCAGGGACATTCCCGGCGAGGAATGGATCGCCAACAAACCCGATCCGCGCTCGGCCAAAATCATCTGGGCGCGCGACATGGGGACGGCGAAGAACGAGGAGTTGCTCAGGGCGTATCCGGGGCGCCATGTCTGGTTTGCCGATCGCAGCGCCCCTTGGGGGCAGCTACGGCATTATTAGGAGAGTCAGTTCCCGAGTTGCTGTATTTCGTTCACAGGAAAACGCAAGATCCCTCCACTCCGTGCCCGAACAGTTTCTTACTTGTCGAGCGCAATGTCGAGTACGCAGCTTGGCTGCTCCGGCCACGGGCGCTCGGCACTCCGGTCGGGATGACGTCTCCAAACCTATGTGGCTGGGCAGTCACACAACCAGGGAATTGGTTTAAGGCTGGAGGAGCAGAACCATCCAGAAGCGGGCGGTCGAGCGATTACCCGCCGAATTCCGGTCGCGAGCGCGTGTCGGGGAACTGATCGTCAGCGAAGATGCGGGTAAGCGCGCGTCCCCAAATAAACTTGCCGCCGTCGATCAACTGGACGCCGACTTGGCCCTCAGCGGCAGAGCCGGCGTCGCCGACCCAGACGACGCGATATCTGGCCTTGCTGTTCTGGTGTTTCACCCCGACGACGCAACCGCGTTGCAGCAAATGCGTGATTCCGGTGAGCCGGGCTCCGCTGGTGGTTATGTCGACGGCAAGCGCATCCTGCTCAAACAGAGCGCCATCGAGCCCCATGCCCCATAGCTGCACTGGAAGAGCGATGCGCAAGCGCTGTTCGCGCCGCGCGCCAGGCTTCGATTCAAGCTCGGAGTGAAGGACTACCCGGTTGCCACCGTTGCGCTCAGCCTGCAGCATTCCCGCAACGGCTGCCGCGAACAGTTCGCGCATCGACTTGGCGTCACGCGGAAACAGCGCCAGCCCAATGCTGACCGTAACCCACACAGCCTTTGGTGGCAGTCCGGCGAGCACGCAGGTACTTTCGATCTCCTCGCGCACGCTTTCGGCCAGGCAGTAGGCGTCGGCGGTATTCGTGTCCGGGAGGATTACGGCAAATTCCTTGCTGCCGTGCTGCGATGCGGTATCGCCGGGACGCCCGTTTCGCGACAGGATCGACGCAACGTTGCGCGCCAGGTCATCGCGGAAACTCTGGCCATGCGAATCACCCAAAATCTCGAAACGGTCAACCTCGATTACCAGCAGCGCCAGCGGGCTTGCGTTGGCGCGGGCACGGGCAATTCCCTGCCGCAGTTGCTCGTCGAAACTCTGGCGCATCTTCAAGCCGGCGAGGGAATTGGTGGCAGCCAACGCAGGACGAGAGGGTTCGAAACCTTGAGGAATAGAAGTCGCGAGAGAAGCAAGCGGCATATTTAGCCAAAACGACCGAAGCGATTCAAAGCTGGAATTCGCTGCCAAATTGATTTTCCTCTCACAACTCACCGGACGTCGCGAAAACGCCGGCGCCCACTTCTACGGTCCGAACTCTGTCAGGTTACACCCGTAATCCGATCGTGTTTCCCAAATCTTTCTCGATGAATACGGTTGTTCAACCCTGGGCATTTCCAATTGCAAGGGTTTCTCAAGATAAGAGTGCAACAGGAATCAAATTCGCCATCTTCACGCAGGCGCCAATCTGGGCGAACATCAACGAGTGCTTGCAGCGGGGCGGTGTGCCCAGGGTGACGGGGCAGACGATGAAGAATATCAGGGACCTACTACGCGAAAAAGAGGCGGAGCTAAAGCGGCTTGAGAAGGAAGTAGAGGCGTTGCGCTTGGCTGCGAGTTTGCTGGAAGGGGAAGGCTCACCGGCTGCGGCGGAGGCTAGCGCACCGGTTGCGAGCCCGAAAAGCCCTGCCTCGGCCCTGTCTTTTGAAGAACGTACCTCCGGAACAACCGTGTCCGGGACACCCACGTCGCGCCAGTTTCCGTGAGGGAAATCTGCTGAACATGGCTATCGAAACCGAGTTGGAGACTGGCAGGGAGCGACGCCGCTTCAGCCGCCGGAGTATCAGCGAATTTCAACTGTTGACCGCCGACCTTGTGCCCGCCGGCGCCGCCGCACAACGGCAGCAACGCTGCATTGTGCTTAATGTGAGCGAAGGCGGCCTGGCTGTGCAGCCGTTTCTGCGGCTTACTCCGGGAAACCTGGTCGAGTTGCGTTTTGGCGTTCCAGGAGCGGGCAAGCCGTTTACGAGCAAGGGGATGGTGGCCTGGACCGGATCTGGCGGCCCCGCCGGCATTCAACTCATCGACCAGGCTCCCGAGATTCGCGAGAGTCTGCGAAAGTGGGTCGGCGACGATCTTGGTCTGATTTCGCCACAAACCGGTGCGAGCGGAGCCAAAATTGACGGATTAGGAGCGCAGGAGTTTGAATCCGCCCTTCACCTAATTGCGAAACGCGCGCAGGTGGTAACCCGCGCCAATGGCGCGGCCATAGCGCTTGGCGATGCCGAGAGCATGGTTTGCCGAGCCAGTGAGGGCGTGGCCCCCGATTTGGGCGTCTCACTGCGTGCGGGACTTGGACTTGCCGGTCAGTGTCTTTCTACCGGAATGCTTGTGCAGACCCCCGATGCTCGATCCGACTCGCGCATCGATGCGGCCGTTGCCCGCCAGCTTCAACTCGGTTCGGCGGTGATTGTGCCGATCTGCGTCCCAGGCAAGATTGCCGGCGTGCTGGGTGTGTTCTCGCGGCACCCGCGCGCCTTTGACAACTTCCACATTCGCCGGCTGGAACGCTTAGCAGCCGTGGTTGCCATCGCGCTGCAGGCACCCCTGGTTGAGCCGCCGGGAGGGGAGTCGAAACCCGGAATCACAGCCGCATCCGACAGACCCGAGAAATCCCGCATAGTCCCAACCCTGCCGACTCCAAAGCCCCCGGTCGATAGCCGCCCACTGCATCGACTGGAGTCTCTCTGGGACATGATAGAAATCTCGCAGCATAGGCGAGGCGGCTCAAGCCCCTTGCAGTGAACAAGCCGCGAACCCAGAGGCATCGGTGGACAGAGCTTACCCGACAGAACTGCCCCACTCAAGCAAAAGAGGCTTGAGTGGGCCACCCGCCTGCGCCCGCCACTGGAGGGACTCCAGCGAACGCGACGCGCACCTCCAGCCTTGGTTGCACTACTACAACTTCACCCGACCTCATGGTAGTCTCAATTACGCTCCACCAATCAGCCGCGCTGATCCAGGTACAACGTCTTGAGAATCTA
>Ga0181539_1004888_pt1 | contig 11209 bp, 3 predicted proteins | sample PEATcosm2014_Bin_46_FD_119767 | JGI IMG/M metagenome (GOLD analysis project Ga0181539, IMG submission 119767) | Peatland microbial communities from MTU Mesocosm Facility, Houghton, MI, USA - PEATcosm2014_Bin23_60_metaG | ecosystem: Environmental > Terrestrial > Soil > Wetlands > Peat | place... | reverse complement strand
CTCCACGCGGTCGCCGGGCTTGTGCGCCTGAACCAAGGGCGGGATCTCTTCATAACGGCGAACGTCCTGGCCGCCGAACTTGACGATCACGTCGCCGGCCATGAGTCCGGCCTGCTGGGCCCCGCTGCCGGGAACCACGTCGCTGATGCGGGCATCGCCGGCGCCCGCGGTGGCGAAGATCCCCAGCATCGCCGGCCGCGGACCGCGGCTGTCGAAATCCTTGCCCTGGGTCAGCGCCTGCCACTGGCCGCGAAAGCGGTCGATCGGCACGTGGATGTTGTAGACCAGCGAGAAGTTGTCGCACTTGGTGCCGATGCCGATCACCTTCCCGTCCAGGTCCAAAAGCGGCGCCCCCGAGTCGCCGCCCATGATCGTGCAATCGGTGATGATCTCCGCCTGCCGGTTGGCCAGTACCCGGCCGATCCTCACGGCGGGCGGCTTCCCGTGCTCGAAGCTCACCGGATAGCCCAGCGTCAGGCACCATTGGCCGATCTGCAAGTTGCCGGAGGCGCCCATCTCGGCGCTGGGCCAGGGGCCGCCGTCGATCAGCTTGAGCATGCCCGCATCGACGCCGCGATCGTTGCCCAGGGTGACGGCCTTGGCGCGACGCCCGTCGGCGAAGACCACGTCGACCGTCCTCCCGGCACGCTCCCCGACGTGGGCCACGCTGAGCACGTATCCGTCGCTGCTGACCACCACGCCGCTCCCGCCGGCCACGGCCACGACGCTGGGCGTGACCTTGGCCACCACCTGCCGGACACGGCTCTCCATCGCCTTCAGATCGGCGACGCCCTTCGGCTGGGCCGCCATTTCGGCCCTTGCTCGCGGGGCTGCCGCCACGCCGGCCGGTTCGGCGGCGATCGCCGCATCGGCCGCCAACAGCACGAGCAAGACGCAGATCCTCCGACACCGGCGGGCAATGATCGCGCCCGGACGTGGGGGGCTGTTGGTGAGTATCGCCATGCTCTGTTCCTGCCGCGAAACCTATGCTATACGTATCTGCGTATGGGCGCGGACGAAGGGGAGAAAAGAAACATGAACCCGCCTGCCAATCAGCTTCTGTTGCGGAAGGCAGGGTGCCATGCCCACGCTTCGTGGGCATGTGCGTAGGCGTTGCAAAATCCGCGGCATGGCCAAACAAGTTTGGCCATGGCACCCGCAATTCACCCGTTTCCGCAAGAGAAACTAACCATCGATTATACCCGGTCCATCGTGTTGCGGCAGCCCGCATGGTAGGATAATATCAGACCGCTTTCGAGCGTTTCTTCCCTGACCCAAGACGAGAGCCATCCACCATGACCAGCCAGTGTCGGTGCTGCGGCGGGCGTTGCGGTGAAGTCCAGCCCCTGGAACTGAATCGACGCGATTTTCTGGAAAAGCTGGCCGCCGGCGCCGCGGCCCTGGCCGTGACCGGTCAGACGGCCTGGGCCGACGAGGGCAACGCACTGCTGCCCCCAGCGGCGCCGCGATCGCCCTGGCTCGGACGCTATCCGCTCACGCCCCGGCGCGTCTATCGGGGCAAGAACCTCGAGGTCGTCGGCATGCCCTTGGGCGGCATCGGCTCCGGCAGCATTTGGCTCAATGGCCAGGGTCAGTGGGGCGTCTGGCAGATATTCAACAACCTCAGCGAGCCGCGCGTGCCGGACAGCTTCCTGGCCGTCAGCGCCAAGGCGGCGGCGGGACCGGCGGTGGCCCGGGTGCTCCAGACGCAAGGGGAAGGCGGCCTGCGGCCGGTCGCATCGATCGACTATGAAGCCGGTTATCCCATCGCCCGGCTGACGTTCCACGACGCGGCGCTGCCGGTCGAGGTCGTGCTGGAAGCGATGAACCCCATGATCCCGCTGGACGCGGCCAACTCGTCGATCCCCTGCGCGCTGTTTCGCTTGACGGCGAAGAACCCGGGCGGCGCGCCGGTCGAGGTCGCCTTCTCGGCGGCGCTGCAAAATGCCGTGGGAAACGGCGGGGCCAACGGACTCCAGGGGGTGCGGTTCGGCGGCTACGGCGGCAATCGCAATCGCGTGCTCCGCGGCGAGGCGACGACGGTGGTGGCCATGGACAAGGCGGCTGACCCCGTCGCCTCCGGTCCGGTGAAGGTACGCACGGCGGCCGGCAAGGAAGTGGCCGGGCCCGAGTTGCTCTGGCTGGCGGGCCTGACGGCGCCGACGGCCGAGCCCTTGGCCCGGATCGCCGCCGAGGGCGGCGTCCTGCTGGCCGACGGCGCCTCGCCGGCCTTCTTCGAGACGCTGGCCAAGCTTCGCCGAAGCCAGGGCGATTTCAACGCCGTAGCCACGGTCTTTGAGGACTTCGAGGGAAAGACCTACGAAGGCTGGACCATCGTTGGCGACGCCTTCGGCAAGGGACCTTCCCATGGGACCGAGGCCGGGCAGCAAACCGTAAGCGGTTTCTCCGGCCACGGCCTGGCCAATACCTACGTCGGCGGCGACGGACCCCAGGGCACGGCCACGTCCAAGGCGTTCCGCATCCAGCGGCGCTACATCGGCTTTCTCATCGGCGGCGGCGACCATCCGGGCAAGACGTGCATGAACCTGCGCGTCGACGGCAAGGTGGTTCGCACGGCCACCGGCAAGAACCAGGAGGCCCTCGAGCCCGCCAGTTGGGACGTCGCCGATCTGCAGGGCCGCGAGGCCGTGCTGGAGATCGTCGATCACAGCTCCGAAGGCTGGGGCCACATCAACATCGACCGCATCATCTTCTCCGACATCCCGCCGGAGCCGCTGTTGACCCACGGCACGACGTTGGAATCGGTCGCCCAGGCCCTCCGCGTGGGTTTCACGGCGGTGGAAGAAGCGGTGCTGCCCTCCGGCAGCCCGATCGTCCCCAGCGACGACGCCCCGCCGGCGTGGAAGGCCGCCATCGGCCAGTGGAAAGTGGCCCGGTATACGCGTCTGGGCGGTTTCCGGCCGGGCGAGCACGGTTATCGGGTGCTGGCGGCCACGCCGCAAGGCGACCCACTGGTGATCGAAGGGCCGCTGGGCAAAGGGAGCGTCGTTCTCGCCTTGGCCCCGGAGTTGCCGTGGAGCCTGGGCAGCGAGCTTCTGGCCGCGCTCGGCAGCGAGCCGCTCAAAGCCGGCGAGCGCCTCGTGCCCGGCAGTCCGAACTGGGGCACCATGGCCCTGGCGGCCTTCGACGGCCGGGCCGTCGCGATTCCCGCCTGGACCAGCGCCGCTCAGATCGCCTCGTTCGTCACCGCGCCCAAGGCCCCGGCCAGGACCGAGGCGGTGAGCAAGGCGGGCGAAACAATCAATGCGGCGCTGGCTGTCCCCTTCACTCTCTCGCCCGGCCAATCGCATAGCGTGACCTTCGCCGTCACCTGGCACTTCCCCAATGTCCAACGGTTCCGCCACTCGGGCAATCTCTACAGCCGGCGCTGGCCCGACGCCGCGGCCGTGGCCGGCTATCTGGCCGCGAACCTCGAAGCGCTCTGGCAGCGAACGCAGCTTTACCACGCCACGCTCTACGAGTCGAACCTGCCCGAGGAGTTTCTCGACGCGATGGCCTCGCAGAGCGTCATCCTTCGCGGCCCGACCTGCTTCTGGTCGGAGGACGGCTACTTTGGCGGGTTCGAGGGCAGTTACGGCTGCTGCCCTTTGAACTGCACGCACGTCTGGAACTATGCCCAAGCGCACGCGCGGCTCTTTCCCGAGGTCGGGCGGAACATGCGGATCTCCAACTTCATCACCTTCCTGCACGCCGACGGCGAGACCTCGCACCGCGAGCACGACCTGCACGGCGCGTTCATCGACGGGCACTGCGCCTGTATCGAGGCGGCCTGCCGCGAGTACCAGCTCAGCCCGGATCGCCGCTTCCTGGAAAAGATCTGGCCCGGCGTGAAGAAGTCGGTCGACTGGCTCGTCCGCACCATCGATCCGAAGCACGAAGGCGTGCCGCACGGGCACCAGGCCAACACCTATGACACGTCGGTTTCCGGCGCCAATACGTTCATCGGCTCGCAGTACCTTGCCGCGCTGGCGGCCGCCGAGCGGATGGCTCTGGTGATGGACGATGCCCAGAGCGCCAAGCGATGGCATGACGTTCGCCGCGCGGGGATGACCAGCCAGAACGAGAAGCTTTGGAACGGCGAGTATTACATCCAGATTCCCGAGCCGAACCCCGCCCAGGACTACAACACGGGCTGCCATGCCGACCAACTGCTGGGCCAGTGGTGGGCCCACATGCTCGACCTCGGCTATCTCTACCCGGCCGCCCGGGTCCGCGGCGCGCTGGAGGCGGTGATGAAGCACAACCACCGCGAGAAGTTCGCCGGCTTCAAGCAGGCCCCTCGCCGTTACATCCCGGACGACGAGGGCGGGCTGATCATCTGCACCTGGCCCCGCGGCGGCCGGCCCAAGGAGTTCATTCTCTACGCCGACGAAGTGTGGACCGGCATCGAGTACGCCGTGGCCGGCGCGATGATCTACGAAGGGCTCGTGAAGCAGGCCCGAAAGATCGTCCGCACGGCGCGAAGCCGTTACGACGGCCGGCGCCGCGACGGACTGGACTCGGGGCCCGGCGGCAACCCCTTCAACGAGCTGGAATGCGGCAAGTTCTACGCCCGGGCGATGAGCTCCTGGTCGCTGTTGATCGCCAGTCAAGGACTGGTGCTGGAAGGGCCCAAGGGCCTGCTGGGCTTCAAGCCGCATTGGCAGCCGGAGGACCATCGCTCGCTGTTCACCGCTCCCGAGGGCTGGGGCCTGTTCGTCCAACAGCGCCGCGGCAACCAGCAGACCGAGCGGATCGAAGTCCGCCACGGCCGGTTGCGGTTGGCCGAGCTGGTCTTCGCCCTGCCGAAGGACGCCGCCGCCACGGCGACCGTGAAGATCTCCGGCCAGCCGGTCGCCGCGACGGTGAAACAGACGGGCGCCGAAATCCGGCTCGCGCTGGCCCAAGAGGCCGTCGTCGCGGAAGGTTCAGCGGTCGAGATCGCTTTGCGATGGGACGCGTGAGTCGTGCTCGGCCCCGCAGGGGCGGTCGTTCTCCCAGCCCAGGCTCGGCGGTCGAGATCGCTTTGCGATGGGAGGCGTGAGTTGCGTTCAGCCCCGCAGGGGCGGCCGTTCTCCCAGCCCAGGGCAACGCCCTGGGGAAGAGTCCGCCGTGTGGCAGCCTCGCCGGCCCAACGTGCCAACAGTTCTTTCGGTTCGCGCCCAGGTAGAACGATTGGCCCGTTGGGCCGATAATGCCACGCGCTTGGCGTCACGGCTACCCAGGGCGTTGCCCTGGGCTGGGAGAACACCTGCCCCTTCGGGGCTGAGACGATAGCCTTCTCAACAACGCGATAGCCTACTAAACCGGTTGTATCTTCGTGTGCGAAGGGGACAGCTTGGTTACGTGTTGTGTCTGCGGTCTGTCGCATGTTATAATCGGACCTGCGACTGGCCCGCCTCTTACCCTCCGCCCCCTTGACCCACCCTGCATCCTCCGGTCTTTCGGCGAATTGATTCGCGAAGACCATTTTGGCACGCCCCCGAGGAGATTCGGCATGGATAGGAAGAATCGGCCGGTGACGTTGGCCCTGGCGCTTGCACTTGCTCTGGCTGCGGCCGGGCCCGCCGAGGCTGGCCCGGCGATGAAGACGGAAAGCTGGGCGGATACCGACGCCGACTTTGCGGCGTTTGGCGCGCGGATCCGCTCGACGCACGACCGCAACCTCTTGGCGCGGGAGGGCGTCGCGGCGGTCGCCGATCCGCAAAGCGGCATCGGCGAGGCGGGCCTGTTGATCGACGGCGACGCGGGCACGCGCGGCGACCGGGGCCGCGTCTTCGTCGGCGGACAGCCAAGTGTCATCACGTTCTTCCTCGGCGGTCCCAAGACGATCAAGGAGGTCGGCGCCTACTCGTTCAACTGCGATACGCGGAGCAACCAGGACTACGAGGTCCGTTTCGCCAACAACAGCTCGGCGCCGGGCGTGGCCCCCGATTTCCCCGAGAAGGCCCAGTTCAGCACCGGCGACAAGATCGTGGGCAAGGACCGCGGCGGGTTCCATACGCGGTTCGTCGACGAGAAAGGCGGCCCGCTGTTGCCGGGGAAGTTCGACTGGGTCCAGTTCCGCGTCTGGCGGACCTACGGCGTGCCGGCCGGCCATGCGGCGCGGACGGGCGATCCGACGAGCGCCGCGGTGATGATCGAGCTGGAAGTGCTGGGCGACGAGCATGACGTGGTGCCGCCCACGCCCGAGCAACTGGCCTACCAGAATGCGGCCAAGGCGGCGCTGGGGCAGCCGGAGTGGGTCCAGCGGCCGAGCTGGCGGGAATCGCTGATCGCCACCCGCGAAGCATTGCTCCAATGGGAATGCCTGCAAGACCGGCTGGCGCTGCACAAGGCGGGCGTGGTGCTGGGGCCGTGGTACCTGCTGGGGCCCGTCCCCCAGGGCGGAAAAGTGGCACAGCAGATCCAGGCGGCCGACCGGCTGGACGTGGCGGCCCGATACGCCGGCGAGGATGGCAAACCGTTGGCGTGGCGGAAGTGCGAGAAGCTGGCCGATGCGCAGGTCAACGATCTGGCGGGCTACGGCAAAGAGGGGGTGATCTTCCTTTGCCGAAACCTCTCCATTCGGCGCGCCGCCCCGCCGCGCGAAGTCTACCTGGACCTTGCGGCCGACGGCGGCTCGGCCTGGTGGCTGCCCGAGCGTCAAGGGCCTGGCATCGAAAGCTCGCTGCCCGTGCTGCGCGGCGGATCGAACATGATGCGGGACGGCAAAGAGCATCAGCTCGTCGTGCAACTGGTCCCCGGCGCCGACGGCCGGCGGCGGTTCTGCTTCACGCTCAAGCCCAACCTCTCCGGTCCGGGCGCAGGCTCGATCGACCAGCGCTGGGAGTGGCGCAAGCGATTTTGCGAGCAGGCGCGGGCGAAGTTCACCGATCCGGCCGATCGGTTGCAGATGAAGTGGGAAATGGACGGAAGCCTCTGGCTCGATGATCGCTACGCGCTGGGCGACTGGGCCCCCGGCTTGCTGGACGACTACTTGAAGCTGAAGTACCGCGCGGGCATCCAACGGCGGCTGGCCCAGTGGGACGTCCTGCTGGCCGAGAAGACGGGCGTTCAGGCAATGGCCCTGGCGCCGATGCGCGGGCGGTTGTCGGATTGGAGCCGGTCGTTGCGCCAGTCGCTCGTTGCGTCGCTGGGGCTGGATGCGCTGCGGGCAAAGTATCTTCAGTTGGCCGTAGTGAAGGAAGCAGTCGAGCTGGCCGGCCGGGTCCGCTCGGTGCGGCTGGCCGTCGAGGACCAGCGCAGCACGATGGGCGACCGGTATCCCAACGGAAGCGCGTACCTGGCCCGGGTCGACGCCATGGAGCGGGCCGCCCGGGCGGTGATCGCTTCGGCCCTGGCCTCGTCCGGGGTCCCGCCAGCCGACCTGGTCGCCCTGGAGGCCGAGTTCGAGAAGTCGTCGGCCGAGATCCTGCTGGCCAACCCGCTGCTGGATTTCGACAAGCTCCTGGTGGTCCGGGGCAATCCTTATTTCCAGACCAACTGGGACGGTCCCAACCACCTGGGCTCGGACCTGGTGGTCGTCTCGCCGGTCCGCCCCGACGGCAAGCAGACCTTACTGCACCACGAGGGCGCGATCTCCGACTTCGACTTGAACTGGGACGGCCGGCGGATCTTGTTCTCCAACGGCCGCGAGTTGTTCGAGATCGGCGCGGACGGCACGGGCCTGCGGCAGGTCTCCGCCAAGGACCCGCCCGTCTGGCACTACGACGGCTGCTACTTGCCCAACGGCCAGATCGCCTGCATCTCCAACGCCTGCGAACAGGCGGTGCCTTGCACGGGCGGGGCGAACGTCGGCAACCTGCACATCCTCAACGCCGACGGCAGCGGCGATCACCGCGTCTGCTTCGAGCAGGACCAGGACTGGAATCCGACCGTCATGCAAGACGGCCGCATCCTCTACACCCGCTGGGAATACGCCGACCTGCCGCACTACTTCTCCCGGCTGCTGTTCCGCATGAACCCGGACGGCTCGGGTCAGATGGAGTATTACCACAGCAACTCGTACTGGCCGAACGCGACCTTCTGGCCGCATCCTATCCCCGGGCATCCGACGGAGATCGTCGCCGTCATCTCGGGCCACCACGGCGTCTCGCGGACCGGCGAGCTGGTGCTGTTGGACCCGGCCCGGGGACGCCACGAGGCCCAGGGCTGCCTGCAACGGATACCCGGCTACGGCAAGAGCGTCGAGCCGATCATCCAAGACCAACTGGTGCTTTACTCCTGGCCGAAGTTCGCCTGTCCCTGGCCGCTGGCCGAGCCGAAGACCAACCGGGGCGCCGGCAAGTACTTTCTGGTCAGCGTCAAGCAGGACGAGTCGGCCGCCTGGGACCTCTGCCTCGTGGACATCTTCGACAACATCACGCCGATCCTCAAGGGCGGCTTCATGAACGGCGTTCCCTTGCGGCCGCGTCCCAAGCCGCCGGTCATCCCCTCGCAGTTGAACCCCCGCCAGAAAGACGCCACCATCTACCTGGCCGACATCTACCGGGGCAACGGCCTGCGGGGCTATCCCCGCGGCTCGATCAAACAACTGCGGATCGGCTCCTACGAGTACCGCTTCGCCGGCAACGGCGACACCTACGCCGCGTCGAACGAGGGCGGATGGGACGTGAAGAAGATCCTCGGCACGGTCCCCGTCCACGAGGACGGCTCGGCCATTTTCCGCGTGCCCGCCAATACGCCGGTCTTCATCCAGCCGCTGGACGCCGAGGGCAAGGCCCAGCAACTGATGCGGAGCTGGTACGCGGCGATGCCGGGCGAGACGGCCTCCTGCGTCGGCTGCCACGAGCGGCAGAACAGCGGTCCGCCGTCGCAGTCGACCGCGGCGGCCCGGGCCACGCCGGCGGCGATCACGCCCTGGAACGGCCCGGCTCGCGGCTTCAGCTTCGATCGGGAGGTCCAGCCCGTGCTGGACCGGCGCTGCGTGGGCTGCCACGACGGCAAGCCGGTCCGCGACGGCGACCGGATGGTTGCCACGCCCGACCTGCGGGCCAAGCAGCTCCGGCCGGACTATCACGACCACTACAGTCCGGCCTACATGGTCTTGCAGAAATACGTTCGCCGCGCCGGCTTCGAGTCGGATATCCACATGCACGTGCCGTCCGAGTACGAGGCCGACACCAGCGCGCTGGTGCAGATGCTCAAGAAGGGCCACCACAATGTGCGGCTCGCGCGCGATGAGTGGGAGCGGCTCTACACGTGGATCGACTTCAACGTGCCCTACCCGGCCAACTGGCGAGAGAGCCATCAGCCGCCCAGCCAGGAGCTGGTCGATCGCCGCGTGAAGCACCAGAAGCTGTTCGCCGGCATCGACGACCGGGACGAAGAGCCGCTGCCGCCGGCGGCGGTGGCGACGTTCGAGCCGCCGGCCGCGGCCGGCCCGGCCCCGAAGCCGCTGCGCTTGGACGGCTGGCCGCTTACCGCCGGTGCGGCCCAAAAGCTCCAGCAGGCCGCGGCCACCGCGGTGCCGCCCAGGGAGCTTGCGCTGGCCGGCGGGGTGAAGATGAAGCTCACGGTCATTCCGGCCGGCCGCTTCGTGATGGGAAGCCGCCGGGGCGCGGCGAACGAGTCGCCCGAGACGGTCGTCGCCATCGCCCGGCCCTTCTACCTCGGCGTGACCGAGGTGACCAACGCCCAGTACGCCGCCTTCGACCCGGAGCACGACAGCGGCTACATCGAAGGCCGCGGCAAGGACCGCACCTCGCGGGGAACGCCGATCAACGCCCCCGATCAGCCGGTGGTCCGCGTCTCCTGGAACGAGGCCATGGCCTATTGCCGCTGGCTGGGGCGGGAAAACGGCTGCCGGGCGACGCTGCCGACCGAGGCCCAATGGGAATGGGCCTGCCGCGCCGGCGCGGCCACGACCTTCTCCTTCGGCGACACGCTGGAGAACCACTACGGCGCGATGAACATCGCCGACGGCAGCATCGCCGGCTGGAATTACGGCCGCTACGAGCCGAACTACGGCGACAGTGCCTCGTTCACCATGTCCGTCGGCCGCACGCCCGCCAACGCCTGGGGCCTCGCCGACATGCACGGCAACGCGGCCGAGTGGTGCCTGAGCAACTACGCGCCCTATCCCTACGACCCGCGGGACGGCCGCGACGATCCCCGCGTGCCCGGCCTGAAGGTCGTCCGCGGCGGGTCGTGGAACGACCTGGCCAAGGACGCCAGCTCCTCGGCCCGCTGGCGTTACCAGCCCTACCAGCCGATCTACGACGTGGGCTTCCGCGTGTTGATCGAGATCGACGCCGACGCGGTGGCCAAGACGGCGGCAAAGGGCCTGTAAAACAACAAGTTGGGCAAATAGGAAAGAGCAACGAAGCAGAGCGCCGTTGCTCTCTCATGCGTTGACGTGCAAGAAATGGCAAGAACCACCGGATAGTTCCTTGCAAATTGAGTGCGGTCTCTATTGAACCCAAGGGCGCTGCGCTTCCTTGGGTTCAATAAGTTTGTCCAACTTGTTGTTTTACAGGCCCAAAGTGAACAGACCGGCTTGACAAAGCGTCCCGGACCGGCGATGCTTGCCCTATTCCATGGAACGGGCGCCGGATGGGCACGAGATGAAAGCACTGGTCGGCTTGGCTTGTATCGCCCTGGTGATCCACTTGGCGCTGGCCGGGATCATCCTGGGCGAGGGTTTCCTGTTCCATTGGCTGTTCCCTTCGCTGGACGTCAGGACAGGCGTTCTTCTGGCTGCCGGCGCGCTCCTCGCGTCGATCATCTTCTTCTTCCAAATGACCAAGGTATTCCTCTCGATGCCGTCGTTTGCTGGCACATCGGCCGAAGCTGAGGACGAGACGGAAGACGACGAAGAGGAAGATGACGACGAAGAGGAAGACAACGGGCCTGAACCGCCGTCCGGGCGTTATCGCTCCTCGCCGCTGGACCGCCCGCGGGACCGCCGTCGGCGGAGACGCCGTTAAGTCGCCCCGCACGAACAGACTGCCGTAGCACCTCTTTCCGTACTTCTGTAGGGAACGCCCTCTGTGGCGTTCCGTCCGCCGGGTAGGCTCGGTCCTGACACCCTTCGCGGAACACTAGCCCGAAGCGCAAGCGAGGGAGGCACAGCGTTCTCCCTCGCTTGCGCTTCGGGCTAGTGTTCCCTGCGTATACCGGTTTTTTCCGTCAAAACTCATTGGGCAGCGCCGCTTAGCTTGATGATAGCATCAATAAGTGCTGGTGGCTATTGGGTTTAAGAGTG
>Ga0181539_1004887_pt1 | contig 11209 bp, 11 predicted proteins | sample PEATcosm2014_Bin_46_FD_119767 | JGI IMG/M metagenome (GOLD analysis project Ga0181539, IMG submission 119767) | Peatland microbial communities from MTU Mesocosm Facility, Houghton, MI, USA - PEATcosm2014_Bin23_60_metaG | ecosystem: Environmental > Terrestrial > Soil > Wetlands > Peat | place... | reverse complement strand
GCCGCCGAGGACGCTCGACACGCGGCGCTGCGAGCCGAGAGTAGGGACGAACCCCCGACGGGCGGCGACAAGCCCGCGATCGTCGCCGAAGCCGGTCGGCCGCCGACGGTCGAATCGCCGCCGGCGCGCCCGATCGCCGGCGCTTCCCCCGCGGCCTCGCAAGGCGCCGCCGACGGCCTCGCGCGGCGTCGGGAGGAAGGCGTCGGCGCGGCTCGACCAAGGCGGCGCGTCGCCTTGGCCGCATCGATCCTCGGGCTGGCGGGGGCGGTCGCGATCGGCGTCGCCGTGGTGAAGACGATGGCGCCGCGGGAGTCCGTCGTCCCCTCGAACGTCGCCTACGCCCCCTCGACGCCGACGCCAGCGCCTTCGCAGCCGGCCGTCGCCGCGCCGACTGCGGCGCCCGAAGCCAGGGCGCCGTCGCGCGCCGCCTCGCCGACGGCCTCGCCGGCGCCGACTCGGGCCGCTGAAACGCCTGCGCCGGCCGCCGCGACCCCGGCGCCGATCGTCGCAGCCCCGACGCCGGTCGTCGTCGTGACCTCGCCGCCCGCCCCGGCCGCTGAAAGGCCGACGCCCATTGCCGCCGCCTCGGCGACGCCCGTTGCCGCGCCGCAACAGCCGGCTGCCGCGCAATCGGCGCTCGCTCAGGCCGCGGCCGATCAGGCGATCTGGGCGCGCGTTCGCGCCGAGGCGGACGCCGACGCGATCCGCGAATTTCTCGCTCGCTATCCCGATAGCCCGCACGCGCCGGACGCGAAAGCGCTGCTCGACGTGCTCGACCGGGTGGCGGCGGAAAAGGCCGCGGAAGCCGAGCGGCAGAGACTCGCGGATGCGCAAAGAGCCGAAGACGCGAAAAAGGCCGAAGAGGCGCAAAAGGCGGCAGAGGCGCAAAAGGCTGCCGAGGCGCAAAAGGCCGAAGAGGCGCAAAAGGCGGCCGAGGCGCAAAAGGTCGAAGAGGCGAAAAAGGCGGAAGAAGCGCAAAAGGCCGAAGAGGCGCAGAAGGCCATAGAGGCGCAAAAGGCGGCGGCCGCCGCCGAAGCCGCCAAGGTCGCGTTGGCCTCCCCGGCGGCGCCTGCGGTCGAGGCGACGAGCCCGAAGCCCGATCAGCGCGCCCTCGTCCTGCCGATCCAGGCGGAACTGCGCCGGATCGGTTGCTACGCCGGCGGCGACAGCGACTGGGGTTCGGTGCCGATGCAGCTCAGCGTGGTCAAATATGCGCTCTACGCCAAACTCGCGGCGACGCCCGCAGGGCCGGACGAGGCCCTGCTGGAAAGCCTCAAGGGCCAACGCGGCCGCATTTGCCCGCTCGAATGCCCCGCCAACGAAACGGCCGTCGACGGGCGCTGCGTCGCCAAGTCCTGCGCTGCGGGCGAAGTCATGGGGCGCGACGGCGCCTGCCAGAAGCGGCCGGTCGCGACGCGCGTCGTCGCGCCGCGCAAGGCCGCGCCGGCGGCCGCGCCGGCTCCGGCGAAGGGCCACTGCTTCAACTTCAACGGCAGCCAATATTGCGAGTAACGCCAATGAGTCTGTTTGCGAAGAATTGGCTGAGCGCCTTCGCCATCCTGGTCGGCGCGGCGACGCCTGCGGCGGCGGGCGACTATACCTGCCGTTTGCCGCGCGCGCTGCTCTGCGACGGCTGCGCTCAGCAAATCGCCATTTCCCTGCAACCGGGCGGCGGCTGCCGCATCAGCTTCACGCCTCCCCCCGCGGCGGCGTCGCCGAGCGCGCCCGCGTCGACGGGCCAACTGGAATTGCAGATCCAGTCCGCGCCGATCACCGCCGCTCCGCGCGCCCCAGCCTATCGTCCGCGCCGCGTCGTCCAGGCGCCGCGCGCGCCGGCGCATCCGTGCTTCACCTTCAACGGCGCCCAATATTGCGAATGACGGGCGGCGCTCGCGGATCGCCGGACGCACTCATTGAGGGTTGGCGAATATATTGCCCTGCAGCACCGAACATGTGGTCGAGAGCACTTTCACGTCGAGGATTTCGTGTTCCCACCCGCCATGCCACCCCTGGGTGACCATCGCCCCTGTTCCGACTTCTTTCGCGTAAATGACGGCGACCGAGCAGCTTCGGAACTGATCGCTGAAACCGACGGCGACCCTTCGCGCGCCGCGAACCAAAGCCTGATAACCGACCACAGCGCCATCCTCGAACCGCCATTGCATGCCCGTTTCTCCGGTTCCCGAAACCTGGTTGCGAGTGGTGGGCGCATCCCCTTGGTACGAGCTGAAAATGCGGCCCTGAAGGCTCAAGTAAAGTTTGAAAGAATAGGTCGGTTGTCCTGCCCACGTCTGGCCTTGATCAGGTCCTCCGAGAGACTTTGTCGTTACAGCTACGGTATAGCTCAAGTCGATCGATTTTCCGCGCAAGGCGGCGGGCATCGGCTCGGCGCGGACTTCCGCCGCCGTCAGGCCGGCCAATGCAATGACGAGCAGGCGCGCAAAGCCGCCTCCCCACGTCATGTCTTCAGCCCCCCTTGCGGCGTCCGACCGGCCGCGTACTCATAGACATATACCAAGCGCGAAGCGCGCCGCCAAAACCATTTTCATCCGACATCTGCAAATCGCCTGGTCCACCGCGCATCCGCGCCGCTTCGGCGTTCTCAGCGACGCCCAACGCACGGCGCGTCCTCGACTTTCGAGAACGAAACGCGCGGCGGCCGGCGCCGGCTCTTTCGCGCCTTGCCGGTCCCGGCGCCGGCCTATATGAATTTGGCCGACTCTTGGGAGGAAACAGGGGAATGGACGGCGTAGCCCGACCGCGAACCAAAGCCGTCGCCCCTCTCGGCTGGATCGCGGTCTGGGGACCCGGCCTGTTGGTGATGCTGGCCGACACCGACGCCGGCAACGTGGTGACGGGGGCCCAGGCGGGCGCGCAATGGGGCTATCGGCTGCTGCCGCTGCTGCTGCTGCTCATTCCCATGCTCTACATGGTGCAGGAATTGACGGTGCGGCTCGGGCTTCACACCGGGCGCGGTCATGGCGAACTGATCCGCGAACGCTTCGGCGTGGGATGGGCGTGGCTGTCGACGGCGGGCCTGGCGGCGGCGGTGATCGGCTCGCTGATCACCGAATTCACCGGGGTGGCGGGGATCGGAGAACTCTACGGCCTGTCGCGTGGGTTCACCTTGCCCCTCTCCGCAGCGGCCTTGCTCGCGGTCGTCGCCACCGGCTCCTACCGGCGCGTCGAGCGCACCGCGATCGTCGTCGGCCTGTTCGAGCTCGCCTTCTTCGCCGTCGCCTGGGCGGCGCACCCAAATCTCGGAATCTTGGCGAAGGACGTCGTCGACCTGCCGCTGGGCAACCATGAATTCCTGTATCTGACGGCGGCGGTCATCGGCGCGACCTTCAATCCCTGGATGATCTTCTATCAACAGTCCGCCATCGCCGATAAGAAGCTACGGCCCGATCACCTCGCCGCCGCCCGCTGGGATACGGCGTTCGGCGCCGCGCTGACACAGTGCCTGACGGGCGCGGTGCTCGTCGCCGCGGCCGCGACGCTGGCCTCCGGCGGCGCCTCGGCGGGCCTGGACAGCGTCGGCCAGATCAGCGCCGCGCTGTCGCCGCTGCTCGGCGAGAGTTTTGGACGCCTGGTGTTCAGCGCCGGCGTGCTCGGCGCCTCGCTGGTGGCCGCCATCGTCTGCTCGCTGGCGCTGGCCTGGGGCGTGGGCGAGATCGCCGGCTACAAGCATTCGCTCGAACATCATCCGTTCGCGGCGAAATGGTTCTACGGCGTCTATGCGCTCGCCGTCGTCGGTTCGGCCGCCCTCGTCGGCTTCGCGTCGGACCTCGTGTGGCTGAACATCGCGGCGCAGGTTCTCAACGCCTTCCTGCTGCCGCTGGTGATCGGCTTCCTCGTGGCTTTGGCGGTCAAAGCGCTGCCGGCGCCGCTGCGTCCGCGCGGCCTCTATCTCGCCTTCCTGATCGGCGTTTGCGCCGTCGTGATCGCCGTCGGGCTCTACGGCGGCGTCGCGGGATTGCTGTGAGCCGCTACGCCCAATAGCCGAAATAACTCAGCGCCGCGCCGATGACGAGGTCGATCACGGCGGCGGCGCGGAAGGCGCCTTTGTATTCGATCAGCCTGTCGGCGATCGATACGATGGCCTGTGGCCGGAAAATCGTCACCAGCGCGCGAACGAGGCTCGCCCAGCCGATCAGCGTGATGACGAGCCGCCAGTCGAGCGCCCAGACGTTGTGGACGATGAGCAACGCCAGGCCGCCGAGCAGGCCGAGAAAACCGGCCAGATACATCAGCACGCCGCTCGCCACGAACTCGCGCAGCAGAGCGCGAAACGCTTCGGGCCGGCTCAGCAGCGCGGCGCCGACGACGAGAAAAACCGGCCCCAACAGTTTGGCGACGAAGAGCGACGTCTGCATGGGCGCGTCCCCCCTTTCACGCGTGGCGCCAGCACGGTGGCGCCGATCCGGATTGTCGTCATTGCGCCGCGTCAACGTGGGTTCGGCGCCGCCGCCGCCGCGCCGCCGCAGGGCGCAAGGCGCTTGCGTTTGTGCAAGGACGCACTACTTATGCAGCCCATGGACTTGCGCCTATCTCACGCGTAACGCGGCGCCGGTCGCCGCCGGAGACGAAGCGACTTTTCGAGAGGCTCATGACCAACGCTCGCCAACCCACGATTTTTCTGCCGCACGGCGGCGGGCCGTGCTTCTGGATGGAGTTTCCGCCGCCGTTCGGGCCGCACGCCTGGGACGGCCTCAGGGACTATCTGTCCGGCATCGTCGCCAGTCTGCCCGAGCGCCCGAAGGCCTTCGTGGTCGTCACCTCGCACTGGGAGGAGGCGAGGGCCACCGTCAGCACCGCGAAGGCGCCCGGGATGCTTTTCGACTATTACGGCTTTCCCGCCCACACCTACGAGCTGAGCTACCCCGCGCCGGGCGAGCCGAAGGTCGCCGCCGAGGTCAAGCGACTCATGGAGGCGGCGGGCCTCTCCGTCGGCGAGAACGACAAGCGCGGCTTCGACCACGGCGTCTTCGTGCCGTTCCTGATCGTCGACCCGAAGGCGCAAATTCCCGTCGTCATGCTGTCGATCGAGCGCGACCTCGATCCGGCGCGCCACATCGCCATCGGCAAGGCGCTGGCGCCGTTGCGCGACGATGGCGTCGTCATCGCCGGCAGCGGCATGAGCTATCACGATCTCGGCAGCTTCTGGGACGGCGACGGCCGCGCCTCGGTCGCCTTCGACGCCTGGCTCGACGAGACCGTGACGCGTTGCGATCCCGAGACGCGCGAGCGGCGCCTGATCGGCTGGAAGGAAGCGCCCGCTGCCCGCGCGTGCCATCCGCGCGAGGAGCACCTCATCCCGCTGATGGTCGTCGCAGGCGCCGCCGGGACGAGCGCGGGCGAGCACAGTTTTCGCGAGGCGATCGGCGGCAAGGTGATTTCGGCGTTCCGCTTCGGGTAGGGGCGGGCGCCCGACGGGACGGGCGCGACGCCGCGGCGGAGAGGCCGCCGCGGAGCAAGCGGCGTCGGCCCGCCTGGCTAACCCGTATGGCGGTTCAGGAAGCTCAACGTCTTCTCGTTGAACTCGGCCACGCTTTCATAGATGGCGGCGTGCGCGCAAGTTTCGAACACCGTGAGCTCGCTCTGGGTTATGCCGCTCTTCATCGCGTCGGCGAAGCGCGGCGAGCAGACGAGGTCGTGGCGGCCGAAGGTGATCTGGGTCGGCGCCTCGATGCGCGCGAGCTGGGCCAGCGCGTCGTGGGAGATCACCGCGCCCGACTGGCGGACGAAGGCGTCGAAGGGCTGCTTGGGCCGGCTGCGCACGAACGCCGCGAGCCCGTCGATGTAATCGGGCTTGGCGGCGTAGAGCTCAGGCGTGAAGCACCAGGGGAATATCCCCTGGATCACCATTTCCTGGACGCTGTCGAGGCCCTTGGCGATGCTCCGCCAGCCTTCGACCACGGTCTTGAGGAACGGGTCGGTCTTGGGCCAGCCGCTGTGCAGCGACAGCGATTTGACGCGGCCCGGATATTTGGCGGCGAGCCACATTCCTGTCGCCGCGCCGAGCGACACGCCGCTGACGTGCGCGCGCTCGACGCCGATCGCCGCCATGAAGGCGGCGACGTCGTCGGCGAACAATTCCATGGAATAGACGCCGTCCGGCTTGTCGCTCTCGCCGGCGCCGCGCGGGTCGAGGCTGATGCAGGTGAAACGCTTGGCGTAATCGGCGACCTGGAAGGCGTAGCAGGCGTTGTCGGCGGCGAGATAGGGAATGAGGACCAGCGGCTCGCCGGCGCCTTGGCTCTCGTAGTTGATGGTGATGCCATTCGCTTTGACCTTGGGCATGTGAACCTCGCGTGCTTGTCGCGTCGCCCCCTTGATGCGGGGCGCGGTACGATCTCCTCAATGGTGAATTCGCCTCGGCCGGCGTTGTCCCGAAAGATGCCGATTTTCGGCTGAGATTGCGCCATTTCCGGCCGGCGCGCAATGCTGAAGCGCCGCTCTGAAAGCCGGCGCGTTCCGTCTATACGGCGCGCCTTGGCCCCGTCCGGAGCAGTCGCGCGTGCTGCGTCGCCCGCCGCAGAGACGGCGAAAAAGCCTCTTGAGATATGATAGCGAGTATTATAGATTGTGTGTGGGCGATCGTGCCCGCCCTGCCAGGGAGAACTGCGATGCGACGGAAACACGAACCGCCTCCCAAGCGAGGCACGAGAGGCCGAAATGCGAGCCTACCTGCCAAAATCATTTCAGCGTAAAGCAAAAAGCGAGGGCGTATCGGACGAGGACTGCCGGGAAGCGATACGAAGGGCCGAAAGCGGGCTTATCGATGCGAACCTCGGCGGCAGGCTGATCAAACAAAGAATTCCAAGACGTGGACAAGGCGCGGCGAGAGCGCTGCGAGCGGTCGTCTTTTATAAGCGGGGAGAAGTTGCGATTTTCCTGCACGTCTTCTCAAAGAGCGCCGAAGCCAATCTGACGCGTTCTGAGTTGGCTGAATACAGGGAATTGGCCCGGGGCCTGGAAAAGCTGACGGAAACGAAGCTTATGGAGCTGGGCGCCGAAAAAGGATGGAGAGAATTGGAAATATGACCCAGACGAAGCGCTACCGGAGCGACGCGCTCCGATCGCTTCACGCGGTTGCGAAGGACCTCCACGACGTCGGCGTGATCGACAAAGCCACTATGCGGCGTTTCGATCTGAGCTGCCTGACCCCCGTGGAGACTCTCAGACCCGAAGCGATCAAACTCATTCGCGAGAAATCGCATATGAGCCAGGCGACCTTCGCCCTGGCGTTGAACGTCAGCACGGTTCTCGTCAGCAAATGGGAGCGCGGAGAAGTGCGCCCGAGCGGGCCTTCTCTCAAACTTCTCGCCCTTGCCGACAAGAAAGGGATCGACGCGATTCTGTGAAGGCGGTCCGGCTCGCTGCGCTCAACGCTCGCGCCGGCGCCCGACCCGGCGCGCTCCCCCTCAATCCCCCCGCCCGACCGGCGCGAAGGTCGGCACGAGGTGCAGCGCGTCGCCCGTATAGGGGTGCGCCCTGGCGACCTCCTCGTCGAGTTCGACGCCGAGGCCGGGCTCGCTCGGCGGAATGACGTAGCCGTCCTCCCAGACGATCGGCTTCTTCAACAGCTCGGCCTGGAAGCCGTCCCAGCGCTCGATGCTTTCGAGGATGAGGAAATTCGGGCTGCACGCCGAGAGCTGGATGTTGGCGGCGCCGACGACGGGGCCGCAATAGAGATGCGGCGCGATCTGGGCGTAATGCGCCTCGGCCATCCCGGCGATCTTCTTGGCTTCCAGGAGGCCGCCGACGCGGCCGAGGTTGAGCTGCAGGATCGAGGCGGCGCCGGTCGCGAGCACGCGCGCGAATTCGTACTTGGTGGTCAGCCGCTCGCCGGTGGCGATCGGGATCGGGCACCCGGCCGCGACGCGCGCCATCTCCTCCGGCATTTCGGGCGGCGTCGGCTCCTCGAACCACAGCGGCGAATAGGGCGCCAGCCTCTGCGCGAGGCGCAGCGCGCCCGAGGTGGTGAACTGCCCGTGCGTGCCGAACAAGAGATCGCAGCAATCGCCGAGCGCGGCGCGTAAGGTCTTGCAGAAGGCCTCGCTCAGGGCGAGCCGCTCCAGGCTGGGCTGGCGCGGATCGAAGGTGGAGTAGGGGCCGGCGCAGTCGAATTTCACCGCGGTGAAGCCTTGCGCGACGTATTTGAGCGCGCGCGCCGCCGCCGCGTCGGGGTCGCGATAGACGGGGCTGTCGGAATAGGCGTGCGAGCCGGGCTCGTCGGGATAGAGATAAGTGTAGCTGCGCAGCCGCTCGTGGACGAGACCGCCGAGCAGCGCGTGGACGGGTTTATCCACCGCCTTGCCGACGATGTCCCAAAACGCCATTTCGAAGCCCGACAGCACCCCCATCAGCGAAATGTCCGGGCGTCCGGAATAGCCGCGTCCGTAAACGTTGCGCCACAGCGCCTCGATGCGGAAGGGATCGGCGCCGATGACGTGGCGCTGGAACACGTCGGCGATCATCGCCTCGATCGCCGCCGGGCCGAAGCTCGCGGTATAGACCTCGCCGACGCCCTCGATCCCGCACTGGGTCTTGAGCTTGAGAAACAGGAAATAGCGCCCGCCGAAGCTGGGCGGCGGATTGCCGACGACGAAGGTCTTCAGCTCGGCGATTTTCATCGGCTCCACTCCAGCGGGGAGGGCGCCTGGCCGCCTTTCCCCCAGGCCGGCGAGTGTTTTGCGCCGCAGAAAATAAATCAAGCGCGCTCTTGCGGCGGACGGGCCGGAATTTTATCTGGCGAGGCGGGCGGCGGAGCGCCCAATCCTTAATGCGCCTGCGGCGTGTAAAAAGAATGCGGCGCGGCGCTGCCATGCCCAGCTCCCTTCGCGGCGCAACAAAAATTTTCGTCAAGCCTCTTGGCAGGAGCGCTCGATCCGGCTAAACAGCGCGCTGGGGTCGGCGGCGCGATGCGACCCCTTATGATCATCAAAGGCTTCCGCTGCGCTTTGTCGAGACCCTTTTAAGGGAGCGTCGAAGCGAGAGCGGTGGATAGGCCGGAGGACACGGGGGCTCCCCTCGCGTCTCGTCCGGCCTTGTCCTGTCCGAGACTGCCGGCGCGCGCGCTTCCCGTTTGCGGGAGCGCCGCTTAATTCCCTCCCGCGAATTAGGGGTTCAAGGGGGCCTGCATAGACGGGGAAGACCGATTTTTCGTCGGGCGGCTCTCAAACGAGCCGGTCGGCGCGTGCGGTTCGAACCATCTGTCCGGCGGTGGGCGCTAAAGCCCAGCTCCGGGGACAGGCGCAAGTCGTCGTGACCGGCCGCTTTCTCTTGGAGAAAGACGGGCGGGCGCGACATGTGCAGGAGGCGGGACATTCCCGCCAACCGGAGAAAGCACCGTGGATAGAGCGGAAAAGAAGGAGGCCGTCGCGTCCTTGAACGAAGTCTTTTCGAAGGCTTCGGTCGTGGTCGTGGCGCACTATTCCGGCCTGACCGTGGCCCAGATGCAGCGTCTGCGCAAGCAGATGCGGCAGGCGGGCGCGCACGTTCAGGTCGCCAAGAACCGCCTCGCCCAGATTGCTCTCAAAGGCACGGACGTCGCCTCGATCGGCCCCCTTCTCAAGGGACCGACCCTGATCGCCCATTCCAGCGATCCGGTGGCGGCGGCCAAGGCAGCCGTGGCTTTCGCCAAGGATCACGAGAAATTCGTGCTTCTGGGCGGCGCCATGGGCAAGACGGCCCTGGACGTCGAAGGGGTCAAGGCGCTCGCGACCTTGCCCTCGCTCGATGAACTGCGCGCCAAGTTGCTCGGGCTCATCGCCGCCCCGGCGACCAAGTTGGCGCAGCTCGCCAATGCGCCCGCCGCCAAGGTCGCCCGGGTGATCGGGGCCTATGCCGCCAAAGACGCAGCCTGATCGTAAGGCTCTTCACAAATCCCTGATTCGAACCATATAGGAACGACAACAATGGCTAATCTCGAAAAAATCGTCGACGAACTGTCGAGCCTGACCGTCCTCGAGGCGGCGGAGCTCGCCAAGCTCTTGGAAGCCAAGTGGGGCGTCTCGGCCGCCGCCGCGGTCGCGGTCGCCGCCGCGCCGGGCGCCGCCGCGGCCGCGCCGGTGGAAGAGCAGACCGAATTCACGGTCGTCCTGGCCGCCATCGGCGACAAGAAGATCGAAGTCATCAAGGAAGTGCGCGCCATCACTTCCCTCGGCCTCAAGGAGGCCAAGGATCTCGTCGAGGGCGCTCCCAAGCCGGTCAAGGAGGGGGTCTCCAAGGAAGAGGCCGAGAAGATCAAGGCCGCCTTGGAAAAAGCCGGCGCGAAGGTCGAGCTCAAATAGAAACCGTGGGCCTCATTCGGGCCTGCGCGTGAATCGAACGGTCCCGGCTTCGGCTTGGGGCCGTTCAGCTGTTTAAAAACGCGTTCGCGTGTTCGGCTTTGCGCCGGCCGGCCTTCGGTCCGATCGGCTGAGCGGAGGTCATGCGCGACGCGCGACAAAGGATTTTGGGCCTCCGGCCCGCATCGCCCGCCGTCCTGGCTCGGCGCCCTCCTGCCAAGGGGCGTCGGCGCGGGGTTCGGCGGCAAGCCTGGATTGAGGAGCGACATGGCGCAGACATTCACCGGCCGCAAGCGGGTTCGCAAGGTCTTCGGCCACGTCAGGGAAGTCGGCGTCATGCCGAACCTGATCGAGGTGCAGAAGGCCTCCTACGACCAGTTCCTCATCATGGACGCGCCCAAGGGCGGGCGTCCGACCGAGGGCTTGCAGGCGGTGTTCAAGTCGGTGTTCCCGATTTCCGATTTCGCCCAGACCGCCCAGCTCGAATTCGTGAAGTACGAATACGAGGCGCCCAAGTACGACGTCGACGAATGCCGCCAGCGCGGCATGACCTACGCCGCGCCGCTCAAGGTGACGCTGCGCCTCATCGTGTTCGACGTCGATCCGGAGACGCAGGCCAAATCCGTCAAGGACATCAAGGAGCAGGACGTCTACATGGGCGACATGCCGCTCATGACCGCGAACGGCACCTTCGTCGTCAACGGCACCGAGCGCGTCATCGTCTCGCAGATGCACCGCAGCCCCGGCGTCTTCTTCGACCACGACAAGGGCAAGAGCCATTCCTCGGGCAAGCTGCTCTTCGCGGCGCGCATCATCCCCTATCGCGGCTCGTGGCTCGACATCGAGTTCGACGCCAAGGACATCGTCTACGCGCGCATCGACCGGCGCCGCAAGATTCCCGTGACCTCGCTGCT
>Ga0181539_1004879_pt1 | contig 11223 bp, 9 predicted proteins | sample PEATcosm2014_Bin_46_FD_119767 | JGI IMG/M metagenome (GOLD analysis project Ga0181539, IMG submission 119767) | Peatland microbial communities from MTU Mesocosm Facility, Houghton, MI, USA - PEATcosm2014_Bin23_60_metaG | ecosystem: Environmental > Terrestrial > Soil > Wetlands > Peat | place... | reverse complement strand
TAGTTCGAAAGACCAGCACGGAGTTTCTTCAGGTGGCCGGCAGTGCGGAAAAAATGAGCGGACTGGTCGCTGAGATCGCGGCGGCTTCCAACGAGCAGGCTCAGGGGATCGAGCAGATTAACAAGGCCGTGAGCGAAATGGACAAAGTTGTCCAGCAAAATGCCGCAAATGCAGAAGAGTCTGCTTCCGCTTCAGAGGAGATGAACGCCCAGGCCGCGCAAATGAAAGGGTTTATTGAGGACCTTGTGACTATTGTTGGTGGAACGGCAAATGGATCCGCCAAAGGGATGGAAACCAAGGATTGGAACGATAAACGCGAAAAAGCCCGGAACGTGCTGCAACTCAGTACGGCGCCATCTGGCGGAATGCCCACAAAGATTACATCCAGGGCAAACAAAGGAAACGGCAATCTGAAAACTGCTTCGATGAGGAGCCATGGCAGGTCGGAGCATGTGATCCCGTTTGATGAGGCCGAACTGAGAGATTTCTGATCCGCTCAGCCCACCCCCCCGGGGCTTCCAAAGTCCCGGGGGTATCCGGAATCTAGTTATTATTTACTATGGATTCGCCTCTCGATTGCCGACTTTTGTGTTAAACCGTTTAAAATTTGTGACTGAAAACCACGATAAGGTTCATTGTTGCATCCTGCTGAAGAGATTTCATGCGCTAAATTGTTTATGAAGTCAATATTTCTGAAGCCTCCCGCATGAGCCTCGATATTGCAAGTTTTTGGGGGCAGGCCTTCTCTGCGAGAGAATAATCGACTTGCGTGAGCCTCGCCCTGGCCTGGACCGGCAAGCCGGCGTAAACTTCACGCGCCAGACCGCGTTCGCCGTAATCGCGGTAGTACATCAGGCACCTCATTATGTCGCTAACCGGGACCGCTCCTGCCACAGCTTCATGGCAGATACGGCCACACCCGGCGCAGTAGCTTTCCTGAGTTTCGGCGGCAAATTTTTCCAGCAGCTCGAAATCGCTCCGGCTAAGACTAGTCTGGTTCCGCGCCGCAGCCACATTGGCCGAAAGAATCGTCAGGCTGGGCATCTGGGAGCAGACGCTTGCAATGTGCGGGTTTTCCAGTACGGCCATGATCTTGGCCTGCTTATCGGTAAAGCCGCGCTCGAGAAATCGTCCCGCGAACTGCAGTTCGGCTTCGCTCTCCGTCTTTTCCTGTTTGCCGCCCTGCGTTTTCATGGCGACGAGCCCTATTCCCTTATCCACACAAGCAGCGATCGCTTTTTTCATCTTCTCGGTGTTCATAACCCGGAAGTTGTAAGTAAACATTACTGCGTCGATCCAGTCTTCTTTGGCTGCGCTCAGCAGGTTGTCTTCCATATTGGTGTGAGAGCTGAAACCAAAGAATTTAATTTTGCCGGCCTTCTTCATTTCCGAGGCCCATTGCTTGAATGGCTTGGGCACAGCAATTTCGCTGAAATCATTTATTCCATGCGCGTAGAATAAGTCTACATAATCTGTGGAGAGCCTCTTCAGGGAGGCTTCCAGCCCCTCTGTCATGACGCTGGTATCCCTGGAGCGCAACTTTGTGGCGAGGAACGTTTCCTTCCTGGCGCCAGGATCGTGAGCGAAAAAGCGGCCATAGCCCTCCTCGCTCAAACCATTTCCATAGGCCTCGGCGGTGTCCCAGAAATTCACGCCCCAGTTGCGGGCCTGCCTGAGCATCAGTTGATTATTGATCGTGTCGAACATCCCGCCCAGCGCCAAGACCGACACTTCGACGCCCGTTTTACCCAGCTTGCGCCTGGGGATGGTGGGTTTTCCGGCGTCAGCCTGTTCCGGAGCGGCGCCGGCTTTGCCCATGTCCAGCCCGGTTGAAGCTATTCCTGCCAATCCAATGGTTTTGATAAAGTTGCGGCGTGTTAAACCTTCGCATTTCTCTTTTTGTTCCATTACGCGGCCTCCAGACATTTGGTGAAAATTCTATTCCGACAATTCTTAATTGACCTTCGCCTGAGCTATCCACAGCATCATTTGGTGATAGCCTTGCCCTGCTTGAGGTCGTATAGCGGGCTGATCTTGAGATCGCCTGTGAGGAAATCCTCGGGTTTTCTCGAAATCAGATTGCCTCCAATTTCGATGAACCGAAGCTCGGCGTCAACGGGAAATCCGCTCTGGGCTGCCTTTTCCAGAAGGGCGCCGACCGCCCCGTATTCCTCCTCCACCTTGCTTTTATGAAAAACCCTGCGCCACTCCATCCACTGGCCGGCTTTGCACTGGGAACGATCTACGAAAATGTAATACACAACCTTCCCAGGACAGTCTTCTTCCAGATAGAGGGTATATTCAAAGGGAGCGGACAGGTCCTGCCGGTTTTTGATCCGGTCTTTTTGGCCGTCTTCGATAAGCCAAACCGCCGGACAGGACCGGGACTTCCAAAAATCTTTGACTTTTCCAAACACGTATTGCGGTTCGATTTCATCGGCAATGAAATTGCCGTTCAAAAAAGTCTCCGGGGGGGTGAATTCGGAAAGGCCGTTAAGATCGCGCAGCTTCGCAGCCCCATCGCTTATCGCCCAAACCGGGCTATAGGTGGTGAAAATCCCACAGATCGCCAGAAGGACCGTCAAAACCTTTAACATAGCCACTCCATCGTCTTTTCGATTCCGGTTCACGTGTGAAATCCCGATAGGACTCTCATGCCGAGTTGCTCCAACAACGAATCAATCGGTCCAGCGTATGGTAACAATTATTTAAAAGCCGGACCATACTGATTTTTGAGATTCCGTCACGTACATGGACACAAAGGCGCCGGACACAGGAGTGAAGTTGTTTAAATGAGTTTTTGGTGGTAGTTTGCACATCAACCTCAAGCCTATTCATGGAGATTTTTCTGGACGACTTCACAGGCATAGATCCAAGGGGAAAATCCCCGTCCGAAATAGAACTGGAGTGGTTTGGCAACATCTATCGGCGTGATTTGCCTCAGCTCACCACAAGGGCTGTGCTCATGGGATGTTTGCTGGGCGCCGTCATGAGCGTGTCGAACCTTTACGTGGGCCTCAAAACCGGGTGGGGCCTCGGCATAGCAATAACGTCGTGCATTCTCTCCTTCACTCTTGGCGCTGTTCTCCGGCGCATTGGACTCCTCAATTCCAACCTCTCGATTCTCGAAAACAACTGCATGCAGTCAGCCGCCAGTTCGGCGGGATACTCGACCGGCAGCACAATGGTCAGCGCGGTAAGCGCCCTTCTGATCATACAGGGCCATCACATGCCTTTCTGGACATTGATGGCATGGACCGTCCTGGTGGCGGTTCTGGGCGTTTTTCTGGCAATCCCGATGAAAAGGCAGATGATAAACATCGAACAACTTCCCTTCCCGAGTGGAATCGCAGCAGCCCAGACCCTGCGTTCGCTTTACGCCAAAGGTGAGGCCGCCTCGAGAAAGGCAAAAAGCCTTGGGATAGCAGCCGCTTTTGGCGGTACGACAGCGTTTCTGAGAGAAAACACTCTCTCCTGGTGGCCGGGCTGTCTGAAGTTGCCCGAGATGATCGAATTTCCCGGTAGGCTTGCTGGACAGAACCTGGCGTCCTGGACTGTTTCCTTTGAGTTAAGTGGGATCATGGTGGCGGCTGGGGCGATAATAGGAATGAAGGTGGCCTGGAGCATGCTTGCAGGAGGCATTCTGAACTATTTACTGATCACTCCCTATATCTACCAAAGGGGAATAATCCAGGGACTGGGATACAAAAATATTGTCGCCTGGAGCCTTTGGGGCGGGACTGCCCTGATGGTGACCTCAGGTCTGTTAACTTTCGCCCTTCAGTGGAAGACGGTGTGGAGAGCGATTGCCGGTACGGGGCAGATTTTTCATTGGAAGGGGTTGAAGAGCGCCGACAGGGGATCGAATTCAGATTTGAGCAAGATGGACGGAATAGAGGTTCCGGGAAGCTGGTTTATGGCAGGGCTTATTGTTTCCGGCATCGGGATAGTAACGGTCCAGGTGTTCGACTTTTCAATCTCATGGTGGATGGGCGCGCTCTCGGTAATAATGACTTTCTTCCTGTCCGTGGTCGCGTGCCGCGCAACGGGAGAAACCGATATCACCCCAATTGGCGCAATGGGGAAGATCACTCAGCTATCCTATGGAATCATCGCTCCTTCTGACATCACTGCAAACCTGATGACGGCCGGGGTAACCGCAGGGGCGGCCGCTTCTTCCGCTGACCTTCTGACCGACCTCAAGTCGGGCTATCTTCTCGGCGCAAATCCGAGGAAGCAGTTCATTGCACAATTTTTGGGCATTTTTGCCGGAGCGGCGGTGATCGTCCCTTGTTTCTACCTTCTGGCGCCAACGCCCGATATTCTCGGCGGCGAGAAATTTCCCGCTCCCAGCGCTCAGGTTTGGAAAGGGGTGGCCGAACTGCTCGCCAAAGGCCTCTCCAGCCTGCACGGTTCAGCGAAAATTGCCCTTGCCATTGGGATAGCTGTCGGGGCGCTGCTTTCGGCGCTCGATCGCCTGGCGCCTTCGCGAATCCGATCTTTTCTTCCTTCAGCAATGGGCCTGGGGCTTGCGTTTGTAATACCCTTCTGGAACACGCTGTCTATTTTTCTAGGGGCCCTTATAGCATCGATTGTGCGAAAAACCCGTATAGAAGGACATATTATACCGGCGGCCTCGGGAATAATAGCAGGGGAGAGCCTCATAGGCGTGCTGGTCGCGCTTTTTTCAGCCGCTGGGGCGTGATAACTTAAATATATTCACACGACGAAAGATAAATATGGCGCAAAGGACCACTGCGCCCGCTGCAAGGAATAGCGCCTGGAACCCCGCAAGTTCGCCTACATATCCGAGGCTTACCGATCCGATGAACGCCCCGGCATCTATGCTTCCGGTGTAGGCCCCCGTGATCTTCCCCCTGACATTCTGGGGTTCCCCCCTGATGGCATGTGCGTTCAGCGCGGGATAGAGCAACCCGTGGCCGCATCCGGTAATAAACCCCGAAAAAAAGAGCAGACAGCTTTCCTTCATGAACACCAGCAACAGCAGCCCCCCGCCCACGAGTGCCAGCGCATATGGTATGATCGTGTCTTCGCCCTGACGGTCAATAAAGCTGCCCCCAAACAGCCGGGTGATGATCGCGGCGCAAGAGTATGCGATGTAATAGAGCGATATGAAAAAAATCCGCCTTTCGCTCGCATACGGCGATACGAACCCGTTTACCGCTGCCAGCCCAAACCCGAAAAGCACGGCTACGGCGGCTGTCAAGAAAACCCGCCTCTTTTGGAGGACCAGAAAGAATGAGGACTCAGCCGGCTTGACCAGGGGAACGTAGGTATCCTTCAGTGGATACTGGATTATCAACCCCACACCGGCTATAGCGGCGGCAACGATGAACAGAAGGTCGAATCCCGCCCTGTGGATGATGATCTCGGCTAGAACCGGTCCGAGAGCGGTCCCCATAAGCCCGGATATCCCAAACATCCCGAGTCCTCCGTTCAGGCGTTCATGGGGTATTATGTCGGCAATATAGGTGAATACGGCAGTAATGCAAATCGCGAATCCAATCCCGTGAACGATCCGCACCATAATTAGAGGAAGATAAAAATTATCGAGAGCGCCTCTGAAAAACAGGTATGCAAGAGGCATGAGCGTCATGATCATCGAGCCTGCCGCATAGCTTTTCTTTCTTCCGACCCTGTCGATCATATTTGAAATCCATGGGCGGCACAGGACAGAAGACAATGCGAAAACTCCCATAATGATGCCGATGTCGACCTGATCTCCGCCATGGGCCGTGATGAAGAGGGGAAAAAGAAAAAAGGCGCCGAAGCTGGAGAGGCACGACAGATTCGCTATAGCCAAGAAAAAAAAGGTTCGAGAATAAAGCATCGAAAAAGTCGGGTCCTGTTTTCGAAATATAGCGCCTGCCCGCAGGATCTGGGCACAGTTCGCCAATAGTATATTCTGTTACGATTTATGAAAAGGGGTTTTAAAGTGCTTACATTGATTCTGCCGGTTGGTGAAGAGGTCCAGTGCGAACACAAGCCGGTCATGAGGCCTCCCGCTCCCGGCTATCGCGTGCGATAGACATATCCTGCGGTCGGCCTCCGCGCTACGCGCTCACATGTCGCTACGGGAGGCCTGGCAAGCCCACTTCACAAAGTAAAGCAGGGCGAGGCCCCGCGAAGCGAGACCTTTACACCATTGTAACTTCACTTTATGATGCGCCTGACATTTGGCTTGCCTTCAAACGTACCACGTTTAATGTCTGTGCGTTCTGCATGGCTGCGCGCACGGTCGCCGCTTTTGCTCAGCCCTCAGTCCTCAGTCCTGCTTCTCTGCATGGCTGCGCGCACGGTCGCCGCTTTTGCTCAGCCCTCAGTCCTCAGTCCTCAGTCCTGCTTCTCCGCATGGCTGCGCGCACGGTCGCCGCTCTTAGCATGTCAGACGCATTTTTTTCGAGCAGGGTATTATATAAGTTCATTCTACGAGGATTCGAATGCAAAGCAAAACTAACCGGGACAATCCCCCTCAAAAAGTGGATTTCTATACTCTGATCGCCCCATTTTACGACATCTTAGTGGGGCCGTTTCTAAGACACGCGCGGAAGGGCGTCGTCATAGGCGCGGAGGCAGAAAAATGCCGCATTCTGGATGTAGCGTGCGGGACCGGAGAGCAGGCAATAATGCTGGCGAAGGCAGGGATCGAGGTCACCGGAATAGACCTCTCACCGGCAATGCTTGGAGTGGCGCGCGACAAAAGCCCTCCGGCCGTTGCGCACCTTCTCGGCAATGCTGAAAACTTACCCTTCGGCCCCGGGTCTTTCGACTGCGTTACTATCAGCCTGGCTTTACATGAAATGGCGACTGAGACAAGGATGGGAACAACTGGTGAAATGCTGAGAGTCCTGACCCCGGGCGGAAAGCTGATCGTCTTCGACTACGCAGCCCCGGAGAACTGGAGGTGTGCTTTTGGCCTGGCGCTTTTGGGTCTTCTGGAAAGAATTGCGGGCAAAGAACACTTTAAAAATTTCGTCCGGTTTACCCGCACCGGAGGGATCGATCAATTTCTCAAGGCCTTTCCTCTGAAGGTCATCCGGAGCCGGACTTATTACCTCGGGGCCCTGCGGCTCGTTTTTTTGGAAAAGAGGCGGTGAGAAATCATCCTCCGCTCACTCTGTTCGCCCAGGATCGCCGGAGGGCATTGTGAGATGGCCTTTAAGTTCATCGGCCTCCATTGTCCATTGATAGCCGATCCTTGATGCAACGTTGAACAGTAGCGGACTTTTTACGTGAAAGCGTATGGCTCCTTGTGCCCGATTGAATGAGACTATATTGAGGACGACAAGATCCTCATCATGTTCCAGGTTAATCAGGTTTTTTTTCGCATCCGGGGCGGAGTATGCCATGCCCAGGAAGTCAGGTGCACAAACGACGAAAGCCACGGAGGGCTCCTCCACTGACTGAAGCCATTGGAAGGGGCCGTTTTTATATTCCAGCAGGACATAGCTCTTGAGTTCTTCAAACCCTGGAATCCCCCAGGGGAAAGTGATCAGTTCTTTTTCGGCTATCTCTATTTTTCCGAAACGGGTGGTATTAACCTGCATGAAAACTCCTCGAGTGACAATTCAGGGAATCATTGCCGGTCCGGACCATCGCCTTGCCGACCACTGGAATAGATGTCGAGCAGACTTTCGAACTCGTCTTTGCCGATAAGCGCCGCAGCCCTGTTCTCCTTCTGAATCCTCCTGTAAAGCTCTTCCCTGTATATAGGAATGTGCGCAGGGCCCTTGATTCCCACTCTCACCTTGTTCTGATCGATTGAGGTGATTGTAACTTCTATATCGTCGCCGATCAAAATTGACTCGCCCGGTTTTCTGGTCAGTATGAGCATCGGTTTCCCGCCTCTTTGATATTATCGGTCCCCGGGACAGGGCGCTTAAATATTTCCTTGGGTCCTGTCCGGCCAATACGCTGTTACGGTGCTATTTAGATTATAGTTCCTCTGCTGCACATTGATAGTAATTTCTATATTAATAAAGTGAAGCGTAAAAATCGCCCTTTTGCCCCTCAACGCTCTGATATATAGTTATCATACATTTTGCGCGATGCCGAACTGTGCGCGTGGCCCATAATTATACGGAAACTCCGGATTATGGCTCCCGAAGTCTTATCAGAAGCCGATTTTCAAGTGTTGGGATTGGAACCGGGCGCGAAGCCCTCTGAAGTAAGGCAGGCTTATCGGACGCTTGTCAAGAGATGGCACCCGGATCGCCACCATTCCAAACCTTACGAAATCCGGGCGCTTGCCGAGAAAAAGTTCAGGGAAATCGACGAAGCGTACAGGCGTATTTCCGCAAGCTGGAAAAAAAATCCACCCCTCACGGAGCGTGCAGATTGGCGAGCCGCCAGCCCCGGGACCGACCCTCATGCCGCGCAACGGCCCCGAACAGAAGCTAACGCCACCCCCGCCGCCCGGATCCTGGCGGCAATCAATATCCGAACCTTTTCCAGGGCAAAGATCGTCGTGCCTGTCCTGCTATTGGCGGCAGCCGTTTTCGTTTTGACGCAACTCCCTTCGTTTTTTCCGGATAAGGCGGTCGATACGGAAACTCTCGGCCCGCCGGCTGTCGAACACTCACCCGGGGCAAAAGACCCAAACAGCCCGAAACCACCCGAAGCAACCAGTCCGCAATCTTCCACCGATCTTACGGCCACCCCTTCTCTCGTTTTGCCCCCTGCCCTCCTCCAGCCTCAGCCGACGGCGCCGAACGATTTTTTCACCCTGGGATCGACTACCTCCGAAGTGCTCGCTATCCAGGGGACCCCATCCCGCGTCCAGGGCCAAACCTGGACCTACGGCCTTTCTGAGATACAGTTCAGAAATGGACGCGTCTGGAAGTTCAATAATTTCGGCGGGTCGCTGCGGGTGCGCATGCAGCCCGGAGTCTCCGAGGATCGCATCCCGCCCACCCACATCACGATCGGCTCGAATGAAGAGGAAGTCCTGCTGGTCCAGGGAACCCCTACGCGGGTCGAAAGGGACAAGTGGTTTTACGGCTTTTCTGAGCTTGTGTTCAAGAACGGGCGGGTTGTGGAATACGACAACTATTTCGGCAGCTTGAAAATGAGCCTGGTGCCTTCCACCCTACCCGGCCCGGAATCGCCAAGAGATTTTTTCACAATCGGTTCCACACCTGACGAAGTGCTTGCCGCTCAGGGAACGCCCACCGCTATCCATGGAGATCGCTGGTCCTTTGATTTTGCCGTTGTGATTTTCCGGGACGGCAAAGTCAATGACGTGACCAATTCCGATGGGACCCTTCGCTTCATTGCCCCGGAAAAAACCGGCGATACCAAAGGATCGTCAGGCAGCGGTTAAGAGCAAAGATCGCAAAGAACGCCGAGAGGTAAAAGGTCCTACCCGTTCGCCACAGAGCTTCCGGCTAGAGCCGGTAAGCGGATTGACCGGATTATTATACTGAGAACACAGAGCGGCCTTGGGCTGCAACCAAAAGACAATAAGCAGTTCACAGCAGAGGCGCACGGACAAAAAATTCTCACCGCAGAGACGGTGAACGCTTACAAAAGGCCTGGCGAAAACGCGAAGACCCAATAAAGGCATCTAGCGACTTGACTTCGCTGGCTTAGTGGTAAAGTTAGCTGTGAGCGAGGGACACCATGCTGATGGAGAAAATCTACAACGGCGAGTTTGATCTCGAACTTATCCGCGTTAGCCCTCCCAAGGTGGACGAGGCGAAGGCAGGTATGATTGTTAAGCGCTACCGGGACCTTTTGAAAGATTACCCACCCGGTAAGCTCGAAGCTGACGGCGCTCTACCCGTAGATCTCTTGCGGAAAATGGGGAGTAGCGGGTTTTTCGGCCTAAGTATCGAAACCGAGTATGGAGGCCAGGGTCTTAACCTGCATGAATATTATAGAGTGGTCGATGAGATGGTGCAGCTCGACATCTCCGTTGCTTTCACATTCCTCGCACACCTTTCAATAGGAATAAAAGCAATCCAGCTTTTCGGGACCGAAGAGCAGAGACGTAAATACCTTACTCCGGCGGCATCCGGAGAGATGATTTTTGCCTTCGCACTTACCGAACCTCACGTTGGATCGGACGCTCAGCACATCGAAACGACCGCCCTGGCGAGCGAGGATGGTGCCCATTATTTGCTGAACGGTCAGAAAACCTACATTACAAACGCCAATTATGCGGGCGGCATGACAGTTTTTGCGCAGCTCGACCCGAAGCGGCCGGGGTTCATGGGGGCATTTATCGTCAAGACCGGGTGGGAGGGTGTGCGGGTTGGAAAAGAAATGCCCAAAATGGGTCTCAGGGCCAGCTCCACCGCCGCCATACAGTTCAAAAACGTCCGCGTTCCGAAGGAGAACCTCCTAGGCAGGCCTGGCGACGGCTTCAAAATAGCCATGTCAGTGCTGAATTACGGCAGGCTGGGTCTGGGGGCCGCTTCGACGTCTCTGATGAGCGTCTCGGTAAGGGACATGCTGGAAAGGGCTTCTTCGAGGATTCAATTTCAGGTCCCGATCAAGAGCTTTCAGCTCGTCCAGGAAAAGATAGTGCGTGCTGAGGTCGGCGCGGCGGTCAGTTCGGCAATGAACCATCTGGTTGCCGGACTTCTCCAGAGTGAGCCGCTTGTTCGCGTGGCCATCGAAACTTCCCACTGCAAGCTCTTCGGCACTACGCGCGCATGGGACGCCGTCTATGACGCTCTCCAGGTGGCGGGCGGGGCAGGATACCTGAAAACCCTGCCCTACGAGAAGCGGATGCGTGATTTCCGTGTGACGACCGTTTTCGAGGGCACTACCGAACTGCACTCGATTTATCCAGCGCTTTTGGGCATGCGCCAAATCCAAAAACGGCTCAAAGAATCTGGCCGCTCGCCTCTTGGTCTTGCCTTCGATCTGTTGAAGCTTCTCGTAAAAGGGGAGAGATGGCCCGTCGCCTTCGAGAAAAGGGTGATGCAAAAGACGCTTCGCGAGGCGAAAAAAAGCGCCAAAGCCGCCAGAATCCTCCTTCTTAGCGGGCTGCTGCTCTATGGCAGGAGTATAGCCCATGGTCAAACGGCAAAAAGGGAATTTCTGCTTCGCCGCATCACGACCCTTTCTCTTTATACTTTCGGGCTTCTTGCCCTGCTCTCCGAGGCGGACCAAAAGCAGAGGGCGGGCGAGCTTGAAGCCGGGGACCTGCGCATACTGGAATGTTTCGCTGCGGAAGCAAAAGAGGCGCGCAGG
>Ga0181539_1004870_pt1 | contig 11238 bp, 7 predicted proteins | sample PEATcosm2014_Bin_46_FD_119767 | JGI IMG/M metagenome (GOLD analysis project Ga0181539, IMG submission 119767) | Peatland microbial communities from MTU Mesocosm Facility, Houghton, MI, USA - PEATcosm2014_Bin23_60_metaG | ecosystem: Environmental > Terrestrial > Soil > Wetlands > Peat | place... | reverse complement strand
CCGGGCTTGATGTCGTTCACCTGGTTGGGGGCCTCGGCCGGCTTTTCAGCGGCGGGCAGGGTGGTGTCAGCAGGGCCGACGGCCTTGAGGACGGGGTGGGCATCGGCGGCCGGAGCGGCGGGCGCGCTTACCACCTGGACGCCCACGCCGGTGCCGCCCGCCGGCGCCTCAAGCTGCAAGGGCGCCGTGGAGGGCTGGTCGCTGCGCGGGGGCTCATTGGGGCCGGTGGGGGTGATTGCGCCGATGGGCTGCGCGGCCGGTTTGCCGGCATTGACGGCGTCGTTGAATAGGGCCAGGTTCTGCTTGGTTATATCGGGCGCCAAGGTCCGCTTGGGATCGTCCAGGCTGGGTTCGCCCACATGCACCGCCTGCACCACCGTGGGCCCGTGCCGGACGATATCGAAGCCCCTGGTCGTCAAGCGCACGGGCTGGCGGCTGCGCTCTTCGGCGTCGTTCTCGGCAACCGCCTCCGGGGTGGGATCGGGGACGGGGCGGTTCATGGCTACCAGGCGGTCGCGGGCATCCTCGACGTGCGGGGCCATCGGATAGCGGGTAATCACCTTGGCGTAGGCCGCGGCGGCCCGGTCCTGGTAGACGGCGCGCAGCCGTTCCTTGATGGCGCTCGGGAGTCTGGGCGCAGCCTGGATTGCGTGCGCCTGGCCGGCATAGGCATCGCCGATGCCCAGCAGCGCCTGGTCGCTCTTGGAGTAAAGCGGGTAGGTATCGACCACCGTCTGCAGCCGGGCGATGGCGGCGTTGAAGTTCTCGCGGCTCGAATAGTAGAGGCCGATCTGGGTCTCCCGCTCGGCCAGAACCTCCTGCGTCTCGCGCAGCTTCTGCTTGGCGCGGGGCACCAGCGTCGAGTCCGGGAACATGTTGATCATCTTCCGGTACTCGCGCTCGGCGTACTGCGCGTTGGCGTAATCGCGGTCGGGCTTTTCCATCTGCTGGTAGTAGATGTCGCCGACCTTCATCTGCGCCTCGGCCGCCTCGGGGGCGTTGGGGAAGAAGGTGATGAAGTCCTCGTACTCGGCCTCGGCCTGCGTCAGGGCCGCGGAGCCGCCCTCCTTGAACCAACTGTCGCCCACGGCCAGCTTGGCGCGCATCCGGTACTCCGACTCGGGATAGGTGTTGAGCATGGTCTGCAAGTCGAGCCGGCACACGTCGTAGCGGCCCTTCTTCATGGCGATCATGGCCTTGTCGAAGAGCGCCTTGTCAGGCTGCTTGGAGTTGACGCCGGCCAGCGGGTTGGCGCTCAAGTCCTGTTCCTTCTTCTTCTTCTTGGGCTTTACCGCCGCATGGGCGGAGACTCCGCCCAGGAGCACCGCCACAAGAACCAACGCGGCGATCTTCTTGGACAATCTGAACAATTTGGACAATTCCGACACCCGGTTCATACCACCTCATTGCGGCGAAGGCCGGTCGACAAGCCATCCGCCATTTCGCAAGACCCTCGAAACCTTGCTCGCTTATTCGTTTGCCGCCTGGCGAGCCGCGGCCAGCAGCGCGCGCGCATCCCGCTCCGGATGGCCAGCGCCGAAGACGGCGTTGCCGGCCACCAGCAACTCCGCACCTGCTTGGACGATCCGGGCCACCGTATCGTGAGCCACGCCGCCGTCCACTTCGATTCTAAACGCCAGCCCCAGTTCCTGGCGCAACTGGGCGAGCCGGCGAATCTTTTTGAGCGAAAAAGGAATGAACTCCTGCCCGCCGAAGCCCGGATTCACGCTCATGATGAGCACGTGATGAACCATGGGCAGAATCTCCAGCAGCAGATCGACTCCGGTGGCCGGGTTCACCACCACGCCTGGCCGCATTCCGTGCTCGGCGATCAGCTCCAGCGAACGGTGCAGATGAGGGCAGGCCTCGTAATGCACGCTCAGCCAGTTGGCTCCGGCATCGGCAAAGGCGGAGATGTACTCATTGGGGTTCTCGATCATCAGGTGGCAGTCGAGCGGCAGGCTGGTTACCTTGCGCAGGCTCTTGACTACCGGGGGCCCCAGGGTAATGTTGGGCACAAAATGCCCATCCATCACGTCCACGTGGATGACCGTGCCGCCGCCCCGCTCGGCCGCGGCTACCTCTTCCGCCAGATGGGCAAAATCCGCCGACAAGATGGATGGCAACAGCTCAACCATAGCGCTCTTCCGCAGAATCTCCTTGCCCGGTCAGTGTATCAGCGGCGGCGGGCGATAGTCTCCGGCCAGGCGAGTGGCGCACCCTAAGTTTTTGGGATTGTGAACCTTCCCACCAACGTATGTGCCCCATCCTATCCGGTCCCCGCGGCGACCGGAAAAGGTGAGATGCCGCGATCCTCAACCCTCCGTTTTTGTTTTTCAGATCGTCCCTGTAGAACTCCCTTGCAAAGGGAGAAGTCGGGACGGCGGGGAACGAATCGGCGCGGACAGCGTGAAAGCGAGAAGCGCCGAGGGGAGAGGGGCTGCGCATCCCACCTTCGCCCGCCGCGACGGACGAAAACGATGGGGCGCGGCGGAGCCGGTGGACGACTAAAATGAAGCCATGAGCCTCAAGGGGAAGATCGTTTTCATCACCGGCGCCAGCTCCGGCATCGGCGCAGCCACGGCGCTGGCCTGCGCGTCCCAGGGCGCGCGCCTTCTGCTGGCGGCCCGCCGCACCAATAGGCTGAGTGAGGTCGCCTCGCTGGCCTTGGAGCGCGGCGCCGCAGCCGTTCACACCATCTCGCTCGACGTGCGCGACCGCAACGCCGTCCAAGCGGCCATCGGCGCGCTTCCGCCGGAGTGGGCTGAGATCGACATTCTGATCAACAACGCCGGCCTCAGCCGCGGGCTGGAAAAGCTCTACGAGGGCGCAATCGAAGACTGGGAAGAGATGATCGACACCAACGTGAAGGGGCTGCTTTACGTCTCGCGCGCGGTGGTGCCGGGGATGGTGGAGCGCGGCCGCGGCCACGTGGTGAATCTGGGTTCCACTGCCGGCGAGATGACCTACCCCAACGGGGCCGTCTACTGCGGCACCAAGGCCGCCGAGCGGTCCATCAACGACGGCCTTCGCCAGGACCTGCTGGGAACCGCGGTGCGGGTGACCACCGTGGACCCCGGCATGGTGGAGACCGAATTCACCATTGTGCGCTTTCACGGCGATACCGAACGCGCGACGAGTTTCTACAAGGGCATCCAGCCGCTCACCCCCGAAGACGTGGCCGATGCCATCCTCTGGGCGGTCACACGGCCGCCGCACGTGAACGTCGCACGGGTGCTGCTGACGCCGGTACAGCAGGCCAACAGTCTGCTCGTTCACCGCGAATCGTAGCGATGGACTGTCTTCAAGAAGGCGCAATTCGAGCCGCGCCGCCAGATCGGGGAAGAGAAACTCGGGCTCTGGCCCGAATGCATTGCCGGCGCCGGACCGCTGCCTCTGCGGGCAGCCCGGCCTCGGGCTCCTTAGTTCATCGCCTGTATCTGCGCATCAATCTGGGCCAGGGCGTTCTCGAGCGCCGCCCGGCGCATGGGGTTCGAGCAATGCTGCGAGAGAATGCTCTGCCGCTGCAGGTTGAGCGCCTGCTTCTGCCGTTCGCGCACCGTGCGGTCGTGTTCAGCCAACCGCCGGTCATCCTCGCTTACAAAGCCGCCTTCGACCTCCGCTTGCACCAGGGTATTTGCCATCTGCTCCTCCAGGGGTTTACCTTTTGAAACACGAGCCTTCCTCCATTCTACGAGGATTTTGCCCCACTGCGTCTTACGGAACCAAGATCGTCTCCCCGGCCAAACGAAAGGACTTCTTATGCGAGCCTGGCAGATCTCATCTTTTGACGTTGATTCTATGGAGTTTGTAGAGCGACCTAACCCCTCGCCGCGACGTGGCGAGGTGCTCGTCAGGGTGGCTGCAGTTTCTTTCAACCGCCGCGATCTGATGATCATGAAGGGCCAGTACAACCCCAAGATGCGGCTGCCCCGCATTCCCTGCTCCGACGGCGCCGGCGAAGTGGCAGCGGTGGGCGACGGCGTCACCACCTGCAAGCCCGGCGACCGCGTAGCCGGCATCTTCATGCAGAATTGGCTCGATGGCCCGCTTACCCCGCCCAAGGCGCGCGGCGCACTGGGCGGCGACATCGACGGCATGTTGGCCGAGTACGCGGTCTTGAGCCAGAACGGCCTGGTGCGTGTCCCCGAGCACCTCAGCTTTCAGGAAGCCGCCACGCTGCCCTGCGCTGCCGTCACCGCCTGGAACGCTCTGGCCGTTGGCAATCTCAGGCCCGGATCAACCGTGCTGATCCAGGGAACCGGGGGCGTCTCCATCTTTGCCCTCCAGTTTGCCCGCCTGCAGGGGGCGCGCGTGCTGGGCATCTCCAGCAGCCAGAACAAGCTGGAACGCGCAATCGACCTCGGCCTCAGCGCCGGCCTGAACTACGTGGAGACTCCGGACTGGGAACGCTGGGTGCTGGACCAGACCGGCGGAGAAGGAGTCGACCTGGTGGTTGAAGTTGGAGGCGCCGCCACGCTGCCCCGCTCCCTCAGGGCCATGCGCATTGGCGGCGCAATCGCCCAGGTGGGTCTCCTCTCCGGTTCCGCTGAAGCCGTTCCCTTCCCCATCACTTCAGTTCTTTACAGGCGGGCTCGCATTCATGGCATTTACGTCGGCTCACGCCAAGACTTCGAGGAGATGAACAAGGCTATCTCCCTGGCCCAGCTCCGCCCCGTGGGCGAGAACTTCCCCTGGTCCCAGGCTGGCGCGGCCCTAGGCCGCATGGACGAAGGCAGCCACTTCGGCAAGCTGGTTCTGACGGTGGGCTGACAGGCATTTCTCACCAGGCGCGTCAACGAATTTGTAGCGCCGGCCGGATCGAGTCCGAAGCCGCGATGAGGCGCCCATCGGCAGGAAGCCTGGGCAGCGCAATTGAGTGAATGGTAGAATCCGCATCAAGCGCGGATCAGCCGCGGACTTCCCCGAAATGAGCGCAACGGCGGAAAGCGAAGGCGACCGCGCGGCAGCGATGGGTCCGGTTGTGGTTGCCCGGAGCGGGGCAATCCGATCGGCGCGGAGTGCTGGCAATGCGCAAACTGATTCTGCTAGGAGTGCTGGCCGCCATGGTTCTTCCCGCCGGCGCCACCAGGCGCCTGACCGTGGCGCAGTTGGAAGAGGCGCTTCAGGCCGCCAATGAGAAGCATCGTGCGGATGAGGAGGCGGTGCGCCTGCTGGGTGAGGCCGTGCTCACCGAGCGGCTCAGCGACGCCACGCGCGAGCGCATCTCCGCCAGCCTGCATCCAGGGCCCAAGGCGGCGCTGGCCCTGCAACTGCTCGCCGATCAGTCGGCCTTCCTCGATCCACCGGCAGCCGAGTTGCCCGCTGCGGCCGTTCCCGACGCCGCCACCGCGCAGCGCATCCTGGACGCCGCGCGCATTTATGTGGTGAGAACTTTGCTGCGCCTGCCCGACTTTTTCGCCACCCGCACCACAAGCAGATTCGACAACGGCCCGCAGGTGCTCAAAGCGAATGAATGGCCGGTGCGCGCCGGACTGCATCCGGTGGGAAACTCCAGCCGCGAGATCACCATCCGCGACGACCAGTCGCAGCCCACGGCGGCGCGGCCGGCCAAGGCTGCCCCCGCTCCTCCAGCGATGACCGGAGAGCAGGGACTGCGAACCTGGGGCGAATTTGGCCTGCTGCTCGCCAGAATCTTTGTGGACACCGGGAAAGGCGAGTTGTTCTTCCATCACTGGGAGCAGGCCGCGGACGGACCAATCGCCGTCTTCCGATACTCGGTGCCCAAATCGGCCTCGAGCTACACTGTCGATTACTGCTGCCTCTCCTTGGGACCGAGCGGCCGTCAGGGCGGCCGCCGAGGCAGCGGATCGGCGCTGTTGGTCAACTCGCCAGGCGACCCCACCGCCTCCATCCACAAAACGGTCGGCTATCGCGGCTCCCTGTTCATCGATCCTGCCTCGGGGACGGTTCTGCGCATCACGCTCGAAGCGCAGATGGGCGCCGGCCCCGTCTCGCGCATGGCCTCCGTCATCGAATACGGGCCGGTGGTCATCGGCGATCACGCGTACGTCTGCCCGCTGCGGAGTCTGGCACTTATCGAAGCTCTTGACAGCTCCAACGCCGCCAACCCCGCCGTGGCGACCGACCGGGACACGGGGGTCAGCACCATCGTTCAGATCAACGAGACCTTGTTCACCAACTACCACCGCCTGGGCGCGACCACCCGGATCGTCACCGATGCGCAAGCGCCACTGCCCGCGGAAGCGCCGCCGGCCGCTTCCCACCCATAACATCCGGATGCCGTCCGGCGTAGGGAAACATGCTCAGACCGAGAGGGCAACAGGAGCCCCGGCCCAATTTCGCGCGCCTCCGCACCAGAACGGCCATGCCATGCCCGGAACGGGCGATGCGCCGGCGCGCATTGCGATTTTGGCGGCCTTTTCATTCCTTTCCGGCGCATGGAGATATATTGTTAGGACACCGCTCCAGCCAGGGGAAATACCCGCTTGTGCGGCACGTGGGGTGCGTCATGCCTGAGATTCCTGTCGGCCTGCTGGCCAAGTTGGGATTGCTGAAGGACCAGAAAACCGAGATGACTGTGGAGGCTCTGGCCCGCTCCTTCCTCGAAAACCTCTTCTTCGTGCAGGGCAGGAGCCTGGAACGGGCCACAATCAACGATCTCTACATGGCCCTGGCGCACACCGTGCGCGATCGTCTCGTGGAGCGCTGGATCTCGACCGTAAAGAACTACCAGGCCCAGGATGTGCGCGTGGTCTGCTACCTCTCGGCCGAGTTCTTGACCGGGCCCCACCTGGCCAACAACCTCATCAACCTGGGCATCTACGACGAGACCGAAGAGGCCATGCGGCAGATCGGCCTCGATCTGAAGACTCTCATCGAGCAGGAAGAAGAGCCCGGCCTGGGCAATGGCGGATTGGGACGCCTGGCCTCCTGCTTCATGGATTCCCTCGCCACCCTGGACGTGCCCGCCATCGGCTACGGCATCCGCTATGAGTATGGCATCTTCGACCAGCAGATTCGCGACGGCTGGCAGGTGGAGACCACCGACAAATGGCTGCGGCTGGGCAATCCCTGGGCGCTGGAGCGGCCCGAAGACGCCTTCGAGGTAAAGATGGGCGGCCGCACGGAGAGGCATACCGACTCCAATGGACGTCTGCGCGTGGCATGGATTCCGCAAAGGGTGGTGCGCGGCATTCCCCACGACACCCCCATCCTGGGCTACCGCACCAACACCGCCAACACCATGCGCCTGTGGTCCGCGGAGGCTGTCGAGAGCTTCGACTTCTCCACCTTCAACACCGGCGACTTCTTCGGCGCGGTGGCCGACAAGGTGGCGTCGGAGAACATCTCCAAGATTCTTTATCCCAACGACGAAGGAATTCAGGGCAAGCAGTTGCGCCTGGCGCAGCAGTTTTTCTTCGTCTCATGCAGCTTGCAGCACATCCTGAAGATTCAGGTCAAGGGGAACCGCCCGCTGGCCGATCTGCATCGCAACTTCGCCATCCAGATGAACGACACGCATCCGGCCATCTCGGTGGCCGAGCTGATGCGCCTGCTGGTCGATGAGCACTCGATGGAATGGGACGCGGCCTGGAACACCACCCAGCGCACGCTCTCCTACACCAACCACACGCTGCTGCCCGAGGCCCTGGAGCAGTGGCCGCGCGGCCTCTTCGGTTCCCTGCTTCCGCGCCATCTGGAGATTGTGGACGAGATCAACCGCCGCCATCTTGCGGATGTGCGCAAGAAGTTCCCCGGCGATGCCGGGCGCGTGGCCCGGCTTTCGCTCATCGATGAAAACGGCGAGAAGTACGTGCGCATGGCGCACCTGGCCGCTTTGGGCAGTCATGCCATCAACGGCGTGGCCGCGCTGCACACCGAGCTGCTCAAGACCAACGTGCTGCGCGATTTTTACGAACTCACGCCGCAGAAGTTCTCCAACAAGACCAACGGCGTCACACCGCGCCGCTGGATGGTTCTGGCCAATCCCGGCCTTACTCAGCTGCTCACGGCGCGGCTGGGCACGGGCTGGATTCATGATCTCGATAAGCTGCGCCGGCTTGAGCCGCTGGCTTCCGACCGCGAGCTTCATTGCGAGTGGACAGCCGTCAAACTCCAGAACAAGGCCCAGCTCTCGAACTACATTCAGGAGCAGTTGGGCACCGCCGTCGACCCGGCCTCAATGTTCGATGTGCTGGTCAAGCGCCTGCATGAGTACAAGCGCCAGCACCTGCAGGTTCTGCACATTATCACCCTCCTGAAGCGCATCCGCCGCAACCCGGACGCGGAGGTGGTTACGCGCACCTTCGTTTTTGGCGGCAAGGCCGCGCCCGGCTACCGCATTGCCAAGCTCATCATCAAGCTGATTCACTCCGTCGGCGAGGTTGTCAACTCCGACCCGCTGGTGCGGGGAAGGCTCAAGGTCGTCTTTCTTCCCAATTTCAGCGTGGAACTCGGGCAGAGGGTCTATCCCGCCGCCGACTTGTCCGAACAGATATCCCTGGCCGGCAAGGAAGCCTCGGGAACCGGCAACATGAAGTTCGCCATGAATGGCGCGCTCACCATCGGCACCCTCGACGGAGCCAACATCGAGATACGCGAAGAGGTGGGCGAGGATAACTTCTTTCTCTTCGGACTTACCACTCCCGAGGTCGAGGCCAGCAAGCGCAAGGGCTACAATCCGCGCGCATTCTACGAGTCGAACGCCAGCCTGCGCGAGACGCTCGACGCCCTTTCAAGCGGCGAGTTCTCCCGCGGCGACAAGAATCTTTTCGCGCCCCTGGTGGGCTCGCTCCTCAACGGCGACGAATACATGCTGCTGGCCGATTATCAGTCCTACATCGACTGCCAGGACCGCGTCAGCCTGGCCTACAAGAACCAGGAGGAGTGGACGCGCATGTCGATCCTCAACGTGGCCCGCATCGGCAAGTTCTCCTCCGACCGCGCCATTCGCGACTACTGCGCCGACATCTGGAAGACCTGGCCGGTGAAGATCCAGTTGTAGCTCGCCGGAGCTCGCCGGCGCTGGCAGCATCATGCTCCGTCACGATGCAATTGCCGCAGAGCGCGATCCAGATCGAGCTTCTGCTGGGTCAACAGGGCCAGCTCGGCAAAGTCGCCGCGACGCTCGGCCTCGGCGATCAGGGCGCGGAGGTCGCGCTGGCGGTTCTCAATGGCCCGCTCGTGAATCTCCTGGATCGCGCTCTGCACCTCCCTCTCCAAGGGCGGCTTGGTCTCCGCCAGCAGTGCCTCGGCCAGCAAGGCCCGCTGCGCCGGGTCCTCAACCACCTCAATCGGATCGTTGGCCCGGCGGCCGGCCAGCGCCTGCATAGCCGCGAACGTGCCCAGATGCTCAAACCAGGCGGGTTGCTGTGCTAGCGCCTCGGCCGCCAGCCGCCGCGCGCGCTCATCTTCGGGGTCGGTGATAGCCAGCGCGCGCAGCAGCACCCGCTCCACCTCAGTAAGCGAGGCGGCTCGCGTCTCCACGCGTTCGCGCCGCTTGAGCGCGGCCTGCCGCAACTCCTCGCGCAGCACCGCCGAATCGATGCCCAGCTTCTGCGCGGCGTCGGCGGCAAACTGGTCGCGCGCCAGCTTCTCCGGCATGAGGCGAATGTGCGGCAGCAGGAAGTTCATGGCCTTCACCTTCTGCTCCGAACGGGCGCCGGGGAAGAGCAGGCGCGCGCGCTCGATCAGGTAATCGGCCTGGCGGCGGGCGCCGCGCAGGGCCGCGGTGTAGGCCTCCACGCCGCGTTCGCGGATATAGCGGTCGGGATCGAGGCCGCCGTCGAGGGTGACGATTTTGATGGTGAAGCCCTCCTCGGTGAGCAGGGCGATGGACTTTTCCGCGGCGTTCGAGCCGGCGGCGTCGGGATCGAAGTTGACCACCACTTGAGAAGTGTGCCGCCGCAGCAAAGCCACCTGCTGCTCGGTGAAGGCCGTTCCGCTGGTCGCAATCACATTCTGGATTCCGCGCAGAAAGACCGAGATGCAGTCCATCTGGCCCTCGACCAGCACGGCAAACTCATGCTGGCGAATGGAGGCGCGCGCCTTGTCGAGATTGAAGAGGACCAAACTCTTGGAATAAAGCGGCGTCTCCGGCGAGTTGATGTACTTGGCGCCGGCCTTATCGCCCGTCTCCAGCGTGCGCGCGGTGAAGGCGATCACCCGCCCGCTCTCGTTGGCTATAGGAAACATCACCCGCTTGCGGAAGCGGTCGTAGATGGGCCCCAGGCTGCCGTCGCCCTGTTCTTTCGAACTGAACAAGCCGCTGGCGCGCAGGGTTTCGTTGTCCGCCATGCCGCTGAGCCGGTCGCGCAGAGCATTGAAGCTGTCGGGAGCGTAACCGATGCGGAAGGTCTTGATGCCGTCGGGATTGAGTCCGCGGCCGGCCAGGTACTCGCGCGCCACGGCTCCCTCGGGCGAGCGCAACTGCTCCTCGAACCATGCGCTCGCAATCTCGTGCAGCTCCAGAAGCTTGGCTCTCAGGCGCGCCTCGGCGGCCTGCTCCGGGGAGGAGAACTCATGTTTGGGCAGCGGAATGCCGCACTTCTGCGCCACAATCCGCACCGCCTCAGGGAAGGTGACGTTCTCAATCTTGGCCACAAAGCTGAACACGTCGCCCGAAGCCTGGCAGCCGAAGCAGTGGTAGAACTGGCGCACCGCATGAACCGAAAACGACGGCGACTTCTCCTTGTGAAACGGGCACAGGCCGGAGTAGTTCTGCGCGCCCGCCTTGCGCAGGCGGATGTAGCCCTCGATCACCTTGACGATGTCGGCCTGCTGCTTGACGGATTGGGCGAAGTCGAGCATGGGAGGGTCTGTATTGAGGATAAGGCCCGCGAAAGATTGGCGATGTGGAACGCGTGGAAAGAGGAGGCAGATCCCGGCCCCGCGGCCATTCGGCAGAAAGGTCTGAGGTTCTGATTCTCTGTTTCCCGCGTGATCAGGCTCAATTCAATTCTTCGCTCCCGCGATGGGATAGCCCTGCCAGAGATACTCAAGAGCCTCGGGCAGGGTTTGCTGTTTCACCGCGCGGTCAACGTGGCCGGCGTTGCGGGCAAAGACAAACTGGTAATGATAACCCTTGGCAGCCAGCACCCTGGCCATGTTTTCATTGGCGACGACCCAGTCGTGCATGTGGTCGCCCATGATATTGGGATTGAAATTGTCTCTATCGCCCACTTCCATCCAGATGCGCAGCGGCTTGGCCGGGCTCTCCGGGATAAGGTGCTCATGAAACTCCCACGCGCCGTG
>Ga0181539_1004866_pt1 | contig 11241 bp, 8 predicted proteins | sample PEATcosm2014_Bin_46_FD_119767 | JGI IMG/M metagenome (GOLD analysis project Ga0181539, IMG submission 119767) | Peatland microbial communities from MTU Mesocosm Facility, Houghton, MI, USA - PEATcosm2014_Bin23_60_metaG | ecosystem: Environmental > Terrestrial > Soil > Wetlands > Peat | place... | reverse complement strand
GGGCATCTGAGACGCCTCCGCCGAGGTTCTGGGCGAGTGGTCGGCAAGCTGGAAGTAATCGATCACGCCGTCAACCCGGGGCGCAGCAGATCAACTACGAGGTCCCGAAACGGGCTTGTGGGAGACGAAGGAAAATGTTTTGGCCGAGCGTCGGTGCGTTCCGAACGTCTTCCAGCCTTGACCATCGGCGATCTGCTATAGGCAGTTGAGAACGATTCACGAGCCGCGTATTATTGGCGACAAATCGCTCGTGACAGAGTCTTGATTTATGCCGAACATGGAGGGCTTCTCCAGAATGGTCTCTGCGAAACCAAAGAACCTGCTTGATTACTGGCAACGAAACATCTGCCTGGCATGCGGGAAAAACATTTCTCCTGGCACGAGAGTTGGTACGGGATCCAAAGCGGACGGGGGTTTTTGCAGCCTGGATTGCTACACTACGTACGATTTCTTCGAACTCTCCCAGAAAGCTAACACACTGGGTTTTGGGAAGCGACTGAACTCATAGACGTTCATCCAGGTGTGTTGGTCGACGCGTACCAGTGCACCGAAAAGTGGCGTTGGTTGGCTTTGGGCGTTCAACTACGCCGATTCTATCCCGTGGGGGTCTGCCACAATTGCGCGAGCTGGCACAGCTTTGGCCCATTCGGCGTCGGGATCGGATATGACTAATTGATGCACGCCATTTGGGAACGCGTCCAGTAGCATCTTATATTGAAGTGCCTGATCCTGGCCGCGCATCCCGCTCCATGCGTGCATGTAATTCACCGATGCGATTCCAGCCTGTAGCATTTCCTTGAGGCAACCAAAGCAAGGTTGAGTCGTCGAGTACACAGTCCCACCCTGCACGCTGATCCCAAACTTCGCGGCGGCGAGGATTACATTTTGCTCTGCATGAACACAGATGCAAATATCGTAGGCAGTGCCGGACTCGTACTTCTTGTCCCGATTTGCGCAACGATAGCAGCCGCCATCGGAACAGTTCTGCATTTTCGTCGGCGTACCGTTGTATCCCGTCGAGACGATTCGATTCTCTACTACGACAATCGCTCCGACTTTCTGGCCTCTGCAATCTGCGCGACGCCGCACCGCCATCGCTATTCCCATGTAATAGGTATCACGATCGGGGCGCTCGCTACCTGTGCTCATGTCTTGGTCTCCTTGAGGACAGCGATCACGATTTTTCGCGGTCGGCTAAACACAATCACACTATCATCGTCGATCCTTCGTACTGGCCTTGACACAATTTCTGATGAAATCCGCCCGCTCCTCAACTGTTCCCATCGGAACTGTCAAATAGCTTTGCCCAAACCGATTCAATAATCCTTGCATGGTTGCATCGGCAAGCACCCCGTAGACATAGTCTTGTTCCCGCATCCCGTCGTCCCCCGGGTCAAAGAGCCCGTTCGGGAAGAAGAACAAAAAGTCATATGTCGCTAGGTTATTTTTTGTCAGGACAAGCATTTCTCTTGCCGCCCGCTCGGCAACGCCACGTCCAGCCCGGAGAAAGCAGTAAGTGAGGTGATCCAGTAACGTCCGGTCGCTAAAAAAGTGCTCCAAGCCCTCCTCCTGAAGCAACTTTCGATCAAATATGGTCTTCTGAAATTTCCAGACGAGTTCCGGGGTCGCGTTTCGCTGGTCCTCTTCCTTCCACCCCCACTCCTTGAAAACCGCGCGGGAAACAGACTCTAAGAGCGGAAGACCGAGGTCTCCCAGTTGCTTAATCGTCGAAGTCTTGCCTGTACCTCCGGTACCGATAAAACCTATTTTCATCGCCTTTACCTCGGTTGCTCCCCGAATCCGATTCGACTTTGATCCTGGCGCATGGCCACGGACATGCGGGCATCCGTTGAGACGCTCAATTGTAGCGAACAACTCAGGAAACGTGATCCACGTTGTCTTGTTTAATGATCCGAAATAGGCTCCTAGGCAATTCCAGCGATGCCACAGGCTCCCGCGCTCACGAACCCGTACTCCCGAACCCACTTGTTTGGCGCTGTGTGCTCGGGAGCTCCGATTCCTCGGTAAATGCTGCTTCGATTCGATGGACAATTCGCAACTGCGCAATGCGATCGCCCTTACTGATCGTGGCAGCAGTCTCCCCCAAATTAACCATGACCACTTTTATCTCACCGCGGTAGAGCGCGAGGCTGTCCAGCGGATTGGTCACCGCTTGCAGGTGCCTTTGCGATAGATGCAGGTACTGAGCGGTCGTTTCCAGATCACCGTGCCCCAGCAGGACCTGAATGGTGCGCAGGTCGGTGCCCGCCTCCAACAAGTGGGTCGCCCAACTGTGGCGCAGGGTGTGCGGGGTGACGCGTTTGCGGATGCCGGCCCGACTCGCGGCATCGCTACAGGCAATCCAGACGGTCTTGTCCGAAATGGGCTGATCGAGTCTGTGCTGACGCGTGCGCGTGGGGAACAGATACAGTCTGGGCTTGCGCCAGCGCCAGTACTCGCGCAGGGTTCCCAACAGGGTTGGACTCAGAGGCAAATCACGATCCTTGCCGCCCTTGCCTTCCACCACGCAGATGATCATGCGCTGGCTATCGATATCGCTGACTTTGAGACGAGCCAGTTCGCTGCGTCGCATGCCGGTGGCGTAGAGCGTCATCAGCAGCGTCCGTCGAAACAGGTTTCCCGCCGCATCGATCAATCGCGCAACTTCCTCCCGGCTGAGCACCGTCGGCAGCCGGCGCCGGTCCCGGGGGTAGGGCAAGAACTCGCGAAACTGATGGCGCTTGAGTGTTTTGACGAAAAAGAAGCGCAGCGCCGCTACCCGGTTGACCACCGTGCCGGGCGTCAGCTTGCACTCAGTCAGTAGATAGGCTTGATAAGTTCGAAGTTCGTTGGGGCCGAGCTTGTCGGGAGACTTGCCAAAATGCTCGGCGAAGTCGCTTACCACCCGCAGGTAATTGCGCGTGGTGATGGCAGAGTAGTTGCGACGCTGGAGTTCCTCCAGCATCATCTTGCGTAAACGGGTCACAGGAATCTCCTTTCCTATGGCCCACACTATGTCAGCAGCTCCTGAACTCTCTCGGTCGATCCACGCGGTAGCGTCCGCCGCGCCAGCGGCTTAGTCCTGGTCGGCTACACGGAAGTTATCCAGGAACGGGTTTGTGGGAAGTGCGAACGAGGGCTCCAGGTGGATTGTCAGCAAAGCGGGAATTACCCAGTACCACGAGTCCCTCCTCTGACCTTTCCGGTCAATTGGCCGTGAACTCGGCTGTCCCGTCGGAATCCCTGATCATCTCCCTCCGTCGCCAGGGTCTGAACAGCGATAAAACTTTGAGTGGCGGACCCATTTCACATCCGGGGTAGATTTCTTGTCGAAATGGCGCGAAATGGCCCGCTGCGAAACGTAAAGTAGGGAGTTATGGTGCATCGCGTTGTTTCCAATCCCAGAATCCGCCATTTTTCCGTATTTGGGACATTCAAGCTGGTTAGTATCACTCCGCTGAGCTCAAATCGGGAATCTTCCACATTGCTGACCTAGTGTTTCTGCTGTTTTCAGTTCCCGCGCGAAGCAAAACTCCTCTTCGGATATCCGACTACGCGGGACACCTGATCATAGATTGGGGAAAAGGCTTTCGTGCGTGGGTGCAACGCGCTGACCGCAAGGACAAGGCTGTGCTGGAGATCAGGAAGAAAGTGAAGGAGGAACCATTCCCCGGATTTACCCAGTTCTGTTGGGACATTGACCAAATAGCTGCCGTGCCTTTGGCTTGGCAAGAGGTTCTTAGAAACGTGAAAGGAGTGTATTTGGCCGTCTGCAAGGAGACGGGCAAACAATACGTCGGGTCAGCAAAAGGCGAGGAGAGCTTGTGGGGACGATTTCTTGACTACGCCAAGACTGGTCACGGAGGCAACGTCGAATTGAAGCGGCGGAAATCCCGAGGCTACCAAGTGACGATCTTGGAAGTTGTGAATTCCGATAACCGAGGCGATTACGATTCGTGTTCACCGCCCGGGAGGCTCGCTCCACACGCGCGCCGAACTCGATGGCTTCGCCGGGGCCTTGGCGCGCTTCCGCAACGCCTATGACACCATCAACGAAGCGACCGCGAGCGGAGCGCCCGATCTGCTCATCCTCGCCATGCAAACCGGAGACCGCCTCAGCTACCATCCCGAAATCGCGACCGCGGAAATCGCTCAGCGGCAACAGGTATCTGCTGCGGCAGTCGCGGCGGTTCAGGCAATGGCCGCCGTCGCCGACTCGGACGATCAAGTCGCCAAGCTCCTCAGCAGGCAGAATATGACGCTCCAGGACCTGCAAGAGAAGATCGCCCGTTACCGTCTGCTCATCCACCGCGCCCTCACCCAGGCCCAGGATGCGCAATAGAGCGTGGGATCTATCCGATAGCGTGTGTCGTCACCGCGGGGAGACAGACGGTTTTAGCGAATGCTAGGATACGGCGAGATGACAAGCTCTTGGAAAATACCTGCCTCTTCGATTCTATTTGCGTTTCTCTTGCTCGCTCTGTTCGCGGTCGGCTCAAGCAGCGAACAGACCGAGCAGGTCGTGCGCCTCGATGGCGGCAACTGCACCTATGCCTTCGGTGTGAACGAGCGCGGCGAGTTGCAGACTCTGTACTGGGGCGGACGCCTCGGTTCGCATGACCGCATTCCTCCGGCTCATTCGCTTCCGGAGTGGGCCTCCTTCGATTCGTCGTACACTACCACGCCGCAGGAATACGCGGGTTGGGGTGCGGGATTGTTCACCGAACCCGCGCTCAAAGTCAGTTTTGTCGATGGCAGTCGCGATTTGGTGTTGCATTTTGTCCGGGCCACGCCGAGCGGTTCCCAGTCTTTGGACGTGCTGCTCAAGGATATTTCCCGCGAGATTTATGTGACGTTGCGCTACTCCATGGACCCCGAGAGCGGCATTCTGGCGCGTTCCGTAAGCATTGAAAACCTTGAAAAACAACCGGTTCTGATCGAACAGGCCGCTGCCGCGCAATGGACCCTTCCTCCCGCCAGTTACGCACTGACTTATTTGACGGGCCGCTGGGCCGGGGAGTGGACCCTAAATCAGGAACTAATTCAGGGTGGAGCGCGCGTCATCGAAAGCCGCCGCGGCACCACCGGCCATCAGGCGAATCCGTGGTTTGCGATTTCCCGGCAGGGCGGCCGGGACACCGCTGCGCCCGTCGTCGCCGACGAAGAGCACGGCGAAGTCTGGTTTGGCGCGCTGGCGTGGTCCGGTTCCTGGCGAATTACTGTGGAACGCACTCAACTTGATGCGGTGCGCGTGACCGGCGGCTTCAATCCTTTTGATTTTGGCTACAAACTGAACCCCGGTGAACATCTGGAGACGCCCGTGTTCTATGGCGGTTATTCCGATCACGGTCTGGGTGGCGCCTCGCGTCTACTGCACCGTTTTGAAATCGCTCGGATTCTACCGCAAGCGCCCGACCCCAAGCCGCGCCCCGTCATTTACAACTCGTGGGAGGCGACGGAATTCAAGGTCGATGAAGCCGGCCAGGTAGCCTTAGCGGAAAAGGCGGCGTCGATCGGCGTGGATCGATTTGTGATGGACGACGGCTGGTTTGGCCAGCGCAAAGACGACCACGCCGGACTGGGCGACTGGTATGTGAATCCCCAGAAATTTCCTCACGGTCTGAAGCCCCTGATCGACAAGGTTCACGGGCTGGGTATGGACTTCGGTCTATGGGTCGAGCCAGAGATGGTCAACCCGGATTCCGATCTCTATCGCAAACATCCGGAATGGGTCTTGAATTTTCCGGGTCGGCCTCGCTCGGAGTCGCGCAACCAGCTTGTCCTCAACCTGGCTCGTACCGACGTACGCGACTACGTCGAGGGATCTCTCGATAAGCTGCTCACGGAAAACGATATTGCTTTTCTCAAGTGGGACTACAACCGCAACTGGTCGGAGCCGGGTTGGGATCAGGTGCCTGTCGACGAGCAGCGTCGCGTCTACGTGGAGTTCATCCGCAATCTCTATTCGATCCTCGCCGACCTGCGCAGGAAACATCCCAAGGTGGAGATTGAATCCTGTTCTGGCGGCGGCGGACGCGTCGATCTGGGCATCTTGCACTACGCTGATGAGGTTTGGCCCTCGGACAACACCGATCCTTTTGACCGACTATCCATGCAGGATGGTTTTAGCTATGCCTACACGCCCCAGATCATGATGGCTTGGGTTACCGATTCACCCCACTGGCTCAACGGCCGTTCTACCTCTCTCACCTACCGCATGCTGAGTTCGATGCAGGGATCGTTGGGAATTGGCGCCAATCTGAATCATTGGACCGCGGAGGACTTTGCCACGGCCAAGCGGCTGATTGCCGCCTATCACTCTGTGCAGCGAACCATTGTGCGTGGTGACCTCTACCGCCTTATGAGCCCGCGCGACGGAAGCGGGATGTCCGCAACCGAGACGGTTTCGAGCGACAAGAATCAGGCCGTCGTCTTTGCCTTTGCCAATGCCACAAAGGAAGGCCGCGGGTTCCCTCTGCTGCAACTAGAGGGCCTCGATCAAGATGCCGAATATAAGCTCAGTTCGATCGAAGGCAAGCTTCATCCAGAAACGCCGGCCAGTGCTTCCGGCGCGTGGTGGATGCGCCACGGTCTGCAGCTAGACCTGAGCGGAGATTATCAGGCCGCCGCGGTCCAACTCGATCGCCAACGCTGATCCCGTAACGACGAGCACCCAGTGGAGACTCCAGAGGAGAGAGACGCCGCTCTGAGGCCTCCCTCCCCACGTACCTTCACCAGGACATGGAAAATCTAAAGACGGGTCTGGCTCAAGGCTATTCAGCCCCGAAATCCGTCGTTAGGCGGGTGATTAAACAAATCGATGAACTCATTGTCGCTGACCCTGCCAAGTCTCCATTTGCTTCCCCGGCGCTCCGAAGCAAAGATCCTGCTTGACAGTGAGGAGCGGTCTGTTGTCTCATTGAAACGTTTTAATAGGCGGAAAGTTGTTTTGAGTATCTGGAAGCGGTAGCGCAAACTCGTCCGGGGACCCAGGCTGCGGTGGTTAGGAAAGAAACAATCGAAGCGCAGTCAACCGCGGCACCTTCCGCCTGCGTCATGGAGGCTGTTATGAGTGTCTTTACTTTAGAAGTGATATTCAATTGCCGGCGGGTATTTTTCCCCGTGCTGTTGACCGCAATCTTGCTTGTTCTCATCCCCGCGGTGCTTTTCGGCCAAGCTTACTTTGGGACTGTGAGTGGCTTGTTGACGGACCCAACCGGAGCCGTAATCCAGGGGGCAACGGTTACCCTTCTCGATCTTGACAAGGGATACAAGTTCAATGCGAAGTCGGACGGCACTGGACGCTATCTTTTTATTTCGATTCCGCCCGGGCTCTATTCCGTGACGACGGAGATGCAGGGGTTTGGGAAAACCGTCCGCACTCGCATCAGATTGAACGTCACCGAGAACGCGACCGCCGACCTGACGCTGAAGATTGCCAGCGCGACGCAAAGCGTTGACGTCAAAGCTCAGACGCAAACCATCGCCACCGAAGATGCCGAAACCGGCCAGGTCATCAACCGCAGATTTATTGATAGTTTACCGCTCATCGGCCGCGATGCGACCGAACTGACTTATCTGGCGCCCGGCGTCACCGACATGGACGACCAGTGCCACAATTGCAACAACACCGGTTTTGTCTCCAATGGCAGCCGCGGCGGTTCGGCCGATATTCTGCTGGACGGCGCGTCGGTTACGAACGTTGAGGCCAACGGCGGAACCACGCAGATGGCCTACAATCCGCCAGTCGAAGCGGTCGAAGAATTCAAGGTGCAGCAGACGAACTTCAGCGCGGAGTATGGCTTCACCGGAGCGACGGTGATCAACATGGTGACCCGCTCGGGTTCGAACTCGTTCCATGGCAGCGCCTACGACTTCCTGCGCAACGCTATTACCGACGCCAATGACTGGTTCGCCAACCGCCAAGGAAACCCCCGGCCCAAACAGCAACGCAACGAGTATGGCGGCACCATCGGCGGCCCCATCTTCAAGAACAAGACATTCTTCTTCTTCGATTTCGAAGGCACGCGTGTCATCGGGGCGAGCACGGCCTCGGCAGGAGTTCCTTCCACTCTTGAGCGCACCGGCGATTTCGGAGAACTGTGTACTACGCAGCAGGGAGGGGTGTTCGGTACCGCCGCCGTCAACAACGTCACGTATAACAACGTATGCACCGACGGTAACGGGAACCTACTGCCTGCCGGGCAGCTTTGGGATCCATACAGCGGAGTGTATGACCCCACGCAGGGTATGGCGATTCGCAGCACTCCCATTCCCAACAACAACATCGGCACCTACACCAGCCTTGGAAATCCCAAATTGAACGGAACGGTCTATCAGTTGCCCGCCACGCCCGGCAATCTGATCGATCCGGTGGCGCAGACGATGATCAACATGTTTCCGTCGGCGAACTCCCCAGCGGGCGGACCTACGGACAACTGGACAAGCTCGGGACCCAATCACTCCACCGACGCCAAAATGGAGATCAAGATCGATCAGCGCTTCAACACGAAGAATATGTTGAGCGCCAAGTATGCCCAGGAGTGGGACAATCATTACATAAACTGGAGTTGCTTCAACAATTTCGTCGATCCCTGCTCTACGGGGCCAAATACTGCCACCGGTCACACGTTCGCACTTAACGACACGCATACCTTCAATTCTTCGACTTTGCTGAACACAACGCTCGGCTTCACGCGCAACGCTTTCACGCAAGACCAGTACGCCTACGGTGGCAGCACTCCCGATCCGCTCAGCGCGCTCGGTTTCCCATCTTATCTGGCATCGAACGGGTTTATCGGCGTGCCCGCCATTTTCATCAACGGCTATACTTCGGCGGGATATACCAGTCTCGGCGACGATCCGTATGGCAACTACAGACAAGGGGAGAACAACAGCCAGTTAGCACTTACACTCAGCAAAGTGCGGGGCCCACACGAGATGAAGTTTGGCTTTGACGGCCGTTTGCGCCAGATCAACTACATCCAGACCAATGCCCCCCTGGGTAACTTCAGTTTCAGTAACACGGGCAGCTCCCTGGCCACGAGTAGCGACACATCGACTTATGGTGGCGATGGAATGGCCAGCTTCCTGATGGGGCAAATGTCAAACGGCGGTTACGAAATTCAGTTCCGTCCGGCCATGCAGAACTACCAGTACGCCTGGTTCGCCCAGGACAACTGGAAAGCGGCACCGAACCTGACGGTGAATTTCGGTTTGCGCTACGAACTCTCTATGCCCCGAACCGAACGCCACAACCGCCAGAACTGGTTCGATCCGAACGCGATCAATCCATTGAACGGCGGCAGTATTACGTACCAGGATCCTCTCACCCAACAGAGCGTGACTCGCACACTCTACGGCGGAGAACGCTTCACGGACGCGAATAACCGGACGAACTGGACTACCGACTACAGAAACCTCCAGCCTCGCTTTGGCTTTTCCTACAAGATCGCCGACAAGACGGTGATGCGGGGAGGCTATGGCATCTACTTTGGCATGACCCGCTCCACCGCCAACGGCGTCGGCAGCTACGGCACGCAGGGCTACAACGTGAGCACCGGCGTAATTACCACCTACAACAACGATGGGGCGACTCCCTATCTACACCTCAGCAATCCTTTCCCCAACGGATTCGTCCAACCGGCGGGAAGTTCTCTGGGTCTGCTGAACGACGTCGGTTATGGGGCCATTGGGCCGATCCGCGGCGGCTACGACACGAAGATGCCCTACGAGCAAAGCTGGAGCTTCGGCTTCGAGAGGCAACTTTCCTGGAACGTTCTGCTCGATGTCGAGTACATCGGGAAGAAAGGCACCCACCTCTATTTCAGCGGCGCCAATTCGCTGGACATTCTCGGCCCTCAAATCGAGAACTACAGTTCCGCCCAGATTACAGCCCTCAACACCCTCGTCACCAATCCGTTCGCCTCTGTCAACGGTGGACCCATAAGCGACCCCAACAGCACACTTTCCAGTCCAACTGTCGCAGGCTACCAACTGGAGCTTCCCTACCCGGAGTTCACGGGCGTTACCTCCGATGTCCAACCCATCGCCACTTCCATCTATAATGGCCTGCAAATCAAGGCGGAAAAGGCCTATTCCAATGGGTTGCAGTTCCTGATCACTTATACCTGGTCGAAATCCATCGACGATTCGTCCATTTACGACGACAACATTACCTATATAGGCAGCTTCACCAGTCTTCAAGATCCCAACAAACCGTGGTTGGAGCGAAGCCTTTCGACCTTTGATATTCCGCAGGTCGTGCAATTTACCTATACCTATGACCTGCCGGTTGGGCGCGGGCGCGCGTTTCTCGGTAACCTGCCGCGCGCCCTCGACGCCATCGTGGGCGGATGGAAGACGAACGGCATTTGGCGCATTTCGGCAGGCCGCCCGCTGACCGTCACCGTCGCCAATGGTGGAACACCTCTGCCCACCTACGGCTCGCAACGGCCCAACATCGTCGGCACGCCGCGACGCGCTGGTGGCAGCGATAGCGATTGGGTGAACCAATACTTCGCCAATCCTAACGTGTTCCAATACCCAGCCGAATTCACGCTCGGCGACGCTCCCCGCTCTCTGTCGGACATTCGAACCCCGATGGTATTTAGCAGCGATCTGTCACTGCAAAAAGAGTTCTCGATGGCGAAAGTGCGCGAAGGCCTGAAGGCTGAGATTCGCTTAGAGGCGCAAAACGCATTCAATCATCCGACCTTCAGTATGGGTACACCCGGACCTTACGGCAACGATACACTTAATGTCGGCTACAGCGATTTCGGAGCAATCACCGGCATGTCGCAGATCGGCCCGCGGCAAGTGCAGTTGGCGTTGAAGATAACCTTCTAGAAACATGGAGAAGCCATAGATCTTTTCCGGGAATTCCGATGGTCGGTCCTGTGGTTTATTGCGGGCGATCACCTCGACTTTGGCTACCTTTGCGGTATTTCTGCGGCAAGAAAAACGCGGAAGCACGGATGGAACTCTCCAATATGTCCGGCTCAACTTTCAGGTTGTGCCCAACCTCTTTCGCAGCGACGATGAGCGTTTGCGCTTGCTCCAAGATTCCCCGGTGATCGTAGTTCCCGTTGCGCAGGCTTTTTCTAACGCAAGCATATCGTCTAGTGGCCTGTCGCAGAGTAACCATTACTAGACGATTAGCATCAAAGCTGTCATGGCCTCTGGCAGCGAAATCTTGCTTACCCCGCAACAGCATTCCGACCTAAGCAGCATCGCCCAATC
>Ga0181539_1004863_pt1 | contig 11246 bp, 7 predicted proteins | sample PEATcosm2014_Bin_46_FD_119767 | JGI IMG/M metagenome (GOLD analysis project Ga0181539, IMG submission 119767) | Peatland microbial communities from MTU Mesocosm Facility, Houghton, MI, USA - PEATcosm2014_Bin23_60_metaG | ecosystem: Environmental > Terrestrial > Soil > Wetlands > Peat | place... | reverse complement strand
TGGCGCAGATAGCGCGTTCCCAGATTGATGTTCATATTGGGATCGAGCAACTGGAAGGTCTGGAAGTGCTTGATTCCCTCCTCCCGCGCTAGCGTGCGGCCCACGGACGGCAGCAGCTGCATCAGGCCGTAGGCGTTGGCGTGGGAGATGGCCTTGGGATCGAACTCCGATTCCTGCCGGATCAGCGAAGCCACCAGGTAGGGATCGAGATTGTTCTTGGCCGATTCCGCCTGAATCGTATTCCACCACGGCTCCGGAAAGAGAATCCGCCAGTACGCGAGCGGAATGGATTGGATCGACGCGGAAGCTGCACTCGGCAGCGCCCGCTTGGCGGCGCGAACCGCGCGAAAGGTCTCGCCGTAGGAAGAGTAAATCTGCGCTTCGGCCAGCGAACTCATCGTAGAGAACTCGGGATCGGCCTTGATCTCAAGCGCAATGTATTCCGTCAGTCCGGCGTTGGCCAAGAGGCGCGCTTTGGCCAGGTGCGGACTGTCCTCGGGAAAGGAGTCGACCAGATGCGGCTGCGGCAGCGGCTGAATGCGATCCAGTTGCGGCTCCGAGGCGGCCTGCGTGTTGCCGAGCGCGGCCAGCCGCTGCCGCGCCAACTGCGCGTAAAAAAAGTGTTGGTAAGCGCGGACAATCGTGCGATAGCTGGCCGCGGCCAGCGAGGGATTGTGATCCAGCATCTCATACAGCCGCCCGCGCCAGTAGAGCGCAGAAACCGTTTCGGTCGCGGCAGGAAAGAGGCGAATCTGCTCGTCGAAGATTTTCTCCGCCGCGGGATAAAGTCCCATCCGGTAGCTCAGCCAGCCGGAGCGCCAGTGGGACGCGGATGCGTTTTTGTCGCCGGGAAAACGCGAAGCCAGCTCGCTGTAGTACTCGATTGCCGACGGATAATCGCGCTTGAGCATGTACATGTTCCCCGCCGAGAAGAGCGCGTCGGCCAGCCAGGGGCTCTTCGGGAAGCGGGACTGCATCTCGCCGACCATCTGTTTCAGATCGGCGGCGTCATCGCGATCCCGGGCTAATTCCATCAGCAAATCGAGACGATGGGCGCCGTTTTCGTCGGACGTGTCGGGCAGCGCGCGCGCTTCCGCGGCGGTCAACTGCTTCAACTTCAGCCGGCAGGCGGCCAGGGAGACGGCGAATGTGTTGCGCGTCCCGGCATCGAGCCCCGGCGCGCGCTCCAGAACGCGAAATTGCTCCGCGGCCAGATCGTAGCGCCCAGCGTTGTAGAAGGCCTCGGCCAGGCTGCGCAGGTCGGCCGTGGTCAGCAATGTCTCTGCTCCCAGCTCGGTGAGCTTGGCCCGGGCCGTCTGCGCCTCCGCGCTCAAGGGATGGGCCAGCAGGAGCTGCCTGAATGCGGCTTCGGCGGCTTGTTGCTCGCCCAGCGCCAACTCCACCTGGGCCTCGGCAAGCTCGAAGCCGGGACGGCTCGCCGCCACAGTACCTGCGCCTGCGGCCAGCACCTGGCGCGCGCCAGTGCGATTTCCCACGGCCAGCAGCACCGTGGCCTCGAGCTCCGGCACCTGAGCATCGAAGATGCTGTCAGGGTAGCGCTCAGTGAATCCGTGCAGAATCTTCTCGGCAACCGCATCGTCGCCTGCCTCGTGGCTGGCCTCGGCGTCGAGGAAATCCGCGTAGTCGGCCAGCTCCCCGTCGGCCCGCTGCGCCTGCGCCAGAGCCGCTTGCGCGTCGCCAAAACGCTTGTCGAGCAGGTAGGCGTGGCCCAAAGCCAGATACGCCGCCGCCGCGGCCTCGCCGGTGTTCCTGTGCGCGTAGGCAGCAACTGCCGCGTAGGCCTCCGGTGTGCGCAGAGTGGCCAGTTGCTGGGCCATCGGCTCCAGCTCTCTTGAGGCGACGAAGGCCAGTTTGATGCGGTGGGTGCGCGTTACGCGAGCCGCGTGGCTGGCCCGATGCGCGGACTTGGGCTTCGCGGCGCGCTGCTTCGTTGCCGAGGGCTTCGCGGAACCCGATTGTGCTGCGCCGGAGCTGGGTGGATTTGTGGCGGGCGTCACCGGAGTTTGCGCAACGCCTGGCCGCGCAACCATCGACAAGCCAAAAAGAACCGTAACAACAGGACCGCGCCATATGGCGGACCGCGGGGAAAAGAAACCAGACATGATTCCACTGTAAGCCGATTTGGGGCCGATAGGCGGTGGGAGAATCACTCGCGTTACGGCGTGGCCCAAGCAGTGGGATTTGGTTCCCTGGCGCTCGGTTCGGTACACTCTACCTTTGCCGGCTGAATCGAAGGCCTTTGGCAGGCTCAAGAGTCCGGCAAAGCAATTGGCTGCTATTTTTCGCATCCGAACTCCATGTCGACCATCCAATCGGTAGCAGGACAAGACGAGCAGCACCCCGACGTTGCCCTAGTCGAAAGGGTTCGTGCAGGGGATCTTTCGGCCTACGACACGCTGGTCCGCAAGTACGAGCGGCAGCTCTTCAGGATCTCGCAGCACATCACGCAGAACCGCGAAGACGCCGAAGACGTGATGCAGGACGCGTTTCTGAAAGCCTATGAGAAGCTCGATCAGTTTCAGGGGAACTCGAAATTTTACACATGGCTGGTGCGAATCGCGGTCAACGAGAGCCTGATGCGGCTGCGCAAGCGGCGCACAGGCAAGATGGTTTCGATCGACGACGATATCGTGACCGAAGAAGGCAGCATGCCCCGCGACTTCGCCGACTGGGCGCCCAACCCGGAACAGAATTACAACCAGGCGGAGCTGGCGGAGATCCTCAAGAAAACCATTCAAGGCCTGCCCGAGGGATTCCGCCTGGTCTTCGCGCTGCGCGACGTGGAGGGGCTCTCGACCGAAGAGACCGCCGAGACGCTGGGCTTGAGCGTGCCGGCCGTCAAGTCGCGCCTCTTGCGGGCGCGGCTGCAATTGCGCGAACGCCTGACCCGCTACTTCAAGAAAACGACTCCGGCGGTTGCGCCACGGGTAAACGGGGCTGAAGCATGAAATGCACTGAGTTTCTCGCGATTCTCGACGATGTCATCGACGAGTCCATTGCCGCGCAAACTCGCGCCGAGATCGAGGTCCATTTGCGCAAGTGCGGGCATTGCGAAGTTGTCCTTGACACCACGCGCAAGACTATCGAGATCTACCGCTGCCACGAGATCTACGAACTGCCCAGCGAAGTGAGCGAGCGGCTGCACAACGCGATCATGGAGCGGTGCAAGAAAGCTAAGTAGCAGCTTCTAGCTTCTAGCGATCCGGCCCCGAAGAGTAGGACCTTGGCTTCCCACCCATTTCCGCAAAGAACGCGGAAATGGATGGGGCACGGAGTCTCATCTACTTGGGCCTTATCAATAGAAGGCGCTGGTAGCCGCGCGCCCTTTATCTTTCCGATGCCACGCCAAGAATGGCTTGGAAGGCGGGCTTGGGTTGGCCGTTGCGATCGAAGAGCAGCGGATAGCTGGTTCGCCCTGCCACAGGCCAGTTATTGAGCCAGGATTGTGCATCCGTGACTCCCCAGAACGTGACACGCGAGAGGGCGCCGCGATGCTTGAGGAAGACGCGGAAGAAAGCGGCATAGCGATCGGCCAACTGCTGCTGGACGGAATCGGGCAGGCCCTTGACGTAAGGATTCAGCTTCGGGTCCTGGCGGACGCGAAGCGACACATCGGCCGTGGGCCCGTACCCCACGGAGGGCAGCACGTCTATATCGAGTTCGGTGATGGCGACCTTGACGCCCAGAGCCTCCAAGGCGGAGATGGCGGCGTCCTCCTGCTCCGGGGTGGGCGAATCCAGGCGGAGATGGGCCTGAATGCCGACGGCGTCAATGGGGATTTCCTCGGCCTGAAGCTTCTTGACCAGCGCGACGGCGCCTTTGCACTTGGCCGGGTTTTCCAGGTTGTAGTCGTTATAGGTGAGCTGCGCCCCAGGGTCGGCCTCGTGCGCGTATTGGAAGGCCTTTTCGATGTAGTCCTCACCGATGATCTTGAACCAGAGCGACTGACGCAGGGTTCCGTCATCGTTGAGCGCTTCGTTCACCACATCCCAACTCTGAATCCTTCCCTTGTAGCGGCCGACCACGGTGTAGATATGGTCGCGCAAGCGGGCAAGCAGGGCGTCGCGGCCGAGGAGATTGCCCTGTGCGTCATGAAAGACCCACGCAGGAACCTGCTCGTGCCAGACCAGGTTGTGGCCGACGATGAACATGTGGTGCTCTTCGCCAAAGGCGACGTACTGATCGGCCAGCCGGAAATCGTACTTGTCTGGCTGAGGATGAACTTCCTCCCACTTGAGCGCGTTATCCGGCGAGATTGAGTCGAACTGGGACTCGATCAGCGCGTCGCCGCGCTGGTCCTGGCCTGTGATTTGCGCAGCATTGATAGCCACGCCGATATAGAAGTCGTTCCTATAAGCATCTTTCAGGGCAGGCGTGCTCTGGGCCGATGCAAATGCGGCAGCGACCAGAACGGCGCCGAGAATTAGGGACTGGTGATCATACATAATGACTCCTGAATGGTCGAAATGAATAGCCGACATGGTATAAGTTCAAAGCCGGAGGGCGGCCGCAGGCACGGAAGCAGCCGCCCCGACTGGCATTATCAGATTTTATCCTGCGAAAAGCTCTTGCGGCGCAGGCTCAGGTCTTGCGAGATGGCTAGGTTGAGTTTCATGCTGATGCCGTAGAACAGCAAGCACACGGCGGCCGCCAGAAAAGCCCCGCCGGCCCATACCGAAGCGGTGAGGCGAATGCCGCTAAGAGCTTCCGCCGACTGCACGGCATTGGACTGGTAGCCGTAGAACGAGAGCAGCCAGCCAGCGATGGCGCCACCGATAGCCAGGCCAATCCAGAGCGCAAAGACCACTGCGGAGGTCACCGTTGCCGTGGCGCGGCGGCCGGTCTTCCACTCGCCAAAGTCCGCTACATCGCCCATCATCGACCACAGCACGGGGCCGGAGCAGCCAAAGGCGAACTGGCGCAGAATCTCGGTGAAGAATACCCAACCGAAGGGTATCCGCAACAAATGATTCCCGAGGCTTAGGTCGAAGAACACTGTACCCGATGGGGACTGAAAATAAAGCGCGCCGGCCAGCAAGCCGGTCAGTACCATGCTCCAGAAAAAGACGTTACGCTTGCCCAAGCGCCGCGTGAACGCCGTGGAGCAGGCCACGCCGATCAGCAGCGCCGTCAGCCCATAGCAGTTGAACCAGCTGAACAGGATCTGGTTACCGGCACAGTATGTGAAGTAGTACAGCATGACATTGCCGCGGATCATCAACGCGATAAAGTAGAACGTGGTCACCAGAAAGAGCGCGATCCATGGACCGTTGCGCAGCAGGTCGGCAAGATCCTGCTTCACCGAAGTCTGCTGCTGCGGGTCGGGCTGGATGCGCTCCTTGCTCACGGCAAAGGCAATGAGGAACAGCACCACGCTGACGGACAAAAACGAACCCATCGTCAACTGGTAGCCGCGTGCGCTGTTGCCGTGCCCCAGGTAAACCACCATGGGGATGGCGAGGCCCCCCACAATGAAGCCGGCGGCGTTGGCGAACATCTGGCGGTAGGTGGCTATGCTGTTGCGCTCGTTGGGGTCCTCGGTCATCACGCCGGTCAGCGACGCGTAGGGCACATTGTTCATGGTGTAAACCAGGCGCAAAAGCATATAGGTGACCCAGGCGTAAATCAGCTTGGCCGGGAAGCTCAGGTGCGGCGTGGTGAAGGTGAGAATGCCAATCACGCCGAAGGGAACCGCGGTCCACAGCAGCCAGGGACGGAACTTGCCCCAGCGCGTTTGGGTGCGGTCGGCGATGATGCCCATCACCGGATTGAGCGTCGCCATGGCCAGGCCGACGACCAGGAACATCCAGCCCGCCTGGGCCGCGCTCAGGCCAAAGGTGTCGGTGTAGAACTTCAATTGCAACACCATCAACGCCTGGAAGACGAAGTTGGCGGCCATATCGCCCAAGCCGTAGCCGAATTTCTCGCCGAAGCTAAGTTTCTCTGTCATAACGTCCTCGAACTGCGCCCCATGACGGTCACGCCACCGGGGTTCCTATAAGCAAATTACCGCGCCCTTGCTTCCGTGTTGCGCGTTGCTCCTGCATTGGCTCCGATCCTGTGGAGCGATGCGCCGGCGGCCGGAGGCTGCGCTTGTGGGGCATCCCGTACCGCCCCAAAATAACCCGCCCGGGCACAGGACGGATGAGCCCCTCCCAGAGGATACAACTTCCCATGCCGATAGACTGTGCCGCAAAGAAGTGTATTCGCCAGAGGCACAAAGAGCAACCCGGAAAAGCGATTTTCTTGAGGGCTTCTGTTTTGGGTTCAACCTCATGGAGGCTGCGCGGCAGGGCTCCCGGCCACGCCGATTCAGGGCTTGTGCCAGAGGCACAGGGGCTTCGGCGCCGATGCTCCGGAGCCGATCTTCTCGGGCGCGGCTCAATCGCGGGAGTTTTCTGCTGTTCGTTTCACTGAACAATCATCGGCAGGCACTTTTTAGGGAGGCGCGCAAAGGCATATCATCGCAACAGATTCGCGCCACGGAAAGGGCCTCGATGAGATTCCACGGTCGTATCGTCTCCGCATTCATTCTTCTTCTTTTCGCGTCGGGCGTGGCCTCTGGGCAAACAACACCCGCCAAGCTTAGCTTCGACGTGGCCACAGTGAAGCCGGCGGCGCCGCTCGACATGCAACGCATGGCTGCCGATGTCCAGGCCGGCCGGATGCCGAAGATCGGGCCGGAGATCGGCGCCTCGCGCGCGACATTCACCTACATGTCGCTTGCGGACCTGATTGCTTTCGCCTACAAGGTCAGAAGCTATCAGCTCAGCGGCCCGGACTGGCTCGGCGGCGAGCGCTTCGACATCGAGGCCACGATTCCGGAGGGTGCGACCAAGGACGATGTTCCCGCCATGCTGCGAGCGCTGCTCGAGGAGCGGTTCAAGCTGGTTGCGCACCAGGCTCAGGAAGAGCACAAAGTGCTGGCGCTGGTCGTCGGCAAAGGCGGGCCGAAGATGAAAGAGGCGCCGGCCGCGCCGCAAGCCTTCGACCCCAACTCACCGCTCCAGCCCGGCGAACGGCAAGTGGACGATCCGGATGGGCCGGTGCGCATGAAGATCAGTCCGGACGGTACGGTCACGATGAATCTCGGGGCCAGGGGCACGGTGATCCAGAAGATCGACAGGCAGAACATGACGATGCACCTGGATTCCAGCGGGGTGTCGATGGCGGGATATGCGCGGTTGCTTTCGACGTTGTTTCTGCAGATGGGCGGCGCCAACAGCGAGCAGGTGGTCGATATGACCGGTCTCAAGGGCTACTACCAGGTGGATACGGAGCTTTCGCTCGCGGATATGATGGCCATCGCTCGCGCGCGAGGCATGATGATGCCGTCAAGGGCTCCAAGCGGTGCCGCTGCCGCAAGCGGCGTCCCGGAAGCCTCGGATCCGGGCGGCGGCACAAGCGTTTACCAGTCCGTGGAGCAGATGGGCCTGAAACTCGAAGACCGCAAGGCCACCGTGGATCGGCTGGTGATTGACCACGTGGAGAAGACGCCGACGGAAAACTGAAGAAAACAGGGAATAGGGAATAGGGAATAGAAACCTGTAACAAGCTACAAAGGACCATAGCAGCCTTTGGCGAAAGTCCGGTTTTGAAAGGGCACGACTTTAGTCGTGCCGTAACCCCCGCACAATCGGTGCGGCTTCAGCCGCTGAGGGATGCCTTTTCCGGAGTTTCGACTTTCACCACGGGCTCATAGATATGAATATCCGATCTTTGCCGGTGTGCTGACGTCGATATGTGCGGGCCGGGAGGCCCGCACTACAGCCCGTCAGGAGACCGGCGGTACGACCTGTAGTGCTGCGCCGACTGGCAAGCGGCACGGGGCATGATTTACCCTCAAAAGCGGCATGAAAACTCAGCGCATACTTCTCTTCTCTGTCTTCGCCGCGGGTTGCTTCTCCTTGGCGGCCGCGGCCGTGGTTGCACAACAGTCGTCCAAGCCGGCGAGCCAGGAGGTTCCCGACGCGCCGCAGGCAACGACCGTTCCCAACGGGCCGTTCGTCGTGATGGACACCTCGATGGGCCGCATCACGTGCCAGTTCTACCAGCAGCAGGCGCCGAAGGCCGTGGCCAACTTCGTCGAACTGGCGGAGGGCACCAAGGACTGGACCGATCCCAGGACCAGGCAGGTGCAGCACCACAAGCACTACTACGACGGCACCACGTTTCATCGCGTGATTCCGGAGTTCATGATCCAGGGCGGCGATCCCACGGGCACGGGGATGGGCAGTCCGGGCTACACGTTCAACGATGAGTTCGATCCCAACCTGAACTTCGACCGGCCGGGACGGCTGGCCATGGCGAATAGCGGACCGAACACCAACGGCAGCCAGTTTTTCATCACTGAAAAGGCAACCGACTTTCTCGACCAGCATTACACGCTCTTCGGCCAGTGCGACGCCGCGAGTGTAGCCGTGGTGAAGGCGATTGCACGCGTGCCGCGCGACGCGAACGACAGGCCGCGGACGCCGGTGGTGCTCCAGAAGGTGACGATCGTGCGCAAGGGCGAACCGATGCCGTCCGCAGCAGATCAAGCTCCTCCGCAGGGGGCACAGCCCAAGAAAGTGTACATCTCCGCCGGTGTAGCGGCCAGCCAACTCGTCTTCAAGACATATCCGGTGTATCCGATTGACGCCAAGCAGGCAGGCGTCTCCGGCACAGTTGTGCTGCAAGCAGTGATCGGAACGGACGGAACCATTCAGGATCTGCGGGTTGTCAGCGGCCCGGATCTTTTGCAGCAGGCGGCAATCGATGCCGTGAGGACCTGGCGCTACCGGCCATACCAATTGAACGGGCAACCGGTCGAGGTCGGCACCACGATCAACATCATCTTTACGTTGGGCGGTTGATGGGCTTTTCCAAATCTAATTCGCCGAGGAGAATCCATGGCACTTGCAGCAGGAACCTACGCCGTCTTTACCACCACGGAAGGCAAGATTACCGTGCGTCTTTTTGAGGCCGATGCGCCCGTCACCGTGAAGAACTTTATCGAACTGGCCGAGGGCGCTAAGGAGTGGGTCCATCCCAACACTCGGGAAAAATCCAAGAAGAAGCTTTACGACGGCACCATCTTCCATCGCGTGATTCCGGATTTCATGATTCAGGGCGGCGACCCGGCGGGCAACGGCATGGGCGGACCGGGCTACCGCTTTGAGGATGAGACCAAGGGCTCGCCGCACAAGTTCGACAAGCCGGGCAAGCTGGCCATGGCCAACTCCGGACCGAATACGAACGGCAGCCAGTTCTTCATCACCGTCACGGCCACGCCGTGGCTCACGGGCAAACACACCATCTTTGGCGAAGTGGTGGAAGGCCAGGACCTGGTGGTCGCCATCAGCAAGGTTGCGCGCGGCGCGCAGGACAAGCCGCATAAGCCGGTAGTGCTGGAGTCGGTCGTCGTCGAGCGCGTCAGCTAATCGGATCCGATAACGGCGAGTGAAGAGGGGCGTCGCCTACGAGGAGCATCCCTGAGGGGCTAAAGACCTGATCACATATTGCGGCACTTACGGCACGACTGAAGTCGTGCCCTTTCACGATTCGACTTTCACCCTAAGCTGCAATCCGGCGCCGCGCACAACTTCAGAATGGCCTCGCCAAAACGCTCGGCTTTGGCGGGGCCAATGCCATCGATCCCCAGCAACTGCGAGGGATTTGCCGGCCGCGACAGCGCAACCGCTTGTAATGTGCGGTCGTGCATCACCACGTACGCGGGGACGCCGAGGCGTTTCGCTTCGGCCGTGCGCCACTCGCGGAGCCGCTCCGCAAGCGCTTCGGAAACGGGAGTCGGCTGCGGCGGATTTGCTGCCGCGGCGACCGGCTTTTGGGCAGCGGATTTAGCTCGCTTCGTCCGCCGCGGCGGCGCACTGCCGGCATCGAACTCCTCGACAATTCCGTCGGCGAGCAAAAGTTCGAGCGGCGCGGCCGGCCTCACGTCGAATCCGGCATCGCTCAGCATCACCTTGCGGAAACGCAGAACCTCGCCGTTTTTCTCAAAGGCCGATTCCTCGATCCCAATGAGCCCGGCACGCACCATGGCATCGAGCAGCGCCTCGAACTCATTGCGGCTGATTCTGCCCACCAGGTCGAGCTTGCGTTGCAGGGTTCCCGCCGCAATGTAAGCCGCCGGCCGCAGTTCGTCCACCATGGCGCGGACGATATTCTGCTCGGCGGGCGTGGCATAACGGAATCGGCGCAGGATCGCGCCCTCGGGATCGCAAACATCGCAGATTCCGCAGGGACGGCCGGCATCATTCACATCCCCAAAATGCCGCACCAGTTGCGACATACGGCACGCGCTCGAATCCGCGAATGCGACCACCTTCTCGAACTGTTCGGTGCGGTGCAGGGCTTGAATCGCGTAACTTTTCTGCCAACCGGCAGCGCCTTTGGTCACGGTTCCACCGAAATCCACGCGCGCGCCGCCGTGAATCTCCAGCTTTTCGAGAGCCTTGTCGAACTCCTCCTCGGCCAGATCCGAGGCCGCGCGCAGTTCCTCGACCGGCTGCGGCTGCTCGCCGAGCGCCGCGAAGACCTGCTTCAGGTTTTCGACCGGAGGATAGTCGCGATTGAGGAAGAAATCGTGGGTGCGCTGGTCGGCATAGGAGTGCATCAGGTAGGTCCGGCTCAGAGCGCTATCGCGGCCGGCGCGGCCGATCTCCTGATAGTAGCCCTCGAGCGTAGCCGGCAAGCCGGCGTGGATCACGGTGCGGATGTTGGCCTTGTCGATTCCCATGCCGAAGGCGATAGTGGCGACGACGGCCTCCAGCTTGCCGGCCTGAAAGGCCCGCTGCACATGGTCGCGCGTTTCCGAGTCGAGTCCGGCATGGTACGCGGCGGCGGGAATCCGCGAGGACAGCTCGGCAGCCAGGCTCTCGGACTGCTTTCTCGAAGTGGCATACACGATGGCCGGCCGCCGCGCGGGATGGGCCAGCAAGCGGCAGATGACACCGGCGCGCGCCGGGATCGAAACCTCGACCACTTCGATGGCGAGATTCTCGCGGCGAAAGCCGTGAATGAATTTGAGCGGGTCGATCATGCCGAGTTGCGCGAGGATGTCGGCCTGCACGCGCGGCGTGGCAGTTGCGGTGAGCGCGACGACCGGCGCGGAGTCTTCCCCTCCGCGCAACCCCGGCAGATACTGGCCCAGCATCCGGTAGTCGGGCCGGAAGTCGTGACCCCATTGCGAGATGCAATGCGCTTCGTCGATGGCGACCAGCGCG
>Ga0181539_1004862_pt1 | contig 11269 bp, 6 predicted proteins | sample PEATcosm2014_Bin_46_FD_119767 | JGI IMG/M metagenome (GOLD analysis project Ga0181539, IMG submission 119767) | Peatland microbial communities from MTU Mesocosm Facility, Houghton, MI, USA - PEATcosm2014_Bin23_60_metaG | ecosystem: Environmental > Terrestrial > Soil > Wetlands > Peat | place... | reverse complement strand
TAGGCCCAGCACACTATCTTGTCCGCTATTTAGTTTCCAAAGAGCACGCCCCCCCCAAATTTTCCGGGGACTTTTTAACATATACGACACCCACTCTCATGTCAACCGCTTTCTTGGGCGCCTCGACCTCGATACAACCTTTCGGCTCTACCGGAGATCCATCCACAAATCCACACTTGAAACTACCCCGCCCCGAATTTTTTGAGCAAAAGCCGTCCCACGCCGCCAATCAAGGAAGCAACTGTCATGCTCGCTCTAAATCGTCGAGGATTTTAAAAGATCAGGCTAAACCCAAAGAAGAGATCGAAGACGGGCCGACATAAACTATAGGCACTCAACAGGGGATTGTCACCCCGAACTCTCCACACGCCCACCCAAAAGGCAAGGCGCATATCTAGCCCATCGCACAGACTGAGTCAACGGAGAAAATAATCGAATCACAAAATATTTCACGCGGAGACGCGTTTTTTTGTTCTCGAAAAACGCAGAGAAAAGCATCATTAGACACGGATGGACACGGAGGAAAACGGAGGAAAACACATTGAAGAATTTCGAATCAAGGGATTTAAGAATTAATTGCTAAATTCCCAAATTCCTAAATGCCTGAATTCCTCTTCCGTCCACGGCAAACAGGCCCAGGACCAGCGTAGAGTTCTTACCCAGAGGGCACCAAAAATGCTCATTTCTGGAAAAATTGACCTTTGAATAGCGAAATGTTAGCTTGGTCGAGCCTCGTTTGGGCGTTCGGGACCAGTGCAACCCTCGGATGAGACTTACAGGACGGGGAAGGAACCGGCGGGGGCGATCTGATACCCGGGGTTTGAATCCGAGGCCCGGGAGCAAATCTTAAGCAAAGGGCAAATACACCGGGAGAATTCAGATGGGACCTGAAAAACGTGTTCTCATTGTCGGCGGGGTTGCCGGGGGCGCTTCTTGCGCAGCGCGAGCCAGAAGGGTCTCGGAAAAATCCGAGATCATTTTGTTCGAAAAAGGACCTTTCGTATCTTTTGCGAATTGCGGCTTGCCTTTCCACATCGGGGAAGTAATCCCAAAAGAAGAATCGCTTCTGGTCGCAACCCCCGGTCTGTTCAAGAAGCGCTTCAAGATCGACGTGCGCCTCAACTCGGAGGTCATATCGATAGATAGGGCGAAAAGCGAAATCCAGGTCAAGGAGCTTGCATCGGGCCGGGTTTATTCAGAAAAATACGATGCACTGGTTTTGTCTCCGGGCGCCTCCCCGGTTAAGCCTCCCATTGCGGGAGCAGACCTTCCGGGGATCTTTACCCTGAGAAGCATTCCGGATGCCAGGGAGATCAAGCAATGCCTGGCTGCGGGCTCGAAGAGCGCACTTATTGTCGGGGGCGGTTTCATCGGCCTCGAAATGGCCGAAAACCTGGTGAAGCTCGGACAGAGCGTCACTGTAGTCGAAGCACAGCCTCAGGTAATGCCCGCCCTGGATCCTGAAATGGTTTCCCCTGCGCATGACGAACTCAGGCGGCGCGGAGTTTCGCTGCACCTCGGAGATTCGGTTATCGGGTTCGACCCAATGCTGGAGGGCGGTCTTCGCGCCAGTCTTGCTTCCGGACAAGTGGTAAGGGCCGATATCGTCATTTTTTCCGTCGGCGTGCGGCCTGAGACAAAACTTGCCAGGGACGCAGGGTTGGAGATCGGCGAACTGGGCGGTATAAGGGTCGATGACCGGATGCTTACCAGCGATCCCCGGATTTGGGCGGTGGGGGATGCCGTCGAGGTCCGGGACGTCATAACGGGCCGGTGGACTCTGGCTCCTCTCGCGGGGCCGGCAAACCGCCAGGGGCGGATCGCCGCGGACGTAATCCATGGAAGGGACAGAAGATTTAGAGGAGTTCAGGCGACGGCCGTTTGCGGGCTTTTCGACCTGACGATCGCATCCACCGGACCCAGCGAAAAGACTCTGAAGAGGCTGGGTCTGTGGCGCGAAGACTACGACAAGATATACCTCCACCCGGTACACCGTGCGGGGTACTACCCCGGTGCCAAAACCATCTTCCTGAAGCTGATCTTCTCCAAAAACGACGGACGGATTATGGGATGCCAGGCAATTGGGGAGGCGGGTGTTGAAAAACGGGTCGACGTCATTTCCGTGACCATCCAGAACAACGGAACCGTCTTCGATCTAGAGGAAGCCGAACTCTGTTACGCACCTCAATTCGGCTCCGCAAAAGACCCGGTAAATCTTGCGGGGATGATCGCGGCAAACGTGGTTCGGGGAGATGCCCAACTTGCCCAGTGGGAGGACGTCGATTCCACCGAGGCCCTCATACTCGACGTTCGAGAACCTTCGGAATTCGAAAAGGGGCATCTGGAAAAGGCCGTAAACATTCCGCTGCCCGAGCTTCGGGCCAGATTGGACGAATTGCCCCGGGATTGCGAAATCTGGGCCTATTGCAGATCCGGGCAAAGGTCCTACTATGCGGTGAGGGTCCTATCGCAATACGGGTTTGACGCAAAAAACATTACGGGAGGATTTCTGACGCACCTGCTTACGAAAGACCGGGAGTAGAGGCAGCAGCCTTATCCAATTAATATTCTCCAAACCGATTTTGTCTTACAGGCAGACGGATGATGAATGTCGAGCCTTTTCCCTTCTCGCTCTCAGCTATGATGGTTCCCCCATGGCGCTCAACAATTTCGCGGCATATGGCAAGCCCCATTCCGGTTCCATCATATTTGCTGCGGCCATGCAATCTCTGGAAAGGTTTGAAAATAAGTTCGGCAAACTGCGGATCAAATCCAGTGCCGTTGTCTTTTACAAAAAGCTCACATATCCCCCGCCCGTTTAACCTGCCATAAACTTTGATACGAGGAGTCCCGGCGCACCGGAATTTCAGAGCGTTACCAATTAGATTCTGGAAGAGCCGTAACATCTGACTTTCATCCGCCTCTATGGCCGGCATGTTTTCGATGTCAACCAGAGCGCCTGTATTTTTGATTGATGCTTCGAAGACATCCGATGCCTTTGACGGCATTGACTTCTCCGCCGCCTCGTAGAGGCTCAGGCAGACTTTGCGGCCCTCACCTCCGGTCTTCCGTGTCCGCCCGGTCTTGGCGGACGTGGGAACCAGACGGCGTGAACATCCTGCGGAGAATTTCCTGTTGCCTCCGCCACCTCTTAGTGATAATTTCCATACCCTCCACAGCTCGCAAAATTTAGAACTCAAAGGGGAGCTGCCGTCTATGCCCTGGTATCACAATTACGCAGCCCTGGACAACAGCCTTGGCCTAACCGCTTTTGTCGTATCGATCCCTATATTCTTTTTATTCTGGGCGCTGGCGGTAAAGCGCATGAAAGGGCATGTGGCCGGGGTGTTGACCCTGCTGCTGACCCTGGTTATCGTAATCCTTACTTACAGCATGCCTGTGGGGATCGCGGTATCGGCGGCGGCCCTGGGTATGATCACCGGCTTGTTTCCTATCGGGTGGATTATTTTGACGGCAGTGTTCTTTTATAATCTGACGGTAGAAGCCGGGCAGTTCGAAGTTCTGAAGAGCTCGATTTCCGCGCTGTCGACCGACCGGCGGCTCCAGGCGTTGCTTATCGCGTTTTGCTTTTCGGCTTTCATGGAAGGGGTATCTGGACAGGGAGCGCCGGTAGCGGTTGCTGCCGCCATGCTGATTGGTTTGGGCTTTCCCGCCTTGCCGGCAGCCGTGATCTGCCTGGTCGCAAACACTCCCCCCGTGCCCTTCGGCCCGGTGGGCGTGCCAACCAACATGATGGTTACGGTCACCAAGATTAATGCGTCGGTGATGACCAAGGCCATCGGGATCGACATGACGATAACCGCCCTCATCATTCCCGTTTTCCTGTTGGTCGTTATGGCAGGCTGGAAGAAGGCGATGGAAGTAATGCCGGCTGCCATGGTGGCCGGGATCAGTTATGCGATCACCAATATGATCGTTTGCTATCGCTTGGGCATGGAACTTCCTGCCATCATCTCTTCCTTTGTTTCGATGATGGTCCTGACGGTTTTCCTGAAATTCTGGAAGCCCGATTCCATCTGGCGTTTTCCAGGGGAACCCGTGGTCAGACAGGAGCTGGAGAAGAAGTACACTACAGCTCAAGTCGTGAAAGCCTGGTCTCCGTTCGTGATTTTGATGGCCATCATGGGGTTATGGGGAATTCCGTCATTTAAGAACTGGATTGTCAACGAACTTCACTGGATCGTCATCATTTCTCAATGGCCCGGCTTGCACGGCCTGGTTTATACCACGGTGCCCGGGGCTAAACCGGCGCTGTATGGGGCCAGCTATCGGTGGGAATTCTTTACCGCTCCGGGAACAGCCATGTTTATTTTGTCTTTGGTCGCCATGGTGATCCTGGGGATCAGTCCGTCCCGCGGCGTGAAGGTATTCGTGGCAACGTTCAAACAACTGCGTTTCGCCCTGATTACTCTTTCTTCGGTTATCGGTATCGGGTTCCTGGCAAATTACTCGGGCATGTCCTATACCCTGGGTTTGACCTGCGCCACCTATACGGGGATGCTGTTCCCAATCTTCTCTCCGATCATCGGATGGCTGGGAGTTTTCCTGACCGGATCGGTTACGTCCTCTGCCGCTTTGTTCGGTAAGCTCCAGCAAGTGACCGCCATTCAAATCAACATCAATCCTGTGTTGACCACTTCGGCCAATCTGTTCGGTGGCGTCATGGGCAAGCTGATTTCGCCCCAATCGATCGCGGTCGCATGTGCGGCTACGGGGCTGGTGGGAAGGGAGCCGGACATCTTCCGCAAGACGATTAAGTATTCGGTCATGCTCCTGGGCATTACGATCGTCCTGGTATCGCTGCAGGCATACGTAGTTCCGGGCGTTGTGCCTCGGGATACGATGGCCCTCATTCCCTAGGCAAATGGCGGATCTGTCCTAACCAAACCAAGCAGGATTTCTTGGGCGGCAGGGCCTACACCCAGGTCTTCAGTGCACGTCACGGTTCTACAATGGCTCAGAAATAACGCCAAAACGCCAGGCTGCAGATGGCGTGCAGGGTAATGGATTGCAGCTCACAATCGAAAAACTTGTATATGGTGGCGATGGTTTGGCGCGTGGCCCTGCTGGGGAACAACACGCAGGGATAGGCCCATTTTGGCCGGAACCACACCTTGACAGCCGGCAATAAAAGCACCGTAAATGATCGGATTGAAGGACGACGGGTCATGATTCGTGAAGACATTCTGCGGAAATTCCCGGAACTTTTCGGGACCAAGAGGGTGAACGGGCGAGAAGTCAATGTAGAACACACGATCGCCACGCTTACTCGCGAGTTGAATCCTGAGATCGCTGCCGCACTAACTGCGCGCCGCGCACTGTTAAACTCCCCCGAACCGGTCGGCAAAAAATATGCCTGGCCGAAATGGGACGACACGTTCCCAGATCCCGTTACGGGCCGGTCCTGGACCTTTCGTCAGATCGTGCAGGGCTTGATCGATAACTTTTGGGGGCGAGAGAGCGAGTGGCGCTGGCGCCTTAACGACGAGGCGCCCATCCCGAAGGACGCTCATCCATTGATGAATCCGGGGTTGGAACTCACCGGACCGTGGCATCCGCTGGACATGGCATTCAATGCCCTTAATAGTCCCGCTCCCATGAATATGCCGGACTTCGAGGACGCGTCGCCGCCGCACTTTCAGCCGGACGGCACGCCCGCCGATCGGCCGGTCGGCGTGTTCGCCGCCATGAAAAATGCCCGGGATATCTTCGACGGGCGTTGGGCCGGCCGCGTCTATGAGGTGACCAAGAAAGGAAAAACGCGCACCTACAAGATCGACAGGCCGCCAGAGAACTGGCCGACCCTGTTTGTTCGACCCCCAAGCATCCACGTGCGATACGACCATGTCAGGGTCGATGGTAAACCTGCGCCCGGCATCATTGCCGTTGCAGTCCTCTGGGCATTTAATAATTACGATTCGCTCAAGAGCGCGGGCACGGGCGTCTACTACTACATCCCGAAGATTCAAACTCCGCAGGAAGCAGCAATAGTAGAGAAGCTGCTGGCGCGGATTGAGGCAACCATCGGTGCCGCTCCGGGCACTCTCAAGATCAAGATGCTGTATGAAGAAGGAAATGCCGGGCGATCCCTTGCCGCGATTGCCTGGGTGTTGCGGCGCCGTCTGCTGGGAACCAACGTCGGCCGCTGGGATTACCTTGGCAGCCTGATCGAGATGTGGAAGGACGATCCGCAGGGGGTGTTTCCCGATCCGCAATCCATCGGCATGGCCTCGCCGAACATGATTGCCTATCAACGTTACAACGCCCTCATTATGTTGATGTCCGGCATGAAAAATAATGAACTAAGTACGGCGGCGCCTATCGGCGGAATGGCCGCGGTAATGATTTACCCGCCAAGCGACGTGTATGGACGTTCGCGGTCCAACCCGGTGGCGCTGCGTGGGATAGCCATAGATAAGCTGCGGGAGCGCATTCTGGGTCTGATCTTCGTGCCTGACCAGCCGTTGCCTGTAGGGCAGAACCCCACGCTGGACGACGTCCTTGCCAACCGTGTGAAAGGAAGGCTCTACGATACTTACCGGCAGAGCTGGGTCGCGAGCCCCGAAGATGCTTACGTTGCCGCCGGCAATACACCGTTGCGAGCGCCCGTGGCACAGCTTCAGTCCATTCTCGATGCACCTCGGGAAACCGTAGACGTGAAAGGCAAGCCAATACCGACGGTGGCAAGTGGTCTTAGCGACGCAGAGCGGCAACTGCTGCAATCCCGTGGCTTATTGAATGCGCAGGGCAGGATTACGCCTTGGGTCATCACTAGGGACGCGCTGGATTCACCGGAAAAACTTTTCACTACGGAACTATGGGAATCCATCTATGCGGTGCCGAAGGGTGATGTGACCATTGAGCGCATCCAGCACGCGTTCTACATGGCTGCTAACTACGGTTTTCAAATTCTCAACGGCAACTTCGCGGCGGCGATCGACGATTATGAGCTTAAGCTGCGGTTCATGAACGATCTTGCAACGTACCGAATCGATGTTTCGTGGCTGTGGACGCTTGTCCGGCACCAGGCTGCCATCACCAGGGATGGCTGGCTCAAGCGGCCGGCGCTCACGGAAGATGGCGTCGAACCGGTAGTCAACGATCTCCTGATCAAGGCCGGTACCCACTTTACCCGCGAGTTGTTCGACAAGGTATGGGATTATCATAACGAATGGACAACGGAATTTTTCGCCGAATTGGACCGCCTCGGCGATGAAGGCCGTTTCGACCGCAGTAAAGCGCCGGTCATTATGGAGCTTTTGAAACGGCAACTGATTTCGCCGCGCTACATCCAGCACAGCGCCCGTGTGCTGTTTGTCGTGGCGGAAGCGAGCGAGCAGGAGCGCGCGCAGATCCTGGAGGCGATCTTCGATCTCTCCCGGGAAGAAATCGTGGAACGGGTGGAAGCAGGCAAGCTTGGCAAGAAAGCCCTGGCAGCGCACGACTATGTTTATGATGTCTTCCCGGACACGGCAGGGAACTAGGTAGTGTCCATCCGGAAATGCCGAGACAAATTCCACGCCCCGCGAGGTTTCTGTTCGGAAAGGAGGCATCTTTCGTCCTGGCAAGGAAATCGAGGGATTGCGCGGAGGCGTACATAATCTGGTCATTCCTCTTACCGGCTTTAGCCCATTGCCGTCAACTTTAGCGGATGTGTCGGGGTGAAACTGCTTGCTTTAATGTCAGGCGGCTGTAAGGCTCTATGTGGTGCTTTTATCTCCACGTTCCGCGAGATACCCAGGGCAGGCTCGGCAGAACCTTCGTGCTTTTCGCGTCCTGGTGAGAAAATCATTCTAAGTTAGCAACCACGAAGAGGGAGCGCAGCGGGGTGAAGAACACCAAGGAGGCACGAGGAAAGGGTGCGGCAGACGAATGTTCTGCCTGCTAACTCTTAAGTTGACGGCTATGGGCTTTAGCCGGAAGAGGTACCGCCTCGCGGAGCGTCGAGATCGGTGATTGAGCCCGCCGAATCCTCTGCGGCCACCCGCCTCGCGGAGCGTCGAGATATCGGCTGGCGGTCCCACCGCCAGGGCGGAAAGGGACCCTTTCTGGACGGAAACTAGGGACTTCACAGATTTGCTGAGCCATGCCGCAGAAACTGAAAGACCGGCATGAAGATGCTCTGCGAGGAATACCGGCAGGGGCAATCTGTGAACGGCCACAAAGATCCCATGGTATCCATTGTCGGGGTATTCATGCGTTACAACACAGGCGCTCACCGGAAAAATTAAGAGAGCAGACTAGAGTATCGGAAACTCAACCCTCCTTGCCAACTCCGAAAGAGTCCAGTTTGGGGATTCGGTAAAGAAATGATTCGAAAACGGCGAATATTTTGGCGCCTTCATTTCTCAAGAGCAAGGAGAGCTATCAGGAGTTCTCCTCTTACAACGTCGCTCTTCAGCGGGTGCGGCTTTTTACGATCCGCTGTAAGAGCTTGGTAATGTGGTCTTTGGGATTGGATTTCTGCCAATACCTCTTGCCATCAGCTTGAGAGCTTCATTTTCAATTCCTCGTACACCACACGTACCTTCTTGTAAGCCGACACCATGGAGTCCATCCGGGAGTCAAGGCGTTCGATGGCAAGTCCAACGCGAAGCTTTATATCGCGCTCGGGATCGTCCTTTGCGATCCCGTGCCGCCTTCCTATCTCATCAAGCGCACGCTCAAGCTCTTCACCAAAGAGCGGTGGGGCAGATGCCGCAGGATCGATGGCGGCCGCCCATGGCGCCATCACCGCTCGCAGGTCTGAAATGAGACCGCGACGGTAGACTTGGGTATGAATCTCCCGGGGCACTAGGGAATCTTCTGGATTCGAGGACAAGGACTGCTCGTTACAGACGAGAAACTCGACTATCGACTGTACGAAGCCTCCGAAAACACTGTTAGCGGCACGATCGAGATGGCTCAGTAGATCAACTCGGTCTCTGGCAGTGAATCGGAGATCACCCTCGATGCGGCCGACCAGCCCGTGAATCTCTTGTTCGGAATCGACGTTGGTAAGCTCGGCGCGGTACTTTTTAAATGAGCTTTCATATTCTTCGTAGATCTGTAGGAACTTGGCAAAAGCCGGCTCCACAATCTCCTCAAGCTGCTTATTCTTAGTCATCCCTTCGGCGTTCCACATGCGCTGAATCCATTCGCACAAAGCAGCAACCGCCCGTTCGCCCAATGACTTACCGAAACCTTCAGCGAATTTGTCGACAACCAGAATCATTATTTGCCCTCTCTTGTCTCAAAGACTGTCCACCGGACTGCGCACGCATGCTGGTCTCCGTTGGAGGACATGGACGTACATCGCGGGCGTCTAGCTACAGCCAAGAAGATACCGCGTGCCAGGATACGGCCATATAATGGCGACGTCAAGCCGGAGAGTGTCCTCATATGGTTTTATTTGAGACAGCTTGCCAACAGGTTGATTTTGGGATGTTTCAAGATGTGATTTGTATAATAGAACCTCATCTGAATGTTTTCTCTTGGTTTTGCATGGCTGCACGCGCCTAAAGTCCAGCTCCAAACGCGCATATTCTTCTTTACCTCTCCTCCTCAGGGGCTCGCCTCGCGGAGCGTCGAGATTTTAATCAGCACGCTTTGCCGGGCGGAGGGGTGGGTCAATGCATTTGAATTAATGAATTGAGCGATTTAGGCATTAAGGGATTCGAGAAATGATCAATTGAGGGATTCGAGAAATGATCAATTGAGGGATTTAGGAATTGAGGCATTGAAAAATCCCCAAATCCTTAAATCCCCTAATTCCTGAATCCTTAAATCAACAACATTGGCGAGGCGGGCGGCCTATTTAATGTCCTTTTCGACCGGATAATCCGCCTCCATCCAGGCCTTTATGCCGCCCGGGCAGCGATAGACGTTCGTATAGCCCAGCTTTACCGCCCACATTGCCGCGTTGTGGCTGCGGCCGCATTTTGTGAACCCGCAATAGAAGACGATCTTACGACTCTTGTCCGGGCCGAGGAGTTTCTCGAGGGCCGCTTTTTTTGCCTCATCCAATTGGGACATTTCTTCTACAGGAAATTCGATCTGAAGCGCGGTGGGAATATGGTTCTTCTTATAGCTGTCTTCGAGGGGCATAGTGTCGACTATGAGCATTGGCTCTTTCTTATCTATCCACGCCTTCAATTCCTCTGTGGTCACAATGCCGTAGCCGCCATTTTTGACCTGATTTGCGAACTGAACCGCAAGCTTTTCGGTCTCCGTTTCTTTGCTGCCCCATTCGAGTGCATAAGCGGCCGTGCTTATGCTGCAGGCCATAATCCAGCCAAGGACAAGATAGATGAGTTTTTCCCGTTTAATCATCTCTACTCCTTTCGTTGGGCGTTTCCGTCCGGAAAGAGTCCTTTTCCGCCCTGGGGCTTGGGAACCGGGACCGCCAGCCGATATCTCGACGCTCCGCGAGGCGGGTGGCCGCAGAGGCTTCGGCGGGCTCAATCACCGATCTCGACGCTCCGCGAGGCGGTACCGCGATGTACGCCTCCGCGCAACCCCTCGACTTCCTTGCCAGGACAAAAAATGCCTCCTTTCCGGATCGGAAACTGCTAGTCTCTTATCCAGTGTTTCCGGATGGAGACTCTTTAGTTGTTGTGGAATCCATATTCTGCGCAAAGCGATTGTGAATCCGTTGGCACGCCATGAGATAAAACGAAACTGCCATTAAACCCAGGTCCCTCAGAAAGGCTGTAAGAAGGCTGTTCCTTGCATGGATTTCCAACTGGGAAAAACAGCCGCAGTCTACATCGAGATTCTTCGAGATTGCGTATCCCAGGACTAAAAGAAAGCATGTCAGAAGCCCACAAATGGCCGCAAGGCTCCCACGAACGTTTAACCAAAGGCAGAGACCTGCCAGAAGTTCAATAGCAGGAAGGCCTATTGCCGCAGGAACGAGCAGTTGCTCCAGAAGCAGGCCGTAGGCGGAAATGATGCGGGCAAAGGCGCGTGGGTCAACAAGCTTGGCGCCTCCGGCAATAAGAAAGACTCCGCCGAGCAGGAGGCGCATAAGACAGCAAAGCCAGGGGGAATGAAAAAGCAATGTCCGAAGCAATGTCAAGGCAGACCCCAGAATATTAGAAATTTCGTACCGTTCACCTCAGGCGCAGAGACAAAACATCCTCACCACAGAGACACAGAGGACTCGGACTGAAGGGGGAAGCAAGAAGCGAGAAGCGATAAGCTTCTGCTCCCTGCTTCCTGCTTCCTGCTTCCTGATCTCAGTTTTTAAAGCGCCCAAGCCGCTCCG
>Ga0181539_1004860_pt1 | contig 11276 bp, 6 predicted proteins | sample PEATcosm2014_Bin_46_FD_119767 | JGI IMG/M metagenome (GOLD analysis project Ga0181539, IMG submission 119767) | Peatland microbial communities from MTU Mesocosm Facility, Houghton, MI, USA - PEATcosm2014_Bin23_60_metaG | ecosystem: Environmental > Terrestrial > Soil > Wetlands > Peat | place... | reverse complement strand
CTGAAGCATAACCTACTTCCCCGTCAAGGCAATGCGGGGTTTAGCCCAGGGATGCCAATTGCAGGCGGGTGCCTTCCAGCCGGTGGGCCAGCAGCTTCGCCACTTTCAGGGTAAGCATATACCCCAACAGTGGGTCCTTGTCGCACAGCTCCCGCAGCTTGTCGGCCGCGATCCAGACCAGCTCCGTGTTCTTCACCGCCTTGGCCGTGGCCGTACACTTGAAAGGCTCGACCAGCGCCGACCAGCAGAGCAGTTCGCCGGCCATCAGCGTGTCGACCGTCCGCAGCTCGGCATTGCCCAGCAGATACTGGATGTCGATCTCGCCCCGCACGATCACGCTCAGTGCGGCGGCCTTGTCCCCCTCGGCGAACAGTTGCGTGCCGGCGGAAACGGACCGCTCCTCGGCGATCATGGCGATCGATTTCAGGGTGCCCTCGCCGATGCCGGCGAAGTAGGCATAACGTCGGAGGATTTCGGGGGAGATCATCAGAATGATTCCTCGTCAGGTTAGTCTCGCAGGTCAGGCACCCTGCGCCTGACGAAATCCGCCGGCGGCCGTTCAGCGGCGTTTCCTGGTAACTTGGTTCATTTCTCAAGCTGTCAGGCACGGGGTGCCTGACCTACGTAATGCTCGTCAACACCGATTAGCGCGTAGTGGGCGGCAACAAGTCCAGCACCAGGCGAACCGCCTCCGGGATGGCGGCGCGGACGGCGGGAGTACACTCGTCGGCAAAGGTCAGTATATCTTCCGCTTCGATTCCCACAAGCAGCACGTCCTCGTCGGCCGGCAGCTCCAGGCCGGCCTGGCGTCCGAAGGCCAGCGCGGTGGGCAGGTTCACGTCGTGGGCCGAGGCGCTGCGCTGGGTGGGGATCGAGCCGGGGGTCAGCCGATGGATCGTCCCCGGCGCGGCCCCGGTCTGGATGGCATCGATCACGATCACCCGCTGATAGCCGGCCATCCGTTCCATCAGCCGCAGTCCGCCCCAGTAGTCCTCGTCGACCTCGACGCCGGTCCGCTCCGCCAGCCGCGTCTTCAGCTCCCGCGCGACCCGCAACCCCACGCTGTCGTCGCGAACGATCGGGTTGCCCAGACCGAGGACAAGAATTCTCATGAAGGGACGAAGGGCTGAGGGACAAAGGCGGAAAGAACATCTCGGCAGCGAGGGCCCTCTTATTCTATCGTCGCCGCCAAGTCATGCCCACGACAAGCGTGGGCATGGCACCCATGCTCTCCTCCCGCCGTCACGCCGACTCTTTCATGTCGGCGAACTGGATCTCGTAGAGCCGATGGTAGAACTCGCAGCGGCGCAGCAGGTCGTCATGGCTGCCCACGTCGATGATCCGGCCGTCCTGCATGACCACGATGCGGTTTGCCAGGGCCAAGAGTCCCAGGCGATGGGTGACGATCACCGTGGTGCGGCCGCCGGTGAAGCGGGCCAGCACCTTCTGGATGATCTGCTCGCTCTCCAGGTCGATCTGGCTGGTGGCCTCGTCGAGGATCAAGAGGGCCGGGTCGCGGAGGATGGCCCGGGCCAGGGCGATCCGCTGCCGCTGACCACCGGAGAGCTGCCCGCCCATCGGTCCCAGCGAGGTCGCGTAACCGTCCTTCAGCTCGTGCTCGATGAACCAGTGCGCGTGGGCCTGCCTGGCCGCGGCGATCACTTGCTCTTCGGTGGCCTTGGGCGAGCCGTAGCGGATGTTGTTCATCACCGTGTCGTCGAACAGCAAGGGCTCCTGCGTCACCAGGCCGACCTGGCTGCGCAAGGCCCGCACCCGCACCTCGCCCAGCGGCACGCCGTCCAGGCGGATGGAGCCGGCCGTGGGGTCGGCGAAGCGGGGGATGAGGTTCGTCAGCGTGCTCTTGCCGCAGCCGCTGGGCCCCACCACGCCGATCGTCTCGCCGAACCCGATCCGCAGGTTGATGTCCCGCAGCACGGGCCGGCCGGGCGTGTAGGCGAACTCGACGTTCTCGAAGACCAGGTCCCTGGCGTGCCGGCCCAACGGACGGGGATGCTGCGGATCGCGAACCGTCGGCTGGCGGTCCAGCATCGTGTAAATCCGGTCGCTGGCCGCCGCCGCCCGCTGGATTCTCGTAAAGATGTCGGACATCTTCCGCATCGGGTCGGCCGAGCCGATCAGGAAGCCGTAGAACAACGTCAACGCTTCGATCTCCAGCGGCCGGGAACACATGGTGATGCCAAAAAGCGTCGTGTGGCCGGTCAGCACCAGGTAGGCCCCGGCCAGCAGGGCCAGGGAGATGGTGATGATCCCCATGACCTCCGTCAGCGGGTGCAACAGCGAGTCGTAGAAAGCGATCCGCATCATCTTGCGGTAGTATTTCTTGGCGTTGTAATGAAACCGCCGCCGCTCCCGCCGCTCCATGGTGAACGACTTGACCACCTTGATGCCGCGGAAGGCCTCTTCGAGCGTCGTGTAGAGCTGGGCCATCTCTTCCATCGCCCGGCGGTTGGCCCGCTTCAGCGACCTGGCCAACTGCCGCGTCAAGAAGCTGCCGACGGGCACCAGGATCAACGACAACACCAGGAGCTGCCAGCAGACCACGGCCGCACCGACCAGGCAGACAATCATCTTCAGCGGCTCGCGGACCAGGCGGCCGAAGAGTACGTCCAGGCCGGCGGCGACGGCTTCGGTGTCGTGGGTGAAACGGCTCATCAGGTCGCTGGTGCCGTCGTTGTTGAAGGTGGCCACGTCCATCGTCAAGGTGCGGCGGAAGAACCGCCGGCGCAGTCCCAGCGCGCCCAGGTTCGACAACCGCGACACGGACACGGTATTGGCCATCAAGAACAGCGTCTTGAGCAGCGTGCCCACCAACAGCACGCCGATGAACATGGTCAGCGTCTGGAAGGGCTGGTGGGGCACGTAGTGGTCGATCCAAGGCTTGATCCAGGCATACCTCGCCTCGGCAGTCCGCTCCACCTTCCGCCGCGCCTGCAAATGGTCGATTTCTTTCCGCAGTTTGCTCGCCTCGACGGCCGGAACCGTGGCCAGCATCACTTTGAGTTGCTCGGCCTGGCGGCCGTACTGGACGTCGTTTTGCCGGGCCTCGGCGATCTTTTCGTCGACCCACTGTTGCAGCGTGCGGCCGCGGATGGCGACCTCGACAAAGGGATAGACCGTGCCGATGTTCGCCCCCCAAAGAATGCCTACCGCCAGGGCGCTAAGGATCGTGGCGGTAAACGTCCATCGGTAGCGTAGGGCCAGGCGGATAACCCGGTAAAAGTTGCCCATCCTCGATTCATCCTCCATGCGGTCCGGTCCGAAGTCGAATTTGTAGCAAATCCACCGGCTAGCTCCAATAGAGATCGAATGAGCAATGCCGCCCACACCATCCAGGGCGCCCATCTTCACGCACGTCGATGGGAGTTGGCTCTGGCGGCCACAGTCAAACGTAACGCGGGCTCTAGGCCGCGCCCCTGACGCATTACCGGGAAACCGAGGGGTGAGAGGAAGGACCGGAAGGCCCTGGTTGCGGGATGACGTCGGCTTTCGTCCGTGCTCGACGCGTCTGGAGCGGAAGTCCTGACCCGGCCATGGAACAGTCGAGCGGATTCGGCTAAGATGGGGGGCAGGGGAGGGGTTTGTTTGAAGGAAGATGGACGATGAGCAAGCGAATATTTCTGATATTGTCGAGTTGCAGTCTGGGCGCGTGCGTATTTGGAATTGCTGTGTTAGCGGCCGACTCCCCTTTGTTTCCCCGTCTTGGACTCAACCGGCTTAAGGATATGTATATCGTGGCCATGTTCTGTCCTATGCCGATAGGAGTCGTGGTATCAATCGTTGTACTTATCTTCGCGAGAATTGCACATCTTTCACTCACTGAAAATCGGGCTGCATACCTGATGGCCATTTTGGCATTGCTGAGCCCATTAGCAGTGCCGCTTCTGGCTGTTGTCCTCGTGATTCTCGGCTTCTTCTTTGGAGAGTGGCGATGAAATAGCCGGGCGTAACCGCCCTGCGACGGACCCTCGCCCTGGTCTACGAAAAAGGGGACGGGCGCCGCGGCTGCCGCTCCGGCTACAGAGGCGCGCGACGCTCAGCCGCGCGGCCGTGGGGAACCGCGAGCGTATAATTACAGATCTGGCGCCTCCAACGCGGCTAAGACCAAAGTCCCAAGGTCGTTGCGCCAATTCCGGCGTGGCCGCCGGGGCTAACCATCGTACTCCTCGCAATTTTCAGATCCTCCGGCATGGACAGCACCCAGCAGACCCCCGCCACGACGCCCGCTCCATCGCTTCGCCGGCCGGAACTACTAGCTCCGGCGGGCGATCGCGATTGTCTGCGAGCCGCCGTGGAGAATGGGGCCGACGCGGTCTATTTCGGTCTCGACTCTGGCTTCAACGCGCGGGCCCGGGCCGCCAACTTCCGCCTGGAGGAGCTGCCCGAGGTGATGGATTTCCTCCGCCATCGCGGACTGAAGGGATACGTCGCGCTCAATACGCTGGTCTTCTCCGGCGAACTGGAGCGACTGGAGGAGACCGTGCGGCGGGTGGCCGCGGCGGGGGCCGACGCCGTGATGGTGCAGGACCTGGGATTGGCCCGGCTGATACGCCAGGTCTGTCCCGAGCTGCCCATGCACGCCTCGACCCAGATGACCCTGACCAGCGCCGAGTGCCTTGCCGCGGTGGAGTCGTTCGGGTTCCAACGCGTGGTGCTGCCCCGCGAGCTATCGATCCGCGAGATCGCCAAGATCCACGCCCAGACCCGCATCGAGCTGGAGGCTTTTGTTCACGGGGCGCTCTGCGTGGCCTACTCCGGGCAGTGTCTCACGAGCGAATCGCTCGGCGGCCGCTCGGCCAATCGCGGCCAGTGCGCCCAGGCCTGCCGCACGCCGTACCAACTGGTCTGCGGGGAAAAGGGGGACAGGCACCTTTTGCCGGAACGGCCCTCCGGGTGCTTCGCACAAAAGGTGCCTGTCCCCCTTTTCCCCAATGGCAAGACGTTGGACCTGGGCCAGCAGAAGTACCTGCTCAGCCCGCAGGACCTGGCGGCCTACGATCTGTTGCCCCAGCTCTTGGCCGCGGGCGTTTCCGCGCTGAAGATCGAGGGGCGGCTGAAGACGGCCGATTACGTGGCCAACATCACGCGTCATTACCGCACGGCGATCGAGACGCTATTGGCCGGCCAGCCCGTGGAGTTCACGCCGCGGCAAGTCGAGGAGATGGAGGTCTCCTTCTCCCGCGGCTTCTCCCACGGCTGGCTGGAGGGCTGCGACCACAAGGCGCTGGTGCCCGGCCGCTGGTCGAGCAACCGGGGCGTGTTGGTGGGCGAGGTGCGGTCGGTGGGCCGCGACGGGGTCGAGATCGAGCTCTGCCGCCCGCTGCGTCGCGGCGACGGGCTGGTCTTCGAGGGCGACCGCAGCCAAGAGGCCGAGGCGGGCGGCCGCGTCTACGAGGTCTTTCAGCAGGGCTGTTCGCTGGCCGAGACGGTGCCGTCCGGGTTGGTCGAGCTAACCTTCGCCCACGGAGCGATCGATTTCCGGCGGCTCTACCCCGGCCAGAAGGCATGGAAGACCGACGATCCCCAACTCACCCGGCGGCTTCGCCAGACGTACAGCGGGCCTGATCCGCAGTGCCGCGTGGCCTTGGAACTGACGGTCGAGGCCCGCGTGGGAGCCCCTTTGCTCGTCACCGGCCGAGCCGCCTCCGGGGCCACCTGCCGGATCGTGTCCGATTCTCCGCTGGAAGAAGCCCGCAAGCACCCGCTCACCGAACCGCTGCTCCGCCAGCAGCTCGGCCGGCTGGGCGGCACCTCGTACGAGCTTGCGGCCCTCGACGCGAGAATCGAGGGCCGGCCGATGGTCCCCTTGAGTGTGCTGGGCAAGCTGCGTCACGCGATGGTCGCCGGCCTCGACGCCAGCCTCGCCCGGCCGCCCCAGCGATCCTTGGCCGCCGGTTCCGCGCTGGCCGCGCTTCGCGCGACGTTGCCGCACGATCTCCCTCTCCCTTTGGGAGAGGGTCGGGGTGAGGGGACTTACCCTAGACAAACCACGCTCGACCAAACACGACCGGCCTGGCCGCCGGGGCTAAGGACAGGCAAGACAACTACTGTCGCATTTCCATGTAGCAGGCACACGCCGAGTGCCGCTCCAGACGGCACACGGCGTGTGCCTACTACGAATCCCGCCCCAACGGACATTGTCCCCCGGCTCCACGTGCTCTGCCGTTCGTTATCGCAACTGGACTCCGTGCTGGCGTGCGGCACGCGGAGCGTGATGGTCGACTTCCAGGACATCCGTCAATACGCGGCGGCGGTGGAAGCGGCCCATCGCTCCGGGGCCGCGATCCTGCTGGCCACGCCGCGGATCCAGAAGCCGGGCGAGCGGGGCATTTTTCGCGTGCTCTTGCGGCATGGGGCCGACGGCATCCTGGTGCGCAATCTCGCCGGCCTGGCCTACTATGTCCAACAAGGCGTGCCGGCCGTGGCCGACTTTTCTCTCAACGCGACCAATGAGCTGACCGCCCAATGGCTGATCGATCGCGGCGCGGCCCGAGTGACGGCCTCTTACGACATGAATCGCGACCAGCTCCTGGAGATGGTCGCCGCGGTTCCGCCTGCCTGGCTGGAGGTGGTGATCCACCAGCACATGCCCATGTTCCACATGGAGCACTGCGTCTTTTGCGCGGTGCTCTCGCCGGGCCGCAACAAGAGCGATTGCGGCCGGCCCTGCGACCGGCACCAGGTATGGCTGCGGGACCGCATCGGCAAGGAGCATCCCTTGCGGGCGGACGTCGGCTGCCGGAACACGCTCTATAACGCCACGCCGCAGAGCGCCGCGGAGGTGATCCCGCAATTGATCGAGCACGGCCTGCGCGACTTCCGCATCGAGTTGGTCGACGACGCCGAGCCGGCCCGCCCGGCCGAAGTGATCGCGCTTTACCGCGACCTGCTGGCCGCCAAAATCTCCGGCCGCGAGGTCTGGAGCCACCTTCGCGCCTGCAACCGCGTCGGCGTAACCCGCGGCACGCTGGAAGAACGCCGCGACCCGGAGGCGGTGCTGTAGCGACCCGCGTACTCCTCACGCTCCGCGTGAGGTCGGTTCGGTAAACGCGATGGTTTGGAAGAGAATGAACCCCTCACGCAGAGCGTGAGGAGTACGGGGGAGCGCAAGAAGTACGATGGGGTGGAGGGAGATATGACCGACCCATTCTGGCTACCGCAGTGCTATGACCCTCGTGAAGAACGGGCGGTCGTTTGGCGAAAGCTCCCGCATTGGTCGCAAGCAGGGACTGTCTGCTTCATCACTTGGCGAGCGTGGGACTCTATGCCAGCGGCCGTCATCCGCACATGGCAGGCTGAGCGAGATGCGTGGCTTCGACAACGGGGGATTGATTCGGCAGCCGCCGGATGGGAGAAGCTCGTCGAGCGCTGGCCGCTTGGGCGCCGACGCGAGTTTCGTCAAGTCGTCTCCGACCGGTGGAACGACCACCTTGATGAGCTTCACGGTACTTGCGTGCTGCGGCACCCTCAGGTCGCCGCCATCGTAGCCGAGAGCCTCCGCCACTTCGACGGGGACCGTTACTGCCTCTCCGACTACGTCGTGATGCCAAACCACGTTCACCTGTTGGCGGCCTTTCCAACGGAAGAGGCCATGCTGGCGCGGTGCGAATCTTGGAAACACTTCACGGCGAGGGAGATCAATCGAGCAACCGCGAGGAAGGGACGCTTCTGGCAGCAGGACGCCTTCGACCACCTCGTCCGCTCGCCGGAGGAGTGTGAACGCTTGCGTTGTTACATCGCGGAAAACCCGGTCCGTGCGAGGCTCAAACCGGGCGAGTATCTACAGTACTCGGCCGGTTAATAGACGTTGCCACCCTCGTACTGGTCACGCTCTGCGTGACGCCGTACTCCTCACGCTCCGCGTGAGGTCGTTGCAACAGAAGGAACGGCCTGTGAGAAAAAGGCACCCTCACGCGGAGCGTGAGGAGTACGGGGGCGAGCCGCTACGGTCACCCGCTCATCGGCAGGTTGCTCTTACCGCCGTTGCAGGGCTCACACAACGTTTGGAGGTTCTCCATGACCGTCTCTCCACCGCCGTCCCAGGGAACAATGTGATCGACGACCAGCACGGTGCCAGGCCTGATCGCGGGACTTACTCCGCAAATGCGACACTTGAAATCGTCCCGACGCATCACCAGAAGTCGGAGCCTCCACGTGATCGTCCTGGAAGTTCTGTGACGTCGCGGAACGGGCAACGGAGCCATCTCAATGTTCGTTTCTGCAATGTCCTCTTCAGAGTGCTGTCGTTCGTCGCCGTCGAAGGAAGCAACAAACGCCTCAAGCGCCTTTCTCAACGAGCCGAACCGTGTCCTATAAGTCTCGGCGGAAAACTGGGACAGTGGCCGACCGAAATCGTTTCTCCTCGGCTGCCGCCCCAACGACTCCCAAAGTTGTTCCAGGTTCTGAAACAACTGCTCGTCCGTCGCGCGCTTATGGAATAGGGGGGAGACGGTCAAACCGGCTCGCTTAATCGCGGCGTTCCACGAGCCGCAACGCCTTTCGACTAAGCTTGATGAGAATCTGCCCTGGCGATCGTATTCGGATCTTGTGAGTACCGTTTTCCCCAGGCTCGTGGCGACGCTCGCAATATCCTCAATGCAGTCCTCCGCGGTGGCATCGTAATTCCTGATCTTTCTTAGCCCTGCAAGTAGGTGGGCACGCGTCCAGGAGCCGAAACGCTTCTGAAATGTTGCAGCACACCACCTCCCTAATTCGTCGTATTCGTCTTTCGTGACGTAATCCTTGCCGAGCTTTCTTGCAACCTCTCGCAGATCGTCCAGAAGCGCGGCGTCAGGCTGGCCGCGATTGTCCGGCTCCAGTTCAAACTTCATCGATTTCAACCCCATTAACCAAGGTCGGACTCGCGGCGACGTTTTCCGCCGTGGCTCCCACGTACTCCTCACGCTCCGCGTGAGGGTTTGCGCCACCCCAGGACTGTCCACGTGGATGAATTCTAAACGAGAGGAACAGCGATCGGCAAGGGTACGTCTACCCGTCACTCAGACGTTCCGGACCGTTCGCCGTACCGCTACGTCGACGAGCAGGATCACCACCGCGGCGGTGAGCAAGTAACGCCAAAGCGCCTCCGTTCGCGGCACGGTCCGCGACGATGGCCTGAAAATCGCCGCGGCTTGGGGACGATACCGGCCACCGCTGAGCGAGGCGATCGATCGCAGCAATGGCTCGTCGGCCGGGCGAACGCGCAGCTCGTCGGCAAAGCCGGCGACCAGACCGCGGCGCTCGAAGTGGACCTGCCGGCCCTGGTACTCGACGCGGAGTTCCAACACGCAGGTCCCCTCCGTCGCCGCATCCAGCCGGGCCGCATATCGACCCGGGGCGACTTGCGGCACGTCCAGGTCGCGGACTGCTCGCGGGCCGACGACGTGCAGCGAGACCTTGGCGCCATTGAGCGGCGCGCCGGCCGGATCGACGGCGTCCAGCGACAGCTCGATCCGCGTCCCGCGCCGCTTCAGGTCCAGGGCGAAGTCCCGGGGCTGGTTCCCCGGCAAGGCATGGCGGACGAGTTGGCCCCAAAAGCGGCCCAGGCCCTGCCATCGCAGCCAGGGCGCCGCCCAGCGGCTCTGGAGGTCCGAGGTGAAGGCCACGCTCACGCCCCGGCCGTACCGCCACCAGATCAACAGCGGGTCGCCCTCCAGCGAGGACAGAATAAGCTGGCTGGTCGGCTTGGGCCGGGTGCCCACGTAGCCCAACAGCGACGGCGCCGTGCGGATCTCGCTGGCCGCGATCGCCAGGCTTGGGCCGACCAGCGTGGGGAAAAACGGCTGCTCGACGATTCCCATGCGGCTGGCGCTGGCCGTGTCCAAGGCGAAAATGCGGGGGATGTCGGCCGGATCCACGCAGAAGTAGTGATGCCCCTTGCCCAGCCGGGCGATGTCCTCGGCCTCGGGCCGGGCGGCCTGCTGGCCCAGCGCCACCATCGAGACGGTGATCCCCGCGTCGGCCATCTTCTTCGCCTGGCCCTCGAAATCGCCGGGATGCGACACGCCGTCGGTCATGATGATTACGTGTTTCATCTGGGCAAAACACTCGTTCAACGCCAGGTAGGCCTTGTCCATCGCCGGCCCCATGTCGGTCTCGCCGCCAGCCGTGATCGTGGCGATCTCCGCCAGGATCGGCCGCTTGTCGAGGCAAGGGGCGATGGGGCTGATCCAGCGGGTCGTGTCGTCGAAGACCAGCACGCCCACCTGGTCGCCGGGCTCCAACATCTCCACCGCCCGGCGGATGGCCTCCTTGGCCAGCCGGATCGCGCTGCCTTCCATCGAGCCCGAGCGGTCCAGGACCAGCACCATCGCCAGGCTCGGCCGCGGCTGACGACGGTGGAAGTCGCACCAGACGGGCAGGACCTCTTCCAGCGTCGTGCCGTGGTAGCCGCCGGGCGTGAAGGCCTGGTCGCCGCCGATCACCACCAGCCCGCCGCCAAAATCCCGCACGTACCGCTGCAAGGTCTCCTGCCGGTCCTGGGGCAGGTCGGCCGCCGGTACGTTGACCAGCATCAGCAGGTCGTAGTTTTGCAGCTCTTCCAGCGTCCGCGGCAGGCCGGCCTGCGGGCCAGCGCCCAGGGTGGGACGGAAGTCGAAGTCGATCCGCTGGCCGGTGAGGATCGGTCCGAGGTGCTGGACCGACGAGGCGTCGCGCGCCAGCACCAGGGCCTTCGGCCGGCCGGTGGAGAAGACCATTGCCGTGGCCGAGTTGTTCTCGGCGATCGTGTCCCGGAAGCTCTCGATCCGCGCAGTGAACAGCGCCGATGGTTTCCCATTGATGGTGCAGGTGAAGGGGATGCGATTGTCTCCCCGCAGGATCTTGACCTTCTGGCGGACGACCTCTTGGCCTTGATCGGCCGGCGTGGCCGCCGGGGCTAACGGGCGCACGTCTGTTGTGAGCCCGGGCGGCCACGCCGGCTGATGTGCTCGCGTCACGGCGGCCGGGGCCGACTGGGACAATTCGACCGTGCCCTCGTCGTCATGGTCGGAGTGGACCAGCACGTCGACGCCGAAGGGCACGCCTTCCTTGACCTGGCCCGGCGCCTCCATGGCGGCCACGTAGACCTCCGGCGGGCCGGCGGAAGCCAGCGGCACGACGTCGATCGGCACGCCGGCGCTGCGGACGGCCCGCAGTACGTCGCCCTCGGTCTGGTTCCCGTCGCTCAACAACACGATGCGGGGAACGTAGTCGGCCGGAATCTGTGCCCGCGCCGCGGTGACGGCTGCCGCGAGGTTGGTTCCCTGCCGGTCCAGCTT
>Ga0181539_1004857_pt1 | contig 11278 bp, 13 predicted proteins | sample PEATcosm2014_Bin_46_FD_119767 | JGI IMG/M metagenome (GOLD analysis project Ga0181539, IMG submission 119767) | Peatland microbial communities from MTU Mesocosm Facility, Houghton, MI, USA - PEATcosm2014_Bin23_60_metaG | ecosystem: Environmental > Terrestrial > Soil > Wetlands > Peat | place... | reverse complement strand
GGGGTCTTGCTCGCCATGGGTTCGAGTTGCTACGCGCAAGGCTCGCCTAATGTCGTGTGGGTGACTACGCCAGTGACTATTCCGGGGGTTCCCTACACTGTCCAGGTGGGTATCACGTGCGGCGGTGACTCGTTCGGTACGGTTCTCGGTGGCTATGCGGCGGTGGCTTATGCCTGTCAAGGGTCCATCGGGTCAACCTCTGTAGATGTCGAGGTGCCGTCTGTGGTGGGGTCGAACATCTATCTTGCCGTGAATGGTGACGCGGGGCTGTCTACGGCGTCTATCACTTCGGCGGTGGCGGGGAATACCGTGTCAAGCGGTGTGTCGTTCATCTGCGGGGTGGCTACGGTCCTGGCCTTCGCGTGGGCGGCCGGGGGGCGGTGGCTATGACATGGAGTTTCACACTTCCAAGCGGTGTAGACGCGGGGGGCCTTATCAGCTACTTGATGGGGTATGGTGCTCTCATAGTTCCCATAGTGGCATCTGTGGGGGCGTTCTTTGTCATCGTAAAAATCATGAAGAGGATGTGACTATGGACTTCAACAAGTTTCGACGGTGGGTGTTCTGGCTCGGCATGTTCGGGGTGATTTTCATGGTGGGGATGCTGCACACCATCGGTCATCATTTGGGGGTGTTCCGATGATTTCAGAGGATCTAGAGAAAAAGAGATCCCGTACAAGGCCCGTGGCTGCGTTTTCGCCGGGGTGGTCCGGTACTTATCATAGGCGGAAAAGGCCCTTTGCCGGGGTTCGAGGTCGGGCAGCGCTCGCTATCCTGGGGGCCGCGTTGGTCCTCATGCCGGCGAGCTCGCCGGCTCAACTCGTGGGGGCCGGGGGCGTGGGCCTCCTGGGGATGGGTCCGGGGTGGTACGTGGGGGCTCAACGGGTTACGTCGTTCCTGGTATCGAGGGCCGGGGTTACTGAGGTCGCGAACGTGGCATTGTCCGCGACTATTCGCGGGGGCCTCGCGGGGGCAGTCATCATGGCTATGGTGATCGCTGAACCTGCCTTTAATTCGGGGGTTGATTCGATACGAACGTATATGACGGCGCTCGGGGCTGCCGGGTGGTCGGTGTCTCAAGGGGTTCTGTATAAGTCCGGCGGGGTCCAGGTTGGCGGGCCTAAGATGTTTGTGTCGGGGTCGGCCGATGCTTCGAGCTTTGCAAACATTCAGAGTCAAGCGGCGTCTTCGTGGGCGGGAATGTCCATCGGGTACAACGTCTATAACTCGTACAGTGACGCGCAAACGCAAGAGGGTAACGACTATGCGGCGCTTGGGGGGTATGCGAACGCGGGTGAGGTCGGGTCAAAGTCTGCCGGTAACGTGGAGTGCGGTTTCATGGGGCCGAAGACGAACGGGACGGTAACGAGTCTTACGGGTTACTGCGGGCCGGTGACAGCCGGTGAGCAAGTTATAAATAACAATAATCAGCCTCCGCCCCCGGTCCAGGCGACAACGTCCGATTTGGTCGGGAAGCTTCAGACCGATCTTACGGCGGGTAACTCGCTCGCGATCGGGGCGGCGGATGAGGCGGAAGACATTCTGCACAAGGGTATTCCTGGGGTGCTGAATCCTGCGGCCACTCCTACGGTGACGGATCGAACGTCCGCGCCTCCGACAACGGGGTCGGTGATTGATACCACTATTCCGGCCACTCCCACAACGGGGGCCACCACTCCGGGGGCTGAAGCGGTGAACGTGGCTACTGCTAACCTTCCTTCGTCGGGAGCGATTACCTCAACGCCTCCGGCCGCTGGCACGTCATCAGCTGACGCTCAGCAACAACCTTATACGGACCCTGCCTATTCCGGGAGCTTAACAACGGTGCCCTGGGCTACGCCTTCGGATTTCGGAGCGCGTTGGAATACCTTCGCCTCGGGGGTCCAGTCAACGGGGCTGTTCGGCCTGTGGGGTAATGCGTTCGGTTCGCCTGGGTCGGGTGGGGGTTCGACCTATACCTTTAACGCGGGTTCCCTGGGTACCCATACCTATGACTTTTCGTCGTGGGGTTCCACGGTGTTCGGGCTTCTCTCGGGCCTTGTTCAAATTATGTGCGGGTTCGTCGCGGTGAAGATTGCGACAGTCAAAGGGGGATGATTTGAAAAAGATGGTTGATGCGTGGGTGAGTCCGGGTTTGCCGATTCCTGGTGTCGGCGGGTATTGGTTCGGGGTGTTTGATTTGGCGGGGCCTGATTTGCTTATGATGTTTTACGGGGTTCGGGGTGAGCCGTGCCGGTGTACCATCCGGCGTGATGGTAAGGTGACGGTGGTCGAGGTATAAGGGGGTGCGGGATGCAATGGGGCTTTGATTGGCTGTTATCCTTCGTGAATCAGTTTTGGGCCTATATCGTCCAGACTATTCAATGGCTGGTCCAGGGCGTCATTTACGCGGTGGAGATGGGCCTTTACTTCATATGGGACGGGCTGCTTACCTGCATGAGTGCGGTCATAAGCGGTCTTAACCTGGGGAACATTGCGACGCAGACGGCGGCGGCGTGGGGGCTGCTTCCTCCCCAGCTGGCGTATCTGATCCAGCAAAGTGGGGTAGCTAACGGGTTGGGGATGATCGGTACGGGCATCGCCATACGGATGACTCTTAACCTGATTCCTGCATGGCTGACGCGGATATGATGCGGAAGGTGATTGTTATTCGGCGGTCGTCGTGGCCGGATCGGGTCATAGGGCTTTGTCTCATGGGGGCGGGTGCTTTCGCGGTGTGGTGGCTTGGGTTTCGTGGCCTCGTGCGGATGGCGTTCTATGCGCTCGGTCCGGTCCTGGGGATGGTGAGGGGGTTAATCCGATGAAACGTTTTGAGTGTAAGTTGACGTTGGTTGAAACGGCTAAATATAACCTTGTGATAGAGGCCGATAGTAAAGCTACTCTGGAAAGGCGCTTGATGGAAATGCTTGAAACGGGTAGGCCGAAAGAGGGTCTTTACGAGTTTGTTTTGTCGGTCGGGGATTTTAGCTTTGTGGAAGTGGAGCTATGATAACTTGCTATACGGGTACCCCTGGGGGCGGCAAGTCCTATGCTGCGGTCCTTCTCATGATCGACATGTTGAAGAAGGGCCGGACGATCTACACGAATATGGACGGGCTTGACGATGAGTCCTGCAGGGTAGCTTTGTCTCTCGTGTCGGGTGTGGATCGGGAAGTCTTAGAGTCCAGGCTGTTTCACATGACGCGGGAAAAGACTCTCCACTTTTGGGATATCGCGCCTCCCGGGTCCGTGCTTATCATCGATGAAGTTCATAAGCTGTGGTCTTCGCGGTCATATGCGTCGGAATCCAACAAGGTCATGGCTGAATGGTGTTCGACGCATAGGCATCAAGGGTATGATGCGGTGCTTATCACTCAGGCCCTTGATAAGCTCGACGGTCATGTGCGGTCCCTGATCGAGTGGACGCACAGGTGTCGAAAGGTAAACTTCGTCGGGTCGTTGGTCAAGCGGTCCTATCTGGAGTACGTCTATTCAGAGGATGATGAGCGGAATTGCCTGTCCCGCAAGCGGAAGACGTATAACCCGGTCATCTTCAAGTGCTACAAGTCCTATGCTGCGAAGGATATAAAGGAGAAAGGCATTGGAAAGGCGACTAATATCCTGCGTCATCCGATCTTTTACGCTATTCCCGTTGTTCTTATTGCTATGGTCGTTATGCTTTTCAAGTCGGGCCTGGCGCACGGTGATGTATTCGGCTCGAAAAAACATCAGGCGTCCGTTACGGCGGGCTTTCAGAAGTCTGTGGAAAAGGCTGTCGACCTGAACAAGGACAAGAATGGCTATTACTCCGGGGGCAAGTGGGTGTCTCTTCCTGCCAAAATCACGGATAAGGGTATCGTTCCGATTGAGCCGGAAAAGGGTACTCCTGGGGCTGCGGCTTCGCCTGGGGCGTCAAAGGGGGCTGCGGTGATAGAAGCGTACCATGCGCCTGCGACGGTGGCCGTAGAGGGCGACAAGTGGACTTTCACGGATTACACTGGCCGGGTTGTGGGGTTTGTTCGTTGGGTGCCTGAGAGTAGCGCCGCTCCTCCGGCCTCCCGCGCGGAAGAATGAGCACGGGGGCCGGGGGGCGGCGCTATCCTTGCCGGATGGAGCATGTTGGTAATAGTGCCGTCCAGGTGAGCGCCGGATCGGAGGCTCCAGAAAGCGTAGGATCGGCACATTTGGGAAGAAAATGGTAAGACTGGGGGTTGCGGTGAACGATTCTTTCTGGCAGGGGTTTGCCTCGGGTATGGATGAGAAGGTTTTCCATAGAAGCAAGCGAGCGCCAATGGTTTCAAGCGAGCGGTCGCGGCCTCTGGCCGAAGGCCCGCGCGATGCTCCTTGTGGGAAACCTCCGAGGGGCGCGCCGGGGTGGTGGCCTGTGGGCTTGTTAATTAACACATATCTCAACGAGATATATGTATGCCGTCTGCTTAGACAATTGTCTTGACAACTGAAAGCAGATAACACTATCCTGAACTCGATAACATGCCTGCTAAACTTACTTCCTGACTGGCTGGGGAGCGAAGATAGAGGGCTTTTCAGAGGGAAGGCCAGCGCGTGAAACTATCGGATGTAAAGATTCACAACTTCCGAGGTATCCTGGATCAGCAAATCTCGGTCAAAAGCTACTGCTTGCTGGTTGGGGCGAACAACGCTGGGAAGAGCAGTATCATCGATTGTATTCGCGCCTTCTATGAGAAGGACGGATACAAATTTAAGAAAGAAAATGATTTTCCCTTTATCGCGACCGCTGATCAGGAGTCATGGATAGAGTTGGGCTTCATGGTTACGGATGAGGAACATGCCTCTTTAGCTGATATTTACAAGGGTCCGGAGAAAGTATTGCGAGTTCGCAAGTACTTTCAGACAACGGCCAAGACGGACGACGGCAAACCGGCGGCAGGTTTCATGTTCGGGTATAGGAGCGATGGGGCTTTGTCGGGTGAACCGTTCTACGGTGCCAAGAATGTCCAGAGCGGAAAGTTCGGGGATTTGGTCTACATACCTGCTATAAGCAAGGTGGACGAGCACGCAAAACTGAGTGGGCCTTCGGCTCTTCGGGACTTGCTTACTGACATCATGAGCGACGTTGTAGAGGCAGGAAGGGCATACAGCGAGTTTTCGACGAGTGTGCAAAAGTTCTCGGAATCTATACGAGATGAAAAGACCGCCGATGATCGCTCTCTGAGCGGTTTTGAGGGGGAATTGAATACGCTATTAAAGCCATGGGAGTCTGAGTTTAAGCTCAAATTCCCCCCGCCATCAGCGGCGGAGATCATCAAATCTATGCTGGGTTGGGACTTGTTTGATCAGTTTCACGGCAAGGCGCAAGGGATCGATTATTACGGGTCAGGCTTTCAGCGGCATTTCATTTATTCGCTGATACAACTTGGGTCCAGATATGTGGGAAAGAAAGGCACCAAGAAAACCAAGGATTTCACTCCATCCATGAATCTTGTTCTGTTCGAGGAGCCGGAGGCATTCCTTCATCCGCCCCAGCAAGAGGTGCTGGCTCGGAGTCTTATGACCGTGGCGTCGGCGGAGCACTGGCAGGTTGTTTGCGCGACTCATTCGCCTCATTTTGTTAGCAAGAATGCTGCGGATATCCCTGCAATAGTTCGGCTCAAGCGGGCGTCTGGAAAGATCGAGGCATACCAGATTGATGATGCATCGTGGGACGAAATTGTTGATGCAAACCTGGCAATCAACGCAATCGCAAAGAAATATCCTAAGATGGCCAAAAGACTTCACGATGACGACGCGAAGCCAGAGATGGAGGCTGTGAAGCATTTTTTGTGGCTGAACCCGGACCGGTCCAGCCTGTTTTTCGCTAACCATGTTTTGCTGGTCGAGGGACCAACAGAGGTAGCCTTCATTAATCGCCTGGTTGGTGACGGAAAAATAAGGAATGCGGATTGCGGGCTATACGTGCTTGATTGTATCGGAAAATACAACATCCACCGCTTCATGAATCTTCTCGGACACCTTGGCGTGCCTCATGCGGTTATACATGACGATGACTATAACAAGGATGAACACGGAGAGATAAACCAACTGATTGAGGAATCCAAACATACGACACTCACGGTGTGTGTGAAGCAAGTTGCCGGGGAATTGGAAAAGATGCTCGGGGTTCCCCCTGCCGGCTCGGACCATCGAAAGCCGCAACATGTTTTGTATCAGTACGAAACAGGGAAGATTGACGCGGGCAAAGTGCAGGATTTCTGTGCTCTTGTTGAAGGATGTCTGCCTTAGGGGGAGAGGGATATGCGAAATGACATTAAGAAGCAGACCCAGGAGGGCGGTGAGGTACCGAAAAGGGGGCTTTCGCCTATTTATCTCGACAAACCGGACGTTTCGGAGAACGTAGTAGTTCTATGGCGGCGGACCCGACGTCGCCAGATTGTTTTTGGGTGGTACGGAGGTAAGTTCAATCATCTAGATTGGCTCCTTCCGTGTTTACCGCCTGCACATCATTATTGTGAGCCGTTTTCAGGATCGGCTGCGGTGCTTGTGAACCGAGAGCCTTCCCCCGTGGAAACATACAATGATATTGACGGTGATGTCGTGAATTTCTTTCGTGTACTGCGTGACCGTGGTCCCGACTTAATGCGTGCAATTGCTCTTACGCCTTTTTCTCGTGAGGAATTTCACCAGGCTATAAGTGGGAGCACGCACGGCATCAGCGACCTGGAACGTGCGCGGCGTTTCTATATCCGGGCCCGGCAGGCGCGAACTGGCCTTGCTCAGACGGCGACTTTGGGCCGTTGGGCTAATTGCAAAAACACCAGCCGAGCCGGAATGTCGGGGGTGGTTTCGCGCTGGGTTGGTGGAGTAGAAGCTTTAGAGCATATTGCGGAGAGGCTGTTGCGTGTGCAAATTGAAAACCGTCCTGCTGTCGAGATTATCCGTCTCTATGACGGTAGCGACACACTTTTCTACTGTGATCCCCCATATCTTCATGAGACAAGGGGTGATAACAAAGCATACGGGTTTGAAATGGACTTGGATCAGCATTACGAGCTATCTCAGGCGCTGACAAAGTGCACGGGTAAGGTAGCGCTTTCTGGCTATCGTTGCGACATTATGGATACTTGGTATAAGGGTTGGCGGCGGTTCGATGCGCCGGTGAAACAGTGTCATTCGATTAAGCAATTGCGTCAAGAATGCCTCTGGATGAACTACTGATATGCCAGTACTGGACTACAGCGAAGCAGCCGCTCTCCTTGCTGAGTTATTCACAGAGGCGGAACTCGCCTTTGAAAGAAACGATCCTCCCGCCGTTGAAATGGCCATACAGGGGGCCGCCGATGTTGTTTTTGCATCAGATACAAAGGCATACCGTGAGGTGCTGTTGGGCTGCGGTCTGGCGAGAATCTTAGATAGGTCAATCAACCTTCGCCACCCCTATATGAATCAAGGGCCTGATGCCTTCAATGGGCGCACACTGGACGAGCGTGTCGTGAATCCGTTTCTGCAGGACCGAATGATCCCTTGCTCGCGGGCACCGTACCTCTCTAGCTTCCGGCGTAGTGTGAAGTTCGAACCGGAGACGGCGAAAGGGCTACGAGACCGCGAAGGTTATACAGCATTGCTCGACTATATCGCCGCCCTTGAGACGGCCGACGAAACACAAGCGCGTGCCCTGGTTCTCTACCTGGTCTATCGCTTCGTTGTGCTGCGGTCCGTCGCTAATATCCCTCTTTCTCGGATCAGTCGATTAAGTCTAGAACAATATGAAGCCCTCGTGAGTGCGCTTCTGCAAGTACAGAGCGGTGGACTTATTCCAGTCCTGTTGAGCGTTGCGATGCTTCGGGCAATCAAGACCTTCTATGGGCTTCGATGGCAAATCGAGTGGCAGGGTATCAATGTATCGGATAAGGCGTCGGGAGCGGGAGGGGATATTACCGTAAGGCAGGATGATACCATAGTTCTCGCCATTGAAGTCACTGAGCGGCCCGTTGAGAAGGCTCGCGTTGTTTCCACTTTCAATACGAAAATCATAAAAAGCGGTATCGAGGACTATTTGTTTATCTACTCGAACTCGCTTCCGACGGATGATGCCCGCAGGGTGGCACGTACCTATTTCACGCAAGGCCATGAAATCAATTTTCTACAGGTGAGAGAGTGGATAGTGAATAACCTTGGTACCATGGGGGCGAGAGGCCGGGTGACTTTCACTCAGGAAATACTGGGCCTGTTAGATACTCGCGATGTGCCGGCTTCAATTAAAATGGCTTGGAACGACACAGTTAGGGCAATAGTCGGTACGTAACTTCCAGTAAGGATTCCACCATGAGCTACTCTTACGACGTAAAATATCACACCGATGAACTTGAGAGACGTATTCGGCACATGAGGGATGACGAACTGCGCGCGATGTATCAAGAAATCAACGCCGATTCTTATATGCTCAAATGGCACTCGCTTAAATGCGGGCGTATTCTTGACGAAATCGTAAGGGTGCAGAATGCGCGCCATGAAAGTTGGAAGCGTAACGAGCTGCGCGACGCACTCATTCTCTTTCTCAAGAACAATGCGAACCTCGGACGCTCGCTCGAATACGCCGCGGACCGGATTGCAGACGCAATCGAAAATGCAGGCGGTTCATTCTCCTCCTCTGTGGAGCAAATCGGCTCGATCATTCGAGATGTCCAAAGCGATGTAAGCGAGTCAGAGCTGCCTCGGCTAATATCGGAGATGCGCAAAGCTATCGCACTCCGGAATGACGCAAGGAGAAGGCTCACTTAATGATATCCGTCCAAGAGAACACCTAACTACCGGATGGAGTGAAGCGCGTACCTCCCCCAATATAAAGTAGCGTAATGGCGAGGATTTTGGAAGGTTCTCCACGGAGTAAAAAAAGAGTTGACATTAAAATAGAACATATGTACTATTATGGAACGAGCGTGTGAGATGGTGGGTGGAATAGAAGAATAGGGGAAATATCGGCATTAGTGTTAGCACAAAGCATAGTACGGTGTGCAGAGTGTGGCGAGGAAGCTGAGCAGACAACGTAGCTAAAAGAGGACTTATGTACTATTTCGCCGTGGAAAAGAGCTTGAGAAAATACAGGCCGGAGAGGGTCCGGCACAGCCATGTTGCCCACGGACTCATTGACAGACCTGAATATTCTTCGTATCCTTGTCGAAAAACGACAGGGGGTGAAGATGGCAGGTCACATACGGGCAAAGGGCAAATGTCCAATATGCGGAAAGGCGTTTGAGGAGATTCAGAAATTGGGTTACATATGTCTGGAACACAAGACCGTGCCGAAACGCTTTTACATTGATTTACCTTGGCAGGGGCAAAGGATCAGAGTCTTTTCCGACAAAACCGGGCAGGTTCTCGACTCATACGATAGGGCGGACAAGTTGAGCGACCGCATCGGAGAGGAGCTTGTGGAGCACACTTTCGACCCTTCGCACTATGTAACGGCTGAAGCGTCGAAGTTTTACGCTGAGAATCTTCTCGTCCGGTTCGAGAAAGACAAAATAGGCAGCATTGCCCCGAGCTACCAAAAAGACTACCGGCGAATGGTGCGGATAGCCAAGGAATTCTTCGGTAAGCAGGATGTCAGGGAGATTCGGAAGGTCAATATCATCGACTTTCAAAAAGACTGCCAGGAAAGATTCTCGTGGAAGGCAAAGACCCTCAAAAACAGCCTGGATGTGTTCAAGGTGTTCATGAACTATCTTAAGAATGACCTGGAGATAATCGTTAAGGTGCCTAAATTCCCGGAGATCGATGTCCCTATCCCGTCGATCAAGTGGGTTCACTCAGAGGATCAGGTGAAGATTTACGAAGTGGTGCCTGAAAGGGATAGGCCGATTATCGGGTTTCTTATGCTGCATGGGTGTCGTCCTGGGGAGGCCCGCGCAATCAGGTGCAAAGACGTCTGCCTGGATACGCAGTCCATAAACTGTCATGCGACCTTCTCAAAAAATGTCTACCGCGAGAGACGCAAGGGAAGAAAGTCGAAGCCGTATATCATACCAATTCACCCGGAGATGTGGCTTCTGATTGAGGATAGGGTAAAGGCTGCGCACCCGGAAGCATTCCTCTTTGCGAATCCAAGGACGGGCACGTTTTACAGCATGCAAGCGATTCAAGGGTTGTGGGATAACGTCCGGGCGGCTGCGAAAATCACAGGGTTACGGTTGTATGATGCGTCTCGGCATAGCTTCGCCTCGCAGCTCGCTAACCAGAACGTACCGACTCATAAAATTAGTTGGCTCCTGGGGCACAGTACGACGAAAATGTCCGAGAAATACACTCACCGTGATCTTGAAAGTCTCCGGGCGGACGTGTCCAAGATGTCACTGAAGAAGGGACAGACTGTCACCAGACTGTCACCAAGGGATAAAGGCGATGGGAAAAGCCTTTAATATTCAGGGTATTATGGTGGAGATGGCGGGATTCGAACCCGCGACCCCCTCGTTGCGAACGAGGTGCTCTCCCACTGAGCTACACCCCCAATCCTCATATCCTATTTCATAAATTCGCTCAGGTCAAGGGATCTTATAAAGGCGCCAAGCTCCTCCTTTACTTCCGTGTGCCGCAGGCCGAGGTAAAGGTTTGCTTTTAAGAACCCCGCCTTGTTCCCCGCGTCGAAGCGGATTCCCTCATATTGCAGACCGAGAAACCGCGTGCTGCCGAGAAGCCGCCTTATGGCGTCCGTGAGCTGTATCTCTCCCCCGACCCCTGCCTGTGTATCACCAAGGACAGCGAATATCTCGGGCGGCAGCACGTACCGGCCGATTATGGCAAGGTCACTCGGGGCGTTCCCGATGGCCGGCTTTTCCACCATGTCCTTTATTTCATAGAGCCTCTCCCTTATCGGCACAGGTCTTATGATGCCGTACTGGGAGACATGCTCCTTCGGCACGACCTGCACGGCTATTACGGGGTTCCCGTATTCATTGAAGACGTCGAGGAGTTGCCCGATGCAGGACCTCGGCGCGATGATAAGATCGTCGGGCAGAAGCACGGCGAAGGGCTCATTATTGATGAGGCTTTGTGCACAGAGGACGGCGTGGCCGAGGCCCATCGGGTACGACTGCCTCACTGCGACAATGCGGACCATGCTTGACAGCCTTTTCACCATATCGAGGAGATCGTCCTTTTTCTTTTTCTCGAGGAAGAGCTCCAGTTCTGTGAAGCTGTCGAAGTGATCTTCTATCGAGCCTTTTTCCCGCCCGGTAATGAGGATGACCTCTTCTATGCCCGACTCGACTATCTCCTCTACGATGAACTGTATGAGGGGTTTGTCGACGATGGGAAGCAACTCTTT
>Ga0181539_1004856_pt1 | contig 11278 bp, 10 predicted proteins | sample PEATcosm2014_Bin_46_FD_119767 | JGI IMG/M metagenome (GOLD analysis project Ga0181539, IMG submission 119767) | Peatland microbial communities from MTU Mesocosm Facility, Houghton, MI, USA - PEATcosm2014_Bin23_60_metaG | ecosystem: Environmental > Terrestrial > Soil > Wetlands > Peat | place... | reverse complement strand
GCTGCGGGCTTGGCGTTGTCGATGGCGAGATTCGTGAGCGCCATGGTGGGGTAAACCTGGGTATCGCGCCGGTGGGGAACCGGGGCATTTCCCAGGAATCTACCCCAAAATCGACGCGACGCAACGTTCCGCCATGCACAACCATGCGACGGGAAATCACGATAACGATCTGATTTTCAGGAGAAAATGAGCGACTATGAGATACTACGAAACGATGTTGTGGTGCCCCTGGCCGGAATCGAACCAGCACTCCTTGCGGAACTCGATTTTGAGTCGAGCGCGTCTACCAGTTCCGCCACAGGGGCCCGCGCCAAGCGGTCGCCGGGCGATATAGAACGCCGGCGGGCGCCGGGTCAACGCCGCCGCCGGCGCCGCGAAGGCGCGAATTCAGGAAATCCTCACCATCGCGCGCTATGCCGAGGACATGGACTCCCCGGCCGCCGCCGGCTAAGGGTCGGCGCGGCGCGGGGCGTCTCTTCAGGTCGGCATGTTCAAGACTCTCTACAACAGGATCATCGCGCTCTCCGAGAGCGCCAACGCGCCCTACGCGCTCGCCGCGATCGCGTTCGCGGAGAGTTCGTTCTTTCCCATCCCTCCCGATCTCATCCTGGCGCCGATGTCGCTCGCCAAGCCGCGGCTCGCCTGGCGCTACGCGCTGATCGCCACGATCGCCTCGGTTCTCGGCGGCGTCGTCGGCTACGGCATCGGCGCGCTGCTGTTCGACACGCTCGGCCAATGGCTGATCCATCTCTACGGCTACGCCGACAGGATGGCGGCGCTGAAGGAGACCTACGCGCGCTGGGGCGCGCTGGTGATTCTCGTCAAGGGCATGACGCCGATCCCCTATAAGCTCGTCACCATCGTCAGCGGTCTGCTCGGCTATAATTTCGTGGCTTTCATGGCGCTGTCGCTGGTGACGCGCGGCGCGCGGTTCTTTCTGCTGGCGGGCGCGCTCAATCATTTCGGCGATCCCCTGCGCCTCGCGATCGAACGTCATTTCGCCGTTTTCCTAGGGCTATTCGCCGTCACGATCGTGGCGGGCTTCGTCATCGCGGCGCGGGTGTTCTGATGTCTTTTTTCGTCGATCGTCTTCCCCAACGAGCCACGAGCAACGCGCTGGCGGTCGGCGCCCTCGCCTTCGCCACCATCGCCGGGGCCTGGACGTTCCAGGCGCTCGGCTACGCCCCCTGCGATCTCTGCCTCGAGCAGCGTTACCCCTATTACGCGGGCATCCCTATCGCCGCGATCGCCTTTGCCGTGGCGAAGTCGGGATCGAGCCGCGCCCTGACGCGCGCTCTCTTCTGGCTGTTGGCGCTGATCTTCGCCGTCAGCGTCGTCCAGGCGGTCTATCACTCGGGCGTCGAGGCCCACCTCTGGCAGGGCCCGACCGCCTGCACCGGCTCTTTCGTCGGCGCCAAGAGCGGCGCCAGCCTTCTCGACCAGCTCAAGACCGTCAAGGTGGTGAACTGCGACGTCGTGCAGCTCCGGGTCTTCGGCCTTTCGCTCGCCAACTGGAACGTGCTGGTGTCGGCCGCCCTCGCGGCCCTCGCCGCGCGCGCCGCAGCGGCAGCGCGCGCCTGAGCCTCGCCGAGGCCGCGCCCTACAGCGGCGCCTTGCCGAGCGGCAGGCCATTGACCTTGATCATGCCATCCCCGCCGAGCTCGCCGACCCAGGTCAGCGAGCCGTCGCCCTCGGTCTTGGCCAGACCCTTGGCCATCGCCATGACCGGGACCATCTTCTTCTCGGCCTCGGGGCCCAGGCTCTTCAGCGCGGCCTGCGTCTGGTCGAAATTGCGCATGTGCACGGTGAACGACCCCGAGGGCTTGGCGCCCTGGTAACGCACCTGCCCCTGGAAGGCGATGTCGAGTTGCGGCGCGACGACGTGCGAGGGCGCGACGTCGATCAGCACCGGCCCGGCGCCGATCAGCTTGGCCCAGACCTTGTCGCTGTCGTCTTTGGAGATCGGCGGCGCGTCGCCGGCCAGATGCATGTCGGCGATCGCCTCCGCGCCCGCGGCCGTCAGATCGAAACCGGTGACCTTGAAGCCGACGTCGAACGAGGTCGGCACGAGATCGTGGAACGTCGCAGGGACGAGGCCGGGCGGCAGCGTGAGGCCGCTCGCCGAAAAATGCTCCTCGAATCGGCTGTCGGAACCGGCGGCCGCGCCGCCAATGCCCGCTTTGGCGGCGTCGGCGGCGATCGGGCCGCGCGGCGTCTGCACGTCGAGCGCCTGCATGGCGACGCTCTCGTCGAGCGAGAGCTTGCTGGCGAGCGCCGCCGTCAACAGCGTCTTGAGCGTCGCCTCGTCGGCGGCGAGTTCGGGGCGCGTCGGATGCGCGACGAGGAAGGCCCAGAGGTCGAGCAGCGGGCGCGGCTTCACCCCCCCGAGATCGATCCCCACCGCCGTCTTGTCGGCGTGGATGGCGACGTTGACCGGCTTGGCGTCGGCGTTCGCGCCCGGGTCCGCGGCCTTGGGATCGACCGCTACCGTCAGCGCGAAGGCGCCGATGCTTTCCTGCAAATCGGTCGCCAGCGCGCCGTCGGCGGACGCCTTGCTCGCCATGGTCGCCTGGACCGCGCCGGTGTCCAGCGTTTCGTCGAGGCCGGGCCCGTGCCCGCGCAGGGTGAGTTTATCGCCGCTGCTCTGGCCGCTTCGCACCCAGGAGGTCGCCGGATCGATCACGATGACGTTGCTGAAACCGCTGAGCGCGATGGTCGAATCGTAGCTCCTGTCGCCTTGTTTCGAGTGCGTGACAAGGGCCGGGAAATCGCTCTGTTCGACGCGCCAGGCGCCGTCGTCCTGCTCGAAGACTTTGAACTTCATGACGGCGGAATCGTAGCTGACGCCCATCTCTTTCAACGGGGCGAGGAGGGCGCCGACGTCGACGGCGACGAGATAGTCCGCGCTCTCGGGCGTCACCGTGATCGCCGATGACGCGCCGGCGGCCGGCTTGCCGGCGTAGGTGGCGATGACGGCGGCGATCTTCTGCGCGCCCTCGGGCGTGGCGGCCAGGTCGGCGGCCGAAGCGCCGACGCTCAGCGCGCCGAGCGCTGCCGTCGCGAGCAGCGCGGCGCGCCAGGAAAAGCGATAGGGGCGAGGCGGCATGACGGTTCCCTTTGTCTTGAAGAGACGCGGAGCGCGCTCGGGGGCGCCGCGCGCGCCGACGATAGTCCAATTCCCGCCGGCCGTCGCGGCCTCTTCGTCGCGTCCGGCGCGGTCTTCGCTTATTGACGTTACGGGACGGTGAACGCAGGCCGGCCAAGTCGCCGGACGGGCGTCGTCGACGCCTTTTACGGCGCGGGCAGGGCCGGCGCCGCGCGCTTGCCGGGAATTTGCGCCAGCGCCACCCCGGCCTTCACCGCCGCCTGCACTTTCTCGAAGGCGCGCACCTCGATCTGGCGCACGCGCTCGCGCGAAACGCCGAATTCGGTCGAAAGCTCCTCGAGCGTCACCGGCTCCTCGGCGAGCCGGCGCGCCTCGAAGATGCGGCGCTCGCGCGCATTGAGCACCCGCAGCGCGTTTTTCAACGCGGCGAGCCGGGCGTCGCTCTCCTCGCGGTCGGCCAGAATGGTCTCCTGGCTGGCGCTTTCGTCGACGAGCCAGTCCTGCCACTCGCCGTCGCCTTCCTCGCGCAGCGGCGCGTTGAGCGAGGCGTCGCCGCCCAGGCGCCGGTTCATGTCGACGACGTCCTGCTGGGCGACGCCCAGGCGCTTGGCGATCACGGCGACCTGATCGGCGCGCAGGTCGCCCTCGTCGAGCGCCGAAATGCGGCTCTTGGCCTTGCGCAGGTTGAAAAACAGCTTCTTCTGGCTCGCCGTCGTTCCCATCTTGACCAGCGACCAGGAGCGCAAGATGTATTCCTGGATCGAGGCGCGGATCCACCACATCGCGTAGGTCGCGAGCTTGAAGCCCTTGTCCGGCTCAAACCGCCTGACGGCCTGCATCAAGCCGACGTTGCCCTCGGAAATGACTTCGCCGATCGGCAGGCCGTAGCCGCGATAGCCCATGGCGATCTTGGCGACCAGCCGCAAATGGGAGGTGACCAGTTTGTGCGCGGCCTCGCGGTCGCCGTGCTCGCGCCAGCGCTTGGCGAGCATGTATTCTTCCTGCGGCTCCAGCATCGGGAACCGTTTGATTTCGGAGAGATAGCGCGAGAGCCCGGACTCTCCGGCGATGATAGGCAGGGCGGCGGCCATCGAATCCTCCTCACGGGAGCGCTGCGGCGGGGCCGCGCTCCGGCGGCCCCTCGAAGCGCCGCAACGCACAATATAGGTCGGGCGACCATGGCCGAAAGAGGGCGAAAGGCAAACGATCGACCGACGGCGAGATGACATTTCGTTCATCCCGCGTCGCCCGGCTCAGCCCTCCCGGCGTTCCGCCGACTCCCGTAAGGCTTTGATGAGACGCAGGAAATTATCCGGCGGGGGAGAAGCGAAGGACATCGCCTGGCCGGTGATCGGGTGCTCGAAAGCCAGAGTGGCGGCGTGCAATGCCTGGCGCCCCAGCGCCTCCAGCGCGAGGCGGGCGCCGGCCGACAGCTGATTCGCCTTGGTCTTGAACCCGGCGCCATAGACCGAATCGCCGAGCAGCGGATGGCCGATATGGGCGAGGTGGACGCGGATCTGGTGCGTGCGCCCGGTCTCCAGGCGGCAGGCGATCAGGCTCGCCGGCCCGAGCGGCTCCTCGAGCCGCCAACGGGTGACCGCCTCGCGTCCGCGATTCGGCGCGACGACCGCCATTTTCTCGCGATGGCTGGGATGGCGCCCGAGCGGCGCGTCCACCGAGCCGGCCTTGGTGTCGAGCGCCCCCCAGACCAGGGCGCGATATTCGCGCGTGAGCGAGCCGGTGCGTCCGTGATCGGCGAACAGCGCGGCGAGCCCCTGATGGGCGGCGTCGCTCTTGGCGGCCACGATCAGCCCGGAGGTGTCCTTGTCGAGGCGATGCACGATCCCCGGCCGCTTCACCCCGCCGACGCCGGAAAGACTCGCGCCGCAATGGCGGATCAGCGCGTTGACCAGGGTGCCCGAGGCATGTCCGGGCGCAGGATGCACGACGAGGCCGGCGGGCTTGTCGAGGACGACGAGGTGCTCGTCCTCGAACACGATGTGAAGCGGGAGGTCCTCGCCCTCGACCGCGGATTCCTCGGCGGGCGGCGCGACGACGACGATTTTCGCGCCCGTGCTCAGTTTCGCGGCGGGATCGCGCGCTTCGAGACCGTCGACCGCGACCTGTCCCGCCTCGATCAGCGCCTTGAGCCGTGTGCGTGAAAGCGCGAACCGTCGTTTGCCGGCCGCATGGCTGAGAAATCGATCGAGCCGCTCGCCCGCTTGCCCCGCGCCGACCTCGAAATCGAGGACGCCTTCGGCGGCGACGAGCGAAGGGCGCTCGGCGGGCGCCGAAACGACCAGCGCCGGCTCGAACGCCGCGCCGCCGGACGCCGCGCGGCTCGCGGCGCGACTCTTCGCCTTGGCGTTCACGTGAGCCCCCGGCCGCGCCGGCGCGCGCGCGCGGCCGGCTCTGCGGCGGCCGGGGCGACGAGCGGGCCGAGCGCCGCTTCGATCGCTTCGAGGCTCGGCCGGGGGCCGGGCCGGTGGGAGTCGAGGGCGCGCCGCATCGCCGCCACATGCGCCGGCTTGGTCCCGCAGCACCCCCCGACGATGCGCGCGCCGGCGTCGACCGCAAGCCCGGCGTAGACGCCCATCAGTTCCGGCGACCCGGAATAATGAATGTGGGCGCCATGCCATTGCGGCACGCCGGCGTTGGCCTTGGCGATCAGGTTTCGCTCGGGCCGCGCCTCGCTCATCGCCAGGATCGAGACCAGGAGATCGGCGGCGCCGACGCCGCAATTGGCGCCGAACGCGAGCGGCCGGGGCAAGAAATCGTCGACCAGAACGGCGAAGGCGGCGGGCGGGAGCCCCATCATCGTCTTGCCCGCGGTGTCGAAGCTCGCGGTCGCCGTGTAGGGCGTCCCCAGGCGTCCCGCGGCGCGCGCCGCGGCGCGGATTTCCTCGGGCGAGGACATGGTTTCGATCCACACGACGTCGGCGCCGCCCTCGCGAAGCCCTTCGATCTGCTCGACGAAGATTTCGACCGCCTCGTCTTCGGTGAGCGGGCCGAGCGGCGCCAGAAGGTCGCCGGTCGGCCCGACCGAGCCGGCCACCACGACGGGCCGCCCGGCGCTTTTCACCACCGCGCGCGCGTTCTCGGCCGCCAAGCGATTGAGTTCGCGGGTTCTTCCCTCGAGCCCGTGCAGCGCCAGGCGGCGGCGGTTGCCGCCGAAACTGTTGGTCAGGACGATGTCCGCGCCCGCCTCGACGAAGCTTTGGTGCAGCGCCCGGATCGCGTCGGGACGGGTGGCGTTCCACAATTCGGGATTGTCGCCCGAGGTCAGCCCGGCCTCGAACAGGTTCGTCCCCATCGCGCCGTCGGCGAGCAGCGGACGACCCTCGGCGAGCAGAGTCTCGAGCATGAATTCCTCGTGGAGGGCGGCGCGAAGGCGCCGCGACGGGCTGACTTAGGCGCGGGGCGCGCCCGTGACAAGGCGCGGCGGCGCACTGCGGGTGAGCGGCTTGCGCCCGGCGTTTCGACCCTGCCGACAAATCATTTGCGAACGTGGGCCTTCGCGACATCCTTTATGGATATTCATCGAAGCGCCGCTCTCTTGGCGTAGAATGCAACTCGACGCGGCAACAATTCGCGCCGAGCGCGATTTTGTTTTTCGTCTCTACAAGGGTCGTGAAATCTCGCGGAACGGCCGAGAATCCGTTGGCGAAGGCTTAGCGAAGCCTGCCGGAGCGGGCGGGGAAGCTCGCCCAAATTCGAGGGAAATTTACCCAGCGCGTCGACGTCCGCGCGGACGCCGAGCCGGAGGATGGCGCTCGGCGCCGCCTTGATTTGAGCCTTGTGTTCCGATATTCCCACTAGGATCGATTACCGGCCGACGACTTGGCCCCGTATCTCGCGATGCGTGCCGACGAAACTAGCTGCATCGATATTCGCGCCGGTGCCGGCGCGCCAACGCGTATCGACTCTCTCATATACGGAACTCTCCGATGGCTACGGGTACGGTGAAGTGGTTCAACGCCACCAAAGGATACGGCTTCATTCAGCCTGACGACGGCGGCAAGGACGTTTTCGTCCACATCAGCGCGGTCGAGCGCGCAGGGCTGCGCGAGCTCAACGAAGGCCAGAAAGTCTCTTACGAGATCGTCGCGGACAAGCGCACCGGCAAGTCCTCGGCCGGCAATCTCAGCGTCGCCTGACGACCTGCCCCGTTTGCGCGGCGGGTCCGGCGCGAAGCCCCGGCGACGAGTCCGGGGCGTGAGCGCGTTGTGACGCCTGAACGGCGGCGCGGCGGCGCCGTGAGGGGAGGACGAATGTCGAGGGAGACGCGCGCCGGCGAGACGTTTCTCGGGCTGGACGTCGGCACCTCGTCGGTCAAGGCCCTGTTGATCGACGTCGATCAGCGGATCGTCGCCGACGTCTCGACGCCGCTGTCGCTGTCGCGGCCGCATCCGCTGTGGAGCGAGCAGAACCCCGAGGACTGGGTCGAAGGGGTCGAGGCCGCCGTCGCCGCTGTGCGCCGTCACGCCCCGGCGGCGTTCGCGCGCCTCGCCGGGATCGGCCTTTCCGGGCAAATGCACGGCGCGACGTTTCTCGACGCCGCCGATGCGCCGTTGCGGCCGGCGATCCTGTGGAACGACGGGCGCGCCTTCGCCGAATGCGCCGAGCTCGAACGCCGCGCGCCGCATTTTCGCGCGCTCGCCGGCAATATCGCGATGCCGGGCTTCACCGCGCCCAAGGTCCTCTGGGTCGCCGCGCACGAGCCGCAGGTCTTCGCCGCGACCGCTCGCGTGCTGCTGCCCAAGGATTTCGTGCGCCTTCGCCTCACCGGCGAGGCGGTCTCCGACATGTCGGACGCCTCGGGCACGCTGTGGCTCGACATCGCCAATCGGCGCTGGGACGACGAGCTTCTCGCCGCCAGCGGGCTCAAGCGCTCGCATATGCCGCGCCTGGTCGAGGGCTCGGCGGTTTCGGCCGTTCTTTCGCCGCGCGTCGCGAGCGCCTGGGGCCTCGAGGGACGACGCATTCCGATCGCCGGCGGCGGCGGCGACAACGCCGCCTCCGCGGTCGGCGTCGGCGCGATCCAGCCGGGCGCCGGCTTCGTTTCGCTCGGCACCTCGGGCGTGATCTTTTCGGCGACCGATCGTTTCGTCAGCCTGCCCGAGCGCACCCTGCACGCGTTCTGCCACGCGCTCCCCGGGCGCTGGCACGCCATGGCGGTGATGCTGTCGGCGGCGTCCGCGCTGAGCTGGATGGCGGGCGTGTTGGGGCGCGCCGGCGACATCGGCGGCTGCATCGACGCCGCGGAACGCTTCGCGCGTTCGCCGGACGCCGTCGCCGCGGCGCCGGTCTTCCTGCCCTATCTCAGCGGCGAACGCACGCCGCACAACGACGCCGCGGCGACGGGGATGTTCGCCGGCCTGCGGGCCGAGCACGGCGCGGACGCGCTGATCTATGCGGTGCTCGAGGGCGTCGCTTTCGGCTTCGCCGACGGCGTCGACGTGCTCGCCGAAGCCGGCGCCCGCCCGCGCGAGCCGATGCTGGTGGGCGGGGGCGCGCGTTCCGGTTTCTGGGGCCAGACGATCGCCGACGTCACCGGCTTGACCATCGACCTCGCCGCCGGGGCGGAGGCGGGCGCGGCGTTCGGCGCGGCGCGGCTGGCGATGTTGGCGGCGGGGGCCGGCGACGAGGAAGCCGTCTGCCGCCGCCCGCCGATTGCGCGGCAATTCGTTCCCAGCGCGGCGCGCTCCGCGCTGCACGCCCCGCGCCTGCGCCGGTTTCGCGCCCTCTATGCGGCGGAGAAAGCGGCGCGCGGCGGCGAGTCCCGCGCGATGTGACGGTTGAACTTAACGTTTCCTGAAGGCCCGCCGCCTAGGCTGCCTCATCGTCTTCGATCGATGAGGAGAGCGAGTCATGGCTGTCTTGGCCTGGCTGTGGGCGGGGGTTCTCGACCGCTTGGATCAGACCTTCGGGGCGACGGCGCCTTACGGCGCGCCGGCGATGGCCGGCGCCCTCGTGTGCTCGTTCGCGTATTACGTCTGGCGCCGGCGCGCGCGCGGACGTTCCGTCAGCGTGAGACTTTTCCTGCGCTGGCTGTTCGCGGGGCGCATCGTGTGGAACCCCTCCTCGCTCGTCGACATGCGCATGTGGGTCCTCAACGGGCTGGCGCTCGCCTGGGGTTACGGCTTTCTCGCGGTCGGCGCCGTCTTCTGCCGCGACGCGGTCGTCGGCGGCCTGACGGGCGCGTTCGGCCCGCATCAGGCGACGGTGTGGCCGGCGTGGACGGTGCTGTCGATGGCGACGCTGTTCGAATTGCTCGCCTACGAGCTCGCCTATTGGTTCGGCCACTACCTCTTCCACCGCGTTCCCGCGCTGTGGGAGTTCCACAAGGTGCACCATTCGGCCGAGGTGATGACGACCTTCACCGAGCTGCGCCAGCACCCGGTCGAAATCCTCGCCTTCATGAACCTGATCGCCATCGCCACCGGCACGGTGTTCGGCGTGATGACCTACGCCTTCGGGCCCGGCGTGCAGCCCTTCACCCTGCTCAACGGCAACGTCCTCTTGATGACGTTCCTCGTCACCTACGGCCATCTGCGCCACAGCCACATGTGGATCGCCTTCACCGGCCTCGCCGGCAGGATCCTGCAGAGCCCGGCGCATCACCAGCTCCATCATTCCGACAACCCCGCGCACTGGGACAAGAACCTCGGCTTCGCGCTGGCGCTGTGGGACTGGGCGTTCGGAACGCTGTATATTCCGCAGCCGACCCGCGAGGCCATCCGCTTCGGCGTCGGCCCGACGCAGGGCGAATTCAGCACCGTGACGCGCAATTATCTGCTGCCGTTCGTCCGCTTCGGCGAACACGTCGCCAAAGCGGCGCGCCATCTCCTTCCCGCGCCGCGCGGCGCGATCGGGGCCGATGCCCGGAGGTAGCGCGGCCAACAGCATTTTGTTGACGCGCCGGACGGCTGGCGTCTCTAAGCTCGGATGACGAATCATCCGGGTTTGGAGACGACCTATGCCGGGCGAAAGCGCCGCGCGCCGGCGGGGGCTTCTCCTCGTCTTCGCCGCCACGGTCCTATGGAGCCTGGCCGGCTATTTCGCCCGGCTGATCGCCCATCTCGATCTGTGGACGGTGCTCTACGGCCGCGCCGGCTTCGGCGGGCTGTGCATCGCGATCTGGGCGATCGTCGAGCAGCGGCGCGGCCGCCTGGGGCCGCGATTCGGCTTCGGCCCGCTGTCGCCGCTGATCGTCGCGCTGTCCGCCACCGCCATCTCCTCCTATGTCGCCGCCGTCATGACGACGAAGGTCGCCGACGTTCTCGTCATCTACGCCACCATGCCCTTCGTCGCGGCGGGCATGGCGCTCGTCATCAACGGCGAGCGCGTTTCGCGCCGCACCCTCGTCGCGGCGGGCGTCGCGATGATCGGCGTCGTCCTGATGGTCGCGAGCGGGCTGGGCTCGGGGCGCCTGCTCGGGCAGGCCCTGTCGCTGCTGATGACGGCGACGTTCTCGCTGATGGTGGTGCTGCAACGGCGCGACCCGGCGATGTCGATGACCTCGATCAACGCGACGGCCGCGTTCGTCGCGGCGACCTTCGGCTGGGGCTTTTCGCCCCATCCCGCGCTCAGCGGCCAGGACATCGCCATCCTGTTCGTCTTCGGCCTGACGACGGTCTGCGTCGCCTTCGTCATGTTCATGGAGGGCGCCAAGCTGGTGCCCTCGGCGGAAGCGGGCTTGATCGGCATGCTCGACGTGGCGCTCGGCCCGCTCTGGGTGTTTCTCGCCTTCGGCGAAAATCCGGGCCTCGCCACGCTGATCGGCGGCGCCTTCGTCATCGCCGCGGTGATCTGGCGCGTGATCCCGGAAATCCGCGGCGCGCCGCCGGCCGACGAGGTGACGAGCGCCTCCTGGCCGCTATAAGATCGCCGGCGATCGGACCTGCGAGGCGACATGGCCGGGGACAAATTCGCGCTCGTCACGGGCGCGGGACGCGGAATCGGGCGCGCTGCGGCCCTGGCGCTCGCCCGGGCGGGCTGGCATGTCGCGCTCGCGGGCCGCAGCCTGGAGCCGCTCGCCGCCGTCGGGCGCGAAATCGAGGCGCTGGGGCGGCGCGCGCTCGCCCACCCTTGCGACGTCGCCGATCCCGTCGCGGTAAGAGCGCTGTTCGCCGCGCTGGAGCGGGAATTCGGCCGGCTCGATCTCCTGTT
>Ga0181539_1004852_pt1 | contig 11285 bp, 9 predicted proteins | sample PEATcosm2014_Bin_46_FD_119767 | JGI IMG/M metagenome (GOLD analysis project Ga0181539, IMG submission 119767) | Peatland microbial communities from MTU Mesocosm Facility, Houghton, MI, USA - PEATcosm2014_Bin23_60_metaG | ecosystem: Environmental > Terrestrial > Soil > Wetlands > Peat | place... | reverse complement strand
CTCACCGAGAAAAAGTACCTCGGGGAGATGCTGGTAGAGAAAGGCGTTACCACCCCTGACAAGGTAGAATCGGCTTTGATCGAACAGGAACATGTGCGAAGGGTCAGGGAGAAGTCCCGTGCAAACGAAGAGTCGGCGGCGAGCATCAGGGTGCCTGCGGAAAAGCTGGATAGCCTCGTCAACCTCGTGGGGGAGCTTGTCACCGTCCAGGCGAGACTTACCCAGACCGCGTCGGTTTTCCATGACAATGAGCTTACCGCCATAGCAGAGGAAGTGGAACGATTAACAGGAGAGCTGAGAGACACCACCTTAAATATCCGCATGCTCCCGATAGGCACCACCTTCGGCCGGTTCAAGAGACTGATCCGCGATCTCTCCCAGGACCTGGGAAAAGAGATCGAGCTCGTCACCGAGGGCGCGGAAACGGAGCTCGATAAAACCGTTATCGACCGCCTGAACGATCCTTTAGTCCATATCATACGAAATTCGATCGACCATGGCATTGAGCTACCCTCCGTCAGGGAGGCGCAAGGCAAGCCTGGAAAGGGTACTATCCGCCTCTCCGCCTCGTACTCGGGGGCATCTGTGCTGGTCACCGTGAGGGACGACGGCGCCGGCCTCGACGTGGACGCGATACGGGAGAAGGCGATCGAGAAGGGCCTGCTCTCCCCGAATGCGGAGCCGACAAAGAAGGAATTGTTTTCCCTTATCTTCGCCCCCGGTTTTTCTACTGCGAAGAGCGTGACCAATGTGTCGGGCCGAGGGGTTGGCATGGACGTGGTGAGAAAGACCATCGACATGCTCAGGGGCGTTATTGAGGTGGAGAGCGAGCGGGGTTCGGGGACCTTGGTCACTTTGAAACTCCCTCTCACTCTCGCCATTATTGATGGGCTTCTCACCAAAGTTGGCGACAGTTTCTTTGTCCTGCCCCTCTCCACGGTGGAGGAATGCATTGAGCTCACCCACAAGACGGATGAAAAGAGAAACGGCAATTGCCTGGTCAACGTGCGGGGACAGCTCGTCCCCTATATCCGCTTGCGGGAGACCTTCGGTATGGAGGGTGGTCTCCCGCATGTAGAGCAGATCATTATTACCGAGGCGGGAGGGGATAGAATAGGCTTTGTGGTGGACCATGTGATAGGGGAGCATCAGACGGTGATAAAGAGCCTCGGCAAGGTCTACAAGCATATAGACGGCATATCAGGGGCAACTATCCTGGGAGACGGTACGGTGGCATTGATACTCGATACGAACAGGTTGAGCACGGCAGCTTGAGGAGGATGGATACATCGAAGAGGTGCAGCCAAAGGCGTCGAAAGCCGCCGGATCGGAAGCAGCGGTGACGGCTGAGGCGGCGCACGGGAAGGAGAAGGCGCACGCGAAAGTAATCACCACGGCGTTCAACAATCGATGGTGAAGCGCAGGGACGTAAAAAAATACAGACTGGGAGACCTACGATGAACATGAGAGACATGAAGATTGGTACAAGACTTGGCATCGGATTTGGTATTCTCACGGCGCTGCTGGCCGTACTCACCGTGTATGGCATCGGCAGCATGAGCTCCATCGGCACCAGGCTCGAGAGGATCGCGGGCGAAGGAAACACAAAGATAAGGACGGCAAATACAATAAACAAGGCCATCGATGACGTGTTGCTCAATGTGGTCGCTCTCACCACGTCGGAAAATGCGGCAATCGTTCAAAAGGCGAAGGAAGAGGTCTCAAAGGCACGAGCGACGCTTAACGAATCGATCAAGGAACTCGCGAGCCTGGATAAATCAGCCAAGGGCCGCGAATTGATGGAACAGGCGCAAAAGGATCTTGCGATCGGCAAGGAAATAAACGACCGGCTTATACAACTCCTCGAAAAGAACAAAAAGAAAGAAGCGACGGATCTCTATTTCGGGGCGGCAAGACCATCGTCGGCGAGAGTCCAGGAAGTCTTTGCCCAGGTTGCGAGGTATCAGGAAGAAGAGAACGAAAGCGCGCACAAAGAGGCGATGAGCACCTACGCCAGGGCGCGAAACCTCCTCATAGCCATCGGTATCATCGCTATTCTGTTCGCAGGCGTCATTGCCTTGTACCTCACCGGCAGTATTCGAAAGCCCCTTGCTAAGCTTATTGCCGCGATGGACAAGCTCGCCCTTGGCAACGTGAACGTGAGCCTTGAGACTGGGGGCAAGGACGAGATAGGGATGCTGGCCCGATCTTTCGGGAACATGATCGAAAACATCAAAGCTTCCGCGCGCGCCGCAGAAAAGGTGGCAGCAGGCGACCTGAACGTAGAGATTCAGGTGAGGTCGGAAGACGATCTCCTTGGGAAGAATCTCTTCGCCATGATCACGACGCTCAAGGACGTCATCGAGCACATGGATAAGCTCTATAAGGAGCAGAAGGCCGGGGATATCGACTACTACATCCCCGTGGAGCACTTCTCCGGTGCCTATAAGCAGGTGGCGACGGGCGTCAATGAAGCGGTAAAGCTTCACGTGGAGAACATCTTGAAGTTCCTCGGCATCCTCGCTGCTTACGCTGAAGGTGACTTTTCCCAGGTGCTCGAGAAATTGCCGGGTAAGCAGGTCATTGCGAACGAAAAGATGGACCTCTTAAGGGGCAATCTCCTGCGGGTAGTGAACCAGATCAACAGCCTTACCGAGGCGGTCCGCCAGGGCAAGCTGCAAACGAGAGGTGATGCCTCCGCCTTTGCCGGTGACTGGGCCGGACTGGTGGGCGGTATCAATGACCTGATCGAAGCCTTCGTCACGCCGATCGATGTCACTGCCTCCCATATCGCATCGATTTCTAAAGGCGATATCCCGCCGAAGATCATTGACACGTACAATGGTGACTTCAACGAGATCAAGATAAACTTGAATGTGCTGATAGATGCGATGAACGAGGTCACCAGGGTCTCTCAGGAAATCGCAGGCGGAAATCTAATGATTGAGGTAAAGGAACGCTCCGATAAGGACGGGTTGATGAGGGCATTGAAATCTATGGTGGAGAAACTGACCGAGGTGGTCAACGACGTGAAGAACGCAGCAGACAACGTGGCATCGGGAAGCAGCCAGACGAGCATAACCTCCCAGACCATGTCCCAGGGGGCAACGGAGCAGGCAGCCTCGGCAGAGGAAGTCTCCAGCTCCATGGAAGAGATGGTTTCCAACATAAAGCAAAACGCGGACAATGCGCAGCAGACGGAAAAGATCGCCCTCAAGTCCGCCCAGGACGCGAAAGGAGGCGGCAAGGCGGTTGCGGAGACGGTGGGCGCCATGAAAGAGATTGCAAGCAAGATCTCCATCATCGAGGAAATTGCCCGCCAGACAAACCTCCTCGCCCTGAACGCGGCCATAGAAGCGGCCAGGGCAGGGGAGCACGGTAAAGGGTTTGCCGTGGTAGCAACGGAAGTGCGTAAGCTCGCCGAGAGGAGTCAGATGGCAGCAGGCGAGATCAGCAAGCTCTCGGCGAGCAGTGTAGAGGTAGCGGAAAAAGCCGGTGAGATGCTCGCGAGAATCGTACCCGATATCCAGAAGACGGCAGAACTGGTCCAGGAGATCAGCGCGGCAAGCAACGAGCAGAATACGGGTGCGGAGCAGATCAATAAGGCCATACAGCAGCTTGATCAGGTGATTCAGGAGAATGCCGCTGCTACCGAGCAGATGGCGTCCACCTCCGAAGAGCTCTCCAGCCAGGCCGGGCAGCTCCAGGAAACAATCTCGTTCTTTAGAATAGCGACCGGGGGAAGACCGCGGACAGAGGCTCCCCCTCCTCCCCCGGCACGAGCCGGAGTAGCGGTACGGGAGGGCTACACACTGCCCGTGGCAGGCCGCAGAGGTGGTCGGGCAGCGAAGCCAAAAGGCATCCCCCTGAGCCTCGGGGATAAGAAAGATGCGCTGGATGACGAGTTTGAGAGGCTCTAAAGTGCAGGAGAACGTGGAGCAAAGGGCGAGAGAGCAAAAATATCCCCGCTCTTTGCTCGCCATAAGGAGGAAGCGCTATGAGCGTGACAACCATAACTGAAACAAGGCAGTACCTTACGTTTAACCTGGGTGAGGAATCATTCGCCCTCGACGTCTCCCACGTAAGGGAGATACTGGAGTTTACGACCGTGACAAAGGTGCCGAAGACCCCTAATTACATGCGGGGCGTCATAAACCTGAGAGGCAGTGTCGTACCCGTTCTGGATATGAGGCTCAAGTTCCGCATGTCCATAACGGAGAAGACGGTCAATACCTGCATCATCGTGGTGGAGGTATCCTTTGAAGGAGAAACTACCATTATAGGGGCCCTTGTCGATTCGGTACAGGAAGTGTTTGAATTGGAACCCCACCAGATAGAGCCTGCCCCAAGGATAGGGACACAGCTTAAAACAGAGTTCATAAAGGGCATGGGAAAAAGAGACGACCGGTTCATCATCATGCTCGACATCGACAGAGTGTTCTCATCCGAAGAGCTTTCTATGGCTCAGGGTATGGGGATGAACGAGCAAGAGGCGGTGAATATGTAAAGGGCAATGGGGCAAGGGAAACTCATGACCCTTGCCCCATTTTGAATCTTATGAGAGTAGTAGTGAATGGGTAGGAAGGTAAGCTCCCGTTTTTTCGAGAGGATAGGTAGATAATGCAGGATGATACCCGGCAGAGTACAATGGTCACCTTGTCGAATAAGGACTTCTGTCGTCTGAAGGAGTTCATCTACAAAGAGTGCGGCATCAATATCATCGATTCAAAAAAAACGATGCTGGAGGCACGTCTCCAGAAGAGACTGAGAAAACTCGATCTCACATCCTTCTCTAAATACTGTGATTACCTCTTCAGCCCACACGGGGAAAAAGAAGAGTTGACGGATATGATAAACCAGGTTACCACGAACAAAACGGATTTCTTCAGGGAACCTGCCCATTTCGACTATCTCCGGTATAAGGTACTGCCCGAGCTTAGCCGGACCAGAAGCACCATCGCTGCATGGAGCGCCGGCTGTTCAAGCGGAGAGGAGCCCTACACCCTGGCGATGGTGTTAAAGGAGTTCGGCTGCAATTTCGCTATCCTCGCCACGGATATATCAACGCGCGTGCTCGATAAGGCAAAGCTTGCCGTCTACGACGAAGAGGAGACAGACCCCATCTCTCCGAAACTGAAAAAGAAATACCTTTTGGCAAGCAAGGACAGGATAAAGAGGCTCTATCGCATCGCGCCGGAGTTGAGAGCACACGTGAAATTCAGAAGATTAAACTTCATGGACGATGAATTCGGTTTCAGCCAACCCGTCGATATCATCTTCTGCAGGAATGTCATCATATACTTCGATAAACCAACGCAGGAAAGGCTCCTGAATAAATTCTACAGGTGCTTATCCCATGACGGGTATCTCTTTATGGGCCACTCCGAGACGCTCTTCGGTATGGATGTTCCTTTAATCCAGGCAGCCCCCACCATATACAGGAAAGCCGTATGAACATCTTTCTGAAACCTGGCGGGCTTTACATATCTGAGGAACCTGCCATTGTCTCCACCATACTCGGCTCTTGCGTGAGCATCACGATATACAATAAGAGATTGATGATAGGCGGTATCTGCCATGCCCTCCTTCCGAAAGGACAGGCTTCGAACGGCACGGGGACGTTCCGTTACGTAGACAGCGCCATCTCCTATATGCTTCAGAAATTCGAAACGAGAGGCATCGAAAAGGACGAGATGGAGGTTAAGCTCCTGGGTGGGGCAGATGTGCTAGAACGTATGGATGGACATACGAAATCCGTGGGACAACAGAATAGGGAAACCGCATTGGAGATTATAAGAAACGAGCACCTCAACCTCAGCGTATCCGACGTTGGCGGCAACATGGGAAGAAAGATATATTTCTACACCGCTACAGGCAGGATTTTACTTCAACGCATAAGAAGAATACCCGAGGTGGGCAGGCAATGAGCAAGATCAAGGTCCTCATCGTCGATGACTCGGCAGTTGTCCGTCAGGCAATGACGGATATACTCTCGTCGGATCCTTCTATTGAGGTAGTAGGGGCGGCCAGAGACCCCTTTCTGGCCGTGGAGAGGATGAAAGAGGTAATCCCTGATGTGATCACCCTCGATGTGGAGATGCCCCGTATGGACGGTATCACCTTCCTCCAGAAGCTCATGTCCCAGCACCCGTTACCTGTGGTGATGGTTTCCTCTTTAACGGAAAATGGATCGGAGACCACGTTTAAGGCGCTGGAATACGGCGCGGTGGATATCATCCAGAAGCCCAGGATGGGGGTAAAACAGTTCCTCGAGGAATCCAAGATCATCATCTGCGACGCGGTGAAGGCAGCTTCCAGGGCACGCATGAAAAAGGCCGCCCCGAAACCCTTCCACGTACAGCCCAAGCTCACCGCAGATGCAGTTATGCCTAAGCCGACAAGCAAGGCTATGGTGCAGACCACCGAGAGAGTGGTGGCGATAGGCGCATCCACCGGTGGAACGGAGGCCCTGAAGGTATTCCTGGAAGGCCTCCCGGAAGACGCACCCGGCACGGTCATCGTCCAGCATATGCCTGAGCACTTTACCCGCGCCTTCGCAAACAGGCTTGACGGTATGTGCAGGGTCTCGGTCAAAGAGGCGGAGAACGATGATACCGTGCTGCGGGGGCGGGTCTTGATCGCACCAGGGAACAAGCACACCCTTCTCAAAAGGAGCGGCGCCCGTTACTACGTAGAAGTCAGAGATGGCCCACTTGTGTGCCGGCACAGACCTTCCGTCGATGTCCTCTTCCGCTCCGCAGCCAGGTATGCGGGCAGGAACGGCATCGGGGTCATCATGACCGGTATGGGCGACGACGGTGCCAGGGGGATGCTCGAGATGAAGGAGGCCGGGGCGTTCACTGTTGCCCAGGACGAAAACTCCTGTGTGGTATTCGGCATGCCGAAGGAGGCGATCAAGCTCGGGGCGGTGGACAGCGTCGTGCCCCTCGATCATATAGCGAGGATGATCCTGAATCATGGATAACGGGCTTCCACAAGAGCGGACTGCCAAAGGGCAGGGGAAAATCCTTGTCCTGGAGGACAGCAAGCCCCAGGCGCAAAGGCTCATGGGGATACTCAGAGAGAGAGGCTACTCGGTCATCGCTGCCGGAGATGGGATGGAGGGGCTTCGCACGCTCACGGGATCGAAACCTGATCTCATCATCAGCGATATATGGATGCCGAAGCTCGATGGCTACGGGTTCTGCAATGCCCTCAAGAAGGATAGGGAGCTTGCCCATATCCCCGTCATCCTCCTCACGTCACTATCCGAGCCGAAAGACATCGTGGAGGGGCTCAACGCCGGCGCCGACTACTACCTTACAAAGCCTTACAGTAAGGGCCTGCTCCTCTCCATGGTCAACTCCATCATTGCAGATCGGGACTCATCGAAGGCAAGGAACGGGGCTCATACATTTGAGGTGAGTACAAGGGGAAAGAGGGAGCGCATCACCGCGGATACCCAGCAGGTAGTCAACTTTCTCTTCTCCACCTTCGAAAACCTTGTTTTCCACAACCGGGAACTCAGCCTGACGAGGCAGGAGTTAAAGTCGACCAATGATCGCCTCGAGGAACGGATACGAGAAAAAACTTTGTCTCTTGAACAGGAGGTTGCAGAGCGAAAGAGGGCAAACGAGGTCCTCACACAGACGTTGAACGGGACGGTGGTTGCCCTGGCGCGGGCGGTGGAAATGAGAGATCCCTATACGGCCGGCCATCAAATGCGGGTCAGCGAGCTGGCAACCCGCATCGCGCGGGAGCTGGATTTCTCGGAAGACCGGTTGGAAGGGGTCAGGGTGATGGGCCTGCTTCACGACATAGGGAAAATCATCGTTCCGGCCGAAATTCTCACGAAACCGAGCGGGCTTACCGATTATGAATTTCTCTTTATCAAGGCCCATTCCCAGGCAGGGTACGATATTTTGAAAGAAATACAGTTCCCGTGGCCCGTTGCGACCGCAGTGCTCCAGCATCACGAGCGTCTGAACGGCTCGGGATACCCCCTGGGCCTTCCCGGTGATCGAATTATGATGGAGGCAAAGATACTCGCGGTTGCCGATGTGACCGAGTCCATGTCGTCCCATCGCCCTTATCGGCCCGCACTCGGTATCGATGCCGCCTTGGAGGAGATCATCGGCAACAGGGCCATACTTTATGCCCCCGAGGCAGCGGATGCCCTGGTAAAAGTCCTTAAAACCAACGGGTGGCGTGAGTCGGGCCTTCGGGATAAGGCGCCCGATCAGACGGACCTCGGACGCGTGCTGTGAGTCGGACACACGTTCCCCCTCACCCCTCTTTTCGGCGTCACGTAACTTTTTCAACTACGTGCCCCAACCGGTCATAACGGGGAGAGGATTCCGTGCATTTCGGGATGAAAGGTTGCGCAAACGGCTTGAGGCACAAAATAACGAGTACAGGAAACTGATCAAGAGAGCAGCGCGACCAAAAACATTCATTGCATACAGGGCGACGGGGGAGGGACAGGCCTACCTTCCGAGCAGTGTGCTGAACAGCTCGATCAGGCTGCCCCCCGGAAAAGGGGCCGGCACAAAAGAGAAGATGAAAACGAAGAGCATCACCACGGCCAGGACCCTCCGTCTCTTATCGAGAGGGGTGACGCTGTCGACGGGCTGAGGATGGTGTATGCCGAAGACCGAAAGGAGTATCGTAAGGACCAGCCACCCGGCGCTGTAGAAAATCGCAAGGAGCACGAGGAGAGGGAGGAGCACCCGGTACACCCATATGCTCTTCCTGCCGAGGACCGCATAGGCTATGTGCCCCCCATCGAGCTGTCCGACAGGAAGCAGGTTCAGGGCGGTCACGAAGAGTCCGACCCAGGCGGCGTATGCGACGGGATGCAGCACCAGTTCAAAGTTCGTCGGGAGGCTCCCCACGATGACCCACTCCAGGGCCTTGAAGAGCAAGGGGTCGCCGAGCTCTATCAACCCGGCGCTCGCGGCCGCACTCACCTTTACGGCGGCCGACAGTTTTATGCCGATACACGCACAGACAAACGAAAGAATGAAGCCGGCCAGCGGACCGCTCGCGCCTATATCGAAGAGGGAGCGTTTGTCGAAGATCACCCCTCTCATCTTGATCACCGCCCCGAACGTCCCGAAGGGGAAGTAGGGAAAAGGGATGAAATAAGGCAGACTGGAAGGCACACCGTACCGCCTGCTCGTGAGGTAGTGGCCCATCTCGTGAGACAGGAGTATTGTCATGATCGCAAGGCTGTACAAGCGCCCTCCCACCCAAATGGTAGAGAGGACCGTGAGTACAAACAGGATGATGTGCAGGAACGTTCGCTTGACCACTTAGACCTCTAGAAACCCTGCCTCGAAGCTGGTGCGGTCGTGCCTGGTCCCCTTTTTCACTTTGGCGTCGAAACGCACGAGCATGTCCAGGAAAGAAAGGAGATCTTCCCTCGTATATTTCCGGCTCGCCCTGAAAAGATTGAAGGCATAGAAGGGCTTCTGGAAGGCCAGGTAGTGTCTCTTTTCCAGCGGCACGCCATCGAGGTCTTCCTTCAAGTTCCCGAAGGCCTTGGAGAATGCGCGAAAATCGGGCACGCCAATGAAGAGCCCTTCCCTGTCCTTCGCCTGGAGCAGGAGACCCATATAGCGCGTCATAAAGCCGTGTATGGCAAGCATATTCATACCCTGACCCAGGAGGGTCTCAAGGATCGCCAGTATTTCTTTCTTGTTCCTCCGCGCCATCGCGTCGGAAAGGGCGATGAGATCCTCCTCGTGCAACTCCTCCGTCACCACGGCCGCGACGTCCTTGGCCTCGATGACCTCTTTGTCTCCCACGTAGCTGATCACCTTTGCCAATTCCCCTTCCATGAGCGCCTCGTCGCGTATGCGCTCCTTCAAAAGGGCAAAGGCCTTGTGGGACATCTTCTTGCCGTCCGCCCTTACCGCCGCCCGGACACGCCCTTCGATCCGCTTCTCCCTTTCCTGCTCCAGGTCTACCCTGACCGCGCCGAGAGACTGCGGAAGACCGGGGTCGTCTGACGTGGAATAGATGATGACCCCCGCTTTCTCCTTCAACACCCGCAGCCCCGCCTCGATCTGGCGGATCACCTCTTTTGAAGGGTCGAGCAGCGCGAGGACGAGGCCAACTTCGATAAAGAGGGCGGAAGCTTTTTCCGTCACTGCCTGCCTGATCGCCGGCCCTGTCAGGGTGACGATCCGGGGCTCTCGCGACCACCTCAAGGCGAGGAGATTGACGTCCTCGAAAAAATTCTCTTTCGATCCGATAGTAAAAACGATCTGTCCCATCCGTTATGATACTTTGAAACACGCCCCTTTTTCAACTATTACAGCCTTCGGCCAGTGTGAAAGGAGAGCTTTGATGCGCCAACAAAGATGTGGGTTCGATAAGCGACTTGGTAGAAGATCATCCAAGACCATGAATACAAAAGCACGCGCCACGAAAGTAATGGAATTTTTCGTCGAAGTTTGGTAGTTTACTTACACGGGACGTAGCTCAGCATGGTAGAGCACAGCGTTCGGGACGCTGGGGCCGCTGGTTCAAGTCCAGTCGTCCCGATTTCTTTTCCCGAGTCTTCCTTAACCATAGTGCGGTGAGCAGTGAAAATCGTGAACAAACGCGTCAGGCTGCATACGAAAGGCGCCGGCGACATGATCGACATCACCCAGGATGCGGCCGAGGCGCTGGAGGTGTCCGGGTTGCGGACAGGGAACGTACTGGTTTTTGTGGTCGGGTCCACCGCGGCCATCACCACCTTTGAGTACGAGCCCGGCCTCATCGCCGATATGAAGGAATTCTATAAGCAGATCGCGCCGTCAGGTAAACATTACTATCACGACGACACCTGGGGTGACGCAAACGGTTTCAGCCATATCAGGGCCTCCTTTACCGGCCCCTCACTGACTGTCCCTTTTGAGGAAGGCAGGCTGCTTTTGGGCACGTGGCAGCAAGTCGTACTGGCCGAGTTCGACAACCGGCCGCGGGAGAGAGAGGTAATACTCCAGATCACGGGGGAATAGGTTTTTAGGGTGCGGGACAAAAAACGATCAGGAAAAGACGACCCCCGCGAAGCTCACCGACGACGCCCCGTCGGTCCATTGATCATAGCCGACGACTTCTCCCTCGCAGGGACCAAGCATGGAGAGAAGGAAATAGATGGGCGCGAGGCCGCAGATTCTCCTCCTGTCCTCTTCACCTCGCACCGCCTCAAAGAAGCCGGCCGCGTCCGCTCGCGCCACCGTCTCAAGAAGGGCGCTGTCTTTTTGCCGCGACTCTTGCAAGACAGAAGCGTG
>Ga0181539_1004851_pt1 | contig 11286 bp, 11 predicted proteins | sample PEATcosm2014_Bin_46_FD_119767 | JGI IMG/M metagenome (GOLD analysis project Ga0181539, IMG submission 119767) | Peatland microbial communities from MTU Mesocosm Facility, Houghton, MI, USA - PEATcosm2014_Bin23_60_metaG | ecosystem: Environmental > Terrestrial > Soil > Wetlands > Peat | place... | reverse complement strand
TGGGCGAGCGCCGCGATCAGCGCGTTCTGGCGCAGGAAGGTCGACTTGCCCGCCATGTTGGGGCCGGTCACCAGCGCGATGCGCCCGCCCTCCCCTGGCGCGCCTGAAAGGTCGCAGGCGTTGGCGACGAAGGGCTCGCCGCGCGCCGCGAGCGCCGCCTCGACCACCGGATGGCGCCCGCCCTCGATCGAAAAGCTGAGCGAATCGTCGACCTGGGGGCGGACCCAGTCGCGCACGATCGCGAGTTCGGCGAGCGCGGCGGCGACGTCGATCTCGGCGAGCGCGGCGCCGAGGCCGCGCAGCATCTCGGCTTGAGCCAGGCACGCCTGACGCAGCCGCTCGAAGATTTCCAGTTCGAGCGCCAGCGCGCGGTCGGCCGCCGAGGCGATGCGCGCCTCCAGATCGATCAGCGCGTTGGTGGTGAAGCGCATCGCGCCGGCCATCGTCTGGCGATGGATGAAGGTCGCGCTGTGGGGGGCCTTGAGCAGCGCCTCGCCCTGCGCCTGCGGCGTCTCGATGTAATAGCCGAGGAAATTGTTGTGCTTGATCTTGAGCTGGCGCGTCCCGGCTTCCTCGGCGTAGCGGGCCTGCATCTCGGCGACGACGCGCCGGCTCTCGTCGCGCAGACGACGCGCCTCGTCGAGCGGGACGCAAGCGCCCGCGCGCACGAAGCCGCCGTCGCGCTTATTGAGCGGCAACTCCTCGGCGAGCGCCTGGGACAGATCGCGCGCCAGGGCGCCGTCGTTTTCGCCGAGGCGCGCAAAGCTGCGCAGCAGCGCCGGCGGCAAGGCCTCGACGGCACGAAGCGTTCGCGCGATCGAGGCGCTCGCCGCCAGGCCGTCGCGTAAGGCGGCGAGATCGCGCGGGCCGCCGCGGTCGAGCCCGAGGCGCGACAGCGCGCGCAAGAAATCCGGCGCGGCGGCGAGGGCCTTGCGCAACGCCTGGCGCAAGGCCGGCGCCTCCGCGAGAAAGGCGAGCGCGTCGAGCCGCTCGTTGATCTCCTTGGGGTCGGTGAGCGGGCTCGCCAGGCGCTCGGCGAGCAGGCGCGCGCCGGCGGGGGTCGCGCTCATGTCGATCGTGGCGAAGAGCGAGCCCGCGCGCTCGCCGGCGAGCGTGCGCGTGAGCTCCAGATTGGCGCGCGTCGCGGCGTCGATTTCCAGGCCGGCGCCGCGCGCGCGCCGCGTCGGCGGCGCGAGGCGCGGCGTCGCGTCGATCTGGGTGCGCTTGACGTAGCGCAGCGCCAGCGCGGCGGCGGCGATCTCGGCGCGGCTGAATTGCCCGAAACCCTCCAGCGTCTCGACGCCGTAGAATTCGCGCACCCCCTGCTCCGCCGACGCGCCGTCGCCCGAATCGCGCCCCAGCGGCGTCGCGGCGACCCTCGTCTCCGCGATCAGCCGGGAAAAGCCGGGGTCGTCGAACAGCGCCTGCGGCGCGACGATCTCGCTCGGCTCCAGGCGCGCAATCTCAAGGCTCAAGGCCGCTTCGTCGGCCTCGCTCAAATCGAACGCGCCGGTGGAGATGTCGAGCGCGGCGAGGCCGAAGACGGCGCGCCCTTCGCCCATGCGGACGCGTTGCACCGCGAGAAGGACGTTGGCGCGGCCGGGCTCCAGCAGCCGCTCCTCGGTGATCGTGCCCGGCGTGACGAGGCGCACCACGTCGCGCTTGACGACCGACTTGCCGCCGCGCTTCTTGGCCTCGGCGGGATCTTCGAGCTGTTCGCAGACCGCCACGCGATGGCCGAGCGCGATCAGGCGATGCAGATAATCGTCGGCGCGCTCGATCGGCACGCCGCACATGGGAATGTCCTCGCCCTCGTGCTTGCCGCGCTTGGTCAGCACGATGCCGAGCGCGCGGCTGGCGATCTCCGCGTCCTCGAAGAACAATTCGTAGAAATCGCCCATCCGGTAGAACAGCAGGCAATCCGGATTGGCCGCCTTGATCTCGAAATACTGCGCCATCATCGGCGTCAGGCGCGCCGGCTCGGGAGAGCGCGGCGGGCCGCTCGTCGCCGGCTCCGTCTCAGGCGCAGCGGGATTTTCTGGCTGGTTCATCGGCGCGACCCTAGCAAACCCGCTCCGAGCGCGCACGGGCGCGCAACGGCCTGTCCACTGGCGCCTAATCGTCGGCGCGCGTCTCGCGCAGCGGGAATTGCAACAGCGGTCCCGCGCCGGCGCCGAACCTCGGCTCCCGCCCTCGCTCGATCGCGTTTCCCACGAATTCCTTGGCCGCCGCGACGGCTTCCGGCAGGAAAGCGCCCAGGACGACGTGCGCGGCGATCGCGCTCGACAACGTGCAACCGGTGCCGTGCAGGTTGCGCGATGAAAGACGCGGCGCGGCGAAGCGACGGACGGCGCCCGCCGTGACGAGCAGATCGACCGCCTCGGCGCCGGTCAGATGCCCGCCTTTCATCAGCACGGCGCGCGGGCCGAGTTTCAGCAGCGCCGCGCCCTGACGCGCCATTTCGGCTTCGTCTTGCGCGAGCGGCGCGCCGATGAGCGCCGCCGCCTCGGCGAGGTTGGGGGTCAGGCAATCGACCAGCGGCAACAGCCGCGCCTTCACGGCGTCGATAAAGCCCGCGCCGGCGAGCGCGTCGCCGGAGGAGGCGACCATGACGGGGTCGTAGATGAGGAAAGGGCGCGTTGGGCTGTCAGGGGCTGGCGGCAAATCCCCCGGCCCCTCACCCTGCCTCTCCCCGCAAGCGGGGAGAGGAGTGCGCGGCGCCGTTCTTCCCCTCTCCCCGCCTGCGGGGAGAGGTTGGGTGAGGGGCGGGGTGAGTTTCCGCGAAGCCCGCAAGCATCCCGCCGTCGCCTCCACGATGCCCGCGCTGCCCAGCATGCCGATCTTGATCGCCGCGACGGCGAAGTCGGCCAACACCGCCTCGATCTGCGCGGCGACGATCTCCGGCGGCGGACAGTGGATCGCGCTGACGCCGCGCGTGTTCTGGACCGTGAGCGCCGTAATCGCGCTGGCGGCGTAGACGCCGAGCGCGGAAAAGGTCTTCAGGTCCGCTTGAATCCCGGCGCCGCCGCCCGAATCCGAGCCGGCGATGGTCAGGGCGATTCGAGTCCGCGCCGTCACGGCGCGCGCGTCGCGGCGATCCATTGGCGCGCGCGGGCCTCGGGATCGGCGTTGAGGGTGATGTCGGTGACGACCGAGACGACGTCGGCGCCGGCGGCAAGGCACGCCACGGCGCGCTCGACGTTGAGGCCGCCGATGGCGACCAGCGGGATCGCGCCGATGCGCCGCTTCCATTCGCCGATGCGCGCCAGGCCCTGCGGGGGATGCGCCATCGCTTTCAGGATCGTCGGATAGATCGGGCCCAGCGCGACATAGTCGGGCGCCAGCGCCAGCGCGCGGGCGAGCTCGGCGTCGTCGTGGGTGCTGACGCCGAGCCTGAGCCCGGCGCGGCGGATGGCGCCGAGATCCGCGCCGTCGTCGAGATCGCCCTGGCCGAGATGGACCCAGGGCGCGCCTTCGTCGATGGCGACGCGCCAAAAGTCGTTGACCACCAGGGCCGCGCCGGCCGCGCGGCACACCGCCAGCGCCTCGCGCGTCTCGTTCACGATCGTCGCTTGGTCCTTGTCCTTCATGCGCAATTGGATCAGCCGCGCGCCGACGCCGACGAGCCGGCGGACCCAATCGGCGGAATCGACGATGGGGTAGAAGCGGTCGAGGGTCATTAGCCCTTCTCCCGCTTGCGGGAGAAGGTGGCGCGAAGCGCCGGATGAGGGCGAGCGCCGGCGTTCGTTCGTTGGAAACACCCCTCACCCCGCCCTCTCCCGCAAGCGGGAGAGGGGGACCGCGAGCACGCGCCCCTCACTTCAGCGCCGCCTTGCCGACGACCGGCGTCGAGGGCGCGGCCAGATCGCGCGGCTGCATCGGCCCAGCGCGATGGGCGGCCCAGCCGGCTTCGACCGCCTGCCTGAACGCGCGCGCCATCGCGACCGGATCGCCCGCCGTGCCGACCGCGGTGTTGAGCAGCACCGCGTCGTAGCCGAGCTCCATCGCCGCCGTGGCGTGCGACGGCAGGCCGATGCCGGCGTCGACAATCAGCGGCGTGTCGGGATAACGCGCCCGCAGCACGCGCAGGCCAAAGGGATTGTTGAGGCCTTTGCCCGAACCGATCGGCGCTCCCCACGGCATCAGCGCCTTGCAGCCCGCCTCGACCAGCCGGTCGCAGACGATGAGGTCTTCCGTCGTGTAGGGAAACACCTCGAAACCGTCTTCGCAAAGGATGCGCGCGGCCTCGACGGTGCCGAAAACGTCGGGCGCCAAGGTGTCGCGGTCGCCGATCACTTCGAGCTTGATCCAGGACGTGGCGAAAATCTCGCGCGCCATCTGCGCCGTCGTCACCGCCTCCTTGACCGTGTAGCAGCCGGCGGTGTTGGGCAGCACGCGCACGCCGAGCTCGCGGATGATGCGCCAGAACTCCTGCCCCTCACGAAACTGGCTCGACTCGCGCCGCACCGAAACCGTGACGACCTCCGCCCCGGCAGCCCGCACGGATTTGGCCATTACGTCGAGGGAAGGGTATTTCGACGTCCCGAGCAGCAGCCGCGAATTGAGTTTAACGCCATAGAGTTTCAGCGTTTTCGCCTCCATAACCTCAACCTCCTTGTCGCGGCGAAACGATTTCGATCCGATCGCCGTCTTTGAGCTTTGTCGCGGCGCGCGCGCGCGCCGGCACGAATTCGCCGTTGAGCGCGGTCGCCACCACCGCGTCGGCGTAGTCGAGCGTCTGCAACGCCGCCTCGAGCGTGGCGGCGGCGACGTCCCGCTCGACGCCGTTGACGACCAGTTTCATGGCCGCCTCGCTACTCCGCCGCCTTGACGTAGAGCGCGCCGCCCTGCTCCAGGAATTCGCGCGACTTCGCCTCCATGCCCGCCAGCGCCTCGGCCTCCTTACGAAGATCCTGGGTGATCTTCATCGAGCAGAATTTCGGTCCGCACATCGAGCAGAAATGCGCGACCTTGTGACCGTCCTTGGGCAAGGTCTCGTCGTGGAACTTTCGCGCCGTGTCGGGATCGAGCGACAGGTTGAACTGGTCCTGCCAACGGAAGTCGAAGCGCGCGCGCGAAACTGCGTCGTCGCGGATCTGCGCCGCCGGATGGCCCTTGGCGAGATCGGCGGCGTGGGCGGCGATGCGATAGGTGATGACGCCCGTCTTGACGTCGTCGCGGTCGGGCAGCCCCAGGTGCTCCTTGGGCGTGACGTAGCAAAGCATCGCCGTGCCAAACCAGCCGATCATCGCCGCGCCGATGCCGGAGGTGATGTGGTCGTAGCCCGGCGCGATGTCGGTGGTCAGCGGCCCGAGCGTATAGAACGGCGCCTCGCCGCACTCCTTGAGCTGCTTTTCCATATTGACCTTGATCTTGTGCATCGGCACGTGGCCGGGGCCTTCGATCATCACCTGGCAGCCCTTGTCCCAAGCGATCTTCGTCAGTTCGCCCAGCGTCTCCAGCTCGGCGAATTGCGCGGCGTCGTTGGCGTCGGCGATCGAGCCGGGGCGCAGACCGTCGCCGAGCGAGAAGGCGACGTCGTACTTGCGCATGATGTCGCAGATGTCGCCGAAGCGCTCGTAGAGAAAACTCTCGCGATGGCCGGCCAGGCACCAGCGCGCCATGATCGAGCCGCCGCGCGAGACGATGCCGGTGACGCGCTTGGCGGTGAGCGGGACGTAGGCGAGGCGCACGCCGGCGTGGATGGTGAAATAGTCGACCCCCTGCTCGGCCTGCTCGATCAGCGTGTCCTTGAACACTTCCCAATCGAGTTTCAGCGGATCGCCGTCGACCTTTTCGAGCGCCTGATAGATCGGCACCGTGCCGATCGGAACCGGCGAGTTGCGCAGGATCCAGGAGCGGATGTTGTGGATGTTGCGGCCCGTCGAGAGGTCCATCACCGTGTCGGCGCCCCAGCGGATCGCCCACACCATCTTCTCGACCTCCTCGGCGACGCCGGAGCTGACCGCGCTGTTGCCGATGTTGGCGTTGACCTTGACGAGGAAGTTGCGGCCGATCGCCATCGGCTCGAGCTCGACGTGGTTGATGTTGGCGGGAATGATGGCGCGGCCGCGCGCGACCTCCGAGCGCACGAATTCGGGGGTGACGAATTGAGGGATATCCGCGCCGAAGCTCTCGCCGTCGGCGAGCCGCGCCTCGGCCTCCTGCGCCGCCGCCTCGCGCGCCAGATTCTCGCGGTGGGCGACATAGACCATCTCCTGCGTGACGATCCCGGCGCGGGCGAATTCGTATTGCGTCACCAGTTGCCCCGGCGCGCCGCCGCGAAGCGTGCGCGTCGCCGGGCAATGCGGCGCGAGGCGTTCGGCCGAGACGTGGCCGTTGTCCCAGGGTTTGACGGCGCGCCCCGCAATGGCGGCGTAGCCGCGTTTTTCGATCCAGGCCTGGCGCACCGGCGGCAGGCCGGCGTTAAGATCGATGCGCACGTCGGCCTCGGTATAGGGACCTGAGGCGTCGTAAACGCGCACCGGCGGCTCGTTGGCGTCGCTCAACACGATTTCGCGGAACGGCACGGCGACGTCGGCATGGCCCTTGGGGGAAGCGTAGACTTTGCGCGAGCCGGCGATCGGCCCGGTGGTGACGTTTTGCGGCGCCGCCGGCGCATTGATCTCGGCGCGTTCGTTCATGGCCGTGCCTCCGCTGCGCCCGGGACGAGCGAGCGAAGAGACGGCGCGGCGAAATGGATCGGCGAGCCTCGTCCCTTCGCCGGCATGACCCGGATCAGGTTCTAAGGGTCCGGCTTGTGAAGCCATCTCAGCCCGGTCAGGGCGCCCCTCGAGTTAGGAGCGGAATGTGGGACGAAGCGGGCGGCGTGTCAATGAGGGGATTTCACGCTTCTCGCGCGGCGCCGATCTCGACATGAACCTCTCGCCCCAGAGCGGTCGCGATATTGACGAGGGCGTCGAGCGAGAAGCGGGAGACGCGACCGCGCAGCAAATCGTTGACGCGCGGCTGCGTCACGCCGCAACGCCGCGCCGCTTCGGCCTGTTTCCAGCCGTTCTCGTTTACGATATCGGCGATTTTCTGCATCAGCTGCGAGCGCGCGCGAAGATTGGCCGCCTCGGCGGGCGTATCGGCGACCGCATCCCAAACGCTGGCGAAGGTCTCGACCTCGGTCATTTTCTGTCCTTCATCAGTTGGGCGAACCGCGCCTTGGCGAGCGCGACGTCCCGCAACGATGTCGCCTGGGTCTTCTTTTGGAAGACATGCAGGACAAAGACGGCTTCCGCGAGACGCGCGAGATAAATAACGCGATAGGCGCCGCTTCGATCGAAAACTCTGATCTCCTCGACGCCCGGGCCAATGCTGGGCATCGGCTTGAAATCGTCAGGCTGTCTTCCGTTTTGAACCTTGTCGAGTTGGAACCCCGCGTCCTGCCGAACGTCCGGCGGCAGGTCGCGCAAGGCCTTGAGCGAGTCGCCGAGGAACTTCACCGGCTTCATGGCCCTGATTATATCGATATGGATATAAGAGGCAATAGCGGCGCCTCTTCCCTGCCGCCGACCCACCGCGCCGTCGACCTCATGGAAGCCTCTTTTTCCGACCGCAGAAGGCTGTCAAGGGGCGAAGCCCGCCTGCGGCGGCGCGCGAAAAGCGCGCCCTTGACAGCCTTCTGCGGTCGGAAGTTTTGCATCCATGAGGTCGACGGCGCTCTCTGACGGTTTTGGGTCCGAATCGCGCCACCGCGCCGCACGCCCGGCCTCCGCTCACGCGACCCCGATCGCCCCCCTCACTCTCGCGCTCGCTTCCGCATCAACCTCGATCCCCGCTCGATCGGCACGCGCCAGCCACTCCCCGACCTCCCGCCCGCCCACTTGCATGTGCGGCGCGATGTCCGCCAGCGGCGCCAGCACGAAGGCGCGCTCGGCGAGGCGCGGGTGGGGGATCTCGAGGTCCGGCTCGTCGATCCGCGCCTCGCCCCAGGTCAGGATGTCGATGTCGAGGGTGCGCGGCCCCCAGCGCTCGAGCCGGCGGCGGCCGAGCGCCTGCTCGATTTCGAGACAGAGCGCCAGCAGCGCGCGCGCCGGCAGGGTCGTCTCGACGAGCGCCGCCATATTGAGGAACGCCGGCTGGTCGAGCTTGCCCCAGGGCGGCGTGCGGTAGACCGAGGAAATGCGCGCCAGCCTCACGCCTGGCGCGTCGGCGAGGCGGGAAAGCGCGTGAACGAAGGCCGCCGCGACGTCGCCGACGTTGCCGCCGAGGCCGAGCGCGGCCTCGATGGCGCGCTCATCCGCCACGCTTCACCTCGATCTCGACGCCGACCGCGCTGAGCGGCGCGGCGATCGGCGGCGCGACCTTGCCGACCCGCACCACGACCGACTCGATGCGGGAGAATTTCTCCAACAGGGCGCGCGCGACGTCCAGCGCGGCCGCCTCGACGAGCACGCGCGGCTCGCCGCAAAAAACCTGTCGCGTCGTCGCCACCACCTTGCCGTAGTCGACGGTCGCCTTGAGATCGTCGCCCGCCGCCGCCGCGGCGAGATCGGCGACGAGGTCGAGATCGATCTCGAACGTCTGGCCGTATTTGCGCTCGTGGGCGAAATGGCCGTGAAAGGCGTGCAGCCGCAACCCCTGGACAAAGATCTTGCCGCGGCCGATCGCAATGGGAGAAGAAGGGCCGTTCATCGTCAGCTTTCCCCTACGGCGCGCCAGACCTGCAGCGCTTGCACATGCGGCGCGACGTCGTGAACCCTGAGGATCGCCGCGCCGTTGGCGACCCCCATCAGCCCTGCCGCGATCGAGCCGGCGAGACGCTCGGCGGCAACCTTCTGGCCGGTGACGAGGCCGATGGTCGACTTGCGCGACACGCCGAGCAGCACCGGACGGCCGAGCGCCGCCAGCTCGCGCAGGCGCCGGACGAGTTGAAGATTCTGCGCCGGCGTCTTGCCGAAGCCGAAGCCCGGATCGACGATCAGCCGCTCCTCGGCGACGCCCGCTCTAAGCGCGATGTCGATCGAGCGCGACAGAAACGCGAGCATGTCGGCGACGATGTCGAGTTCGGGGTCGACGCTGGCGCGATTGTGCATCAGCACCGCCGCCGCGCCGGCCTCGGCGACGACGCGGGCCATTTCGCGATCGCGCTGAAAGCCCCAGACGTCGTTGACGATCGACGCTCCGGCTTGCAGCGCGGCGGCGGCGACGCGCGCCTTGCTGGTGTCGACCGAAATCGGCTGAGCGACGCGGCCGCGCAGCGCCGCGATGACGGGAAGGACGCGGGCCGCTTCCTCGTCGGCGCCGACCGCGTTCGCGCCGGGCCGGGTCGACTCGCCGCCGACGTCGAGAATCGCCGCGCCCTCGGCCACGAGCCGCTCGCCGTGCGCGGCGGCCTCGTCGGCGTTCGTGAAGGCGCCGCCGTCGGAAAAGGAGTCCGGCGTCACGTTGACGATGCCCATGACGGCGATCGGCGAACCGAGGTCAAGCGATTTGCCGTGCGGCAGAAGCAGCGTCACGCGAGGACCCAACCTGGGGTAAGCGGGAGAAAAAAGGACCCGACGCCCGTTCCGCCGGGCGTCCTTGCGCGGCAAGCTTTAGCGCGGAAACGGGCTCCGCGCCATGCGCCGCGGCTCAGCCGGCCTCTCCCTCCGCCCCGATGCGGAGCCTCGCCCAATAGGCGCGCGCCCGGGCGCGCAGGCCGTTGACGAAAGCCGCCGCCGCCCCGCGATAGGGCGCGACCAACCCCTCGGCGAAATCATGAAAGAGCAGGAACTTTTGATAGACGAAGGCGAACCACGGCATGGTCAGCAGCTTTTCGCGCGTCAGATCGAAGATCGGCACGACGAGGCCGAAACCCACGACCTTCACCACGACATAGCCGACTCCGCCGACGACGACGTGGCCGGTCGCGGCGATCACCACGCACACGAAGGCGCCCGCTTCGGCGACGACGAACGGGATGCCGAACATCAGCAACGTGACCCAGACCGGCAGACGGTCGATGAGCCGCGCCAGCGTCGCCTTGATCGCCGCCCAGGGAAGCAACGCGAACACTCGCCGCCCGACCGCGACGACGCTGTTCCAGATCCACGTCTCGAACAGAAGCGCGAGCGCGAACACGAACACGAGCGCCCGCGGAACTTTCGGCCGGTTGTGCACGCGCGCCGCCCCGCTGTTTGACAAAAAAGCAAGGGTGAACCGAATTCGTGGCGATATCAAGCCCGGTCGGGGTTAACGATATTTGAGGATGAAGCGCGGGCGCGGGCGCCGGCGCCGGTCTCGAGTCCGCGCGAACCGGCCGGCGCGGGAAGCCGCGACTCGACGAAACAGGCGGCCGAAGCCGCCCGTCCGGATCGATGGCCGGGGCGCGCCATCACTCCGCCGCCGCCGGCTTGTCGGGGCGCCGCCCAGGGCGGCGTTCCCATTTGTTTTGAAACGCCGCCCCGGTTTCTTGTCTTTGGCGTCCACCCGCGTCCTGGGCGCCCGCAGGCGTGCAGGACGCGCTCTGCCCGGGACCCTGACGTTCGGAGGCGGCTGAGGTTCAGCCGCGCCCGAACGCCTTTCCCTAGGGGTCAGGCAAGATCGAAGCGATCCGCGTTCATCACCTTGTTCCACGCCGCCACGAAGTCACGCACGAACTTCTCCTGCGAGTGGTCGCATGCATAGACCTCCGCAAGGGCCCGAAGCTGCGAGTTCGAACCGAAGACGAGGTCGACACGGGCGCCGGTCCATTTCAGTTCGCCCGTCGCGCGATCGCGTCCCTCGAACACGTCTTCGGCTTTCGAGACCGCCTTCCACGTCGTGCCCATGTCGAGCAGGTTCACGAAGAAGTCGTTGGTGAGCGTCCCAGGGCGCTTCGTGAAGACGCCGTGCTGCGACTGTCCGAAGTTGGCGTTCAGCGCGCGCATGCCGCCGACGAGAACCGTCATCTCGGGGGCGGTCAACGTCATGAGTTGCGCCCGATCCACCAGCATCTCCTCTGCGGAAACGGCGCATCCGGTGTTGAGGTAGTTGCGGAACCCGTCCGCGGCCGGTTCGAGCACCGCGAAGCTTTCCACATCGGTCTCATCTTGCGTCGCGTCCATGCGCCCCGGCGTGAACGGAACTTCCACATCATGCCCGGTTTTCTCAGCGGCCTGCTCGACGGCGGCTGAGCCGCCGAGAACGATCAGGTCGGCGAGCGAAACCCGTTTGCCCCCGGACTGCGCCGCGTTGAACGCCTTCCGGACGCCCTCGAGGGCCTCCAGCACGGTCGCCAGTTGGGCAGGCTGGTTGACCTCCCAATCCTTCTGCGGCGCGAGGCGGATGCGCGCCCCGTTGGCCCCGCCGCGCTTG
>Ga0181539_1004850_pt1 | contig 11287 bp, 10 predicted proteins | sample PEATcosm2014_Bin_46_FD_119767 | JGI IMG/M metagenome (GOLD analysis project Ga0181539, IMG submission 119767) | Peatland microbial communities from MTU Mesocosm Facility, Houghton, MI, USA - PEATcosm2014_Bin23_60_metaG | ecosystem: Environmental > Terrestrial > Soil > Wetlands > Peat | place... | reverse complement strand
CTCCTCGCCGAACCACTCGATGAAAGAGGCGGCGTAGGCGATCTCGCCCTTCGACTCGGCCAGCGGCTTGCCCTGTTCGGCCGTCATCAGCACCGCCAGATCCTCCTGGTTGGCCATCATCAGATCGGACCACCTGCGCAGGATCGCCGAACGCTCCTTGCCGGTCATCGCCCGCCACGCCGGTAGCGCTCGGACGGCTGCGAGGATCGCGCGCCGCGTCTCGGCCGCGCCCATGCGTGGCACCGTGCCGAGCTTCTCGCCCGTCGCCGGATTGTCAACGGCGATCGTCTCGCCGCTGTCCGCATCGACCCACGCGCCGTCGATGTAGCACTGCTGGCGGAAGAGCTTGGGGTTCTTGAGCTTCATCGCAATTACTCCGTATGAGATCGTGATCGTGCTGAATCGACTAATTCTTCGCGGCTTTGAGCGCCGTCTGCAGCTTGCTCAGGCCCTCGTCGAGGACCGCGTCGGATATGGTCACCGGTGCCAGGATGCGGATGGCGTTGGCGAACGCGCCGCACGACAGCAGCACTAGACCCTCGGCCAGCGCCGCCTGGGTGACTCGCTTGGTCGCCTCGGCGTCCGGCTCATAGCCGACGCGCGACGCGACGATGTCGAAGCCGATCATGGCGCCGGGACCGCGGATGTTGGCGATGGCGACGACGTCGTTGCGTTCCGCGATGCGATGCAGCCGCTCTTTAACGCGGGCGCCGATGGCGTCGGCGCGGGCGAGCAGCTTTTCCTCGGCGATGACGTCGAGCACGGCCAGCGCGGCCGCGCAGGCGATCGGGTTGCCGCCATAGGTGCGCCGCCCAGGCCGCCGGGTTCGACCGCGTCCATGATCTCGGCCCGGCCCAACGTGCCGGAAAGCGGGAAACCGCCCGCCAGAGACTTGGCCATCGACACCAAATCGGGCTCGACGCCCGAATGCTCGATCGCGAACATCCTGCCGGTGCGGGCGAAGCCGGTCTGCACCTCGTCGGCGATGAGCAGAATGCCGTGGCGATCGCAGAGCACGCGCAACGCTTTCAGCAGTTCGACCGGTGCCGGGTAAAAGCCGCCCTCGCCCTGGACAGGCTCGATGACGATGGCGGCGATGCGCTCGGCTTCGACATCGGCGCGGAACAGAAAATCCAACGCCTTTAGGCTATCAGCGACAGTGACGCCGTGGCCCTCCACCGGGAACGGAATATGGTAGATTTCAGCCTGCATGGGGCCGAATTTTTTCTTGTATGGCATTACCTTGCCGGTAAGGCCCAGCGTCATCATGCTGCGCCCGTGGAATGCTCCGGTGAAAGCGACGACGGCCGAGCGGCTGGTAGCGGCGCGAGCGATCTTGACGGCGTTCTCCACCGCCTCCGCGCCGGTGGTGAACAGGATGGTCTTGGCGGCGCCCTCGAATGGCGCCAGCGCGTTCAGTCGCTCGCACAACGCGATGTACGGCTCATAGGCGATCACCTGGAAAGCGGTGTGGGTGACTCGGTGCAGCTGCTCCTCCACCGCGGCGATCACCTTGGGGTGGCGGTGGCCGGTGTTGAGGACTGCGATCCCGCCAGCGAAGTCGATGAAGCGACGGCCCTCTACGTCCCATAGCTCGGCATTCTCCGCGCGGTCCGCAAATATAGGGTACGCAGTAACGACTCCCCTGGGAACGGCGGCGAGACGGCGGGCAGCAAGATCGGCATTGGCGGAACCCACAGGCTTATCCTTATCTAGAAGCGGGGACCCGAGCCTGCCGGCAACGCTGGAACGGGCGCGAGAAATTGATCGTCGAATGCCGCACGGCGATGCCGCTGTCATCCATTCGGTCCGGCGTGGCGCTTTCGACCGGCATACGCAAACTCCTTGGCGTCCGCGGCAACGAGATCGCTCAGTTGTTCGATCGCCTGGGCACGGCGCCGATCGGGACCACGCATAGATGACGAATTCATCAACACTTGGAGCGCCTTGTAGCCAAGAACGTCGGGCTCCCGTTTCGGTCAGCATTCACACGCATTTGTTTCAAAAGCTTTGGCGGCCAGGTCGATTCCGCCCCTGCTCATAGCGCCCCGTAGCATCGCATAAGGCCTCTACGATCAACGCTTAAGGTCTAGGGAAGCGGCGAGGCCCGTACCGAATGTCAAGACGTCCGCATCCGCGTCGAGGCGACCGACAACTTGGACGCCAACACTGCCGCCTCCGCCGACCGCCGGATAAGGCAGACAAAGCACGGGGTGGCCGCTGTGATTGAACAGGGCCGTGTAGCGCACGAGAGCATAGGTGAAATCCGTCCACTGGCCTCCGATCATGAACCCCTCCGCGGTTGCGCTTGGCGCCGCGACCGGAAGTGTCGGCGCGAGGATGAAGTCCACCGCATCAAATGCGCCTTCGACGCGTCTGCGAACGACTGTTCGTTGGCGGTCCGCGATCACGTAGTCCTGGGGTCTCAATCCACGCAGATATCTGAACGTGCTTTGCGCTTCGGCCGGAAATCGATCCTGGTGGGCTGCGAATTCTTCGAGATAGAAGGCGCCAGATTCGCAGGCGAAGATCGTTCCGTGCATGGGCAGGATGTCGGCCGGCCGAGGGAGCGCCACCTCGCGCAGTCGGTAGCCAAGGTCCCGACATCGTTCGAGCAAAGAAGCGAAGCACTCCAGCACTTCGGGCTGCGCGTCGGCAAAGTAACCCGGATCGTATCCGATCACCCCCTTCCTCGGCTGCGGCGCGGTCTGAAAGGCGTTGGGATCGAGGACTTGCATGAGAGGCAGCAGGTCCGCCGCCCCGACCGCCATCGGTCCTACGTGATCCAGGCTCCAGGCGAGCGGAAATATGCCGTCGAGGGGTATTCGCCCCCGCGTCGGTTTGAGGCCGGCGACACCGCAGCAACTCGCGGGAATCCGGATGCTGCCCCCGGTGTCGGTGCCCAGCGCGCCATAACACAGGCCGGCTGCCAGAGCGGCCGCGGAGCCGCCGCTCGAACCGCCGACAGTCAAACCCTCTTGCTTCGGGTGTCGGACCTCGGCGGTCCGCACCCCGAATGCGCCCGGATCCGACACCGCGGTGCCCAGGACAATTGCGCCCGCCGCGCGCAGAGTTGCGGTCGCCCATGCGTCCGTGGCGGCCCTTCGTCCCGCGAGGAAGTCGAGGCCAGCAGTGCATGCACCGGGCGTCACATCAATATTTTCCTTGATGACGATCGGAAGGCCGGCAAGCGAACCAACGCTTCGGCCGGCCATCCTTGCTTCGTCCGTCAGCCGCGCATCGCGACGGGCGCGCTCCGCGAAAACTTCGCGAAGCGCGCCAATGCTTGGGTTGACCGCCTCGATCCGACGCAGGGCCGCTTCCGTGAGTTCCGCGGCCGCTATGTCGCCGGATGCGAGCGCAGAAAGCGCTTCGGCGACGGTCCGGAACGGAAGCTCGGGAACGGGCTCAGTCGTCACATCGATCGCCTTCGTCAAAGTGAACAGTTAGGAACCAACGGGTCGATCTGGCCAAAGTTTTTCATGATCTCCCACTTTCCACTAGCGTTCCCACGCGCAAGCAGACTGTTGGACCGCATCACGCCATTCGCCGCAAAGTTGACTTTGCCCTGCGGCGCGTCGAACTCGATCGTTTTCAACGCGGGAATGACTTTCTCGACGTCTGTCGAATCCGCCTTCGCAACCGCCAAGGCATACAACCACGCCGCGTCATAAGCGGCCTCACCGATCGCGTTGACCGGCTTATTGGCGCCGAATTTCGCTTGGTAGGCGGCAACGAACGCTTTGTTCTTCGGATTGTCGAGGCTCATGAAGTAAGCTTGGTTGGAAAGCGTACCTTCCAGTAAATCGGGATGGGAGGCGCTGAAGACGTCATCGAACCCGTTGCCGAACACCTGGGCCTTGATGCCGAAGCCGCGGGTTTGTTTCAGTATTGAGATCGCGTCGGAGCCGGCCACCATATGCCAGAAGATATCGGGCTTAGCCTCCTGAACCCTGTTCAGCACGGGGCCAAAATCCTGGGTACCGAATGGGAAGAACTCGGCGGCGAGCACCTTGGCGCCATATTGTTCGGCGGCCGCCTTGATGGACTCGACGCTGCGCTTCGGCCAGATGTAGTCAGAGCCTACGATGTAGATCGACTTGCCGACGTTTTTCGTCAACCAGTCTACCGACGGAAATATTTGTTGGTTAGGCACCTGGCCTGTGGAGAAGAAATATTTCTCACAAACTTCGCCCTCATAGTAGGTTGTGTACATCAGCAGCTTGTGCGCTGGGTTTGTCACCGAGCGGGCGGCGACGTGGGTGAGGCTGGCAATCAGGCCGATGATGACGTCGACCTTGTCCTGTGAAATCAGCTTCCGGGCCTTGTCGATGGCGCCGCGGGTCGTCGTCTGGTCGTCCTCCACGATGAAGTCGATATGTCGACCCCCCGCCGCGCCGGCGGCGTTAATCTCATCGACTGCCAGCTTGAAGCAATTGAGCTGAGTCTCCCCAAGTATGGTCTCGAGGCCCGTCATTCCTGACAGAAAGCCGATCTTGATGGTCTCGGCCGCTCGCAACGTTCCTATCGTGCTAATGCCAGTGCCGAGGACTGCGGCCGAAGTGGCCATCGTCTTTAGCGCTGTACGTCGAGAAATGAATTCACCAGTCATCACCATTCTCCTTAAGTTGCTTGTTGAGACCGCGACGAAATCGGGGCGGCGCCCGCGTCAGATGGCAAGGAAGCGGCGGAGCACCTCCTCGTTCTCGAACTCAGACGGAAGGGCTTCGTGAACCACGCTTCCCTTCTCGATCACGATGCAGCGATCGGCCGCTTTGAGGCCGAGTTCGAGATTCTGTTCGACCAGCAGGATTGAAAGGGAGCCCTCCGCAACGACGGCGCGCAGGAAGACCCTGATCTGCTGAACGATATTGGGCTGGATCCCCTCCGAAGGCTCGTCGAGCAACAACAGTCGGGGATTGCCGCAAAGCGCGCGGCCGATCGCGAGTTGCTGCTGCTGCCCACCGGAAAGGGTTCCTCCAAGCTGCCGTCGCCGTTCCGCCAATACCGGGAAGTGCTCGTAAACACTCTGGGGGATGCGGCCGCCGCGAGCGCCTTGCGCGCGCGTGCCGATCGTCAAGTTCTCCTCAACCGTCAACTTGGGGAAAATGCCGCGCCCTTGGGGCACGTACGCCAGACCTTGACGTGCGATGCGATAAGGCGGAAGTCCGGTGATCGTCGCGCCGGCGAGGCGCACGCTCCCCCTGGTCGTCGGCAGCGCGCCGGCAATGGCGCGCATCAGCGTCGTCTTGCCCGCGCCATTGCGCCCGAGCACGGTCAGTATCTCGCCGTCCTTCAACGTCAAACTGATCCCGGTTAGAACCGGAATGGGGCCGTAGCCGGCGTGGAGATCGATGACCTCAAGCATTGGACCCTCGGCCCAGATATACGTCGCGCACGACGTCGTTCGCCGCGATGCTCTCGAATGACCCGCTCGCGATGACTCGCCCCTGATGCATCACGATGGTTTCGCAGGCGAGCGCGCGCACGAACCCCATGTCGTGCTCGATCGCGAGCACAGTGACCTCGCCGCGGAGCAGGCGAACCAGCGCCGCGGTCTTTGCCGTCTCGTCGGTCGTCATTCCGGCCGTTGGCTCGTCGAGAAGCAGGAGGCGCGGCGCCGTTGCTAGCGCCATTCCGACCTCGAGCCATTGCTTTTGGCCATGGGCCAGAAGACTGGCGGGTTTGTCGGCGACCGTCGTCAGCTCGATCCGCCTGAGGATGTCGTCGATGTCGGCCACTTTGCCCGCCCCAGCGGGTCCATCGGCGGCGACCTCCAGATTCTGGCGTACGGTCAACGAGCCAAAAACGCTCGGCGCCTGAAATTTTCTCGCAATGCCGAGCCGGGCGATTCTTCGCTTTGTCAGGCCGACAATATCGCGCTGTTCGAACAAGATGCGCCCGGAACTCGGTGCGATCGTCCCGCAGACCATATTGAGCAACGTGCTCTTGCCGGCGCCGTTCGGACCCACAATGCAGTGAATCTCGCCGCGCGCGAGGTCGATCGAAACATCGTCGACCGCGAGCAAGCCTCCGAAACGCCTAGATAGGGATTGCGTGCGCAGCAGCGGGGAGGCGGTCATCGACGAACCTCGCCATTCGCTTTGTCTCGCCGCAACAGAGCGCCGACGCGCCAGACAACCGACAGCAGTCCATCCGGGAACAGAAAGACCATCGCGATGAAGAACAGACCCATGAACATCGGCCACAGCTTTGTATCGATCGAGGAAATCCGCTGCTGCAGCTCGGAAACGACGATGGTGCCGACGATGGCGCCGAGAATCAGGCCGCGTCCGCCGGTTGCGACCCACATGATCACTTCCGTCGAGAGAATCAGACCGAGCATGTCGGGAGCGACGAAGCCCGTCATGGTCGCATAGAGGGCTCCGGCGAGCGCGGCGACGGTTGCGGAAAGCGTGAAGAGACCGATGAGATAGAGCGATGTCGAATAGCCCATGGTCTCGGCCTTGACCTCGTTGTCCTCGATCATCTTCAACACGAGACCGTGTCGACCACGCAGAACGGCCCAGGCGCCGAGGGAAACAGTCAGGAGGACGCCCCAAACGACATAAAACTGAGCGATGGGATCGGTGAGTTGCAGTTCGCCATAACCGAGGGCGGGCACCCCTATGAGGCCGGAGTCGCCACCGGTTACACTCGACCAGCCCACGGCGGTCTGCTGAGCGATGAGCGAGAGCGCCAACGTGGTAATTGTGAAATACGCGCCGCGAACGCCGCCCCTGATCAGGAAGTAGCCGACGCCAAAGGCAAGAAGAGCCGCAAGGGCGGTTCCGAGGCCAAGACCAACGATCGAGCCGATGCCCGCCGGCAGGCCGAGCTTGACGGTCGCGATCGCCATGCCATAGGCGCCAATGCCAAAGAAAGTCGCGTGCCCAAAGCTCAGGATCCCAGTGCGGCCCCAAAAGAGATCAAGGCTCACCGCGAACAATGCAAAGAGCATGATGTCGCGAATGGAGGCCAAGTCATAGGCTCCGACGCCGGTCGGAGCCAAGGCTAGCCCCACGAAAAGGACGGCGGCTCCGGCCAGCCAGGTCACAGAGGAGCTTCGCGGTCGCTTGTGTTTTTTCACCGCGACCCCGCCGCGCTTCCCAGAAGTCCATTCGGCCTGAATCGCATCAGCGCCGCGGCCAGAGCGAGAACGAGGGCCTGCGAGAGCGTCGCCGGCATCTCATGGTTGAACAAGGTCTCGAGCCCGCCAACGATCCCGCTGCCGGCAGCCACTCCGACGATCGTGCCTGGCCCCCCGATCGTCACTACGAAAAATGATCGCGCGAGATAGTTCACGCCCATCTGCGCGACAACGGCGGTCAACGGCGCTATGAGCACGCCAGCGAGTGCGGCAAGAGCCGCGCCCGCGCCGAATGCGCGGCGATAGACCTTAGCGGTATCAATCCCTAGCGACTCAGCCATCGCGCCGTCCTGGATCACCGCCCGGACGTCGAGGCCGAAGTTGGTGAATCGAAAGACGGCCGCGCATCCGGTAACAATGGCAATCGTGATGCCGATCAAGAACAGCCGGTAGGCCGGAAAGCTCGTGCCAAATAGCGTCAGTGCGCCTGCGAACGGCGAACTGGCGGGAAGAGGCGCCGCGCCGAACGCGAGCTGGATCAACTGTTGGAGAACGAGGCCGAGCCCCCAAGTCGCGAGAATGATGGCGATGGGCCGTTGGTAGAGACGACGGATCAGGACGACCTCGATGAGCGAGCCGAATGCATATCCGACGAGGGGAGCGAGCACGAGCGCGAGCCAGAAATCACCGCCCCAAGCTTGCACCATTGCCAGAGTGTAGGCGCCGATCGTCACGAACTCCCCATGCGCGAGGTTGATGACGTTCATGAGGCCGTAAATGATCGCCAAGCCCATAGAGACCAGCATTAGGATACTGATCAGGGTCATCGCGTTTAGCGATGTGACGATAATGTCGCTCACGAACGGCCGCTCCGCGGCTCGTCGCGGACTGGCGGAGAGCCGATCGGCCGGGCCGTCGGCGCGTTCGGCACGCCGCTTCCACGTCGCGACGCGTTCCCGTCGTGCAATCGAGCGTCGATCGTCGCCGACGGCCTTCCACCAAAGTCTTTTCGTCTGCGCATCAGCGGCTCACAAGAAATGTTCCGGCAATATCTGCTCGAATTGGGCGGCGGCCGAGAGAACGCGGGCGTCAGCGCCACGCGCGCCCACGATCTGAAGTCCGATCGGCAGACCGCCTTCGGTCTTGCCGCAAGGGACGACGCAGGCCGGCTGCTGACTGAGGTTGAAGGGAAAGCTGAAGGCCGCCCATTCGATCCACCGGTTGAAGGGACCGGTGCTGGGCGAATCTCGTCCCGCCTCGAACGCGGGAACCGTGGTCGCAGGAGAGAGGAGAAGATCGTATTGGACGAGAAGTTGATCCATCTTTGCGCCGAATTGGGCGCGCAGGGCCTGGGCCGCGGCAAGGTCTCGGGCGCTGAAGGTCGCGCCGATCGCCGCGGCTTCGATAAGTCCCGGATCGACATGGACACGCTGATCTTCGGGAACGGCATCGAGCCGATTGGCGGCGCCCGAGAACCAGTGCTTGTTGAAAATGTCGAGCAGATCGTACCGGGGCAGTTCGATCGGTTCGATCCACGCACCAATGGCTTCGAGGCGCCGCACTGTCGCAGCCACGACCGCGGCCACCTCGCGATCGAGGGATCCGCAAGGCGGTTTTGAGCAATATCCGATCCGGGCACCCGCCAAGCGTCCCGCGCCGGTTGACAGGTCGTCGAGGCGTCCTGGTCCTTGCGCCCAGTCGCGCAGATCCCTCCCTTCCATGGGCACGAGCATGGCCGCCGCGTCGGAGGCGCGTCGCGCCATCGGGCCGATATGCGCGACCGTTCCGAACGCACTCGCTGGATAGGCAGGCACCCGACCAAATGTCGGCTTCAGCCCGACGATTCCGGTGAAGGCGGCGGGTATCCGAATCGATCCTCCCCCGTCCGTTCCAAGATGGAGGACGCCGGCCCCTGTGGCCGCCGCGACCGCGGCGCCGCCGGATGAGCCTCCTGGCGTCATGGTGGCATTCCACGGATTTCGAGTGATCCCGTTTAGTGCGCTGTCTGTGACGGCCTTCCAGCCAAATTCTGGCGTGGTCGTTTGCCCGATGAATATGGCTCCGGCCCGACGAAGAGACTCGACCGCCGGCGCATCCTCGCGGCACGGTGAAGCGTCGGTCGTCCGACTTCCGTAGCGCACGGTCCAGCCGGCCACCGACACGATGTCCTTCAACGTCGTGGGGACGCCATCAATCCGCGATAAGGGACGACGCTCGCGCCAACGAGCTTCAGACGCCCGCGCAGCCTCCATGGCGCCGTCGCGGTCGATAAAGGTGAAGGCGTTGAACAGGGGGTTGATGGCGTCCGCCCGCTCGAGCGTCGCGGTAGCCACTTCGAGAGGCGACAGCGCGCCTGAGGCATAGAGCTCGGCCAGTCCCTCGACCCCGAGCCGGCACAGTTCATGAGCATCTGACAACGGACTTGTCGTAGCGGACATTCAAATACACCTCGTTGGCGCGGCCCTTGAACGCGGAAGAGACGACCACAAAGATGACGCTTTTTGGCGATGACATAAAATGTATTATATGCAACTTATTAACTCATTCTATGGTTGAAGAGCCCCCATGAATCTCACGACACGCCAAATCCGCTACATCTGCGCGGTCGCTCGCGAAGGCAGCGTTTTGGCCGCTTCGAAGGCCATGGCGATTTCGCAGTCATCGATCTTCGCCGCCATCAACATCGCCGAAGATTCAATGCGAGCACAGATCTTCGATCGACGTCCCGCTCGCGGAATTGTAGTCACCCCAGCCGGCGATCGGTTCATTGTCGCAGCGCGCGCCATGCTGGCCGCGGAGGGCGAGTTCACTCGAGCGGTTGGCGGACTTGCAACCGGCACCCCACAAGCGATCAGAATCGGTTGTTTCGAGCCTTTCGGCGGCCTGTTCATGCCGGAGGCGCTGCGCCGCTATGTAGACGCCGTTGGCCCCGTGGAGTTGATCCTCATGGAGGGCGACCAGCCCCAACTTCGCGAATGGTTGGCCGCGGGAATGGTCGATCTCATCATAGGGTATGATGTCGGCCCGAGCTTCGGAGACAGCGTGACTCGGATATGCAAGGTCCCGTCTCATGCGGTTCTCAGCGTCGACGATCCACTCGCTGAAAGAGACGCCATTTCGATCGCGGACATCGCGAGGAGACCGTTCGTCCTGCTCGACCATCCGGAAACAGCGACCTATTTGCTGACATTGTTCGACGTCTTCGCGACGAGGCCGATCATCAATTTCCGAAGTCGGTCGTATGAGACCGTTAGATCCGCCGTCTCGGCTAGGTTCGGCGCATCGATCCTTAACATGCTACCGATTGGGCGGGCGACGGGCGATGGCGATAGCATCGTACGACGGCCGTTTATCGATGCCTTGCCGTTGCCCATCCTCGTCATCGCCGATGTCTATGGGTCAAGCAAGCCGCTCTTTGTGCGTCGCTTTATCGAAGTTATAGAAGGCCTTTTTCAGGAGGTGGGCGCGGCTCGATTCGCAGTCTCGACGCCTGAGCAACAGCGTAGCCTGTTTGACGTCTAGGCTCGTCGCGGAAAAACAACTTGCCAAGATCGCGCGCTGCTTGGCCGCCCACGCGCTCTCCCGGGCCTGAGCTACCTCGGGACGATCCCGTAATCCATTCGGCAATGATCGCGCATTCGCGTCCACGAGACGGCGATCGGCCATCACAACGCAGCTTGTCGGCAAAAATCGACGTCCTGCGCACGAACGAAAAGCAAAGAAAAGTAGAACGGTCGTGTGCACTCCATGCACAAGAGGTTCTTTAATCCATTGAAATCTATTGTCTTTCCGTCCAATCCATCACGGGTCCGCTAAGCGTCCGGTGCGCGCAGTTGGTCCACTGAGCCCGCCGATGCCGTTCGGCCGGGGGTCGCTTGGGACTTGCTGGCGTCTTGCTGAAAAAAACCTCTAGAAAAATATTGCTTTGCACCCAAATGATTATGCCAACCGGCAACGCGACTGAAAATCGCAGTGTCGGTGGTTCGATTCCGCCCCTGGGCACCATCACACCTTCTCATAGTGTGATATAGCGTCTCAAAACTCAAAGAAATTCAATGACTTGAGACGAGAAACCGTAACCGGGGCAAATTCCCGGGCAGGCTTGGGTTGGCTCAAGCGGGGGCGGGCCTGACGAGGTTTGCGAGGTCTGGGATTTTGGGCCCTGGGATTCCCAGTCGGTCGCCGATAAAGTCGTAG
>Ga0181539_1004849_pt1 | contig 11287 bp, 11 predicted proteins | sample PEATcosm2014_Bin_46_FD_119767 | JGI IMG/M metagenome (GOLD analysis project Ga0181539, IMG submission 119767) | Peatland microbial communities from MTU Mesocosm Facility, Houghton, MI, USA - PEATcosm2014_Bin23_60_metaG | ecosystem: Environmental > Terrestrial > Soil > Wetlands > Peat | place... | reverse complement strand
CCCCGATGACGTCCTGGTAGCCGACCGTGGTAATGGTGATCGCCGTCATGTACAGGGCGTCGAGCCAGGAGGTCTTCTCCACCCCGACCAGCTTGTATCCCACGGTCCCGACGAGGATAATAGCGATGATGATAAAGATGATCCGCTTCAGGCGGGTGGCGATATCCGTTCTCATGGGCGCTCTCGCCTAGTATACCATAGAGGGGGCGGCAGAGGCTACGTGAGAGACGAGGACCTCGCCATATCCGGTCAGGATCTCTTAAGGGGTATGGAGAGGCCGTTCATGAACTCCCTCTGGAACGTCTCCTCACGGGCCAGCTCAACGTGGGTCACGAAAGGTGCGACCCTGTCCGCCTCTTTCCGTTTTTCCTTGTCCATGAGGGCCAGGTAGGCGCCGTGGCCCGCCGCGTTGCCCACCATGGCGATGGCTGCGGGATCGCACGGGGGAAAAAGACCCAGGGTGAGGGCGCTTGCTTTGTCTATGTGCATGCCGAAGGCCCCGGCAATAACCATCCGGGAAATCGAGGCCACCTTCAGGCGGTCCATCAAGACCCTGCATCCCGCGTAAAGGGCCGCCTTCGCGAGTTGGACTTCTCTGATGTCCTTCTGGGTCAGGGCGATGTCACGCCCCGTTTGCGTTTCATCCCGCCAGGCCACGACAAACTCCATCATGCCCGCCTCCCCCCTTCTCAGCCTCGCGGTGCGCTTTCCTTTCGAAAAGGCGCCATCCTGCCCTATGAGTCCCGTGGCGTAGAGATGGGCGACGGCATCGATGATGGCGGAGCCGCAAAGGCCCACGGGTTCAAGACTGGTCCCGGGATCGCGCGCCCAGCCCTCTTTTCCGACCACGGCGTAATCGACTTCAAAGGTAGCCGCATCTATCCGTACCCTCTCTATGGCGCCCCCTATCGCCCTCATCCCACTCGAGATTTGGGCCCCTTCAAGGGCCGGGCCGGTAGCGCAGGAGCAGGAGAGAAGACGCTCCCTGTTGCCGAGGACGATCTCCCCGTTCGTACCAAGATCCATGATCAGGGAGATCTCTTCGCGCTTATGCGGCTCGTCCGAGAGGAGGACGCCTACATTGTCGGCCCCCACAAAGCCTGCTTCCAGGGGGAGGAGGTGCAGAGAAGAGGCGCGGCCGAGGCCGATCCCGAGGTCGCGCGCCTTCACGTCGAGGGACTGCCGTATGGTAGGCGTGAACGGCCACAAGCCGAGGCGGTCGGGTGGTATACCGAGAAAGATGTGGTGCATCACCGTGTTGCCGACGACCGTCGTGTCCACGATCTCGCAGGGCTCGAAGCCCCTGCTCTCTGCCATATGGCGCACCAGTGCGTTAATAGAGGCGATGAGGACTGCCTGCATCCTGCGAGCGCCGTCGGGATGGCGAGATGAGTAAGTGATGCGCGACATGATGTCGGACCCGAAAAGCACCTGGGGGTTCGTGGCAGAACCTGTCGCGATGAGCTGCCCGTCCCTCAAATCACCCACGTAGGCCGCTATCGTCGTGGTGCCGATATCGAGGGCCAGGCCGAGATACCTTACATCCCATCCGGACAGGACCCCGATGATCTCCTTCCCCTCCCGGACGAGGACGGTCACCCGTCCCTGGAGGTCTCCCCCCATCTTTCCGAGGTCCTTAAGGACCGTCACATCAGCGGCGAGGTCGCGGAGGTCGTACTGCTGTGCCATGAGCCGGGCGACGCGCTCGACACGCGCCTGGTCGCCATCCCCTTCCGCGAGGTCGACGTTATAGCCCCTGACAACGGGGTCGATCACCCCCGACCGACCGGTAAAGGGCTTTTCCCCCTGCGGCAGGACGCTCTCCTGCGGCACGAGGACGGTCATATCGCCCCTGATACGGGCCATGCAGGCGAGCCTGTACCCGAGTTCCCCGTCGCCGGCTCTTAACAGACCGGATTCCTGCTCCGAGGGGGCTTCCGCCTCGCCTTCCATGACGCGCACCCTGCACCCGCCGCAGAGACCCTTGCCGTTGCACGGGGTGTCTATATAGACGCCTGCCTCCCTGGCCGCTTCGAGGATTGTTGTCCCTTCCGCTCCTGTCACCTCCTTCAGGGAAGGGGCAAAGAGGGTGCGGGAGATCTTATCCGTCATCGCTTTTCCTTGTCGTGCCGGCCCGGGTAGAGCGCACCGAGCTGCCCACCCACGGTCGCCATCGATATGCCGCAACTGGAGCCGAGTACAAGTCCGCCTCCCCGGAATCTCTCTTCCGCGTAATCGATCTCTGCGCGGATCGTTTCTTCTCCCCAACCCATAATGTCGATGTGGCCCATGAGGCAGACAGCCGGCCCGAACTCCTCACTCAGGTCGCGGACGTTCAGTCCCGCCTGCGCGTCGACAGGATGGATACAGTCATAACCTGCTTTTATCAAAAGTTCAATCACCTTCCTCGTGTCGCCGTCGGAATGGAAAAAGGCCCGCAGGTCCATCTCCTTCGCTATCCGGGCGGCCTGCCTGTAAACGGGCCACACTTGATCCACGAAATAGTCGGGCGAGAAAAAAAGGCCTCCCTTCCCGGCGATATCGTCGGTGATCGCCAGGGCCTGGAAACCTCTTGCACAGGCGAACCGCGTGGTCTTCTCCACCTCCTTCACGAACAGGCCGGCCACCTCCGTGAACAGGCCCCGGTCCCGGTGCGTGTTCACCATGGCCTTGAAAAACCCCTGGAGCTCTATCACACGGGAGACGGGTCCGTTGAGGCAACCTACGACGAAATAGTCTTCAAGCCCGCCTGATTCCGGCTGCGTTGAAGAGGTGCACCCGTTGAGGTCGACGCCGACCAATGAGAGCCCCAGCGAGCGGGCCGCAGCGCCGACCTGTCTAAAGTAACCCCCGTCAAAAAAGTGGTCGAGATAGTCCCTGCCCAGGAAAAGCTCGCCCCTGGGCAGGATTGGATTACCGGTGCAGTCCAGGGCAGCCGAGACCGCCGCGATCCCATGCTGCCCTTGCCTGTGAGATGTGTTCATACTATAAGATAGTCCTTTATAGGTCGTAGAAGTCTTATAAGACTTATACGACCTATAAAGGACAACGAGCAGGACAACCTTCCTCTTTCGGGGGTTGTCCTTTCGTCAGGACTGACCCCGTTGCTCTTTCGCCTTTCGCTTTCTGTAGTATGTCGTAAACCGCCTCGCCCTGGGATCGCGGCCCACGAGCAGGTCAGCCGCCATGGCGTACGGCAACATGCGGCTGGGATTGACAATGGCGGCGCTCAGACCCGCCTTTATCGCGAGGGCGAGAAAGGCCGCATTGACGGTCGTCCTGTCGGGAAGCCCGAAGGAGACGTTGCTTGCCCCCAGCACGAGGTTGAGCCCCCACTCGGCCTGCACCAGTTCCATGCTCCCGAGGGTCACCGCGAGGGCCTTATCGTTCACCGCACTCGCTTCCGCGACGCAGTCGACGAGGATATCCTCCCGGTGGATCCCCGCGGCGTCCGTCTGCTCGAGGATGCGCCTGACGACCTCCAGCCTGCCGGTCGGCTCCCTGGGGATGCCCGAGGCATCGGAAGCCAGCGCCACCAGGGCCGTGCCGTGCGCCTTTACGAGGGGCAGCAGGGCTTCGAGCACCTGTTTCTCCCCTGTGACGGAGCTGACAATCGGCTTCCCACAGCTGAGGCGCAGCGCCTTTTCCAGGGCTTCCGGATTCCTGCTCTCGATGCAGAGCGGCACGTCGACCACCTCCATGACCGCCTCCATCACGAGGGGCAGGACCCGGACCTCGTCGATGCCGAAGGCCGAGACGCTCACGATCAGGATATCGGCACCTGCCTCGACCTGGCCGAGGGCCTCCTTTCGGATGGGTTCCATAGTGCCCGTTACCATGCCATCCTTGACCGGACCCTTGGCGAAGGGGTTGATCCGCTCTCCGAGAAGGACGGTGGGCAGGCCGTCCCCGATGACGACTTCCTTTCCTCTGGGACCTCGCACATAGGTTTTCATGGTGCCTCCACACGATCGAGGGAGGATGGGCGACCGCTGTACTGCATCAGTTCTTGGACAATTATGACCCGGTTGCGCGGGCCTGTCAAGGAGTATGTAAGGAGAGGAATAGAACGCAAGAAGTCTGCGTTTATTCCACGTATCGACTCAAGAAGCGTTAAGGGTAATTATCTGCTCGCGAACCTTTGTCACAAATTCGGCCGGCGAAGAAACGAATTTTACCACGGATCTACTTTGTCTGTTATAGACGATAATAATCTTGCCAAAATCGAGCATTGAGCCGAGCGTGGGCTGATAGTAATCGATGGCAACGATCTTATTCAGTGAGATATTATACGACTTCGGCAGTGGAAATCCCGCATTGATCAAAATCCTCTTTTGGGTCAATCCGATTTCCGACCTGCGGAAACTGACATAAACGAATATACTCCACATAAGACCAAAAGCCATAAGCACGATTGCGGGGAACCCCTGGGACTTCAGGGCCAGTCCGCCGATAACGATGACAAGTATCGGTCCAAAGAACAGAGCCCAGTGGCATATTGTGCGGTAGATGATCGTTTCATCCTTTGTCAGTTTGCTATCGATTGAATCCATGTGTCCTCAATCATACCGGGGTTCGGCGCCCTTTCCATGAAGCTGGTACCCGCGTGCGGGCCGCAAGGAACTTTCCCCCTCAATCTTATCACCCACTGCGCGGGTACCCGGCCCGTGCGCCGTTGTGTAAGCAAGTGAGCCCGCCAAGAATGAATCCCGGCAGGCTCACTTTTACCGCAATCATGACCCTGTGCAAAAGCCGGGTCTGAACACTGGTCATCCTCATCCCTTACCCATGAATAGATTGGGCAGCCATAGAGCGACCTGCGGAAAAACAAAGAGTACTATCAGAGCCAGGACGAGCGCCGAGAGGAAGGGGACCACGCCCTTGTAGATGGTCTTGAAGGGCAGCCCGGTTATGTTGCCCAATATGAAAACGTAGATCGCCACGGGCGGAATGATGCCGCCTATCATCAGGGTAACGCAGATCAGGATGCCGAACCAGATGGGATCGTAACCGAGTTGTATGGCTGTCGGAAAGAAAATCGGTGTGGCAAGGACCATAAATGCCAGGTCGTCCATGATAGAGCCGCCTATCAGGTAGATGGCTATGATCAGCAGCATGACAAAGTAACCCGGTATGGGGAGCGACGCAGCCCACTTTGCGGCGATCATCGGGATTTCCGTTATTGCAAGGAAATGTCCGAAAATGGCGGATCCGGCAATAAGCATGAGAACCATGATGGATGTTCTCAGTGCCCCCTTGAACGAACCGACAAGCATGCGCGAATTGACTTCTCCTCGAGTAAGAGCCAGGAGGAAAATCGCGATAGTACCGATAGTGCCGGCCTCTGTGGGGCTGAAAAAACCGGTTATCATTCCTCCTATTACGACACCGAAAACGACGAAAACGATCATTGCCTCGGGGATTACAGCCAATCTTTCTGCCCAGGTTGCCTTTTCCGCCCTCGGTGCTATTGCAGGTTGTAACATTACCCACCCGGCTATAACTACCATAAAGAGAAACGATATCATCAGCGCGGGCACAATGCCCGCAAGGAACAGCCTGCCTATGGACTGCTCAACTTCGAGTCCATAGATAATAAGCACGGTGCTGGGAGGCAAGATCATGCCTATGGTGCTCACCGACGCGATGGTGCCGGCGGAAAGTTCCTTTTTATACCCGTAGCGGTCCATTTCAGGCATGGCGAGGTTCGAAAAGGTCCCCACGGTAGCGAGCGTCGACCCGCACATCGCCTTGAAGGCTGTCGCGCCTACTACAGTTGTCATTGCGAGTCCCCCCGGTATATGACCAAACCAGTGGTGCGCCCCGAGGTACAGTCTCTTGGCGATATTTGAGTTTGAGGCAAACTCTCCCATGATGATGAAAAGGGGGATTACCGTATAGCTATACGTGGTAAAGTTGTCGAAAAAGTCTTTAATGACGAGACTGGAGGCTGCCGGGAACGTCATAAGAAAGGTAAATCCGAAAAACCCCACCACTATCATGCAATAGGCCATCTCGAGCCCTGTGAGAAAAAGGGCAAGGAGCGCTATTATCCCGTATATTCCAACTGAGACATCACTCATCGTTTGCCCCCTTCACCGTTTTTATCAGATCGCGGAATACAGTGAAACTCTGCAAGAGAAAGCTGAAGCATAGAGCGAAGCTGAAGGGGTAGTAAGGTATCTTGAAACTCGCGGTACGCTCTCCCGAGCCCCTCACCTGGATACCATAAACAAAGAAATTGTAAGCAATGAACAGGAACAGAAGAACGCCCACGCATCTCGTCACTATCATGACAGTCCGTTTCGTTCCGGGCTCGAGCTTCTCTGTGAGGATGTCGACAATTACCTGGGCGCCGAGCAATGTACCATACGGAATAGAGAATCCGAAAACGATACATCCTCCATATTGTATGAATTCCATGGACCCGGTAATAGGATGGCCGAAGTTCCTCAAGATGACATCACAGAAGGTCAGTATGATCATGCACGCCAGCACACCACCGGCAATAACGAATAATGATTTATCAATATTGACGATCCCCGCCATAAAGCGCTTCATCGTCCGCCTCCAGGTTTTGAAAAGAATCGTGGGGGCTGCACTAGACAGCCCCCATCTCGATAGTGATGCTACTCGTTCTTCTTCAGGAAGTCCTCGCAGAATTTCAACGCCTCGTCACCCCGGAGCCCCTTCGACTTCGTCATCTTCACGTAGTCATCGAGGATCGGCTTTATCTTTTGAGCCGTTGCCGCCTCATCTTCTTTGGAAACCTTGACGAAAGTCACGCCCTTCCCTTTGGCGAAGGCCACGGCGTTCTTGTCCAGTTCAACCCACAATTTGCCGGCCTTTTCGGCATATTCCTCGTTGATCTTCTCTATGATCTTTTGATCGGCCGGGGATATGGCATTCCACTTAGCCTTGTTCATGACGGCGTACATGGAGGTCATGTAAGACATCGGATAGTCCTCAAGTACGGTCTTGACAACCTCGCCTATCTTGAATCCCTGTAACGCTTCCAGAGGGAAAAGACATCCGTCTACCAGACCTCTCGACAGGGCATCGTAGGTCTCGGTAACCGGCATGGTTACGGGGGATGCGCCAAGGTTCTTTACGATATCCGCGTTCTCCGCATTGGCTTTTATCCTTAGTCCCTTTAAATCGGCAATCGATCTGGCGGCGTTTTTGGTAAAAATAAAGCCGGGGGCAGCGCCGTGGAGAAACAGAACGTGTACGTCATCGAATTCCTTCGGTCTGAATTTCTTATAATACGCATTGGCCAGTCTCGTTGCCTGTAAGCCGCTCTTATATCCCAACGGCTGCTGCAGAACCTCGGAAAGGGGAAGCCTGCCGGGTGAATACGCCAGAAGATTCGTGCCGACATCCACGACGCCTCTTACGGTGTTGTCATAAACCTGCATGGGCGGCGAAAGCGTGCTGGCGGCGAAAACGGTGATGGTTATCCTTCCTTCGGTCGCCTTCTCGACATCCTTACCCCACTGATCGAAGAGCTTGGTGAAAGGGTGTTGTGGCGGCCACATGGTGGAAAGCCTGAGCTTTGTCGCCTTCTGTTGTGCTTGAGCGCATATGGGGATGAGAGAAAGGGCAAAGAAACCAAGTACCAGACAGACAAAAAACACCGTTTTTTTCATGGCCTTACCTCCTGATTGTGTTTGCGGCACGGTCGTATTGAGGCAATGCGGCAAACCTGCCGTAGTAAAACATCCTCGCTTTACGATCAAACTCTCCTGTTTTGCTCATAGCCCACGTGAGGCGCATTCTTCCTGTACTCGTTTTCCATCTTTATGAGGATCTCGCCGAACTCGATGGCATGCTTCCTCATCGCGGTGAACGCAGCATTTTCATCTCCCGCGAGCACCGCCTTGATGATCGGCCTGTGCATCCCGGGAGGGTGTATATAGGGGGGATCCGGGCTGACTGCGGCAATAACCTTGAGGGTCAATCGCATTGCCGAACGGACAATGGCCTCAAAGAAGCGATTCCCGCACATTTCGGCGAGGATTACATGGACGGCCGTCTTCACCTTCATATCTTCCGCAAGCGATATTTCGGGCAGTTTTTCGGCGTCGAGCGATTTCCGCAACCGATCCGCGTACTCAGGGGTCACGTTCCGGGCGGCGAGGCGGGAGACTTCGGGCTCCACAAGAAGACGTACCTGGTGCAGTTCCGGGATGGAGATCTTGTCCGAGAGAAAAAGGTCAAGAAACGCGTTGGTCAGATAATCGAAGCTGAGGTCGGTGACAAAGGCGCCGCCCCCGGCCCCTTGGCGAGTCGCAATAAACCCGGTGTTCTCAAGGACCCTCAGCCCCTCGCGGATGGCCGCCCGGCTGACATCGAATTCCTCTACCAGTTCCCGCTCCGCCGGCAGCTTATCCCCGGGCTTAAACTGGCCCACAAGGATAGACTGTTTCAGCTGAGCCGTGACATCTTCGGAGACTCTCGATTGCCTGACGGGTCTGAACCTGCGGTTTTCCATCTTTCCTGCGGGAATGATACACCATCGAACCGGACAATGCAAATAAAAAATATTTGACATTTAGACATTAATCCATTGAACCTTTAGCTGAAGTTCAAGCTCAGGGGGATTTACGACCTGTTGCCATTGCCCAAACGGCCGGAATCCTTCAGCCATAGCCAGCCATGGTGAGCTTAATCCCGCTATGTGATGTCGGTTAATCAGAATCGTAGGGCGTGTAATAAGACGTAGGGGTTGATCGGCTCTCCGAGAAGGATGGTGGGCAGGCCGTCCCCGATGACGACTTCCTTTCCTCTGGGACCTCGCACATAGGTTTTCATAGTGCCTCCACACGATCGAGGGAGGATGGGCGACCGCTCCGCTTCAGACGCAGGAGCCTTTCGTCCATCGTCCTAGTCCCGAAGGGACGGTCGTCCGTCGTCCATCGGGTCTTCACCCGGCGCTTTAGTAAACCCCGTATTCTTTCGTGAATTCGAACATAGCCCTCACGTTCTCCACCTTTGCATTATCCAGGCTCGCCGCTGCGTCCAGTATATACCCCCCGTCTCTTCCGACGATATCGATGAGCTTCTTGCAGTACGCCTTGACATCCTCCGGCGTTCCCGTCGCCATCATCGAAAGCGGCACGTTGCCCTTGATGCAGACCCTGTCGCCGAGTATCTCCTTTGCCCGGAAGATGTCCGTCGCCTCAAAGCCGTACCAGGCACGGCCCGCCGGTATCTCCCCGATGGTGGAAAGACGCGAGGTGCAGTCGCCCTCCCACAGCGGGCACGGGACAAGGCCCGCATTTATGAGGGCGACCATCAGATCCTTGAGTGTCGGCCAGAAAAACGTGTGGAACTGCTCCATCGACATAAACCCGTCGAGACCCTTGTGGATGGGGATGAATATCCTCGGGTTGCCGGAGGCAGCCGCTGCGCCGACGGCGATGTCGCGCATGAGGATAAGCAGCTTTTCACACGCCCTTATCACCTCTTTCGGCCTTCGGTACATGTCGAGCATGAGACCTTTCGTGCCCCTGAAATAATCGCCCAGGGTATCGAAAGGGGCCTGCGTAAAGCCGCCGTACTGCATGGGGAACCCCGCCTTTTTGGCTTCCTGCGTATACGATGCCGCATACGAGGCGATCTCCATCGACCTCTCCCCGGCCTTTTTAAGCGCATCGAGGCCGGCCGCCACCTCCGGCGTGTTGAAGGGCGCAAAGCCGAAGGACATCCCCATGGCGTAGGTGACGATGTGGCGGGGAGGCGAGATCTTTCGGAAGCCCCCGAGGCTGCCGAACACGCGGGGCCAGTACTTTCTTATCATGAAGTCCGTCGGATCGAAGAGGAACTCCTCATACTCGTCGGCCATCATGTACTCACCTTCGACGAACTGATAGCTGAAATTGCCCGAGATGCCATGTCCGGGCCACTTAAGCTGCCGAAAATCGAGGGTCTCCAACAGGGGGCCCAGGTAGCGGAGGGCAAAGGGGTTCTGGTCCATGTCGGGCTCGAACTCGATCATCGTCCGCCAGTAAGCCTTCCATTGTTTTTCCGGGTCATACATGATCTCCCGGATCGTCACCCCCGAGTACTTGGCGGGGAAAAAGCTGAACATGGCCATGACCGGCACCCTGTCGGGCTTCTTCAGGGCTATGACGTCGAGGACCCTCTTTTCCCGCTCCCGGTACAGCTCTTCAGGCGTCTTTTCCATGTCAACCCCCGATCCATTCTCTGCACAGGTTGACCGCTGCGACCGCGTCCTTTCCATAGGCGTCCGCGCGGACGTACTTCCGGACCTCGTCGTCCATCTGACCGCCGCCGATCATGATCTTGAGACCTTCCCGCAGGCCGGCCCTTTCCAGGGCCTCGACCGTCTGCTTCATGGAATCGAAGGCAAGCGTCAGGAAACCGCTCAACGCCACCACCTGCGGAGCGAACTCCCTCGTCTTTTCCACGAAGGTTTCCGCGGGCACGTCAATGCCGATATCTAAGACATCGTACCCGCTCACGTCGAGCATGAACGTGACGATATCCTTTCCGATGTCATGGATATCGCCCGCCACCGTGCCGATCAGCACCTTGCCCTTCCTGCTGCCAACCTGAGCCTGCTTAATGTGCGGTTTGACAACCTTTGAGATACCTTGAAGAATTTCACCCGCCATCATCAAATCGGGGATGAAGTACTCACACTGCTCGAAGCGCTTCCCCACGAGTTCCATGGCCTTCCGCGCATCATCGAGGATGAGTACCGGGTCCGACCCCGCCTCGATCAGCTCACCCACCATCTTCATGGTCTCTTCTTCCTGAAGGTCTGCCATGAGATTGATCAGTTTGTCATTCACGTCTCCCTCCAAATCTTACCATGAGCGAATAGCCCCTCCATCCTCTTCTTTGAAAGGCAGCGCTTATGCGGCCTAGAAGGGCGTAGGGATCTTCCTCTGTAGCTCCTCCGCCTTCCAGTACGCGATGCGCTCCTTGATGAAATCGATCCATTTGTCCACATCGGCGGCCTTGAACCCCTGGGAGACCATCTCCTTCTTGTAGGCCCCTATCACGGGCTCGACGGCCTTTATCCACTTTGCCGCTTCCGCTCCCGACAGGGGTATTATCTGACCGCCCTTTGTCTTAAAGACGTCCCTCCCCTCTATATCCATCTCATTCCACAGTGCCGCCTGCCACTCTTTTGCATCTGCTGCCGTCTCGGTAAAGATCTTCTGGATATCGGCGGGCAGGGCGTTCCATTTGTTCTTGTTCATCACGCAGTAGAAGGTAATGCCTGTGCCGAGCTGCCACGTAGGCGTGACGTAGT
>Ga0181539_1004839_pt1 | contig 11303 bp, 9 predicted proteins | sample PEATcosm2014_Bin_46_FD_119767 | JGI IMG/M metagenome (GOLD analysis project Ga0181539, IMG submission 119767) | Peatland microbial communities from MTU Mesocosm Facility, Houghton, MI, USA - PEATcosm2014_Bin23_60_metaG | ecosystem: Environmental > Terrestrial > Soil > Wetlands > Peat | place... | reverse complement strand
TGAACGACACCGCATTTTTGGAAGATACCGCAAACACGGCGGCGGGCATCAATGGTGGTGGCCCCACGCCGGGGATCGGCCTGAATTCTTTCTATGGCCCGTGGCTGGAGAGGATCGACCTTGCGTTAGCCCGCAGTTTTCGAATCCAGGAAGGCAAGGAGCTGCGATTTGAATTGCAAGTGTTCAATCTGTTCAATCACGCCAACTACTACGTGCAGAACGGCGACGGGATCAACCCGCTGCAATACAACCCTATCGGAACCTCACAAGGGCAGTACCCTTGCGGCGATGGGATCTCGCTCAACCAAACCTGCTTTCTGGTGCCCAACTCGGGCCCAGGTAATTTCGGAACGCTGCAGGAAATTAGCCCAAATGGCCTTCCGCGCGCACTGCAGTTCTCAGTACGATTCGCGTTCTAGACTCCCGAGCGGGGCACGCGCCTCGCAACGTTGCTGGCGGACCGGGCGCATGGCAGATGGATCTTGAGGCTGGGAAACACATTGCGTTGACCGAACGGGTCCATCTCGAGTTTCGCGCGGAGCTCTTCAATATTTTCAACCGCCCACTGTACGGGCAACCGCAATCGGACTTCTCGGCTGGTGCGGTTCTACAAGGTGCTGACGGATCCTGCCGCGATTCACGAAGCGAGGGCGCTGCTGGCCGAACAGATCGGGGAGTTCACGCTGCAACGGATTTCGGAGGGTGGGAAGATCAGCTTCAAGCCTACCGCCAGATTGATTTCTCCGAGAAAGCGGCGTTTACACAGCCGAGTGGTGCCGGGGGCCCGGCCCAAACGGAGCGCCACATCCCCTTCACTTTCAAGGTGGCGTCATGATCTACCTTGGCACCTTCCTTGAACGCGAATCGGTGAAACATGGATCAATTTGCAGTTAACCCCACAACGGAGGGTTACGGATGCCCCAGCAGAAGCCAGGTCGAAAAGTGAAGTCAAACCAGCAACTGATGCTGGCTCTGGAGCTTAGAGCCTCGGGTGCGAGCTACATGCAAATCGGCAAGGCGCTTTCCGTTTCAAAACCTCGCGAGTTTCGAATTGTCCGCAAAGCATTAAACGAATTGGTGGAGCATTGCCTCGAGACCGCGGAGCGCGTACATCAATTGGAACTCCATCGTCTTGATCGTTAATCGGCTGGCACTCGATTCTCGTAGGACCGATTACGTAGATTGATATAACAGTCTCTCTCCCTTGCGCCGGAGGCGTCCCGTCAGTTTCATCCGCCAAGACTACTGGTGAGTAATCGGAGTAACATTCATCTGAATCAAGGCATCACTTGGAACGAGAAGATCCTTGCAATTCGCACCCACTGGACAGTTCGTTTGTGTCCGTGAGAATGGCTCCATGATGACTTCTTCTACGCCAGCAACTCTGAGGGTGAGGCCATGCAGCTTGAAAACACGGTCCCACTCTTTGTATGCGCCGCTGTCATTCAGGAACGACGTCACGAGTGGGTAGACAACAGAAATCCTTTTTGTTCTCAATGCGTCCCTCCATTGTCCTGATAAAGCCGCGCGCGTTGCCACTCTGCTGATTGCTTCTTTTTCTTGAAGTCTCAGGCCGATTATGTCGAGAGACTGGACGCTAATACCCTCCTTCGGGAGGTCATCCAAAACCGTGGCAAGGAACCCCGCCTCTTCGACCACAGACCTAGGTGCTCCATCCGGGGAGCCAATATGTAGGCTGGTAGGACCGCTATTGTCAACAAAACGTATCAGCTTTATTTCAACGATGCCATCTTTTCCCTGAAACTTCCAAGTCTTTTGCATTTCGGCGTCTTCGGCAAACAGTCGAACGGCAGTTCCAAAGACAACCGACAGCACAAGCAGCGCGCACACCTGTCTCATTGAATAGGCCAAAATCGCACCTCCGACGCAAGTGGAGTGTAGTCATGTTCGGGTACGTCATCCACCAAATTCTTGCCATTCCACAGAGTTATATGACCTGTGGCATCCTGCCAGATATTCACCTTGAACATAAGGATTCCAGTTCTACCCGCCAATTGCTTCCTCCATGTATTCGAACCATGTGTGACATAAACTTCTGGCTTCCCAAAGTTCTGTATGAGAAACGGTTGAAGGTCCTTCAATAGATGGAAGTTCCAATCGTGTTTTGAATCAGAAACTGTGCTGGGAAGATGTGGAATTTTGTAGCCGCTTTGGTTCAATGCTTCGCACATACGAATCACGCAGCTATTGCCAAAGATTTTCTCATTCATTTGCACATGGCCACCAGCATGTTCCCATATGGTTGGGTGGCCTTTTTGGGGGTCGGATGGGAATTGATCGTATCTCGGATAATGGCTCCAAAGATTTTGGAAGGGACTGTCCTGAGGTTCGGTACCACCGCCTCTGAAGAGGTCCCCAATTATCGACAAGAGACAGAGAAACCATTGGCATCTTCCCGCAGGGAGGGCATTGAGCCCATTGGGATCAACAAAGGCTAGCGGGTTGTTTTGTACGTACGCGTAAAGATTCAGACTTTGAGGATTTGACGCATCTGCAAATGATAGTCCGGACGGATCGGGAGTCATGAAACGGCCCACGCTGGACAAGTTGTATCTGGCGCCGAAGTTGTCGAGGACGGATTCGCTGTCACGTTCTTTGCCAGTGAATTTGTAGTTTTGGGTACAGGTTGTTGTGTACGGGCGCTCACCCCCAAAGGGATAGAAGTCAGCGTCGTAGCACAGCGTAGCCGTTGTTTGTCCCGAGGGTACTTCGGCGATGGCTCGCGAAGTGCCCAGATGATCTGAGGCATAATAAAAGACGTCGCCAGAAGAATCGCGCCGAGCGATCCGCTGGCCGCCGAAGAACACGTACTCGCTGAAGCTGCTATTGGTCAGACTGCCGGTGCCATCAGTTTCGTCGAGAATGTTGCCGCTATTGTACCAGTAGATTTTTGTGACCAGACCGCCAACGACTTTCTCAACTCGCTTGCCATCGCCGTCGTAGGCATAGTTAGTCGTAGAGAACGTGACTGCTTGGGTCATCTGATTCTCGGCGCTGTAGGAGTAGGTGTCCGTGCCGTAGCTGGTCGCGTTGCCAGCCGTATCGTATCCATTAGTACTGAGTTGGTTCTGTGCGTTTACGGTCGCGCTGAGGCTTTCCTGCGTGCATCCATTGTACGATGTCGAGACGGCGCCAATGTTTGTCAAATTGCCCCAAGCCCCGCCGGTCGCTTGATTGTCATACTGGTAGCTTTCGCCCCAGCAGTGCGAAGGGCTCGTGGCGTAGGTCGAAGTAGTCTCACCTGTCAACAGACGGTTTAAAGCGTCATAGGCGAAACTCTGCGAGCGCATTGTGTCCCGATTGTTGGTAATGCCCATTACGTTCCCGTTGTCCCCCACGCCCAGATTGAAATTGTAGTTCAAATCGAGGATGTTGGCGGGACCGGGATCAGGGGTTGTGCAAACGGTTGTGGTAGCAAGCGGCGTACCGGTAGTCACATATATCCAGCAGGGCTGCAAGCGACTGTTGAAGATGTAGGTGGAGTAGAGATTCGAACCGTTGGTCAGAGAAGCAAGATCACCCTGCGCTGCATAGTGAGCCGCACTCGCATAGCTGATCGAGTCCGGGGAATCCACCACGGAAAGCAGGCGCTCCGCTCCACCCGTTGTGAGCGTGAGGGTACGGCCGCTTGGGTATTGCAGCGTGTTGATAGAGCCATCGACATACGGCAAATACGTCGTTATAGTGCTTTTTGTGATGCTGTTCGTTGTGCGCTGGTCCGTCAGCACGCGGCCCATCACATCGTAAGACCAAGCTTCCCCGCCAGCAGCATCGCTCATCCCCGTGCGGCGGCCAATTCCATTCGTAATTGTCAGACCGTTGTAGCTCGTCTGGTCGTATAAATACGTTGCGACGGGAGAGGTGAGTGGGCAAGTCGTCTGTGCCGTGTAAGCCTTGCCGGTCATTCGGTTCAAGGCATCGTAGCAATAGGACAATGTGACAGTAGTTGTACTTTGCTGATTCTGGGCGGGAGCGGTCTTCTGCGTCAGATTCCCGTTGAGGTCGTAGGAATAGGTGGTAGCTACCGTCGTCCCGGAGGGAGTGGTGTTCGATTCCGGATTGATGGAACTCGTAAGTTGCGCGAGCGAATTATAAGCGAAAGTGCGCTGGCGAGAGCCATTCTGGACAACGCTCGTGAGATCATTGAGGCTGTCATACGTGTAGTTCGTCTGGTAGCCCAAGCCGCCTGGATTCTCTATGGCCTCGGTTATTCGACCAAGCCCATCTATTACCCATTCACGCGAATGGCCAGCTTCGTCAATCACCGTGGTAGTGTTGCCGGAGTAGGTCGTGCAAACGTCGTTCGACGGGCATGAACTGCCCGAGGGAATCGTGCCGTCTGGCGGTACGAACATCGTTGTGCGGCTCAGGGCATCGTAAACGTAAGTTGTACTGTAGATTGTATTCCCTGAACGATACGGATTTGTTACGGTGTAGGGGCGACCCAGGCCATTATAGGACGTAACCGTCGTGTCAGTGCCGTCGGGGTCGGACGTGATTTGGCTGTTAGTGACATGCCCAATTCCGTCCATTGTGCTCACGGAAGTGAGGTAGTTTCCGGAAGAGATGAGCTTCTTTGTCGTGATGCTTGGTGTTGGCGCCACGTCGTTGTAGGTAACAAGTGTCTGACCACCGTCGGGGTAATCTGTCTCTGTGGGCCGTGCCAGCAGATCATTATAATGATACTTCGTGGTCTGACCGTTCTGGTCCTTGGAAACGGTCAATTGGCCGCTGGGGTAGTCGTACGAAGAATTCTCAATGTGCGAGATTCCGTTTGTGGGCGGGTAGGTGATTTGGGTCAGATAGGCATTCGTACTCCCCGACGGTGTTCCGCTCGTGTAGGTGTCACCGCTAACGTAGCTGTCGGCATACGAGTAGCTGGTAGTGTGGTTTGTACCGCTCATGTCGCTGCACGTTGTATTGCCGCACGGATCGGTCATCGACAGGACCTGGCCTGTTTCGTCGTAGGTGTATGTGGAGGTGGGATTTGTGCTTGAACAGGCAGGGGCGGCCTGAAGGCATTTCTCAACTATTGTGGTCGCGTTACCTCTAGGAGAAATGACGCTGGAGGGGTAGTTAGTCTCGTCGTGCGTTCCTGTCGGCATGTTACTCACACTCGCGACGGCAGCTTGGTCGTACGAGTAGTCAGTCTCCGATATAAGTGTTCCATTTGTACCGTTAAGGTAGGTCTTTACGGTCGAGGGCCGGTCTAGAATGGAAGGATTGACTGGATAGATTGGGGTGACTAGGAAGGTCTGCGGAGTGGCGACGGTTTCGCGTGCTGGCGCTGGAGAACTCGGGGCTATTGGGCTGGTGAGGCAGCTACTGTTAGAGGTGAATTGTCCGAAATCATATTCTTTCTTATCAGTGACCAGATCGCCCGAGTATTTGTAGAATGCTCCGAAGATCGATCCGTTATCGAGAGTAGTCAGTTGGCAGGCAAGCAAATCTCCCGGGCCAAGCCAGTTCTTCGCGACTGTCTGGATGGGTGAGCCGCTGGTGTTGGTGTCTTTATAATATAGGACAGTCGTTTCGACGGGGACTCCGGCTGGTGCTAGGGTCCACATATCATGGGGTTGTACCGTGCCGTATCTTGGGACGTAGTTGTAAACGGTAGCGAAGCTCGCGCCGGACACGAGGTCCGTAGTCGTCACCGTTGTGCTCATCGTGGTCCATTCAAGAGGATCGGCAGAACTCCAGGTTACCGGACTGTATTGGAAGGTCTGCTGGAGGGCATTGGTTTTACCGTCAAAGCTGACAACGCGCGTCGCGATTGCAGGCGTTCCATACCTGTACATGCAGCCGATAGGGTTGGGGTCGGTGCCGCTATCCGGCCATGCTGCCGTTTGTGATTGCGGGTTGACTTCCCAAGTATAGGTTACGGTTCCACCCGAGGGATACACAATCTGCTTCAGCAGGCCGTAAGTCGAATCATAGAGGAATTGAAAGCTTTGGCCATTCGGTAAGACGATGCTTTGTATGCCTCCACCTAAGCCGGAGTTCGCTGGGAATCCGAATTTGCAATTGGTCACGTCGCCGGGATCCAGGTTTACGGGACCGAGATTCCAGGAGGGATTTGACGCGGATCCCCAGTTCGTTTTGAAAGGCCCTGAAATTCCAGAAATGGCAACCTGGTTTCCGGACTGGCCGAAGCCTGTTGTGGAAACTATAGTCCGGCCTGCCGCATCCACGATACTGAAAACGCCTAGAGAGCTAGGTGACACGTCGAACGTGACCTTATTGCCGTTTCGATCTTCGATGAAGCTGGGAAGGGAGATGAGTCCGCCTTGCACGCCGGAGAAAGAAGTTAGGGTCAGTAGATTACCAAAATAGTATATGGTTCCGTCCCCGTCAGAGATCGTTATTGGAGGAGGATCTGGTGAATTTTCGTAATAGTACGCGCTGCTGGGAATGAAGGCCTGGAAAAAATCACCGATATTGGAGAGTGTGCTGTAGGTGGGACATGAATTGCCGTTATCCGCGGTCTGTTGGCCAAGGGCCAGACCTAATCCGTTCCTGGTGCCGTTCGGGGCCGTAAAGAAGAAATCGCCCCACCACCCGCAGGTTACTTGAGGATTTGTCTGTACTACGACTTGGCCTTGAATTTCACTGAGCGTCGCAACAAGAAAGCTCCACCCACCCTTGGACCATGGAGTGCTCGGTATCGCCCAACTCGCCTGGCCAGGGACCCCTGGAACCACAAAGGCATAGTTTGAGTCGTATCCAAATCCAAAGGGAATTGTCGGTCCGCGGCCCGGCGAGGGCACCGGCAAGTTAATTCGGACGCTCACCGAACCATTAGCTGGATTCACTGTTTCGGCCAACATGCCAACATAGTCGTGACCTACGCCGGGGGTCGGCGTGAAAGTAGAGTAGGTTACGCTGGGAGCCTGGGCATGGGCCGATGCTGCGGCGGCGACGGCCATTGCCCCCAAGCGCAAGAACTTGAGAATGAGTGCGCTCAGAGTGGTGCGTGGGCCGAGAGGAAACGAGGGCATGGAGCCTCCGAGATCAGCATCCACAAGACCGCTAAAGCAAAGGCGGAGGGCGTGGAGGGGAAATTTATGTGCGGAATTGAGAGGGAGGCTATGTAGCGAACATGTCTCGTGGTCGCAGTTCCGTCATGGGACGTGATTCTGTTCCTCGGAGAGGGAAGTGTCAAGTAAATTGTTGACTAAATGTTTAACTAATATGAGAAGTATCGATATTGGAGGGAATGAAGATCGCGCTCTCAACTCTCATCAAACATGCGATGGGAGGGGTAGGCAGCAGAGCGGCTGGGGAAGGGGCGTCCAAGGAGAAACCACGCAGGGCGGGAGTGGAGCCATGAAGCAGAAGTGGGGGCGCGAGGGGTATGCAGGCCACTGGCCGAGCGATAGACGGGTGTGGACCATCGCGGCGTTTTTCGTGGCTCTGCTGAGCGTGGTGGCGATCTACGCCTACCACTACGAGCCGGTGTGGACACCGTTGCAGCGTTTTTACCTGGGGCACTGACGAACCGATCCTGAATACGGCCCAGTAGTTCTAGCTAACACTTTGTGTGACGCGCATTGCTTTCTCTTCTGTAGTTCTCTGGTCCGCTCCGGTTAGGCGTTTTCGGAGCGTCTCCCATTGTGAGTCTCTATTCTCTCGTTCCGTCCATGCTCAAGTCCTGGAAACCGTCGCAAATCGAGACGACTTAGGCGGTTTTCAGGAGTTTTGAACTATTTTCAATTTTCAGCGACACATTTTTCCTTTCTTCCGCTGATTAGGTAGGTATGGGGAGAAATTGCTCCTTTCCCCCTCAAGGGAGGTAATCCAGTGCAACAACCTCGGTATCCTGCCACAACGTCCTCAATTCGTTCCCGCCGTCCGGAGCGGAGCCTGACATCCTTCGCCCTAGGTGTCAGAGGGGCAGCTCCGCTTCCGGCCTTCCTCACGCCGTATAAGACAGGGGCTGGCGATCCGGAGGCAATCTGCTTGCCTCGGGAAGGAAGACGGCGAGAAACCCGCAAACGATCAGTGAAGCCGGAAGATTCTCACTCTTGCTGTCATTCTGTGTCGAAAGACAGCGGTAGGAGTCGTTGGCTCGATTGGACAAGGGTGAAGAGCCCTTCACTCCCCAACTTCATCGGCTGTTTCACCATTCACTTCACCCGGACTCAGAAGCTATTAATTCGAGAACTCAATGCACGAGACGTCGCAGAGAAGATCGAATTGCACGCGGCGGAAGACGTGGATGAGGCGGGAGCGACCCCACCCTTTGCCGCACGGTGCGTCACGGTTTCCGTGGGGTCGCTCCCGCCTAACCAATTCTCAGAAGGCACGAGGAGTTTACCGAGACCGTCCGAACCTTCAGCAATCTTCACTACACGCCTGGAGGCATGCATGGTGAACGGCGCGCTGGACACGCGGTTCACCCCTGCGTTCACTCACCCGTTCACCTTGAAGGCATGCGAAACCACATCAGACAGAGAGGTTATGAATAACATTTGGACACGGGGACAACACCGGACTGGGCTGGAGCGACCCCACTTTTGCCGCACCATGTGCGAAGCCTGGTGGGTCGCTCCAGCCCCTCACGCTTGTTGCGTGACAGTGTGTTCGCCCCTGTCCTGAGGAAGAGAGATGAGGCCGGAAGTTATGCAGCCCCACCACTATCGGAGATCGAAGTGAAGAAGGTAAGAATTTTATTCTGCACTTCCATCATTGCAACTTCTTCACCTTCGGAACTCCTCAAGGAGCACGTTGCAAAGAAGATGCGTTCCGAGAACGAAGCAAAAGTAGCAGGCGAAAAATGTCGGAGATGGGCGGGAGCGACCCCAAAAATTTCGGGCGGAGCCGCCCAAAATTTTGCTCTGGGTCGCTCCCGCCCATGTTGTTCGCACCGGCGCGTTCGGAAAGCAGTCAACGACGGAATCAACCAAGTTCGCATGCGCACTTTAATAATGCGCGCATGCAAGAAGGAGAAAGATCAGATGCCAGTTCTGAAAGCACCACCAAAACAACCCAAGAATGCGACTCTGCAAGTTCGGATCGACGAGGATCTCAAGTACAAGTTGGACAAGTACGCAGAATTCCTCGAAACAACCGGAGCGTATGTTGTCTCCGAGGCCCTCAGGCTCGTGTTCAACAAAGACGCAGAGTTCAAGGAATGGCTCGAAGTGCAAGAGCGGAATGCTCAGCAGGCTGAGAGCGAGCACGCTCCGATGCCAGTAGGCAGCACGGACCAGCCTGTAATGGCGGCCTCAGCTACATTGAGCAGCACCGGGAACAAGCGTCTTTTCGGGTAGTCGCGATTCGTAGCTAAGGACTCCATGAATTCAAGTTTGTGCCGTTTCTAGGTTCCCACGGGGGAGAGGAAGACAACCAAGTCCCATGAGCAAGACCGCCCTCCGTCCCCGCCCCCCCTGCTTCCGAAAGAGTGTTTCTATGAAGGCCGATCCACAATTGGAAATCGAACCTTCGCTTGAACCTTGGCTCAAGGATTTCCTAGACCGCGTCATAATTCCAGCCTTGCTGAGAGAATTTACGAATAGTCTTGTTGACTCTTCCGATGACGTGGGAGCACACTCACTCGAAGAAACTCCAAAGGGAGAATTTGAGTGAACGAACAGCTCTGCGCAATCTATGCAAGATTTTCTTCCGACCGCCAGAGCCCTACCAGCATTGCAGACCAGATTAGGAAATGTCGTGATTATGCCGGCCGTCAGGGATGGCGCGTCCTGGAAGAGCATATTTACTCGGACGAAGCGATTGCTGCGACGAGTATGGCGAGGGAAGGACTACAGAGGCTATTAGCAGCGGCCTCAGCTCTTGACCGCGTGTTCGATTGCATTCTCATCGATGACACCTCCCGTTTAACGAGAAAACTCGCCGATGCGTTGAATCTTTACGAAAAGCTGACGTTTGCCGGTGTTCGCCTGGTTGCTGTATCACAAGGCGTGGACTCTGACAGCTCCCAGGCCGAACTACTTATCGGCGTGCATGGGCTTATCGACGCGGTCTATTGGCGCGAACTGGCCCAGAAAACTCATAGGGGAATGCAAGGATTGGCATTACGGGGATTGCACACGGGAGGGCGGTGCTTTGGCTATTCGTCTCACAGAGCCGAGGATGGCAGCGCGCGACTCGAAATAAATTCTGGGGAGGCGGAGATTATCAACCGTATTTATCGCCTCTACGCCGAGTTTGCTTATTCGATGAAGCGGATCGCGCATACGTTGAACACGGAGGGAGTGCTCTCGCCTCAACCGCAGAAGGGCAGACTAGGTCGCTCTTGGTGTGTGTCTTCTGTGCGACACATTTTGTTAAACCCTCGCTATACCGGCAAGACGATCTGGAATACGCGTCGCAAGGTCCGCGTGCCAGGAACTGGTAAGCGAGTGTTCAGGCCGCGCCCTGAGAGCGAGTGGCTGACGAGCGAAGCACCTCATTTGCGGATCGTTTCGGACGAACTCGCAGCCGCCGTCCGTAAACGCCTTAAGAGCGTTAAGACCGCGTTCGGCAGGGAAGGAAGTGGCTTGACGGTTGGTCCCAAGCGGTATCTCTTCTCGGGACTGCTAAAGTGCTCTGTCTGCGGGGGAAGCATCGCTCTGGTCTCTGGCCGCGGACGACATGGAGCAGATCGCTATGGCTGTTCCGTGCATCATCAACGTGGCAATTCCGTATGTGAGAATGCACTTTTGGTTCGCAGAGACGAACTGGAAGGAAGTCTTCTAAAGGGACTGGCGGACAATGTTCTGCGTATTGAAGTGATTGACTACGCCGTTGCCCGTATGCAGGAAGCACTCAAGAAGGGGCACGAAAAGCTCAATGCCGACCTTTCGAGAATGCGTGAGAGGAAGCTGCAATTGGAAGCCGAACTCACGCGGCTTGCGAATGCAATCGCTGAGGGACAGCAGTCTCAGACTCTCATGAAGGCAATTGCGGAGCGTGAAGCCGAAGTGCGTGAAATTACAAATAAACTAATTGAACCAGGGCCTGACTCTTTCCAAACCACGCTAGAAGTCTTGCGTGAATTTGCGATCACACGGTTGGCCAAGATTCGTGACCTGATTTCGCACCCGGAGAGTATTGACCTTGCGCGGGCTGTGCTGGCCGAACACTTCGGGACGTTCATGCTCGAACCCACGATTCATGAAGGAGAACCCGTGTATCTCGCTCATGGGAAAGTAGATTTCTTTGGGGACGAAGCGATGGCGCGAACGGGTGGTGCCGGGGGCCAGAATCGAACTGGCTACGCCCGCCTTTTCAGGGCGGCGCTCTACCAGTGAGCTACCCCGGCACGCAACTCAATTAGT
>Ga0181539_1004832_pt1 | contig 11326 bp, 12 predicted proteins | sample PEATcosm2014_Bin_46_FD_119767 | JGI IMG/M metagenome (GOLD analysis project Ga0181539, IMG submission 119767) | Peatland microbial communities from MTU Mesocosm Facility, Houghton, MI, USA - PEATcosm2014_Bin23_60_metaG | ecosystem: Environmental > Terrestrial > Soil > Wetlands > Peat | place... | reverse complement strand
GGACCCGCGCGCGGCAATATCCTTTTCAAAGCCGCCGACATCCTCGACAAGAAATTCGAGCAGGTAGCCGCCGACATGACACGCGAGGAAGGTAAGACGCTGCTCGAAGCCAAGGGCGAAGTGCGCCGCGCCATCAATATCCTTCGCTATTTCGCCGGCGAAGGCTCGCGTATGCCCGGCATGCTGGTGCCCTCCGAACGCGACCGCGTCCACATGTTCGCGCTGCGCAAACCCATCGGCGTAGTCGGCCTGGTGACACCGTGGAATTTCCCCAGCGCCATCCCCGCCTGGAAGCTCGCTCCGGCGCTCATCTGCGGCAACACCGTGCTCATCAAGCCGGCCTCCGCCGCGCCGCTCAGCGCATGGCGCATCGTGGAAGCGCTGCACGAAGCCGGCATTCCCAAAGGCGTGGTCAACTTCGTGGCCGGCTCCGGCGGGACGCTCGGCCAGGCATTGGTGGCCGCCGCGCCGCTCAAGGCCGTCTCATTCACCGGCTCTTGCGAAGTGGGACAGTGGCTTCACCAGCAGGCATCCGCGCGCCATCTCCGCATCCAACTCGAAATGGGCGGCAAGAATCCCACCATCGTTCTGGCCGACGCGGACTTCCCCTCCGCAGTTGAGAACGTGGTGAACGCCGCGTTCTTTTCCACCGGCCAGAAATGCACCGCAACCAGCCGCGCCATCGTCGAGGACGCCATCTACGATCGCTTCGTCGCCGCCGTGGTGGAGCGCACCAGGAAGCTCAAGGTGGGTGACGGCATGCAGGCCGGCATCGACATCGGCCCCTGCGTCGACCAGGGCCAAATGGAAACCGACCTCCGCTACATCGAGCTCGGACGCAAGGAATCGGGCGAGCCCCGTTGCGGTGGCCGGCGTCTCACCGAAGGCGCGCTCTCGAACGGATATTTCGTCGAGCCCACGGTCTTCGCCGGCGTGGAAGAAAGCCATACCATCGCCCGCGAGGAGATCTTCGGCCCGGTGCTCGCCATTATGCGCGCCAGGGATTTCGAAGACGCCATGCGCATCGCCAACAACATCCCTTTCGGCCTCTCTTCGTCGATTCAAACCACCAATCTCTCGCGCGCCTTCGAATTCATCTACCGCGCCGAAGCCGGCCTGCTCACCGTCAACCTGCCCAGCGCGGGCGTCGAGTATCAGTTGCCCTTCGGCGGCGCCAAGGATTCCAGCTTCGGCCCCAAGGAGCAAGGCCCCGCCGCGCTCGAATTCTACAGCGACTACAAGACCGTCTATCTGAAATATTGATATGGCGGACACCAAACGCCTGGCTTCGCTCGCCGCGGGTAAAAACCGCCTTCGGGAGCGCAGCGCGTCCTCACGATAGCAGGCGGTGCTCCTTCAACTTCCGATACAAATTGCGCTCGCTGATACCAAGGATGCGGGCGGCGTTGCCACGGTGGCCGTTGCTCGCCTGCAGGGCGCGGCGGATGTGAGCCAGTTCCAGTTCGTCCAGCGTGGGCAGAGCCGCGTCCTCCGCCATCGCAGCGCCGGCGGCCGCTGCCTGCGGCGCGCCGCGGACCGCCTCCGGCAGATGTCGGGTGAGAATCTCGGAGCCTTCGCACACCACCATGGCTGCTTCCACCGCGTGCTTAAGTTCCCGAACGTTCCCGGGCCAGGAGTGGCGGCGCAGAGTTTCCATGGCCTCCTTCCCGATGTTCTTGGAGGAAGCAAATCGCTCGTTGAGCACGCCCACGAAATGCCTCGCCAACAGCTCGACATCGCCGCCACGTCCGCGCAGGGGCGGAATCTCCAGACTGATGGTGGTCATGCGATAGTAGAGATCCTCGCGGAACAGACCTTTCCGCACCATCGACCGCAAATCGCGGTTGGTAGCCGCCAGCACTCGTACATCCACGCGAATTTCACTCGTGCCGCCCACGTGGCGGAATACCGAAGTATCCAGGACCCGCAGCAAATTGGTCTGCGTGGCCTGGCTGATCTCTCCGATCTCGTCCAGGAAGATGGTGCCGCCATGGGCCACCTCAAAGAGCCCGGGTTTCGCCCGATCAGCCCCCGTGAACGCTCCGCGCTCGTGGCCGAACAACTCGCTCTGCAGCAGGTTTTCCTGTAATGCGGCGCAATCCACAATCACGAACGGCCTGGATTTGCGGCTGCTGCGCGCGTGAATCAGTTTGGCCAACAGTTCCTTGCCGGAGCCGGTTTCGCCGCTGATGAACACCGTGGAATCGCTGGGGCCCACGCGCTCGATCAATTGGAGCAAACGCTGGAATTCCGGGCTCTCGCCGATGAACGACCCGGCCAGGTCCGGCGGCGTCAGGCCGCGCTCCAGAAGGCTGGCGCGCTGGCGAAGCGAACGCCGCTCGAGCGCCCGCTGAATCCGAATCTGCAACTCCTCCAGCGGGCAGGGCTTGATCACGTAGTCGAAGGCGCCCACGCGGATGGATTCGATGGCTGTGTCGATGGTGCCGTGCCCCGTCAGCATGATCACTTCCGTCGCGGCATTGCGCGCGCGCACGGCTTTCAGGGTTTCCAGACCGTCCATGCCGGGCAGGCGCAGGTCCAGCAGAACCACTTCCGGGTCGAACCGCTCGATCTTGGCAACCGCTTCTTCGCCCGAACCGGCGGTTTCCACCTGGTGCCCCATACGGCGCAGTTCGCCGGCCACCACGTGGCGAAACGCCGCGTCGTCGTCCACCACAAGAATGGAAGCTGTAGTCTTCACCGCGCGGCCTCCTGCACGCCCGCCGTGACGAGCGCCGGCAGCACGATCTCGAACGTGGACCCCTGGCCCGGCACGCTCTCCACCAGAATGTCGCCTCCCCACCGGCGGACGAAATTCAGCGAGAGGAACAAGCCAAGTCCGGTGCCGTCGTGGCGTCCGCTGAAAAACGGCTCGAAGATCCGCTTGCGGTTTTCCGGCGCGATGCCGCAGCCGTCGTCGGCTACGCGGATGTGCACCGTTTGGCCCTCGGCTTTCGCTTCGGCTTGGATGGTAACCCGTCCGCCCGGTTTCGAAGCCTGCACGGCATTGAGCAGCAGATTGACCAGCGCGTGCTGCAGCTCGGCCTCATCGGCGCGGGCGCGCAGTTCCGGAGCGATGGGGCTCACTTCGATCTTTACGGAATGCGCGCGGGCGGTGGGTTCGATCAGGCGCGCCACTGCGTTGACCGCCGTCCCCAGGTCCACGATATCTCCCTGCGTGCGCTGGCCGCGCGCCAGGCGGAGAAAGTGCTGCGTGATGCCGCGGCAGCGCAGGATCTGCTCCCGGGCGATCGAAGCACTCTCGCGGATCTGCTCCCTGTCGGCTTCGCCGCCGGCTTCCCTTAGGATTCCTTCCACGCACATCAGCACCGTGCCCAACGGGGTGTTGAGTTCGTGAGAAAAGCCCGATGCCAGAGTCCCCAGCGATGCCAGACGGTGCGATTCGGCCAGGTGGGCTTCGGCGGCGCGGCGCTCGGAGATGTCGCGCCACACTTCCACCACCTGCTGCAGATGGCCCGCCCCGTCCAGAATCGGCGACGCGTGAACCTCTTCCCAGATGGCCGCGCCGCCGGGCGCCCGGCGTTCGCAGATGCGCACCTGGTGCGCGCCCGTCCTCAGGCAGGCCAGCGTAGGGCAATCGACGATGGTGCAACCGCCGGGAGGCATGTCGTGGCACTGGCAGCCCAGCACCTCCGCGCGGGAGTGTTCGGCGCGGCGCAAAAACGCATCGTTGGCGGCGATGATGTTGCGTTCCCCGTCCAACACCACGATGCCGTCGTCGATGCTGTTGATTACCGTCTCCAACCTCTCGCGCTGGCTGCGCACTTCGCCTACCAGGCCGGTGACGGAGTCGGCCATGGTATTGAATTCGCGCGCCAGCCAGGAAAGCGTATCGGAACCTTCGGCCGGAACGCGCCGTTCCAGATCGCCCCCGGCAATCTGCCGCGCCGCGGTTTCAAACCGTTGCAGCCGGCGCAGCACCACCACCCGGATCACCAGGCCGATGGCGCCCACCAGCAGCAGCGTGATGGCGGCCGTGCCGCCCACCAGCCAGCGGAGGTCGCGCGCCATCTCCGCCCGAATTTGCTCCGTCTTGTAGTCCAAAATGAGAATGCCGTTGATCTTGTGACTGGCGTCGTGGCATCCGTAACATTCCTGGCGATTGCGGATGGGCACCACGGTACGCAGCACCGTGCCGCCCCGGGTCTCGATCACCTGGCTCGATCCGCGCTGTTCCGCCGGATAACGATGACAAGCCTGACAGGTGGGGGAATTGATTTGCAGTTCGGCATCCGGCTCCCCGGACCCAACCGGATAACGCTCCGTCCCAAAGCGGTCCAGCAGCACCAGCCGCTCCACCGGAGTCTGCTGGCGGAAACTCTGGATCATCTTCGCAATCAGCGTGCGGTCGTTCTCGATCATCTGGTGTTCGAGCGCCACGCGGATCAGATCGCCCTCGGCCAGCGCGGTGGAACGCGCCGTCTCGAGCAGCGAGTGCATGTGGTGCTGCGAATAAAGATAGGCGCCGCCCGCACACGCCAGCACGACAGCGGCGGTGACTCCCACCGCCAGGCCGATCGGCATGCTGGCGAATGGCGGTCTGGGACTCTTGCGAACCAGGATGGTCGAATGATGTCACAGTACGGCAACGTCCGTCAACGGACGAGCTAGATAAACAGGCTTACCGGGACCTTGAAAAACTCGGCAAGCTGCCTGGCATGTGCTTTACTGATGGCGCGTTTCGAGTTGACGACCTCGGATACGTAGCCTCTGGATTTGAAAATCGGAAGAAGGTCGGCTTGTTTCAGACTCCGCTGTTCCATCAGATACACCAACATTTCGCGAGGACTCGGATCGGGCAGAGGATGATGCTCCTCTTCGTAGTCCTTGATGAGACGAACCATCAGGTCGAGGGCGGCGTCCTCTTCCGCGGTACGATTCTCACTCTTGTCCATCAGTTTCTCGACTTCCCCCAGCATGCGTTCATGCTCTTGGTCCGTTGCGATCACTCGCGGCAGGACTTTCGCCAATACCCGAGCGTACTTCTTGTTGTCGATGACTAGCGCGCCCATTTTTTCCAACCTCCTCGCGTGTATTCCTGGTGAGTGAGGAATTCTTTGACCATCAGAAGCTTTGCCCGATAGTCGGCCTTGACTATCAGGCGGTAGTAGTTGTGCCGGATGTTGAAAATCAACAGCGACTTGTACTGGTCGGCATCCGGAAAGTGCAGGCGAACTTCATGAAGGTCCCGCCAAACCGCGTGGCTGGCTGCCTTGTTCCACCGCATCAGCTCTTCGGCCGCATCCGCGTGAAGAGCCGCGTACCTCTTGATGGTCGTCGAGCTGATCACGTTCACGACTCCATGTTCGCATAACGCGAGCATGGAGTCAAGAAGGCCCCGCCGACTTGCGCACGCCTGACGACTCGTCAGGCGCTGGCCCGGCGCCCGGCAGCGACCGGCCAGGAGGCCGGTCCCACTTGGAAAGCGCGTTCAGCGCCGACGCTCGTATCGACGCAAGACCGGCGGCAAGACCGCCGGCGCTACCAGGTGCTCTTCATATGTATAGGCTCCGGACGACTGACGAATCGTCAGGCTCCCGCCTGACATTCTGGCAGGGCCTGCCACGCCCGGCCGGACAGAGTTTCGAAGAATCAAGCATTTTGGTTTCTTTCCGATGTGGCCATCCCCGTGCATGGGACCAGCACCGGATAGGAGGACGACCGATGGAAATGTTGTTGATGGGCGCTTGCTTGAGCATGTTCGGCCTGGCAGTCATGTGCCTGGCATTTGGCGCGGCAACCAGAGACGAGAAGCCGGTGGAGTCGGCTGGGCTGGAAAAGCCCATGGAGGCGGTGAAAGTGGCCGCACCCGAGCGCTTCTTTGTGGAGGGGCCGCTCCCTGTACCGGTTCACGCCAGGGTTCCGATCGAGGCCCTGTTGTTGCAACTGGAGAACCACGTCCGCCTGGAGCAGGCGGCCGCGGAGTCGTACATGCGGGCGCCGAACGCCGCGCTGCTGCACAGCAGAACCATGTCCACGCTGGTGAATTAAGGTGTCCGCCGCCATGGTACAGACAGACCTGTTGAATGGGCTGGCCGAGGAGGACGGAGACCGCGTGCTGGCGCTGGGCAGACGCATCCTCCTGGCGAGCGGAGCGGAACTGTTCCACCTGGGAGATCAGGCCGAGTGTATCTATGTGATCGCGCAGGGCCGCTTGCGGCTGACGCTGCCCATGCAGGTTCGCGGCCAGGAACAGAATGTGATGGTCGAGGAACGGGTCCCCGGCCAGACCGTAGGCTGGTCCGCCCTGATTCCGCCCTACCGGTTCACGCTTACGGCAACGGCGCCGCTCGAAACGGAAGTGATTGCGCTTCCCCGCGAGGCATTGCGCAAGCATTTCGCCGCGTATCCCGAAGCCGGGTACGCCGTTTCGTTGAACCTGGCCTCGGTAATCGGGGAACGCCTGCAATTGTTCCAGGCGATGTGGGTACGCGAGGTGCAGCGCATGGTGGAAATGCGGAGTGCGTAAGCCCCGGGAGTTTTCCATGCGACTTTTTGCTATACGGGTGCTGGCGAGTGGGGTCGTGCTGGCTGTCGGCGCGTCGTTGGCCGGGGACGGGGCGAAGCCTCCGTCCCCGCCTTCCGGAACCACGGCGAAAACCGTGCCGGAACGGCTGGACGTGCCTCCTCCTCCGTTTTCCGAGGGTATCTTTCCCTGCTCCAATTGCCATGCGGGCATGCCGGTCGATCGCACGCGGCGCAATCTCGAAGCCATGCACAGCGACATCGTGTTGAAGCACGATGAGACCCATCGCTGGTGTCTGGATTGCCACGATGCCAACAACCGCGACTTCCTCCATCTGGCCAGCGGTGAGCGTGTCCCGTTCGAAGAGTCTTACCGTGTCTGCGGCCAATGTCATGGGGAGAAACTGCGCGACTGGCGCGCCGGCGTGCACGGACGCCGCACCGGAAACTGGAACGGGGCCAAGGGATACCTGTTGTGCGCCAACTGTCATAACCCGCACCAGCCACGATTCCACGCACTGGCGCCCAAACCGGCGCCCATGCCGCCCAGCCGCACCATGAAGTAGGAAGCGAGAACTCCCGATGGAAACCGACGGCAACTCTACCCATCCTTCGCGCCGGCTGTTCACCATCGCCGCGGCGTCCACCGCGGCGAGTTGGATCATGACGGCGTGCGGCCCCAAGCGACTCTACGAAGCGCCCAAAGACCGGCTTCGCGCCGCCATCAAAGAGATGGAGAGCAAGTACAGCAAGCTCCACGGCAAGAAAGTGACCGTCTCCGACGCGGGTCCGATTCCCGGCGTGGAGTTTGCCTATGCCCTGGATATCTCCCGCTGCATCGGTTGCCGGCGTTGCGTGTATGCCTGCGTCGCCGAAAACAACCAATCCCGCGATCCGCAGATCCAATGGATTCGCGTGATGTCGATGGAGAAGGACAAGGGCGTCGACTTCTCGCACGCCAACGCCTACTACAACCCCGCCGAGGTTCCCCAAGAGGGACATTTCTACGTGCCCGTGGGGTGTCAGCATTGCGAGAACCCGCCCTGCACCAAGGTATGCCCCACCGGCGCCACCTGGACCGAGCGCGACGGCATCGTGGTCATCGATTACGACTGGTGCATCGGCTGCCGTTACTGCATGGCGGCTTGCCCCTATGGGGCGCGGCATTTCAACTGGGAGGAGCCAACCATTCCCGACCAGGAATTCAATCCCAACACTCACTACCTGGGCAACCGGCCGCGCACCAAGGGCGTCGTCGAAAAATGCACCTTCTGCATCCAGCGCTCCCGTGCCGGGCGCTATCCGGCGTGCGTCGAAGTTTGCCCGGTGGGCGCCCGCAAGTTCGGCAACCTCCTCGACAAAGATAGTGAGATCCGCTACATCATCGAGCACAAGCGTGTGCTGGTTCTGAAAGAGGAATTGAATACCGTACCGAGGTTCTTTTACTTCTATGCCACATGAGAGTCCAGTGAACAGCATCCGGCTCTTCGGCGGCTTCGCCCGCGGAAGCTTGCGGCTGATCCTGCGCGGAAACCGGGCGTACGCGCTATGGCTGGCCTTTCTGGCTACGCTGATCGTTTCGGGGATTCTGGCCTACTCCAACCAGGTGCGGACCGGCCTCGGATTGACCGCCATGCGCGACCAGGTGAGTTGGGGCTTCTATATCGGCAACTTCACCTTCCTGGTGGGCGTGGCGGCTGCCGCCGTCGTCCTGGTCATCCCGGCATACATCTACAACTGGAAGCCCATCCGGGAAATCGTGATCTACGGCGAACTGCTGGCCATCAGTGCGATCATGATGTGCCTCATGTTCGTCATGGTGGATATCGGGCGTCCCGACCGTTTCTGGCATCTGATCCCGCCCTTCGGCCATCTCAACTTCCCGAGCTCCGTTCTGGCCTGGGATGTAGTGGTGCTCAACCTGTACTTCGTCGTGAACTTCGTGGTGGCCACCCATATTCTGTACCGGGCATTTCACGGCCGCCATTACATCAAGCGGCTGGTCGTGCCTCTGGTGTTGCTGTCCATTCCGATGGCGGTGGGCATCCACACCGTGACGGCGTTTCTCTATAACGGACTGGCGGCCCGCCCCTATTGGAACTCCTCGATCCTGGCGCCGCAATTTCTGGCGTCGGCTTTCTGCTCCGGCCCGGCCATTCTGCTGATCATGATTCAGGTGCTGCGGCGGTTTACGCGGTTTGAAATCCAGAACGAGGCCATTTGGAAGATCGCCGAACTGATGGCGTACGCCATGTTCCTCAACCTCTTCCTGCACGGCGCCGAAGCCTTCAAGGAATTCTATTCGAACACCCAGCACGTGCTGTACACGCGTTACTGGTACTGGGGTTTGGGGTCGCACCATACGCTGGTCCCCTACGCCTGGACGGCGGTATTCTGCAACTTGCTGGCGTTCGGGCTGTTCATCGTGCCCAAGGCCCGGCGCAATTTCGTGACGTTGAATATAGGCTGCCTGGCCATCTATACGGGAGTCTACATCGAAAAGGGCATGGGATTGATCATCCCCGGCCTGACGCCCGATGCCCTGGGGGAAATCTACGAATACTATCCGACGCTGACGGAATTGCGTGTGGCCGCCGGAATCTTCGCCACCGGCTTCCTGATCTTCACCCTGATGCTCAAAGTGGCCGTTCCGATTTCGCTGGGTGAGTTCCGCAACAAGCAGGAATCGCTGGAGGCAGCCGAATTGGTTGAAACGCGATAGCCCGCCGACGCATATTTAGGAGTATAGTATCTTAAAGATGCGTTTTCAGGTCCAACCCGGCACGCCAGACATCGTTGCTCCCGCTCCGCAACGCGAAGCCTGCCCGGCGGATCACGCGGAGCAGAGTATCCAGTTGTATGGGTGGGATTTGCGCAGCCGCACCTGGCACGGCCCTTGCGAATTGGATTTCGCCGCTGCCCGGCCCCATCGCCTCACGGAAGCCCTCGCAAACGTTTCGGGGCGCTCATGGTTCGGTCCGGTGACCTGCTCCGTGCCCGGCGAACCCGCCTGCCGTTTCTTCGTGGTCATTCACGATCTTAAGGATTGCGCGGTGTCCACAATCTATTGCGAGGAGTCGAAAGCCGGCCCGGTGGAGATTGTGGCTGTGATCCCCGCCGAGCGGCGCTCCGAGCTTCGCCCGGAATTCGCCTTCGAGTTCCTGGCATTCGCCGGCTTCCTGGGCTCGCTGGGAGGCGGCGCCGAACTTGAGGTAAGCGAGGGGGTCGCAACCGCCCTCGAAGAGAGCTCCGTTTCCGATTCGCTGGTCTTCTCCATCAGCACCGGCCTCTGGTCGAGTGACCTCGATCATGTTCTCTCACTCTGTGTCGAGCAGACCACCATCGCCGTGCTGCGCTGGTTGCGGAAACCGTAGCGTAGCGTCAGGCAGCGTACCGGATGACTTCCAGTTCGGCCGATCCATCCACGGCGGCGAGGAGTTGATCGACCCGTGACATCGTCATTTGCTCCAATTCCGTATCACCGCACTGCCTGCACTGAAGTACCGGAAGCGACCTGAGAATCACGATCGAGGAATCGCCGACTTTGAACGGCAGATCCGTGACTCGAGCCTCCAGCAGCCCCCCGCAAGTTCGGCATCTCATCTGGTCCTCCTCAGACGTAAACCTTCATCCCACTCAAAAGTGTCAGGAGAGTACATGGTGACCATTCGGATGTTCTCGCCCTCTACATCCGTTGCAATCTGGGCATGGAAAACAGATCCCGCCGACTCGCCCCTCACGAGAAAACTCGGCAAATACTTGTCCTGTGGGTACATTTCGATGATTTCCAGTGTTTCAATAGCGCTTCCAATCATCTCTGCGTTCAGGCCGCGTTGCTGAAGGCGCATAGTCACGTGATACGTCCAGCGGACGCGTCCGTTTGAAATGCACTCCTTGATGAACGCTAGTGGCGCATCCGGTAATTGGGCCCTTGGCAAATTCGATTATAAACGTTCGTCAGAACCGCCGCCCTGCGCGCCACCAGCGGATTGGTTCGTTCTCCACCCTACTGCTTCGCGCCTCCCCGCCCCGCCGGCGCGGCCGGGCCGTTCGCCTTCGCCTTCAGCGCCGCCCACTTCGCCATCAGGCTGGTGTACGCCGTTTCCTGCTCGTTGCATGCCTGTAACTGCGCCGCCGTCGGCGGCATCTCGGAACCTTGCATGCCCTGCACCGCGGCAACCATCTGAGCGCTGATGGTGCTCAGGCTCGCCGCAGCCGGCGGTTCCGCCGCTGCGGCGCCAAAGCCACCACCAGCGGCGAGAACAGCACCAGCAGCACCGCCGCCGCGACCTCCGCGGCCCCCGCGTCCGCCGCCGCCACGCGCCGACGTCTCGGCCGGCGCGATTTCCTCCACTTGCTTGATCAACGCGTCATTCGCTGCCGATTGCGCTTTCGCCTTCAGCTTATCGGCCAGCGCGCGCGCCTCTTGGTACGCGCTCGCGGCGTTCCGCGCGTTGTTCTCCATCTGCGTCGTCAGCGTGAAGATCTGCTGGACTTCCGTCGTGATCTTGACGCGCGGGTCCATCTTGATCGTAATCGGCTGGCCCTGGCTCTGCCCGTTTACCGTCAGTCGCACGGTGTACGCGCCGGGGGCCACCCACGGCGAGTTCACGCCGCCATACGTGCGATGCGGCACCGCGCCGCCGCCTCCGCCACCGCCGCGTCCGCCACCACCTCCGCCGCCAATCGGGTCGTAGTGCATATCCCAACTGAAACGGTGCATGCCGGCTGTGGCTTTCAACACCTGCGGCGGCGCCGGCCAATACAGCGGCAGACTGCAATCCGGCGCGGTCGGCGTCTGCTGGCACAGCTTGTTGTAGGCCACCGGATCGGTGGCCGG
>Ga0181539_1004828_pt1 | contig 11330 bp, 4 predicted proteins | sample PEATcosm2014_Bin_46_FD_119767 | JGI IMG/M metagenome (GOLD analysis project Ga0181539, IMG submission 119767) | Peatland microbial communities from MTU Mesocosm Facility, Houghton, MI, USA - PEATcosm2014_Bin23_60_metaG | ecosystem: Environmental > Terrestrial > Soil > Wetlands > Peat | place... | reverse complement strand
GGCAACCCATGCGGCCCCAGGCGAGCCAACGTATAAGAGAAGCTGCGCTGCAGGTGATTGTAGAGCGGCTGCTCGGAGCCGGGTTCGTTGTCATAGGGCACCGGCTCGTCAAGGATGCTCCAGTCGCCGGTCTCCTTGAGATAAGCAGAGACGCCGACGATGAGCCAGTGAGGATCGTCGTTGAAGCCGCCGCCGATGTCGTTGTTGCCGCGCTTGGTGAGCGGCTGGTACTGGTGATATGCGCCGCCGGTGGGCAGTTGCGTCGAGGCCAGGTCGAGGATGCGCTCCCGGGCGCGCGCGGGCGCCATGTGCACAAAGCCCAGCAGGTCCTGATTGGAGTCGCGGAAGCCAAGGCCGCGGCCGATCCCGGATTCATAGAACGACGCCGAGCGCGACATATTGAAGGTAGCCATGCACTGGTAGGCGTTCCAGATATTGACCATGCGGTCGGTGTGAATGTCGGGCGTGCTTACCTGGAAGATGCCGAGCAGGCTGTCCCAGTATTGGCGCAGCCGCTCGAAGGCCGCGTCGGCCTCGAGGGGATTGAGATACTTGGCTATGGTCGGCTTCACCAACTTCTTGTTGATGGTCTGCGAGCCGGGCGGATCGAACTTTTGGTCGACCGGATTCTCGTGGTAGCCGAGCAGGAAGACGATCTGCCTGGTCTCGCCGGGTGCGAGGTCGAGGTTGACCTGATGAGCGCCCATGGGCGCCCAGCCGTGAGCGATGGAGTTGGTCAACTGGCCGGCCTGGACGGCAGCCGGCGAGTCCCAACCGCGATAACGGCCCAGGAAGGCCTCGCGCTGGGTATCGAAGCCGGCCAGGGGCTCAGAGCAGGCGAAGTAGGCAAAGTGATCGCGGCGCTCGCGGTACTCCGTCTTGTGATAGATCACGCCCTGCTCGACCTCCACCTGTCCGGTGTTGAAGTTGCGCTGGAAGTTGGTGGCGTCGTCCTGGGCGTCCCACAGGCAGAACTCGATCGAGGAGAAGGCGGAGATTTGCGCTTTGGTTGCGCGGCGGTTGGTCACCGTGAGCCGCCAGACCTCGAGGTTCTCGTCGAGCGGTACGAAGTAGCGGGTGTGCGCCTCGATGCCGCCCAGGGTCGAGCCGATGACGGTGTAGCCCATGCCGTGGCGGCAGGAGTAATCCTCCAGTTCGCGGCGCGTGGGCTGCCACGAGGGCGACCAGAACTGGCCCGATTCCCGGTCGCGCAGATAGACGTAGCGCCCGCCGAGATCGAAGGGCGCGTTGTTGTAGCGATAGCGGGTGAGCCGGCGAAGGCGGGCGTCGCGATAGAACGAATAGCCGCCGGCGGTGTTGGAGATGATGCCGAAATACACCTGGCAGCCCAGGTAGTTGATCCACGGCAGCGGAGTATCCGGCTGCGTAATCACATATTCGCGGTTTCGGTCGTCGAAGTATCCAAATTTCATGATGATTGTCCCCCCCCACGAAACAGCAGCGCCTGCGCGGCCTCCGGTTGAAAAACTCAATCAAACGTTTTTCCAGCGGAATTCTGATACTATCGGAAGACGAAACGCGATTATACTCGATGGGATGTGCGTATGGGCAAATTCCGTGCGCCAAAGTGAAACGATTTACCCGCTTGTGTTCGGCGTCGTTGCCAGAGCTGGTGGCGATGTGAGACGATTTGGCGTTTTGAAATCATTCCGTGGCTCTTCCGCGAGGCGAGACCATAATTATGACGATTTCCTTCTCCCGGCCGTGGATTGGCGCGCGATGCGGACGAAAATGGCCGATCTCAGCTCTCCTTGCCTGCCTCTTCCTTTATCCGGCTGCCCTGGTTCCCGCCGCGGATAGGGAAGAGGCTCGAAACGCGCAGTTGGCCATCAAGGTGGACCAGGTTGGCTATCCGTTGGACGGCCCCAAGGTGGCGCTGATCGGCGCTCCGGCCACAACCTTTGAAGTCAGGCGCTCGCGCGGCAACACGGTGGTCTTTCAAGGCAAGTTGGGGCTTGCCCAGGCCGACAAGGAGACCGGGGACCAGGTCCAAGCAGCGGATTTTTCCGGATTGCGCCAGCCGGGAACCTACTACCTTGACGTGCCCGGTGTGGGACGAAGTTGGGACTTCACTGTGGGCCCGAACGTCTTCGAGCACACCTACTACATGGCGATGCGCGCCTTCTACGGGCAGCGTTGCGGCACGGCGGTCGACCTGGGACCGGAGTTCCCTGGCTACTCGCACCCCGCCTGCCACTTGCATGGCGAATTCAGCCCCTCCGCGGGGGCCAAAGGGCCACGGGACAATATCGGCGGCTGGCATGACGCGGGCGACTATGGACGCTACGTCGTAAACTCCGGGATCACCACCGGCACGCTGCTTTGGACCTGGGAGATATTCGGGGAAAAGATCAAGAACATTTCGCTCAAGATCCCCGAGTCGGGCAACGGCACGCCCGACATTCTGAGTGAGGCGCGCTGGAACCTGGAGTGGATGCTGAAGATGCAGGACGACGACGGGGGCGTCTGGCATAAGCAGACCAGCGAGCATTTTCCCGGCTTTATCGCGCCCGAGGACGACAAGCTGCCCAGCGAAGTGATCGGGACCGGATCGGCACCCTACAAGAGCACCTGCGCGACCGCGGATTTGGCGGTCGTGGGCGCGATCGCCGCTCGGGTTTACCAGCCCTACGATGCGAAGTTTGCCGCGCGGGCGCTGGAGGCGGCGCGGCGGGCCTGGGCCTGGACCGAGAAATACCCCAATGTGACGTTCCGGAATCCGCCGGGAATCACCACCGGCGAATACGGCAACGATAGCTGCATGGCCGAACGGCTGTGGGCGGCGGCGGAGCTTTGGCGCACCACCGGCGAGGCGCGGTACAACTACTTTTTCGGGGAGAATTATGCCAATTTCCTTCCCGGCCTGGATTCTCCGCCCGGAGCGAAGTGGACCACGCTCGGTTCGATGGGGCTGTGGACTTACGCGCTTTTTCCGCGCAAAGGCGCGGATGCGAAGGCCGTGGCCGCGATTCGAGAACGAACCGTGGCGGGGGCGCATGCGTTGGTCGAACGCACGAACGCCAATCCCTACCGCGTGAGCCTTCAACCAAGGGATTTCGTCTGGGGCTCGAATGGCATTGCGGCCGAATATGGCATGTATCTGCTGATGGCAAATGCGTTTCAGCCGGACCCGGGCTTCATGGATGCGGCGCGGGACAATCTGCACTACCTGCTGGGACGGAACACGTTTTCGCTTTCGTGGGTGACGCAGGTGGGGGAGAACCCGTATCAGCACCCGCATCACCGGCCCAGCGGGTCAGGAAAGCAGCCCGGACCCTGGCCGGGGTTGCTGTCGGGAGGGCCAAACAAAGACCGCGAAGACCCGGTGCTGGCTGCGCTTCCGAAAGATTTGCCGCCGGCCAAAGTCTATGCCGATCAAACGGCATCCTACGCAAGCAATGAGATTTGCATCAATTGGCAGGCGTCGCTGGTCTTCCTGCTCGCCGGTGAGTTGAAATGACCGGCCGCTGCCGGAACCCGGTTCCAACCGGAGGAGTTTTAGTTATGTCGCCCGCGGAGAGCGGAAAGAGGATGCCGTCAGGCATCGAGGAGTCGCATGCTGCACCTTCACGCAATTGACATCGTCATCATCGTAGCCTACCTGCTGAGTACGGTGTTCATAGGCTACTGGGTTTCAAAACGCGCCTCGCAGAGCATGCAGAACTACTTCCTGGGCGGCAACGCCATGCCCTGGTACATGCTGGGCATCTCCAACGCATCGGGAATGTTCGACATCAGCGGCACCATGCTGCTGGTTTCCTGGATGTTCGTCTACGGACTGAAGAGCGTGTGGATACCATGGCTCTGGCCCACCTTCAACCAGATATTCCTGATGGTCTACCTCTCCGCATGGCTGCGCCGATCCAAGGTGATGACCGGCGCGGAGTGGATCAAGACCCGCTTCGGCACCGGGCCGGGAGCGCAATTGTCCCACCTGATCGTGGTCATCTACGCCTTTGTCAGCATCATAGGATTCTTCAGCTACGCATTCAAAGGCATCGGCAAGTTTGCCGAGACGTTTCTGCCCTGGCACCTGTCGGCCAATGAGTATGCGCTGATCCTGATAGCCATTACGGCCATCTACGTCATCAAGGGCGGCATGATCAGCGTGGTCATCACCGAGGTGGTGCAGTTCTTCATTCTTTCGATCGCCTCCTTTGCTGTGGGCATCATCGCCATGCGCAGAGTGGCGCCGGAGATGCTGCACCGGTGGGTGCCGGCGGGCTGGGACAACATCTTCTTCGGCTGGCATTTGAATCTGGATTGGGCCACGCTCCTGCCGGCGGCCACCGCCAAGATTTCTCAGGACGGTTATGGGCTGTTCGGCTTCTTCGTGATCATGCTGCTCTTCAAGGGCATTCCGATCTCGGCGGCCGGGCCGGCGCCCAACTACGATATGCAGCGCGTTCTATCGGCGAAGACGCCGCGCGAAGCCTCGATGATGAGCGCCTGGGTCAACGTCGTGCTCACTCCTCCGCGCTACTTTCTCGTCATCGGACTCACGGTGCTGGCAGCCGCCTTCTATAACCCCAACCTCCGCGCCATGGGAACCGACATGGACTTCGAGCGGGTGCTGCCCATGGCGCTGGGCCAGTTTGTCCCGGCCGGCCTGCTGGGCTTTCTGATCGCCGGCCTGCTGGCGGCCTTCATGTCCAACTTTGCGGCCACCGTGAACGCTGCCCCGCCGTACTTCGTCAACGATATCTACAAGCGCTTCATCAATCCCCATGCGGCGCCAAAGACCTATGTCCGCCTGAGCTATCTGGCCTCCTTTGCCGTGGTTGTCATCGGCGTGGCCATCGGCTGGAAGGTCACCTCGGTGAACGCGGTCGTGGTATGGATCGTCTCCGGATTATGGGGCGGCTACACCGCATCCAACGTTCTCAAGTGGTATTGGTGGCGCTTCAACGGTTACGGATACTTTTGGGGCATGGTGACCGGGATCGCCTCCGCACTGGGGCTGCCGCCGGTCGTGGCGCAGGTGCCGGCCGTCCAACGGCTGCTGGCCGCGTATTCCATCAATATGGATGTGGCGATCATCTTCCCGCTAGTGGTGGGAATTTCGTTGATCGGCTGCCTGCTGGGCACGTTGCTCACCAAGCCGGAATCGGATGAGGTGCTCATGGACTTCTACCGCCGCGTGCGGCCGTGGGGCTTCTGGGGACCGGTGCTCAGGAAGGTGCTGGCGGAGGATCCCGGCTTCAAGCGCAACATGGATTTCTTCCGCGATATGTTCAATATCGCCATCGGGATCGTATGGCAGGTTTCCCTGGTGGCGCTGCCCTTGTACATCGTGATTCAGGAGTTCCAGCGCGCCGCCATCGCCTTGGGCGCGATCCTGGTAACGTCGCTGGTTCTCAAATTCACCTGGTATGACCATTTAGCCGTGCGCGAGGTCGAGACCGACAAGGCCGCCGCCGGGAACCAGTAACCGAAGTCTGCCGGCCGGCTGCATTTCCGCAAGGGACCGCAGTCCGCCAGCTGTTAGCACCCGGGAGCATTTCGAAGCCCCTCTACCGCGCAAGAAAGGCCACGTCCCTTGGATCGCCGCTCGGGAACATCGGATACACAGGTTTTGCCAGCCGATCAGCGGACGGAAGTGTCCGTTGCGCGCATCTCCTACCACGGTTGGCCCGGCTCCTATCTCCTCTCCAACAGCAGCGTGGAAGCAGTGATCGTTCCCGCCATCGGCCGCGTGATGCAACTGCGGCTGGCGGGCGAGGCGGAGGGCGCGTTCTGGGAGAACCGGGCTTTGGATGGTCAACTCCACAACGCGGTCTCGAACGACTGGATCAACTTTGGCGGAGACAAATGCTGGCCCGCTCCGCAGACGGTCTGGACCGGCCACCAGGGCCGCGACTGGCCGCCACCGGCGGCCTTCGACGCGCAGCCCGCTGAAGCGGTTGCCAGTGAGCGCGGCGTCGTGGTGACCTCGCCCATCGACCCCGGCTTCGGCATCCAGGTTGTGCGCCATGTGGAACTGGACGGCGGGCAGCCCGCCATGCGCATCTCAACCGAGTATCGCAAGCTTCTAGGCGGCGCTGTCAGGGTGGGCATTTGGACCGTTACCCAGTTGCAGGAACCCGAGCAGATTTACATCCTCCTGGCGGTAAAATCGAAGTTTGCGGCGGGCTATCTACGCCTGATGGCGGCCGAACCCGCAGACTTGAAGATCGACGGACGCCTGCTCTCCTTTGCACGCCATGCGCGGCAGTCCGTAAAGGTCGGCACGGATGGAAGCAGCCTGGCATGGGTGGGACGGAGGTGCGTGGTCCGGATCGACGCCGAGGCTGGGCCGGGAGAGTATCCCGACGGCGGCTGCGTCACCGAGGTCTATACCAACCCAGATCCTCTGAAATATGTAGAACTGGAGACTCTCGGACCCTTGACGACGATGAACGTCGGCGACCGGATCGAGCAGACCACGGTGTACTCGGTGATACCCCGGTCGACGCCGGACCCTGAAGCCGAAGCGCGCCGGGCGTTCACCTGACAGCAAGCGCTGAGTGGATGGCGCTCCGCCTCGCGCGAGCCGTGGAGGGCGGCGGGGGATGATCGCGCCTTCCGATTTATCTCCTAGATTCAAGTGACTTTATTGATGAATAGACCACCGCTTTCTTCTCTCCTTTTGAGGTCCTTGGGCGGGCTCCCGGACTGGCCGCGGCCGAGGCGAGCCAAAAAGAAAAAATGGGGGCTTGACAAAGGACGCTTCATGGGCGTGTAATGTGCCGGACTCTGAAATAAGAGTTTCTTGTGAATCTGCTAAAACGTTTGACTTCTACAACTGAAACGTTTGAGCATGAGAATCCAAAAAAGCGGAGAAAGGCCAATTGCCCGCTTCCATTCCACGGAGAAAAGTCGGACGGTTTCGGCGCTCGGACAGGAGCGGCAAAAGGGCAAGAAAAGGGCTTGACAACCGGCACTCCCTGGGCGTGTAATGTGTGCGACCTTGGAGACTGATGTTTTTTACACCTAACTCAATCGCTTTACTCCTTGAAGTAAAGCGATTGAGTATCGGAATCCAAGAAAGCGGAGAAATGCGGGATTGCCGCTTCCATTTCATGGAGAAAAATCGGGCTGTTTCGGCGCTTTGGCGGGATCGTTCAACCAAGGTCAGATAGGCCGGAACCAACCGATGGCCGGGATTCTGAGGAGCGTTCCGGCATGTTTCAAGGCACGTAGTTCTTCGTGGCGAAGACGCTTTGGAGCAGGATGAACAGAATTTCGCGAACTGCGACCATGGGCCAGAGTGTGACCGCGCAACAAGCCGGAGTTTCGGCGAAGTCTTGGTCTTGTTGCCGTCGCAAACCAAAACCAGGAGCTTCCAAAGACGTAAGAGCGACAAGTCGATTTTGATCTCGGAACGAGTCTCATCGACCGTCGTGTTTGCTGCTCCATAACAAGAAGTGACAGGAGGACCTAATGACGCAATTGAGTGTATTCAGGAGACGTCGGGCGGCGAAAGCCGGACCGCGTTTGCACTGGATTTTTGCAATCTGCGCGATGTTCGCGTTGTTCGCGTGCAGCGCGTTCGCTCAGGAAGCAACCATCGTTGGCACGGTCACCGATCCTTCGGGCGCGGTCGTGGCGAACGCCACCATCGCCACCGCCAATCTGGATACGGGGCTGACCAACTCCGTCAAGTCGGCCGGGGACGGGCAGTATGTTATTCCGGATCTGCCGATCGGTCACTACACGGTCAAGGTCACGGCATCCGGCTTCAAAGCAGTCGAGAGAACCGGTGTGGTGCTCCAGGTGGGCGACCGCCTGCGCCTCGACTTCGCGCTCCAGGTTGGATCCCAGACTCAGACCGTCACTGTCGCGGCCGAGGCCCTCCACCTGCAAACCGACACCGGCGAGGTCAGCGACATGATCACCGGCACGGACATCGAGAAGCTGGAGATGAACGGCAGAAGCCTGGTGTCGATGGAGTCCATGACTCCCGGCGCGGTCAGCGAGCAGGGCTCTCAACAAGTGCCGTCCTCGCAGGGCTCCGACTTCGCCGTTGAATTCAATGGCCAGCGCATAAGCCACAACCTGTGGTTGATGGATGGCGGCGAAGCCGCGGACCGTGGCGGAGGCGGCGGCCCCATCGTCTCGCCCTCGCTGGAGGCCATTGCCGAAGCCCGCACCATGACCTCGAACTACAGCCCCGAGTATGGGATGTCTTCGGGCGGGACCATCTCGACGACATTCAAGTCGGGAACCAGGCAGTTCCACGGAGCAGGCTGGGAGTTCTTCCGCAACGACTATCTGGACGCCAAGAACTACTTCAACCCGGGCAAAGCCGCCGAACTGCGCTACAATATTTTCGGCGCCAACATTGGCGGTCCGGCCAGTTTCCATCCCAACAAGAGCGAGCCCAAGACCTTCTTCTTCTACAACCAGGAGTGGAGAAGGTTCGTGAGCGGCAATGGAGTCATCAAACAGTTGGTTCCGTTGAGCGCGTCGTACGGAGGCAACTTTGCCGGCGAGATTCCGGCGGACGGCACCGATCCCAATACCAATGCAGTCGTTCCGAACTCCGGTTTGCATACCCCGTGCGCCAACCAGCTGTCCACGGCCCAGGGGAAGGTTCTTACCAACGCCGGCCTCACGTTGAGCACGCCGAACGGGCTGGGCAACTGCGCCATTCCATCCAAGGGCAGTCCTACTACAGAGCCGGTATTCGTGGCTATGACCACGATTCCGACCACGCTGCTCGACAAGGATGCGCAAGTGCTGCTGACAGAGGGGAAGATCTTCCCGGCGCCGAACAACGGCCAGTATTTCCAAGCGCCGGTGGCCGAGCCGAACATCATTACGGAAGAGCTGGCTCGCGTCGATCACAAATTCAACGACAAATTCTCGGTGTTCGGACACTGGGTCTCCGAGCAGACTCAACAGGGCTACGCCACAGTGATGTGGAGCGGCGACAACGTGCCCACCATCGGCAACACGTTTGGCAATCCGGCGTACAGCGCGGTGATCCACAGCACTTACGCGATCAATTCCAACCTGGTGAACGAGACTGCGTTCAACTACGACTCCAATCAAATCCACATTCTGCCTTTCGCGGCGTATGGCGCCACGCTGGCAGCGCCGTCAGACTATGTCTATAACCGCGTCTTCACGGGACCGATTCCGGGAAATGTAATGCCGTCCATCGCTCTGCAGAAGCAGACTGGGACCAATTACAGCCCCAACTGGTCGCCGTGGAACAACGTGGCGAAGGATTACTCCATCCGCGACGATGTCTCCTGGGTGAAGGGCGCGCACCAGTTCAAGTTTGGCGGAAGCTGGGCGTTCTTCGGCAAGGCGCAGGATGCATTCGCCCCGGTGGAGGGCAACTTCGGGTTCAACGGATATTACACCAACTACGACTTTGCCGACTTCCTGTTGGGTCTGGCGCAAAACTACAACGAGTCAGCGGTGCACGAGGCGGGCCAGTGGAACAACATCAGCCCGGCGCTTTACTTTAGCGATAACTGGCGCGCATCCTCGCGGCTGACCGTGAACCTGGGCCTGCGCTGGGACGGCATCCCGCACACCTACGAGGCGAACAAGAAGACCTCTAACTTCTATCCAAACCTCTACAACCCTGCCAATGCCGCCACGTTCGACAGCAACGGCAACCTTTGCAGCGGCCCGGCCCCGTCAGATCCCGGCTGCACGGCCGTCACTCCTGGGCTGGGGACGAGCTCCAACGCCATTCTCGCTGGGTACCAGTTCTATCTCAATGGCATTGGCATCGGCGGCGTCACGCCCGGGATCCCCAGAGGATTGGCGGACAACCAATGGAACGGATGGGGTCCGCGTCTGGGCTTCTCTTACGACTTGACCGGGCACGGTACCACCGTGGTGCGTGGCGGCATGGGCGTCATGTACGAGCGCGTTCAGGGCAACGATATGTACAACGCAGCCCTCAACGTACCCGCTAATGCCAAGGTCAACTTCAACAACGTCCTGCTCGACAGTCCCAAGACCAGCGTTCTTACTGGAACCACGCTGACTGCGCCGATCGTGGTGGCCAGCATCCAGGGGATTGAAGCGGACAACTACAAGCTGCCATCGACTACCCAGTACAGCGCTGGAATTCAACACCAAGTCACCACCGGCACGATATTCGATGTGTCGTATGTTGGCACCTTGCTGCGCCACCAGAGCGACGACAGGGATATCAACCTGCCGCCAACGACAGATTTACCTGCGCTGATTGGGAGCAGCAGCAACTACAACCTGGATCTTCCGTACGCGGGATACGCTGGAATCGAGATGTATCAGAATGAGGCTAACGGCGAATACAACAGCATCCAGGCGGATATGCACGTGAATATTCACCAGGATCTGCAGGCCCAATTCGGCTACACCTATGCCCACGCTTACGACACCAGCCAAAGCAACGGGAACGGCTTCGACCTCGATAATGTTTCCAACCCCTACGCGGGCTGGAAATTCGATTGGGGTCCGTCGGTGTTCGACCGTCACCAGGTGGCATTCCTCGAATACGAATGGTCCCTGCCGTTCTTGCGTCATTCCACGGACTTGGCCTCAAAGCTATTGGGAGGCTGGGAACTGGCCGGATCTTCTGTCTTCGAGGGAGGAGCGCCGCTCAACGTCACTCTTGGCGGCAACCAGGGCAGCAACGGTCTGCAAAATGGAACCAACCGGCCGGATCTGGCCGGGGCCATTTCCTATCCAAAGGTCCGTTCCTCCGCCGGCATGCAATGGTTCAGCCCGGGCAACGGGGTGAATAATTCAACCTTTGGAACACCGGCTCTGGGTGCGTGGGGCAACTTGCCCTACAACGCACTGCGTGCACCGGGTAGTCAAGACTGGAACATAGCCATGCACAAAATCTTCCGCTTCACGGAACACAGCAACTTCGAGCTCCGCGCGGAGACGTTCAATATCTTCAACCACCCGCAATGGGTAGCGAACGGCAACCAGGGCGGCATCGGAACCAGCGTGAACGGAGGGAACTTCGGACTGATCACCTCCGCGGCCGATCCCAGAGAGTTCCAACTCGCCGGAAAACTCAGCTTCTAACCGCGATTAACACTGCATTCCTTGAGGCCTCGCTCCCGACGGGAGCGGGGCCTCTGTTTCTGGCCTGCGGTATTCGATCCCCTTGAAGAGTGTGGGCGTGTGGCGCGAAAGCAAATCTACGCCTGACCATTCGCAGTCATGGCCGCCATCCTGTTCGGCTCCAGGTAACAGGCTCTAGGGATGTGCGTCCGTCGCGTCCATTTCCGACGATAGCTCGATTTTGCCAGGGACCGGGGTGAAAATCGGGTCGTCGCCGGCCCAGGGCGCCTGGCATGTTTTTC
>Ga0181539_1004823_pt1 | contig 11334 bp, 9 predicted proteins | sample PEATcosm2014_Bin_46_FD_119767 | JGI IMG/M metagenome (GOLD analysis project Ga0181539, IMG submission 119767) | Peatland microbial communities from MTU Mesocosm Facility, Houghton, MI, USA - PEATcosm2014_Bin23_60_metaG | ecosystem: Environmental > Terrestrial > Soil > Wetlands > Peat | place... | reverse complement strand
GCACGTGACGCCCTCGAGCACTACGGTATTGGACAACGCGACCATCGTGCCGGTGGCTTTCCTCGCCGGATCTTCGAGGATCACCTTGCGGATGGGATAGGCGACCTGGTAGCGCCGCCCGCAGTGTTCGAGCATCTCGATCTCGAACGACAGTCCGTGGTTCTTGCCTTCCGCATCGATCAGCGTGCGGATCTCTGCGGCGCTTTTCACCTCCACCCACTGGCCCGGCTGGAGGTCCAGATCGCCCCGGGGCGGGTCCGGTTGGCAGCCCTGCACCTGTTCGACGAGCCTCAGTCCCAGGCGACGCCGCACCTTATTCTTGAGCGACCGCCAAAGGACACGGACCAAGCGGGGCAGCGTGATTTCGCCCCGGACGAGGTCTTCGAGGTAGTGCCGCAGGTTCCAGCGGGGAAAGTCGCCCGTGGTCGCCTCGGCCAGTTCGGTCGACTGGCACAAGAAACGATCGCCCTTTCGCGTCGGCAGGTCCTCGGCGGACCGCCGAATACCGCTCCCGCCGGCCGCTGCTTGGCCGCCATCGGCGCCGTCACCGACCGCAGCGGGCGGGGACTCTTCCTCGCACGGCCGCAGCCACGCCTCCTTCCAGAACAGGAAGCATCCTCGCTGGCAGCCCTCGTGGGCGGAGCCATCGCACCGCAAGCCTTCGAGGAGGACCGTCCGTTCCAGGCGACGCAGCGTGAACCCTTCCACGCACGTCTTGTTGGCTCGGCGGGCGACGCGGACTTGCTGGCCACAGTAGCGGGCCATCTCGGGCATGAACGGCATACCCTCCAGCTTCCCCTCCGCATCGAGGGTGTTGAGGATCTCGTCCAGCCCCTTGACCTGGACCAGGTCTCCCCTCCCGCAACTCGATAGGCTCCGCATATCGCCCCCCCGAACGGGGTTTCTTCGCCGTTGCAAATGGACCCTCCGCCGCTTTCGGCTACCGGAAAAGATAGCATAGCATTGTCGGCTCGTCCGGGCCCGGGGACATCAGGCTGGCCGATTCCCCCGGCCGGCTGGGCGCGTTGGTCTCGCTGCGATTGGCGATCGACGGCGGCTACCGGGCCTTGGACATGCTTCGCGGCGACGAGCCGTACAAGGCCCACTTTCGCGCCAAACCCAATCCTTGCCTGGAGATCCGCGCCGTGCCCGCCCGCTTTCCCGCGCGGCTGCGCCATGGCTTGTGGCTGGCCGGCTCCAGGGCCAAGCGTTGGCTGGCCGCCCGGCGGGCCGGAGGGCTAAGGCATCGCGTCGGAACGACTTGATCCGTTGTCGTCTGTAGGGAAGGCCCTCCGTGGCGTTCCGCCGCGGGGCTCGCAACGCCACAATTTCCCCCTTGCCAGGAACGCCACGGAGGGCGTTCCCTACAGGTTCGAGCCTGCACAATTACGAATCAACTTTGTGACGCCGCGTCTAAAAGGCCGCCATCGACTTCGGCTCCCCGGTGTTGCGCAACAGCAGCGACCGAAGCGTCTTGGGGTCGATGCTGTTGTTGATGAAATGCACCGAGCCATCGGCCATCAGCGCTTGGAACCCGCGGACATGAGGGCTCCTTCGACCCTGGCTGGCGGACTTGGCGACCAGGTCCATGAACGCGTCGACCGTCACGTCGCGGGGCTCCTCCCAGTTGATCCCCAGGCCGGAGACCTCCACCAGCATGATCGTGTTGGACGACCCGTCGGTGATGTCCCGTGTGCCGACCGCCTCATTGGGCATCCCGCCGATCGTATCCTTGCCGACGATCCTCACGTAGTTGGTCTCGGTCGCAGCCGCCGGTCCGCCGGGATCGCTGGGACAGCGGAAGATTGTCAGGGGGATGTTCCCCAGCGCACGGTTCTGCGGGCTGTCCCAGGGCTGCTTCTGGTCGTACCGTTCGTACAACGATTGTTCCTCGATGTAGGGCAGGATCTCCACCCGCCAACTCTTCCTCGGCTTGCCTTTCTCGTCGGTGAAGATGGCAGGTGGAAAGCGTTGGTTCGCCGACTCGTAATTCAACAGCGCCAAGCCGATCTGCTTGAGGTTGTTCCGGCACTGGGCTTGCCGGGCCGCCTCGCGCGCCGCTTGCACGGCGGGCAGCAGTAGCGCCACCATGACCCCGCCGCACAATAGCATCACCCCCAGGGCCACGGCCAGGACGATGATCCAAATGGGCGCCTTGCTCGCAGGTCTCGGCGGAGGGAACGCCGCACCGGGCATCGCCGGGGCGCCGGGGATGGTGACGGGCTTGCCGCACCGCGAGCAAGGTCCGGATTGTCCGGCGTACTGGTCCGCGACGGTCGTTTCCAGCCCGCAATGAGGACAGGTGAACGGAATCGGCATGGCAAGGGCTCCTGAGGGGACGTTGCACTGCGGCCTGCGAGACCGTGGCGGCCCGCACCCGCGAGCGACGCACTCAGTATACAACCTACTCGGCCTTGTGGAATGCCCGATTCCCCAATCTTGGTGGATCACCCACCCTGCCTTTCTCGCCTGGCAGGCATATAATTTGGACACTCTAGCAAGGAAATCGGGTTCTTGAACTGAAAATGGCGAGCGGCGCCTTTGGAGTGAGGCGACTTGTCGCCGCTTTTGATTCGCGCGGCCGCTGCGTGCCGGCGAGAAAGCGGCGACAAGTCGCCGCACTCCAAAAGTTGCATTGGGAAGGAACGAGCAGATGACTTCGAGAATCGGTCCCGCGGCCTGGTTGTACTTGACGCTTCTCGGCCTGGCGGCCGGCTGTTCGCCGGCCGGTAGTGCGATCGAGCAGGACTTGCCGGCTCCGCCCTCGGCGCCGACCAGCGAGAAACAGGCGGGCCCATCGGCCGGCGGCCACGGGAATGTCCTCGGCGACAGGCTCACCATGAGCGCGCCGGATTCCTGGATCGCCAAGCCGCCGGGCAATCCGATGATCCTTCAGGAGTTCGCCGTGCCGGCCGCCAAGGGCGATCCGCGCGACGGCCGCGTAACCGTCTCGTCCGTCGGCGGCACGGTGGCGGCGAACATCGACCGCTGGGCAGGCCAGTTCCATCAGCCGGACGGCGCGAAGACGGCCGACAAGATGAAAGTCCAGAAAAAGACCGTCGCCGGCCAGGAAGTGGACCTCGTCGACATCTCGGGGACCTACGAGGAATCGGCGGGCATGATGCAGCCGCCGGTCCCGCGGCCCGATTACCGCATGTTGGCGGCGATCCTCCCCGGCGACGGCCCCAGCTTCTTCATCAAGTTCTACGGGCCCAAGAAGACCGTCGGCGAGCATGAGAAGGAGTTTCAGGCGATGCTCGACGGGATAAAGGCGAGATAGGCGTTAGAGGTAGGTTATGCTTTAGCATAACAGCGCATTCCGTGAAGTATGGCGTTATGCTGAAGCATAACCTACGAGCAGGACGGCTCTTCCGCCGGGCCGAATCGCTCGCCGGGCATGACGTGATAACCGCGGAGAAACTCCGCGATGGATAACATGCGTTTGCCGGCCGGCTGGACGCCGGTAAGCTGGAGGGCCTGTTGCGGCGTGGCGATCAGCAGCCGATCGTGCTTGGCCTCCAGCACGCAACCCGGCGGGGCCGACGGGTCGGCGGCCACGACGATGGCCGGCCCGGCGATCAGACGCAGCGGCGGGCCGCCGGGCCGGTACCAGTAGGTGTAGGTCTTGGGCCAAGGCTCCAGGGCGCGGATCTGGTTCTTGATGGACAAGGCGGGCTTGTTCCAGTCGATGGCCCCGTCGCTCTTTTTCAGCCGAGCGGCCTTGGAGGCCAAGGCGGCGCTCTGCGGCAAGGCCTCCAGGGTGCCCGACTCGAGCGAATCGATTGCCCGGCGGACCAGCCAGGCGCCGATCTGGGCCAGGCGGGCCTCGAGCTCGACGGCCGTCTCGTCGGCGTCGATGGGCGTGCTGCCCTGGGCGATCACCGGGCCCGCGTCGACCTGGGGCGTCATGTGGATCACGCTAACCCCCGTCTCCTTCTCGCCATTCCATAGGGCCCAGTTGATGGGAGCCGCTCCACGGTACTTCGGCAGCAGCGAGGCGTGCAGATTGATGCCGCCCAGACGTGCCTGGGCCAGCGTGGCGGTGGAGAGGATCTGGCCATAATCGCAGACCACCAGCAGATCGGCCTGGAACTGTCCGATCCGCTCCTGCGACGGCGGCGCATTGACGCTTTCGGGGTCGAAAATCGGCGTGCCGCATTTGGCTGCCACCTCTCGCATGGGGTTGGTTGTCGCCGGCCGCTTGCCCTGCTCCTTCAGGGCGCCGGTGACCAGGGCCAAAACGGCGTGGTGCGACTCGATCAGGCTGCGGAACGTCGGCACGGCGAAAGGGCCGGTGCCCATCATGACCAGACGCATGGCAACTCGCCCGGAAAGTGTTAGCCCCCCAGAACTTCAGGTGCGGACGTTTTCCAACTCCGCCAGGCGGGCCACCACGACCGCATCGGCCGGAATCAGGCCATGTTGCCGGTCGGTGAGGAACTCCCGTTCCAGATTGGCCAGGTCCTCCTTGATGGTCGCCAAGTGGGCGGGAGAGAGGCGGTCGATGAACAGTTTGCCGTCGAGGTGATCCGCCTCGTGCTGGACGGCCCGGCCCAACAGCCCTTCCAACTCGTAGCAGACCTGCTGCCCGGTCAAGGCGTAAGCCTGGAGCAGGATCTTCTCGGGCCGGCGGACGGGCGCGTAAATCTCGGGGAAGCTGAGGCAGCCTTCGCGATCCTCGGCCATCCCGCGGGGCTGGGAGATCACGGGGTTGATGAAGACGTGCTCCTCATCCTTGGCCGCCGGATCGGCCGCCAGGTTGAGAATGAAGAGCCGGTAGGGCAGATCGACCTGGTTGGCCGCCAGCCCAATGCCTTCGTGCTCGTACATGGCGTCGAACATCTGGCGGACCATCTTACGCAACTCGGCATCGACCCGCCGCAGGTCCTTGGCCTTGTACCGCAGCGTCGGATGAGGATACTTGACAATCCGCACAGGCAGCGACTCCCTGGTTCTTCGACCCCCCAATTATAGGCGCGCCCCAGGCGGCACGAAAGACGATAATCGGGCTTAGGACTTGGGTCTTGGGTCTTGGTTGGCCCTTAGCCGATAGGTTATGTTTGAGAATAACAACGGCCGGACCTAAGACTTACCCCCGGATTATTCACGGCCCGAGTGCTTCGGCACATAGCGCATACACTAGCCCGAAGCGCAAGCGAGGGTAAGTTGTTGTGCCTCCCTCGCTTGCGCTTCGGGCTAGTGTGGGGCCGTGAATAATCCGGGTTAAGACCCAAGACCCAAGACCAAGGACCCAAGACCCAACAAAGATGCCCCAAGCGACGAACCCCTACCAACCGCCATCTGCCGAGGCGGTTTCCCCCCCGTCGGGGAAAGCACCGCGTCGGACCTCGCTGCTGTTGGTCTTCGCCATTGTCTGTATCGACCTGCTGGGCTTTGGGCTGGTCCTGCCCTTGCTGCCGATTTATGGGGAGAAACTGGCGGCCGGGCTCCCCAAAGGCCAGGTGGGCATGATCGTGGGGATGTTGATGCTCAGCTTCCCGCTCATGCAGTTCCTCTTTTCCCCACTCTGGGGCCGCCTGTCGGACCGCTTGGGACGGAGGCCCGTGCTGCTGATGAGCCTGGCGGGCTCGGCGCTCTTTTACGCCTGCTTCGGACTGGCGAGCCTGTTGCAGAACCTGACCTGGATGTTCCTTTCGCGGATCGGGGCGGGAATCGCCGCGGCAACCATCCCCACTGCCCAGGCGTACATCGCCGACGTGACGCCTCCCGAGAAACGCGCGCGAGGCATGGCGATGATCGGCGCGGCGTTCGGGCTGGGATTCACCCTGGGCCCCTTGATCGGCGCAGCGGCGATCTTCCTCTCCCGCGATCAGAGTGCGGTGAGCCCCTGGCCGGGATTTGCCGCGGCGATCCTCTCGGGCACGGCTCTGCTGGTCGCGTGGTTCAAGCTGCCGGAGTCGCTCCGAAGCGACGAGATTCCCGAGGCCCGACGCCACTTCGACCTGGGGGCGCTGCGCGACATCCTGGCCGTCCCGTCGCTCGGGCTGCTGCTGGCGACCAGTTTTGCGGCCGTCTTCTCCCTGGCCAATTTCGAGAGCACGCTCTCTTTTACCATCCGCGAGGAGATCCAACATGCCAAGCCCATGCCCGATTGGATGGTGCAAATGCGGCTGATGCTGGTCTTCGCCTACATCGGCGTGATCCAGTGCCTGGTGCAAGGGCTGCTGGTGCGGCGGCTGGCCAATCATTGGAAGGAGGCCGTGCTGGCAACCGTCGGTTCGCTGTTGTCGATCGGCGGCTTCGTGATGTTGGCGGTACTGGAAGGCGGGGCTCGCGGCGGGATCGGCTGGCTGATGGCGGCCACGGCGGTGGAGGTCTCGGGCATCGCGTTTGTCTTTCCTGCCATCAGCTCGCTCATCTCCCGCCGCAGCGATCCGGCCAAACAGGGCGGGATCCTCGGCGCCGGCGAGAGCGTAGGCTCCATCGCCCGGATCGCCGGGTTCGGGGCCGGCGTGCCGCTCTACTTCCTCCACCGTAGTTTGCCATTCGAGACGGCCGCGGTGCTGATGGCGGTGGCCTTGGCGCTGATCCTGGTCGCGGTCCGCATCGGGCGGGACTGGCGGGAAAGTTGAACTCCAAGGCGGGTGCGTTTGGGAAGGGTATTGAAAATCAGGCCCGATCCGGTATCCCTCACCCAGCAGACGACATACAACCCCTTTGCCGGTTCCGGTTTAGTTGGATATGGTACTGTCGCGTTTTCTCCTCGGCCCTGGTAGAATACTGACATGGCAACCGTTGGCTACCCCCATATTTCCTTGGATTCGGCAAATGTCCCCGTGCTCACGGGTACTCGCATGAAGGTCGTCGAGATTGTACTGGATCACCTGGCGCACGGGACCGATGCCGCGGAGATTCAGCGGCAGTTCCCTGTCTTGACCTTGGGCCAGATATACAGCGCCCTGGCGTACTACTACGACCATCAAGAAGATCTGGATCAGGATATCGCCCAGCGACTGCGTAAGGTCGGTGAAATCCAGTCGCGGCTGGGCAATTCCTCGCTAGCGAGTAAACTCAGGGGCATCAACAACCCGCCGTGAGCTTGCCGCTCTACATGGACCACCACGTTCGCGATCAGCTAATCACGATCGGCTGTTTCGACCCTTGCTTCTTCAGTTCCTCGTGGTTGGCGATGAGGTACTCCACGGCGCGGCGCAGCGCGGGCGCGTGTTGGGTGCTGAAGACGGTGGCGTCGAGGTCAGCCGCTTGAAGCTTGGCGGTTAGCTCCCGGCGCCGGTTATCGTCGTGGATGAGCAGGAGGGCCTTCTCCAGGTACTCCTCCTCGGTGGTACAGACCAGTTCGTCCAGCCCGACCAGCCGCAGCATGGCGGGGCCGATGCGGTTGTACCACATGTCTCCCTCCCACACGACCATCGGCTTGCGCACAAAAAGGCTGTCGGCGACTGTATTACAGCCCGCGAAATGGAAGGAGTCGAGGGTCAAGTCGGCTTGTTCCAGGTATTGCATGTACCGGGCATAGGGGAGTTGAGGCCACACGTCCACAGGGGCCGTCTCGCCCAGGGCCGAGCGCAGGTCGGTAAGGAAGGGGAGATGACCGTTGTTCTGGCTGATGCCGCCGCCGGCGAAGATCCGCAGGCGGACCGGCCGGGCGGCCTGGTCGAGCAGCCGGCGAAGCGTACGCAGAAACGGGGCGGAGATCTTGTGACCGCTCCAGGGGCAATTGACGACGATCTCGGCCACCTCCTTCTTCGCTCCGGTAAGCTCATACTGCGGCCGATTGTGGATCGCTCCCATCCCGGGCAGCAAGACCAGTCGCTCGGAGTAGTTCTGCTCGGGGGAAGTCTTGATCTCCACGTCGGCACCGCTGATGAAGTAGTCGATTTCCGCTCCCCAGGTACTGACCGAGTGGCCCGGCGAGCAGATATGGATCGGCGCCATGCGGCAATTGGCCAGCAGGATGCTGGGCTGCGTCATGCCGACGTCGGGGAAATATGCCACCTGAAAGTCGTTGGACAACAAGCTGTCCGCCAGCAGGGAGCCGTCGCGCAGCTCGAGGCGGCGAACGTCGTCAAACATGCTCACGTCGAGCTTCTCCCGGGGCGTGAGAACGTGGACCAAGGTCAGGTGATAGGCGTGGTGCAACTCTTTGACGAAGGCCGCCAGGATGCGGTACACCGAGTGTTCGGGATACCAATAATCGGAGATCACGGCAATCTTCCGGGGATCGGGGCGGTTGTCCCATGGAAGCCGGCCGGCGCGCCGCACCACGTGATTGAGGAACGGCTTGACCTTGCGGTCGGCGGCGCCGCCGACGTAGCTGGAGCTGAAATAGGGCACCGCCAGCTCCGGCCCCAGCGTCATGCGATCGTCGTGGCAACTCAGGTGCTCGGTCAAATGGCCAGCGACGTCCTCGTTGACCAGTCCCGCCTTGTAAGTTTCGCAGAACAGGTTGTACCAGAGGGAGGCCGTTTGCGGGTCGGCGTCGAAGAGCCGGCGACGGTCGATGCGGACCGTGTTGCGGGCCGAATAGAGCGTCAGGATCTTGACCAGGTTCGACGGCTGGTCGTAGAGCATCTCCAAGAACGCGTCCGTGTTGCGCAGCGGCGACATGGCCGTCAGGTTCGCCAGCAGCGGATTGTGGCCGATAAAAGAGACGGCGTGCCGCGCCGGGACGAGATAATCGGGCTGGGTGAACAGGGTGAGAAAGACTTTCAGGAACGGGGCCACCGACCCGCGAATCGTGGCGTCGCTCATCACCACCGTTCGCGCAAAGTAATCCAGCACGCGGAGAAACTCCTCGGAGAGCTTCTCGTGTTCTCCGGCACAGTACAGCCGGAACAGGCCCTTGAGGTCGAGATCAAGGGGAGCGGGGGACTGCATCGTCACGCCTTTCTATTTAGTTTCTGTTGCGGAAATGGGGAAATCGGGGGTGCCATGGCCAAACTTGTTTGGCCATGCCGCGTTTTTTCGGTGTCCAAGCACATGCCCACGCAAGCGTGGGCATGGCACCCAGCTTTCCGCAACAGAAGCTATTTACAAACGCAACAGGAAAAAGGGGACAGGCACCGCCGCTCGCCGTATTGGGATTCACTCCCTCTTCTACAGTGCCGCGGCGGAGCCAGTCCCCATTTTTCGGCCTCCCCGTCTTCATGACATCTGGCGCCGGTACGCCTTGAAGGCCACCGGCAGGTAGTGAATCAGGTCGCGGGCGATCAGCGATTCCTGGCCCAACTCTTCGGCGGCCAGGTCGCCGGCCAGACCGTGGAGATAGACGCCCAGCCGGGCGGCGTCGAAGGGGGACAAGTGCTGGCAGGCCAAGGCGGTGATCAGTCCGGTCAACACGTCGCCCGTCCCACCGGTGGCCATGCCGGGATTGCCCGTGGGATTGAGCGCCTTGCGCCGGCCGTCGGTAATCAACGTGCGGTGCGCCTTGAGCACCAGGACCACGCCGTGGCGGGCGGCGAACTCGACGGCTCGCGGCTGCCGTTGGTCGGCCGGCACATCATCCACCCCCAGCAGGCGGGCGAACTCGCCGGCGTGCGGCGTGAGGACCCGCGGGCCGCCGGGATGGGCAAGGCTCTCCGGCATCGCGGCCAAGGCGTTCAGACCATCGGCGTCGACCACCATCGGCTGGGCCAGGTGCTGGTAGAGCCGGGCGACCAGCCCGGTCAACCCCTGGCTTCGCCCCAGGCCCGGTCCGCAGCCGACGACCGTCGCCCGGGCGGCCAGAGCGACAATCCGATCCAAAGCCGCCGAAGCGATCCGCCCCGCGCGGTCCGAGGGCAACGGCGAGGTCATGTACGAGGGCTCGATGCCGGCGACCACCTCCAGGCAGGCGTCGGCCACGGCCAATCGCACCAGCCCTGCCCCACCTCGCAGGGCTGCCATGCCGGCCAGCGCGACGGCCCCGGTCATGCCTCGCGATCCGCCCACCAGCAGCGCGGTGCCGAAGGCTCCCTTGTGGCTTTCGGGGTCCCGTTCGGGCAGGCGAGGAAGGGCCGAGTCGCTCATGGTGAGGGCCTGTCGTGGGCGGCGTGGCGAGCGATCAGGCCGGCCAGGTAACCGCCCTTGAAACCGGCATCGATGTTCACCACCGCGACGTTGGCCGCACAACTGTTCAACATGCCCAACAGGGCGGCCAGGCCGCCGAAACTGGCCCCATAGCCGACGCTGGTGGGTACGGCGATCACCGGGCAGGCGACGTGTCCGCCTACGACGCTGGGCAAGGCCCCCTCCATGCCCGCCACCACTACCACCGCGTCCGCGCCGCGAAGCACTCCCAGGTTGGCCGTCAGCCGGTGCGGTCCGGCGACGCCCACGTCCTGGATCAGACGCACCCGAGCCCCCGTCCAAAGGGCCGTCTCCCGGGCCTCTTCCGCCACGGGCAGGTCGCTCGTTCCGGCCGTGACAACGACCACGTCCCCAGCGATCTTCGGCGGGCCGCCCAGGCCGCTTTCTTCTCCCACCGGCCTCAGCACGCGGAAAGTCCGGCCGATCGGGTTATAGTGTGAGTTGGGAAAGCGGGGGCCCAACTCGGCCGCCTGCTGGGCCGACATCCGCGTGGCCAGCACGTCGATGCCATGCTCCAGAAGCGCCGCGAAGATCTTCTCCATCGCGTGTACGCTCTTCCCCTCCGCGAAGACCACCTCGGGGAAACCGCAGCGCCGGCTGCGATCCAGGTCCAGTTGCGCCTCGCCCAGGTCGGCGATGGTCGGGCTGGCCAGTCGCTGGGCGAACTCGGCGGTCGACAATTCGCCGGCCAACAGCCGGTTGGCCAGTTGCTCCAGTTCGTGTGTGTTCATGCCTCTATGGTAATCCGTTGCCGGTCGGAGGGGAATCCTTGAGCCTGTCGGCCATGGGGGCTAAGATGGAGTTATGCAACTGACCCTGGCTCTGGCCGTTCTGGCGGCTCTGGTGATCGCGGAGGACTGCCCCAGACAGCCTGTCACGGGAGCCTGGGGCCGGCTCTTGTTGGCGCTGGGCGGGATGCTCGCGGTGGGATTGTTCGCCTTGGTCTCCTCGCGGTGGATCGCCCGGGGAATCCGCCGGGAGTCCGACCGGCGGGGAAAATGGCTGCTGCGTTTCCGGCGGCTGCGCCAGGTCCACTCCCTGCTCTGGCTGCTGGTGGCCGGCGGAGTTCTCTACGGACTAGGCTGGGGCCAGTTGGTCCGTTTCAATTGGCGGCTGGACCGCCTGTTCCTCGTCGATCACGTGCTGATCCTCCTGCCCGTGGTACTGCCTCTGGTGGTCTCCTGGGCGGCGTTCTATGAGGTGGATCGGGCCCTGCGTTTGGCGCTCGTCGAGGGCACGGCCGACAGCCCGGAGGTCACCGGCCGCGGCCGCTACGTGCTGATG
>Ga0181539_1004811_pt1 | contig 11356 bp, 7 predicted proteins | sample PEATcosm2014_Bin_46_FD_119767 | JGI IMG/M metagenome (GOLD analysis project Ga0181539, IMG submission 119767) | Peatland microbial communities from MTU Mesocosm Facility, Houghton, MI, USA - PEATcosm2014_Bin23_60_metaG | ecosystem: Environmental > Terrestrial > Soil > Wetlands > Peat | place... | reverse complement strand
GGACCGAGCGCTCAGACCGCGTCCCAGGAAACCTGGCCTGAAACTGAGCCTCAGGGACGACGACTCCCTTTGGTGAGAGCCGTGGTGGAACGCCGACAGGCGAGCTGCCCCCTCCCATGCCCTCCCCCGCTTGCGGGGGAGGGTAAGGGTGGGGGCAGAGCCGCATCCGATGATGCGGAGGTTGTTGAACAGCGTTTGTCGGCGTTCCGCTTCCTTTTTTCTTTCGTCATTGCGAGGAGCGTAGCGACGAAACAATCCAGAAAAAGGCATTTCAGAACTGGATTGCTTCGCTGACGCTCGCAATGACGGGCCTAAGCTTTGGCGAAACGGGCGTAGCGAAGAGCGACAACGAGGCGCCACCCCTCGATTGGCTTTTCCCTCCCGGCCTTCGCGCTTCAAGTTCCAGCGTTTGCAAGACTCGGGCGCCAAGGCGCGCCGCGAGAACGGGAGCGCTTATTCGCTCCCGCGAAGCTACCGCGGGGCGAGAAACAGTCGGCGTCGTGACAACGATTTTGTTTTATCCGCCCCCGCGAAAGCGGGGCGGCTGAAGTGAGGACGCCGCTGCATCTCAGCCAGCAGGGCCGGCCGTCGGGCCTTCATCGAAAGAGCAATGACGCCGTTGATTCAATCCGACCGAAAGCCGCTGTCGCGACGCGTCGACCGCAGCGCGGCGCTATTCGCCCTTGATATTGGCCGCCGTGATGACCTTTCCCCACTTGGCGGAGTCCCGCTTCACCAGATCGGTAAACTCCTCGGAGTCGAGCGCCATCACGATTTTCTGCTGCCTGGTGAAATCATCGGCGATCTCCGGATCGTGCATCATTGCAAGCGTTGCCTCGCGGAGCCGGTTCACGATCTCTTTTGGCGTCTTCGCCGGAACGATGATGCCCTCCCAGGCCGCCGCATCGAATCCCGGCAGGGTTTCGGCAACGGTCGGAATATCGGGCAACCCTTGCATCCGTTTCGGCTCGCCGATTGCGAGGGCGATGACCTGCCCCGCCTGAACGTGCGGCAGCATGGTCTGGACGGGAATGAAGGCGATCTGCACATCGCCGGCTATCACCGCCATGGCTGCCGGCCCGGTGCCTTTATAGGGCACATGCATGAATTTGGCCCCGGTCTCGAGCGACAACAGTTCCATCGCCAAATGACTGAAGTTGCCGATGCCGGCGGTCCCGTAGGTCAATCGACCGGGCTCGGCCTTGGCCAGAGCGATCAGCTCGGGCACGGTGCGCGCAGGAACAGAAGGATGCACGGCGAGCATCTCGGCGGACCGCGCCACTGTTGCCACCAAAATGAAATCCTGCAGCGGTCGATAGGGCAGATCCTTGTAAAGAAACGGATTGACCGTCAGCGGCGTATCGGACGTGGTCGCGATCGTGTAGCCGTCCGGACTGGCGCGCATGAGCTCCTGCAATCCGACCGTGCCGTTCGCGCCACCGCGATTTTCAACGAAAATCGGCTGACCGAGCCGCTCCGACAAATGCTTTGCGACCAGTCGTCCGACGAAATCGGTGCCGCCACCCGGCGGAAAAGGAACGATCATTTTGATCGGCCGTTGCGGCCAGCCTTGCGCAAAACCTGCCAGCGACGCAAAGCCCACGATGCCCAAAGCCAATACGAGTTTCGCGATAAGAGTTTTCATTGCCGCCTCCCTAGTCTCTTGGGTTTTTTATCTTTTTCTCGAACTTTATCTTCACCAGCCGTCCGCCGCGTGTCGGGAAGAAGCGGCAGCCGAATATAGGCTATGGCAAAATTGTATTGTAAGCCTTCGCATGCGTCACGGCCGGGGTCGGGAGCCGCTGGGCGGCCGGCCACGGCGGCCTTCCACCAAGGACGCCGGGTAAAACTCAATCGAGACTTGTGCCCGTCAATGCTCGGTCGTTCGAAACCGACCCCGAAGAATGCAGCGACTTTGTCGCTGCCATTGTGATACGATGATCGACGAAAATAGATGAAGGAGCGTCTTTCGTTCCAATCATCAAAGCGAAAAAATCCCGAAGCATTCGGGAGAATAATGGGGGACGCCAATGAGAAAAGCCGTGGCACTATTGTTGACGGCGCTTGCCGTGTTGTGCGTCGCACCGGCGCCGTCGTTCGCACAAGATTGGCCGGATCGACCGATCAGGATGATCGTTCCATTCCCCGCCGGCGGGGGCACCGACTTCGTCGGGCGGATGGTGGCGAACTATCTGTCGCAACGCTTCAACCAGCCGATCTACGTCGAGAATCGCGGCGGCGCGAACGGCGCCATCGGCCTGGAGGCGGTCAAGCAATCCGCTCCGGACGGCTACACGCTTGCCTTCACGTCCGATACGCCGATGACGGTCAATCCATGGCTCTACAAAAATCTGTCGTACCGGCCGCTGGACGATTTCATCCCGGTGGCGACGGCCGTGCGGCTGCCGGGAATGCTGGCCGCGCATCCGTCGCTTCCGGCGAATAACATTGCGGAGTTGATCGAGCTGGCGAAGAAAAAGCCCGGCGGCATCGCCTATGCCTCCGCCGGAGTGGGTAATTTCAGCCATCTGGCGATGGAACTGTTTTCGATGTCGGCGGGCGTCAAGCTGCTGCATGTGCCCTACAAAGGCACCGGCCCAGCCGCGATGGCGCTGCTCGGCGGCGAAGTGCAGATCGGATTCAACAATGTTCAAACATTGCTGCAATATGTGCAGGGCGGAAAATTGAAGGCGCTCGCGGTGGCCGAACCGAAGCGCATGCCGCAATTGCCCGATCTTCCGGCGGTAGCCGAAACCGTGCCCGGCTTCGAGATGGCACCCTGGGTCGGCATCGTCGCGCCCGTCGGAACGCCGAAGGCGATCGTGAACCGCCTGAGCGAGGCGACTATTGCCGTGATGAGCGATCCCGCAATTGCCAAGCAATTCACAGATCAGCAACTAACCGTGATGGCTCTCGATCAAGACCATTTTGCCGAGCTTATTCGAAGCGATCTCGCCAGGTGGGGCAAGGTGACAAAGGTCGCGGGCATCGAAATGGAATGAGCGAGTTGCCTTCAAGACGGGCGGGAGCCAGGGCACCTCGAGGTCCGCCGGGTCGACGACAGGCCCATCAGGATTATCGGCAGCACGGACTGCCGTAGGCGGTCATCGCTTGTATACAGACCGCGAACGGGAATGTTCGAGGCTTTGCACGCAATTGCCGCGCCGGTGAGAATAAAATTGCGAACAGCTAGGCTTCTGAAATCGCGATATAATTCGAAGGGGTTGGCTGTCTCCTAATGCCGTTTCCGCTGCGTCGCGGTGAACTATTCATTTGGTCGCCAGGATTCGGAATTGCTGGCGGGATCGAGAAGCGGCATATGGCCCTTGGCAACCGAGCGGAAGGAAGTGGCCTTGGAGCTTCGGACGAGCAGGATTCTGGTGGGGGATTTCGGACTGTCGGTCAAGGACGCCGGCCGTGGTCACCCCATTGTCCTGATCCACGGTCTCGCCTGCGGCAAGCGCATGTGGTTTCGGCAGATGCGCGCATTGCAAGAGCGATTTCGGGTTATCGCCTATGATCAGCGCGGTCACGGATTGAGCGATGCTCCAGCCGATCCGACGCTGTATTCACCCGCACTTCTCGCCAGCGACCTCGTCGGCGTCCTCGACGCCCTCGAGGTCGAACGCGCAGCGATCGTCGGCTTCTCCCTCGGCGGCGGGCCGGCCTTGGCGCTGGCGGCGACCGCGCCTGAGCGCGTTTCGCGGCTGATTTTGGCGGACGTTGGGGCGGGCGCCGACGACATGTGGAGGTCGCAGTGGCTAACGCAGCGCTGGACGGACCTCATCGACCGCGGCGCGACCGACGATCTTGTCTGCGACATGTTGCGCAGCGAATTCTTCAAGCGATTTGCGGCGCAAAGCGTTCGTAGCCGGGACTACATGGCCGGTCTCATTCGTGCCACTCCCCTTCTTGGATTGCGGAACATATTGTCCGAGGTCCTCGCCAAGCGGAAATCTCTGTTCCGCATGACGACCGTACTGAAATCGTTGAAGGTGCCGACGCTGATATTGATAGGCCAACACGATAATGTTTGCCGGGCGCCGGCGCGCTTACTCTCGAGCACGATCCCAAATGCCTCGATCGAGCGGATACCGAATGCCGGCCATATGGCGCCATTGGAAAACGCCCCGATGTTCACGTTTCAAATACAAAAATTCATGAATAGCTGATACACTTCGCAGGACATGTCTCGTCAGCGACGCAACCCGCATATTCCCGCGGCGTTGTTCTGCCGCCTGCCTGTTTCTCGGTCCTGGAATGCTCCGGCGACTTTCACGACAAAATCGGCCATAAGCCGCCATCATTCACTTGGGTTGCGGGCTGAACAGTTCATCCAGGCCTCGTATGGCAACCCTCGTTGTAGGGGGCCTGACCTCGTAGATCGCTTTCCATTCGGCGCACTGGCACCACGTTCACGGCTCGAATGCGAAGACCTTTTTCCAGTCGCGCTTCATGTCGACGACGGTCCACCCTTTCGCATTCGCCTCGTCGAGAGCTTTATCGAGTCGGCCGATATTGGACTTGCGGTCGTATGCCCACTCGCGTTGCGCGTCGGTGTGATGGACGAGACCCATGAAGCGCGCGCCGTTTCCGGCCGCGGTCCATTGGAGCATCTGGAGATCGCCGTCGGAATTGCCGAACGCGAAGATCGGCCGCCTGCCGATGAATCGATTGATCCCCACCGGCTTGCCGGGGCCATCGTCGACGAATTCGATCTTGGACACCTGCAAAAGCACGGGCTTGCCATCCGGACCCAGCTTGAACTTCACCACGCTTGACGAACCGACGACCTGTTCGGGTGGAATGCCGTATGCCTTTTCGGCCCAGGGCCGCATGAAATCGACCCCACCGCCCGAGACGATGAAAGTCTTGAAGCCGTTGGCGCGCAGAAAGCTCATGAGTTCCAGCATCGGCTGGTAGACCAGATCGGTGTACGGTCGATCGAAGCGTGGATGCCGTGCGGTCGCGATCCAGTCCAGCACGGCCGTTCTGAATTGCTCCGTGGTGACGCCGGTGTGGGTCGCCGCCAGGATCGCCAAGACGCCGTGCTCCCCGGATGTGGCGAGGCCCTTCGAATCGTTCGCCAGCACCGCCTTGAACGGTTGCTTGGTGTGCCATTCGGGGTGTTGCGGTGCCAACGCCTTGACGCGGTCCAACGCGAAGGCGCCCTGAAAGTAGACCGGTTGTTCGGCCCACAGCGTGCCGTCATTGTCGAACGTGGCGATGCGCTCGGCGGCCGAAACGAAGTCGGGGCCGCCTTGCGTCGTAACGCGGGCGACGAAATCTGTGATCGACGTCTTCACCTCGCCGTTATTCCAGGACGGCAAAGGATCGGATTGCGCCCGCGCGGCGTGGCTTGCGAAGCCGCAAAGTCCGACCCCCAATGCTACCACGAGCAGCGATCGGCGGGCGATTCCATATGAATAGGCGATTGAAATCATGTCACACTCCGATTTCGAAGCTCGGCCGACGAAGCGCAACGAGGTTCCGCCTGTTTGCAATAACGGCCCGTCTCACCTGCGGTTTCAATTCACTGACCATGATGCCGGCGCCGATCGGGATCCTGGACCCATCAGAATTACTTGCCGCGTATCCCGGATCCGTTGCTCCGCCGTATCGGCGTTCCGTGGCTCTGTATCTTCGTCTGCATCTCTGGGCTCAGTTGCTTCACCAGTTCTGCGTTGTACGAACCGGTGGGCCGTAGAGGCGGTGGACTCTGGGCCAGCTTGTTCGAGCCATATATCTGCGCCGCCGCAATGGCATAGGAACGCGACTCGGCAGCAGGCGTCCCGTCTTTGACGGCGGGATCTACATCGGTTGCAAAGATCGAAATTGTATTATCGCTGTTGCGAACGATATCGAAAAGCCGGAACTGCTGCGGGAAATCCCGGAGCGATGCGGTTTCAACCTGCCAGAAGCCGAGTTCCGGGCGCGCCGCATCGGGTGATTTGAAGGCGGTGACCGTATTGTAATGGCGATGTCCCGCAATCAACAGGATGAGATTCGGATGTTCGTGGAGAGTAGCAATCAGCTTGTCTTCGGAAACATAAGCGGCAGAGTTCCAGCCGACAAAAGAGCTTGGGGGCTCGACGCCGATCGGTATATGCGCCGCAATGATCATGAGCTCGCCGGCTGCCTGACCATCCGCAAGTTCTTTGACCAGCCAGTTATAACGTTTTTCATCGAGAGACCCATGCCCATAGCCGGGAGAGCTGGTCTGGGAATGGGGCGGATTGATATCCTCGTCCCTTTGCGTGTCATCGAGCACGATCACCTTGAGCGGGACGGCAGACTTCGGGTGGAAACTATAGCAGGCGAAGTCATTGTCGACGCTGGCGGGGGTGAAACCGTGACCTACGGGATTTGAAGACGTCGTAAAAAATTCTTTCATCCACGCGCTTCTTGAAAGCGAGCGGCGGCTCGGATCGGCGACAACCTTCTGAGGCGCGCTGAAATTGCCGACAGGTCCGGCGCCGATAATATCGCCGTAGCGAGTCGAACCGTCGAGCGCGCCCATATAATATTCGCGGTTATTTATACCGTCGGGTTCGGTGAATATGTCTCCCAGCCTGAGAATATCCTCGCCGACATAAGCCTGTCTTATATGATCGGTGACGGGATTCGTCCCCATCCAGAAATGATCGTGATTGCCGAGGGTTTGATACCACTCGATTGTCTTGTCGAGCCCCGCGGCCTGATAAGCCTTCTGATAATCGACGGTGGAAGCGCCGGCGTGAGCTCCGGAACTTGGAGTGATGAACTTGCCGTCAAGAACGTCGATATACCACCTTAATTCGTTGTACTGAGTATCGTTGCACGCATCGCCCAGAGAAATCCCGAAATCAAACTTATTTTTCCCGTGCAAGGCGTTTATCGTCTGGACGGCAGCGTCGAGAACTTGTGTCGAATCCAGCATAACCGCCGAATATCCCGGTGAAATGCCATCTTTGATGCCAAGATAGATCGCTGATGATGGAGATTCCTTGTCGGAAATATGGACGTCGGTGATAACAAAAAATCGCAATAGCTTTTCAGCATTGCCGACCGATGCGCCAGTATACGTCGCCGGGACGATGTCGAGTCGCTTTTCGTATTTTAGACGCGAACCATAATGCCAGGCGCCATAGCCGTATTGTTTGTATTTCGAAACCTCATCGGGACGAATCTTCACCGCAGGTGTCGGATTGGGCACCACCGTTCTCTGGAGAGTGGTGGCGACATCGGAAGCGATCGGGTATCGCTTCGGCTGGCTTTGACCCAGGGCGCGGGCCTTGCCGATGGCGAAGGTGGAAACGGCCAGCGCGCCTGCACTCACCCCAAAGCCGCGCCGCGACATCTTCTTCATAGCCGTCCTCCAGTTTTGTCAGGTCTACGGATTGCGGCCGCCGCCATCTTGCTATCGACGATAACCGTCAAGAAATCAGTCGGCGTATCCACATACCTATCGAGATGCCAGGCATATTCCGCCGCCGCCGTTGTTTGTTCGGATGGCGCGTCAGCGGCAACATCGACGGCGGGCAGCATTTGCGTGTTCCGCGCAGGCGATTCGGCAGCGCGGTTTACCGCCGACAGGGCGACAATTCGCTTCCGAATCTAATAATTGGTGAATATCGAATCTCTCGCGAATATTTATGGTCCGGCCGAAGCAATTTCGGTTCACGCGAACCGCGCCGGCAATAAGGGCTTTTGATGCTTGCGAGAAATATGCGCAAAGAAGAGCGTTTGTTAGAATGCTTATAATAATGGATGCTCGGCGAACTGCACATGCACCTGACGCCATCGCTTACTTTGATTCGTCGAACTGGCGCACTGGGCTTGCACGCTCGCCCCCCCCGGGCACGCGGGACGCCAGGCGATCGAGCCGGGACTGGCGTTCATTACGTCCGCGACTCCGTATTCTTCCTGAGTTGTATCGGGTGGCCGATTCCGCAACGCCGATTCACAGGCGGGCCGTCGGTGATTCGGCACGGATGATTCGGCACGCCAGGCGGGGCGCACCATTCAACTCACCTACGTATCGATATCCGACGCGGGCGGCTTGCACCTAGCGCGTCAACCGGCGGGCCGTGAAAGACTGCGCCGGCCGGCCCGATCGCGATGGCGCGCCGCGGTCGGAGTCGCCGGGGTAGCGACAATTTCGTTCGTGGCCGCGCTGGGCGCGACGCTGCTGCCGGCGAAAGCGCAGTTCACCAGCATTACCGACTTCGGCGACAGCTATGCGGATACCGGTTCGGCCCCGGGCGGGGCGATACAAATGCTGCAGAAAAGTCCCTGCCCGCCCAATCTGCTGCCGAGCCCGCAAAACACCATGTATGCCACGTGCCGATTCACCGGCAGCACCAACTTTGTCGATTCACTGCAAGCCATCTATGGCCTGCCAACCGCGACCAATTATGCGATCGGCGGCGCGCTCACCAACAATGCCAACACGTTCGGGTTCCCGAATGCCGGCTTCGCGGATGAAGTCGTCAACTTCGCCGGCAACCATTTCGCCAATACCGATCTCATATTGCTGTCGATCGGCGGCAACGATGTGACGCTTCTTCAGACCAACCAATTGATCGCTTCGGTCAACGCGACGGCGACCCAATCGGCGGTAAACGCGGTCTCGGGCGTGCAGCAGCTGGTGGCGGCCGGCGCCCATAACATCGCCTGGCTCAGTCCGGGCAACTCTATATATTTCCCTGCTCCGCCCAGCGGCAGCGGCCAGACCTTGACCGATCTTCAGCGTACTGCCTTTGCGGACACCTACTTCCAACAGATCGAACAAATGCTCGCGCCCTTGGCGAATGCAGGCGTTCGCATCTTCCTGTTCGACTTTGCAATCTTGCAGGCGCGGCTGGCAGCCAATCCGGGCCAGTACGGCTTCACCAGCGCAACCAACTGCATGGCCTTCCCTCTGAGCCCCGCCCCCTCTGGGGTACAGGTGGGGGTTCCAGGCTGCTTCTATGACAACACAGTCCACCCCACCGGCGCCGGAATGGCACTGATCGCCAACTACATGGCAAACCAGATCGATGCGCCGACGACCGTGGTTTCGCAGGGCGGCATCACCACCGGCATCGCCGCCGGTTTCGCCGGCTCCGTGCTCGGCCGCATCGACGCCGACCGGAGCTTTCAGGAGTTAGGGAGCGGCACCGCGACGGCGCTGCCCTATGCCATGGAGACCAAGGCCCAGGGGCCGGCTTGGCCGATACGGCCGGCCGCGCCGGAAAGCCGCTGGTCGATCTACGGCGATGTCACTTACCGCAGCATCGGCCTTGACCGGCAATTCCTCGACGCCGGCTACGATTCCGAGGCGGTCGGCGGCCTCCTCGGCGTCGAGTATCGCCTCAATCCGCGGCTGCTGCTCGGAGGCGTGTTCGGTTACTCCAACTCCACCGTCAACCTCGACATCCAGAACGCCCATGACCACATCAATTCCTATCAGTTCGCCGGCTATGGCTCGTTCACCGACAGGCACTGGTTCGCCGACTCTCTCGTCGCCTACGGTCGTAACGACTTCGCTGTCGACCGTGCGGGCGTGATCGACATCGTTCACGGCAGCACCAGCGCCAACACATTCACGGCGGCCGGCAAGACCGGCTACCTCGTCGACGTAGGGCCGATCCGCGCCGGGCCGATCGTCGGCTTCGACTACACCTATGCCGTCATTGGGGCCTACACCGAAACCGGCGACAGCCTCCTCACCATGATAGTCAACCAGCAGGCTCTCGCCGCCTTGACCGGCGACGCCGGAATGCAGTTGCGACTTCCATTCGTGTGGCGCGGGGATCGCTACAACCCGTTCCTCAACGTCACCGCCGAGCAAGACTTCCTCCGTTCCGGCCGGATGGTGACGACCACTCAGGTCACGACGCCGCTGCTCCCTGTGCTCACCCCGGTTCCCGATAGTAACAACCATACTTACGGCAAGGTTGCCGCCGGCGTCGCCGCGAAAATTGCCAAGAATGTCAGCGCCACCGTGACCGCGGCGACCACCTTTGCGCGCGAAGGCGGCAACGAATTCATGGCCAGCAGCGGCATCAAGGTGGCGTTCTAGAGCATTCGTTCGGTCGATTTGATTCGACGGGATTCCCGAGGTTCCGCGGATGATCGCGTCTTTCCGCATTGATTCTGTCTAGGGGCTGGAACGACGGCCGAAGTCGTATTCTGCCGCGCTCGGGTGGCGCGGAATTGAAGCAGTCGAAGCTGGCGCGAGTCGGCCGATCACCACATTGACGTAAGAAGGAAAGAAATCGTGAGTCCTTTGCGAATGTCCCTGATTTCGTTCGCTTTCATCTTCGGCGGCACGCTGCTCGGAATGCTGCTTCGCGTCAAGTTGCCGGAACCTCATCTCAGCGCGGATTCAAAGGATGTCGTCAGGCTGGGGATGGGTCTCGTCGCAACGATCGCCGCTCTTGTCCTGGGCCTCCTGATCGCCTCGGCAAAGACTTCGTATGACGAGCGAAGCACCCAAGTTAAGCAAATGACGGCCAAGATGATACTGCTCGACAGCCTGCTGGAGCGGTACGGGGCAGAAACGCGGCCGGCCCGCATTCTGCTGCGGCGCATTGCGCCCTCGCTTGACCGAATTTGGCGGGACAACAGATCCGCGTCTGCAAATGCAACGCCCTACGAGGCGAGCGCAGCCGCCGAAGCGTTCTATGACAAACTCGAGGAACTGTCGCCACGGAACGACACCCAACGCTCCCTCTATGCCCGGGCTATCCAGATCAGCACCGATGTGGCCGAAACGCGCCTCATGGTGTTCGCACAGGCGGACAACTCGATCCCCATGCCGTTCCTGGCGGTGCTGGTTTTCTGGCTCACGATCATCTTCGCGAGTTTCAGCCTGTTCGCTCGCCCGAACGCAACCGTCGTCGCCGCTCTGTTCATCTGTGCGCTGTCGGCCTCTACCTCGATTTTCCTCATCCTGGAACTGAGTCAACCATTTGCCGGGCTGATGAGGATATCCAGCGCATCGCTGGGCAGCGCTCTCGCGCCGCTCGGCCCATAGGACCCAGACTCACGGATCCATGCGGAATATGCACCGCGGCAGGGGTTCGTCGTTGTGTACCGAAGTCGCGCGCCCGAAGAGATTCGGACTCCTGACCCCCGGATTCGTGGTCTGGTGAGGAGCATTGAAATCATGAACAGGGAATAGCGCTGCTGCTGGCGCGGGAACAGTGCCGAGCATGCTTGGTAGAGCAGCTGAACGCACTGCGAATGCCGCATCTCGAACTTCCGCGCCAGCGACCACTCGCCGGCCCGCTCGACATGCCGGCGCACCGCGCCGAAAGCGATCTCGGAGAAGCCCGAGATGTCGAGCGTCCGTTGCGTCGCATTGGCGCCAGTGCTTACCCGCGCGTTG
>Ga0181539_1004804_pt1 | contig 11365 bp, 7 predicted proteins | sample PEATcosm2014_Bin_46_FD_119767 | JGI IMG/M metagenome (GOLD analysis project Ga0181539, IMG submission 119767) | Peatland microbial communities from MTU Mesocosm Facility, Houghton, MI, USA - PEATcosm2014_Bin23_60_metaG | ecosystem: Environmental > Terrestrial > Soil > Wetlands > Peat | place... | reverse complement strand
CACGGGCAGGAGAACGTGTGAAGAAATTAACAATCTCGCGCAGAGACGCAGAGGCGCAGAGATTCGAAATAAATAACTGCTTTATTTTCTTTGGCGACTCCGCGCCTCTGCGTCTCTGCGCGAGATGCTTTTGTTCTTCTAGGGAATTTTTCACAGCTTCGGATGGCCGTGCTACTCCCCCCTCGCGTGACATACTCCCCCGATATCGCTTATCGACAGTTTCCGGCGAGAAGATGAACCCATTTGGTACAAAAGTAATCAGTCATTAGTTTTCAGTAGTCAGTAGGGACACTGACTGAGGACTGAGGACTGACGACTGCCCTCCCGCGCTCCGCAGCGATCAGGCCACGTTCCCCAGGCACGCCGCATAAGGCTTCGCTTGTCACCGCGCAGCTCACGTCACCAACTACCAAAACAAATTCAGACTGTCCCACTACCGTCGAGAGGTAGGGGGGACCGGTCCCAGCCAGCAAGCTGGCGGGAGCCAAAGCGGCAGCAAGCTGCTGCACTCCAAAGCTTCGTACCCACGCGTTTTCGCGGGGTGGTGAAACCTGCTTCGTGGTGTATACTCTAGAATGACGGGGAAGCGTGGATTCTAGGATTGAGGGAGAGGTCAAGATGAGTGCAAGAGGTCGGCGGGTTCTGCCCGCGCTGGTCATTGCTGTAACCCTGGGGGTGGGAATTCTGATTGGCACGGTGGTTTCCCACGGCGTTCGGGCGGCCAAAGGTTTTCCCGGCGGCGCAGAAGCCAAGACCCTCCCCGCGCCCTCTCCCATCGAACTTTCCAACTCCTTTTCCCAGATTGCCGACAAAGTTGAAGATGCGGTGGTGAACATCAATACCGAAACGACCGTGCGAATCACCCGCCGCGGTGGGCGGCATTCACCTGATGACTCGCCCTTCGACGACTTTTTCGATCATTTCTTTCAGGGAGCGCCGGAGGAGGGGAGCAGGCCGGGGGAGGGCGACTTCCGCCAGCAAAGCCTTGGCTCGGGTGTAATCCTTGATAAGGATGGATACATCCTCACCAACTACCACGTGATTACCCAGGGTTTCGAAGATAGGGAAGATAAGCCGGTTGATCGCATCACGGTTTTCTTGCACGGCGACGACACCACCAAGTATAAGGCACGGGTAATCGGCGCCGACAAGGATACGGACCTCGCCGTCATTAAGATCGATGCCGGAAAGCCTCTGCATTCGGCCGAACTCGGTGACTCCGATTCCATGCGGGTGGGTGACTGGGTGCTGGCGATCGGGAGTCCCTTCGGCCTCGATTCCACCGTGACCGCCGGGATTGTCAGCGCCAAAGGCCGTGACATCGAAGGGGGAATATCCGGCCAGTTTAAGCGCTTCCTGCAAACCGATGCCGCCATCAATCCCGGCAATAGCGGCGGACCGCTGGTGAATCTGGCGGCGCAGGTGATTGGCATCAACACGGCCATTGCCACCCGGCGCGGGAGCTACGATGGAGTAGGGTTCGCGATGCCCTCGAACACCGCCCGCAAGGTCTACAACGCCATTGTCACCAGTGGCACGGTCAAGCGTGGCGCCATCGGTGTGAACTTTCAGGGGCAAGCCAACCCTGCTTTGCTGCGCAGTTTTGGCACGGATCATGGCATTGTCGTTGACAGCGTGCAGGCTGACAGTCCTGCCGACCACGCCGGCCTGAAGCGGGGCGACGTGATCCAGAGCGTTAATGGCAAGGCCGTGCGCAGCGGTGACGAACTCGTGGCCATTGTTTCCGATACCGATATCGGCAAGAAATTGCGTGTCGAATACCTGCGCGAAGGCAAACGCGCCACCGCCGATGTGCAAGTGGCCGACCGTAACCAGATCATCAGCGAGAACCGTGTCAGCGCGGACGTAGAGGGGAATCACGAAGCCGGCCCGGAGGGTGGCGGCGTTCTGGGTTTGGCGGTGAAGAACCTGACCTTGGACCAAGCCCGGGAGCTTTCCGATCAACTCCACCTCGAAGCTAAGCAGGGGGTGTTGGTAACCGACGTGCAAGCGAGTGGTTTTGCTTCCGACCTGGGCGTGGAGCGGGGTGACGTGATCCTCAGTATCAATCAGAAAAATGTGGCCTCCGTGGATGACTACAATAAACTGCAAGGACAGTTGAAATCCGGCGCGGACGTTGTATTATTGGTGGCGCGCCGAACCGGCCCGCATAGCTTTACTACGCTATTCCTGGCTGACCGCCTGCCGTAAAGGCAGGATTTAGGATTAAGGATTTAGGATTTAGTCCTGAATCCTGGCTTTGAAAGGAACGGTTTGATTACTTCCAGTCACAAAACCCGCAAGGTCGTACTTGTTCTGTTGACGGGAGTTTGCCTGGCGGCGAACGGTTCATACGCCGCCGAAAGCTCAACTGCGAACAGCGCGCAAAAGCCGGTCTCGCAGGCGGGTGCTTCGGCCCACCCCGCCACCACTCACACGATGGCGAAGAAGCCAGGGACGCGCACAACGGTGTCCCATTCGGCCAGCAAACGGAGTGCAAGTCCCCACTCAGGCTCGGCGTATTCCGCCGCGAGCAAAACCACCTCGCACGCGTCCTCGGCATCGGCCGTAAAAAGGGCGCCGAATCACACGACGGCTTACGCTTCCCAGCGCAAAGCATCGCCCGCACGCAGTCGGTATTCGGCAAATCGGCGGGTCAGCACGCTGAACGGCTGGCAGCGTCTGGCGCGCCTTCACTTGCAACCGGAGCGCGTACAAGAAATTCAGCAAGCACTGATTCGTGAGGGTTACCTTCAGGGTGAGGCGAGCGGCCAGTGGGATGCGCGCACCCGTGACGCCATGCTGCGCTATCAGACGATGCATGGGTTTCCTGTTACGGGTCTGCCGGAAGCCAAATCGCTGATGAAACTCGGCCTGGGCTCACACCCGCTGCCGGCTGAACTCGATCACGGTGCGGCAGGGATTGCGAGTCCGGGCGGCGCCCCGGGCGATTTCACCGTGACGCCCCCCTCGCCGCCGGTTTCTCTGGTGACGCCGCCCTCATAGATAACTGCACCATGATGTATGGCGATTCAGACGCCTTGCTCTCGCGGGTGGCGGTGGAGTAATCGGTTTCGGTCTTGGCGGTCCAAGGCCTGCATTCGCGTGTAGGTCGTGCCCGAACCCCTAATCCCTAACCCCGAATCCCGGTTCTTAAGTATCAATCTGTGCCCGTTGGAGCTTGTCGCTATAATCCACGTAAACGGATTTCCACTCGGAGTAGAAATCGAGGGCGGCGGTGGCGGCTTCGCGATGGCCGTTGCCGGTCTGTTTGGTTCCACCGAATGGCAAGTGGGTTTCCGCGCCGATGGTGGGAGCATTCACATAGAAGATGCCGGTTTCCATTTCCCGCATAGCGATGAAGGCGTTATTAACGTTGCGCGTATAGAGGGATGACGAAAGACCGTAGGCGACGCCGTTGCCGATTTCAATCGCTTGGTCCAGGCTATTGCAAGGAATGACGGAGACGACGGGGCCGAAGATTTCCTCCTGGGAGATGCGCATTTTGGGGTCGCAATCGCCGAAAATGGTGGGAGCATAGAACCAGCCGTTGTCGTACTCGCTGCCGGTAAGTCGCTGGCCGCCGCAGAGGAGTTTGGCGCCCTCATTCTTCCCCACCTCGACATAGGATTCCACGGTCTGCCTCTGCGCTTCGTTGATGAGCGGTCCCACCTGCACGGTCGCGTCCAGGCCATCTCCGACCTTCAGGGTGCGCGCGCGTGCCACGAAGCGATCGACGAATTCCTTGTACACACCTTTCTGCACCACCACGCGGCTGGTCGCGGTGCAGCGCTGGCCGGTGGTCCCGAAGCCACCCCAAAGGGCGCCCTCCACGGCGAGGTCCATATTGGCGTCGTCCAGCACCATGATCACGTTCTTGCCGCCCATTTCCAGACAGCAGTGCTTGAAGTTTGACGCGCAGGCTTGGGAAACCTTGCGGCCGGTCTCCGTCGAGCCGGTAAAGGAAATTGCGCGTACATCGTTGTGCTGCATCAAGTGGCTGCCCACGTCGGCGCCGGTCCCCGTAACCAGATTCACCACCCCGCGAGGCAAGCCCGCTTCCTCCAGAACCTGCACGAGGTTGTATGACGAAAGCGGGGTGTCAGTGGCGGGTTTCAGAACCACGGTATTGCCGCAGACCAGCGCCGGCATGATCTTCCAGGAGGGAATCGCCATGGGAAAATTCCACGGGGTGATCAGTCCGCAAACACCGATGGGGCTGCGCACCGTCATGCAGAACTTATTCGGGAGCTCGGAAGTGGTGGTTTGCCCGAACAGCCGCCGCCCCTCGCCGGCCATGTAAAACGTCATGTCGATGGCTTCCTGCACGTCGCCACGCGTTTCTTCCAGCACTTTGCCCATCTCACGCGTCATGGCCTTAGCAAAGTTCTCCTTGTTTTCTTGTAACAAGGTGCCGGCGCGATACAGAATTTCCCCTCGCTTGGGAGGCGGAGTGTTCTTCCACGATTTGTACGCTTGTTTGGCCGCTGAGACGGCGGTGTCCACGTCCTCGGGTCCGGATTTTTGGAACAATCCGATGACCTCATTGCGATTGGCGGGATTTACGTTCTCAAACGTCCTGCCGGTGGCCGAGGCTACCCACTGACCATCGATAAAGTTCGTATAGATTTTTGGTGGAGTCATAATAGGAGTGCTCCCGGGACTCTCTGCATTTCGTTCCCCAACCGCGCGAGCGGATTTTGCCCAATCGTTCGGCGAAGGTGCTTGAATATAACAAACCGCTCGCGGGAAAGGAAGGGCGCATCCCGCACGTAATGGCGCAGTTTGGTCCAGCGGGCCGCTGTAGCCTGAACAGTGGCAAAAGGCCTTCGACACTTGTACAATTCAGGGGCTTAGAGTTCCAGGGATGCCCTTTGGAGGAGTTTGCTATGAACTGTACACGCAGAGGGTTCGCGTCCCGTTTAGGCCTGCTTTTGGCTGGGGCCTCGGGGGCAGGCGCCTGGCCGGGCCCGGCCGCCTGGACCGGCGCATCATCGGCGCCTGCGGCGCAGCAAGAGCAGCACGCACATTTGCCGATGACCACGCACGCTTCGGGAAGCGCGGAAAACAAGCTCGCTGCCGCCGAGGAAGTTTGGGAGAAGTTGCTGGAGGGGAATCGGCGATTCGTGGATGGGGAACCCATGGTACGCGACGTGGTGGGGCGGCGGAGTGCGGTGCTTGCCGGTCAGCAGCCGCAGATTGTGGTGCTGGGTTGTTCGGACAGCCGCGTTCCTCCCTCGCTGGTTTTTGATCAGGGACTGGGCGACCTGTTCGAGGTCCGCACGGCGGGCAACGTGGCGGATGCGCTGGCGATGGGCAGCATCGAATATGCGCTTGTGCATCTCCCCATACGGATCGTGGTGATTCTTGGACACGAGAAGTGTGGGGCGGTGGCGGCCGCGGCGGCCGGCGAAAAAATGCCGACAGCAAACCTCCAAGTGGTGGTTGACAAGATTGCCCCGGCGATTGACAAGGTGAAAGGCGATCACACGACCCAGGAGTTTCTGCGCAAGGCAGAGGAGGCCAACGTCCTCCAGTGTGCCACCGACATGCTGGCCAACAGCCCCATCGTTTTGCGGGAGACGGTCGCCAATAATGTGGAAATTATCAAGGCCATTTACAGCCTGATGACGGGACGTGTAAGGCGGCTGGTGGGGTAAAGAAGACTGTTGCTTCTGGCCCGAATGTGTCACCACATCGTGCCCTTTCGCGCGCCAACCCCCGGCGCTTTGGCGCCTTTCCAGACGGACAGTTTGTCATGCTTTTTGGGAGTTCCTACCGTTTTTTGTAACCGGCTTTCTTTTCAGTATGTTCTCAGCTTCGTTTTACAAAAACGCCGTTCTCCGATCCTTTTTTTTCAATATGTTCTCAGCTTAGGGCACTTTGTCGCTACATGGACATTAAGTCGCCATGCAAAATGGGTGGCTTGAGGCTTGAAAAGCAGCATCATAAATCCCTTCCTGGTCGCCCCACAGGTGGTGAGTCGCGAGCTAGGCCCATATACTCACCTGTTCATTGTAGCCTAATAGTTTGCCTTTGTCAAGAAGTTTTTTTCATGACAAATCCCTTGAGGGTGGCGTGGGATGGCCTGAGGGTACGCCCTAGGCCTCGGGTTCCGTGGAAAAATCCGATCTACAACCCCTCCCTCCAATTCATCGGCATCGGGAATATAATTGCGGGCGAAGGCCGCCTTGGACTGCGGTAGCAGCAGCTACCGCCTTTCTTCCTCCGCTCCTTGCGCCTTTGCCGTATGAACCGAAGGCGGAAGGCGGTAGCTGCTGCTACCGCAGTCCAAGGCGCTTCGCGCAAGTCCATATGAAAATGTGCGCCAAGTGAACAGTATTGGGGCTAGGCCTTTTCCGGCTTGCCCGCCGATGAAATCAGATTTGCCTGACCGGCCAGAACCTTGGTTAAAGTCGCGGCCAAGCCGTCCAAGGCGTTGCCGCCACCCGCCACCAATATCTGGGGGACGATCTGGATTCCTTTCTCCGCCAACACCGTGGCGATATTCACCAGGGTCGTGCTCGCCGCCCCGATGGCCTGGTTTTGCGCGCGGAACCCCTCGGCTTTGGAGAGTCCCTGGGCGCGAATCACATCCGCCTGCGCGGTGCCCTGGGCGCGGATGACGTCCGCCTGCGCCGTGCCGGTCTGTTTGATGTATTCCGATTCGCCACGCGCTTCCTGCATGCGTGAGTCCGCATTGTTCTTCCGGATGTCGATGCCGATCGCCGACTTGGCAAGGTCTCTTTGCATATCCGCCTTGCCGGTCGTCGCTTCCGTTGCCACGCGCTGTTCCTGCGCCCTTTGCTGCATTCTGAAGGTTTCAATTTCCTGATTGGCAATTTCCCGCCGGGTCAGCACCTCCACCAACTGTGCGGGGAGAATGACATCCTGAATATAAACGCCCTTGGTCTCAACTTCGTATTCGGCCAGTTGCTGGCTCATGTGCTTCGTGGCCTCCTCCTGGACGGTCTGGCGGCTCTGGATGAAGGTTACCGCTTCCATCATGCCCAGTTTGTTGCGGAAGTGGTTCCCCAGAGCCGCCTGGAGGACTTCGTTAACGAGATTAAACATACTGCCGACCATGGAAATAACCCGCGGGGCTTTAGTATCCGGCACATGAATGAGCACTTGGAGATCGAAGGTGAAAATGAAGCCCTCGCGGCTCTTGGCCACGATGGGTTCCAGCCGAGCGTCCAGGCCATGCGTGCCGGTAACGCCCTTCGACCAATCGAGTTTTAGGATTGCGGTGGGTACAATTTCCGCCTGGTAAATGCGCGGATTGATGGGGTACTTGCCGGTGCGCAACGGTTCTTCCCAAATGCCGCGGTGCCCCGGTTTCACCAGGCTGCCGAACTTGAATTCCGCGCCGGAGGTGTCTTCCGTGGGCAAACCCACATAGGATTTGATCACCGCTACTTGACCTTGCTCGACCACCAGCATGGGCACTTGCTCCACCCGGACCAGAAAGGGGTTGAGGTTGTAAGCGCCGTAGAGCAGGGGATCGTGCTGTAGTCCGATCTTCCCCCCCTTGTCCAGGAACGCCTGGAAATCCTGATAAGACTTATGCTGGTCGTTCTTGCTGCCCAGAATGGTCTCGATGAGTTGGGAATTCGCCGAAGTCGTTTGGGCGTCCCCCGGTCGCGGGGCTTGGGATTCGAAGTCTTCGATGTCCTTGAAGCCACCCAATCGACTGGAAATGTCGCCGGCGGGAAGAGGATCGCCGTCCAGGGTGGTCACCACGCCCACCATATCCACTACATGGCCGCTCTCCGTGGCTCGCGGCTCAATCCGCGTCACATCCAACGCCGATTCACCGAGCCCGAATGCGGAGTAGATGAGCCGGTCTCCTTTCATGCGGCCGCGAAGTTCCTGAGATACCGGAACTCCATAGACCTGGGGCTTGGTAATAACCAGGAATGCCACCGGATGAATGGGCGCGAGCATTCCCGGTGCGAGGACCGGACGCTGGACGCCTTTCTGGCCTTTAATCCTCTTCGGGCCCGCTCCTTCCACAAACGCGCGCAAATCGGTGAAGTTGCCAAATGCTTCGGTGTAGATTGCCGACTTGGCGCCGATGGGCAATGGCTGTCCAATTTGTGCGATGACGATGCCAATCTGCCCCGCCGGTACCTGCACCCAAGGGTGTTTGGTGACGGCATAAACCAGGACGAACTTGAAGCGAAGCCCGGGCATCAGCAAGTCCGCCTGGTAACCGGCTTCTCCGAGGAAGGCGATGGGGTTGTCTTCCGGAAGCGCGGCCCCAAACCGCTTGCGCACCAGTCCCACCTCCGTCGGACCGATACTGTAGATCGACTTCAAAATGAAAGTGATGATCAGGATGATCAGTAGGACAACACCGCTAGATGCAAAGAAATGCTGTTGAATTACTTCCGGAAAAGTCTCCCACATAAGTTCTCCTGAAAGGCTGGGTTGGTGCGGACCGCCGGGGCCTCACGGCGTCGCCACGGGGCGGCCGGCTGGAAGGAGGGCATTTTACTCCTATTGGCGGGCTAGTGCGAGCGTGGGGAAAGCGTGCCGGTAAGTCTCGCCCGCTTGTCGCGACTCTGATAATCTACGGACATGAACAAGCGCCTACCCTTGTTGCTTCGCCACATCATGTACAACCTGCGGGGCGGTTTTCTGGTGCGCCCCCTGATCATCGCACTGTCGCTGGGCTGTGCCGGCGCGCTGCTCTCCTGGCTTGAGGAGACCGCCCCCGCCCTCAGCGCCTGGGTCCCTGCGGTGCTCTTTCCCTCGCATGCTGACCCGCAAGTGGCGCAGGTGATTCTGGGAGGCATTGCCGCCTCCATCATGACGGTAGTGTCGATCGTTTTCGCCATTCTGTTGATGACGCTCACCCTGGCGTCGATGCAATTTTCTCCTCGCATCATCGTGAGCTTTGTCCGTGATCGCGTGACGCAGTGGACGCTCGGCATCTTTCTCGGCACCTTCTGTTATTGCCTGGCGGCGCTTCCGGCGGCGCGCTCCGCGCCCAAACCCTTTGCGCCCGTGGCCACGGTTATGGGCGCCATGCTGCTCTCGCTCATTTGCGTGGGTTGGCTCCTCTTCTTTATTCATCACATCTCGCAGGCCATTAACGTCAATCAAATCGTGGACCGGATCGCCAGCGAGACGGTGGCCATGATCGAGGAGATGATGCCTTACCCGCGCCGGTATCCGCGCGTAGCCGACAGTGACCCCATCAACACCAGTACTTGGGAAACCATCATCCTATGCGAGACCTCGGGTTACATCCGCTATATCGATACACAGAGACTGCTGGCCACGGCGAAGGCGCGGCGCGTGAAGTTTCAGGTCCTAAGACGGGTGGGCCAGTTCGTTCCGGAGGGCGTCCCGCTTCTGAGGGTATACAAGGGGGAGCGATTGTCTGCGGAAGGAGCCATGGAGCTTCGCAACGCGTTCGACTTTGGCCCCTCACGGACCTTGCAGCAGGACATTGAGTTCGGCGTCTTGCAGATTGTGGACATTGCGCTCAAGGCGATTTCCCCGGCCGTCAACGACCCCAGCACGGCGATTACCTGCGTGGACCAGCTCAGCCGCGTGTTGATTCGCTTTGCCTCCCGGGAGGCGCCCTCGCCGCTGCTCTGTGATCCGCCCGGCGTGGTGCGCGTCAGCGTGATGTGGAGCAACCTCGGACGCATGCTCGATTCGGCGTTCGAGCAAATCCGCCTGTATTCGCAGACCGATCTCGCGGTGAGCTTGCGGATGATGCGCGCCCTCGGCGACATCGCGGTCACCATGCCAGACCCGGAGGACCGCCGCACGCTGGTGGAGCGGGGAAGGCGAATTGTGGAGGGATGCGCCGAAAAGTTGGGAGAGCAAGAAATGAAGGAATTGCGCGCTCGCCTGGCGGGCCTGGAAAAGCTTTTGGTTGCTACGCCCGCATTGCACGCTGAAATTCGATAAATCCATGGCGAAACGAATTCTCCTGACCACCACCGGCTCGCTGGGCGACCTGCACCCGTTTATCGCCATCGGGCTGGAGCTCCGTTCGCGAGGTCATGACGTCACCCTGGCGACGAGCAATTTCTATCGATCCAAGGTGGAACAAACGGGTTTGAGATTCGCCCCCATGGGTCCGCATCTGGGGCTCGAAATCTCTGAGGAGATGGATCAGGTGATGGACATGAAGAACGGTCCGGAGTACTTGGTTCGACAGATCCTGTATCCGTCGGTCCCCGCTGCTTACGCGGAAGTGATGGAGGCGGTCCGCGAGGCCGAGCTCATCGTGACGCACCCCATCACCTTCGCCGCGCAAATCGCCGCAGAAAAGACCGGAATGCCTTGGGTCTCCACCGTCACTGCCCCACTGTCCTTTTTCTCGCGCTTCGATCCATCGCTGGTCCCCGCCTATCCATTTGTTATTAAACTTCGTGCCCTGGGCCCGGGCTTCTATGGGATCGTCAAAAAACTTGGCCGGGCTATGACCAAATCGTGGCTTGCACCCATCACGCGCTTCCGCGCCTCGGTGGGATTGCCCCCCGGACAAGATCCCGTTTTCGAGGGGCAACACTCCCTGCAGCGGGTGCTGGCATTGTTTTCCCCGCTGATAGGAGAGCCGCAACCCGATTGGCCAGCGCAAACGCTTGCGACGGGATTTCCGTTCTATGACCAGGCCAAGCACGGGCAGGAAATTGACCGGGACCTGGAACGATTCCTGGATGCGGGTCCTCCTCCAGTGGTGTTCACGCTGGGCTCGTCGGCAGTTCAAAAGGCAGAAGATTTCTACCACGAGAGTATTACCGCTGTTCGGCGCCTCGGTTGCCGGGCGGTTTTGCTGGTGGGAAGCAATTCTTTTCAGGAACCACTTCCGCCCGGCATCGTGGCCTTCCCCTACGCTCCCTTTTCCAAGATTTTTCCGCGGGCTTCGGTGATTGCTCATTCGGGGGGCATCGGGACGTCTGGGCAAGCCCTGGCCGCGGGCCGTCCCATGCTGGTGGTGCCCTTTGCGTTTGATCAGCCCGACAACGCCGCCCGCTTGCAGCGCCTGGGAGTGGCGCGGGCGGTTCCGCGGAAGCACTACACAGCCCAGCGCGCGTCCTCGGAGCTCGGTCTGTTGCTTAGCCAACCGGCCTATGCTGCCACCGCGGCCGAGGTCGCCCGCAAAATTGCGGCGGAGAATGGCGTTCGAGCCGCCAGCGACGCCATTGAAAACCATCCGCTCGCCCGCTGAAGCCTTCGTCTTTGCCCTGTCAAGCAATTTAAGAATGTTACTTTTGGCTAATCGTCTTGCAACGTAAGAATGTTACCCAACGCAAGTTGTAATTCCTCATCGTAGGGGTGAGGACCCCGTCGTCGTCGAGGCTGTGGAAATGTGGGAATCCGGCGTTCTGTGCCGGAT
>Ga0181539_1004802_pt1 | contig 11368 bp, 12 predicted proteins | sample PEATcosm2014_Bin_46_FD_119767 | JGI IMG/M metagenome (GOLD analysis project Ga0181539, IMG submission 119767) | Peatland microbial communities from MTU Mesocosm Facility, Houghton, MI, USA - PEATcosm2014_Bin23_60_metaG | ecosystem: Environmental > Terrestrial > Soil > Wetlands > Peat | place... | reverse complement strand
CATCCTCACCGCGAGCGTGATCCTCGCCGTGATGGTCGTCCCCACGATCTGCGCCGTCAGTCGGGAGACGCTGGCCGCCGTGCCGGTGGCCCAACGGGAGGCTGCGATGAGCCTCGGGGCTACGGACTGGGAGACGACCCGGGTCGCGGTCCTTCCCTACGCCCGGTCAGGGATCGTCGGAGGGACCATCCTGGGGCTGGGCCGAGCGCTCGGTGAAACGATGGCGGTCACGATGCTGATCGGCAACTCCTCGCGGATCCCCACCTCGTTGCTGTCGCAAGGTCAGACGATCGCTAGCCTGATCGCGACCACCCTCACCAGCAATTCCGGCCCCCTCGAAGAGTCCGCGGTCGTCGAGGCGGGACTCGTGCTCTTAGTCATCGCGATCGCGGTCAACGCGGCGGCCCGAATCCTCGTATGGAAGGTGCTCCGGACGGGCGGGGGGATTGTCGAATGAGCGACCCGAGGACAGGCGTCGGGGGCCGCCTCGGCGAAGCACGGGTCATGCCCCGGTCGGCGATCCGACCCCGAATCCGCCGGCTGAGCATGGAACGTCATGCCCGGAACGTGGTCGCCTTCGCCGTGGCTCTCCTCCGGGACCCGAGTCTGCGTCGCCGGCAATCGATCGTGGCAGCGGTCGACTACGCGGTCTCCGTCGCCCGGGGGTTCGACCGCACCACCCGACGCAAGCTGCTGAACTACACGTTCGCGACGCTGACCGGGCTCACCGTCCTGGCCCTCATCTACCCGCTCGTCGATATCGTCTACCAGGCGGTCGAGCTGGGAGGCACGGTGCTCTTCCAGCCCGGCTTCCTGACGGCGTTGCCGCCGAACGCCTGCAGCCAGATTTCCTGCAGCACGGTTGGGATAGGCCCCGACATCGAAGGCACGCTGATCCTGGTAGGGCTCGCCTCCTTGATCGCCGTGCCGATCGGGGTGCTCGGGGCCATCTACGCCTCCGAGTACCGAGGGCGAGGCTTCGGACGGGCGATCAGCTTCACCGCCGACGTCATGACGGGGATCCCGTCCATCATCATGGGGGTCTTCGTCTACTACTACTTCGTCCTCTACGACCCCACGCTCACTACCAGCACGATCACCGGAGCTCTCGCGCTCTCGGCGTTGATGACCCCGATCGTCCTGCGGACCACCGAAGAAGCGCTGCGCGTCGTCCCGAACTCGATCCGAGAGGCCGCGCTCGCGTTGGGGATATCGAAATGGAAGACGACCCTGCGGATCGTGCTCGTGACGTCACTACCGGGAGTCCTGACGGGCATCCTCCTCGCGGTCATGCGCGCCGCCGGCGAGGCGGCCCCCCTTCTCTTCACCGCCGGGACGACCCTGACCTACTTCCAGGGGGTCGACTATCCGACGGCCAACCTGCCGTACAGCGTGATCTTCGAGGACGCCCTGAGCCCGTACTCGAACCTGCAGAAGGTCGCCTGGGGCGCGACCCTCTTCTTGTTGCTCTTCATCCTGATCGTCAACGTGCTGGCACGGTACACGATCCACCGCATGGCGCGACGGATGGGGAGGGCCTGAGGAATGATGGAATCTACGAAACTGAGGGTCGACCACCTGACCGCCTACTACGGCTCCAACCCGGCGATCTCGGACATCACGATCGGCTTCCCGGAGCGGGCCGTGAGCGCCATCATCGGTCCGTCCGGCTGCGGGAAGTCGACGTTCATCCGGTGCCTCAACCGGTTGCACGAGACGCTGCCCCGGACGCGCGTCGAGGGCACGGTCCTCCTGGACGGCGAGGACATCTACGAGCAGGACCCCGTCCGTGTCCGCCGCCGCGTAGGCATGGTCTTCCAGCGCCCGAACCCGTTCATCACGATGTCGATCTACAACAACGTGAGCGCCGCCCTCCGCTTCAACGAACGCCACTCCCGCTCGGAGATCGACCAAGCGGTCGTTCGGAGCCTCCAGCAGGCGGCGCTGTGGGACGAGGTGAAGGACCGGATCGATGCCCCGGCCGTCTCCCTTTCCGGAGGCCAGCAACAGCGTCTCTGCATCGCTCGGGCGCTCGCCGCCCAGCCCGAGGTGCTCTTGATGGACGAACCGTGCTCCGCCCTCGACCCGGTCGCCACCGCGAAGATCGAGGAGCTCATCGCTCGTCTCAAGAAGGAGTTCACCATGGTGATCGTGACGCACAACATGCAGCAGGCCGCGCGGGTCGCGGACTACACGGCATTCCTGTACCTCGGGAAGTTGATCGAGTTCGGCCCGACGGAGGAACTGTTCGAGCGGCCGAAGGACCGTCTGACCGAGGCGTACATCACCGGGAGGTTTGGATGAGCGAGGATCCGCTGGCCAGCACAGGGAAGCCGCTAGGGTACGACCTCCAGATCCGCCACCTCAAGGACCGGGCGGGCAAGATGGGGGAGTGGGCGCTCGGGATGGTCCACGACGGCTGGCGCGCCTTCGACTCCGGCGACCTCGTGGCGGCCCAAGCGGTCCTCGACCGGGATACGGAGCTGGACCGGTTCGACGAGGACATGGAGCACGCGACCATCGCGTTCCTCGTCCTTCGCCAACCGGCCGCGGTCGACCTGAGGACCGCCGCCGCCCTGCTGAAGACGACGACCCACATGGACCGGATCGGGCGGCTGGGGTTCGACATGGCCCGGCTGGCGAACCCGGTGAAGGACCGGGAATCCGCGGAACTGAACCGTCTCCTCCAGCAGATGGACGACGTCGTCGAGTCGATGGTGCGCCAGGCTCTCGAGGCCCTCGTCCACGACCGCGTCGATCTCGCCCAGGAGTTGTTCTCGCGGGACGATACGGTCGACCGCATGCACCGCCAGGCCAATCGCCTGGTGATCGCGGAACTGGCGACGGATCCCGCGGTGGTCCAACGACTCGCGAGCGAACTCCTGATCGCTCGTCACTTCGAGCGGATTGCCGATAATGCGTGCAAAATCGGAGAAAAGACGATCTACGCGGTGACGGGCCAGCGACGCTCGGAGTACCTTCCGCGCCACCCGGTCAAGCCGTACGCCCTCGAGACCCCGCGGGGCCCGTAAGGGGTCGGACTTGGAACGGCCGAGCCGTAGTTCGGGCGATCGCGATAGGGCTTCTGGAACCCTGGCGAAGGCTGCCCGTCCCCACACGAAAGCTCATTATCCGGCCTGCCGACTCCCGGGGGCGCGGTTCACCGCACGGGTGCTCCCGTAGTCTAGCCCGGTCAAGGATTCGGGGCCTTCGACCCCGTAACGCGGGTTCGAATCCCGCCGGGAGCATTCCCACCCTTCGTCGACGCCGGGCCACCCCGGGGAGGGGGATATCTGCCAGTTACGGGCTCAAACAGGTGCATATATACTCTATTTATTCAATGCTTAAGGATTCGTAAGGCTCTGGGGGTTTGGAGCTACACGTGGAAGGTCGGAAACTCCAACTCGCGGGCGGGTCGACGTACCTTGTCTCGCTGCCGAAGCGCTGGGTGCAGACCGCCGGACTCAAGGCGGGCGACACCGTCTTCCTCGATACCGCATCGGACGGCTCGGTTTCCATCCGCCCCCACTCCGGTGAGCGAGCGGATACCCGTCGGAAGATATTCCAGGAGAGGGACGACGAGAGCCGGGACCACCTGCTGCGCAAACTCATCGGGGCGTACGTGTCGGGATTCGGCCTGATCGAGGTACGATTTCCCCCCGACCGCGGGCCGTTCGTGCGCCGGGTCGCACGGGACTTCTGCCGCCTCGTGATCGGACCCGAGGTCATCGAGGAGAATCGGAATGCCCTGGTCATCCAGGACCTCTCGGATGCCTCCGACCTGAGCTCCGAGAAATGCCTGCGACGGATGCACCTCACCGTCCGGGCAATGCTGGAGGACGCCATGACGGCGCTGCGGACCTCCGACGAGGCGCTTGCCCGGGACGTTCACGTGCGGGGACAGGACGTGAACCGCCTCTACTGGATGGTGGCGAAGCAGTTCCATTTGCTGCAGACCCGTCCGTTCGACAGTTCGGCCAACGGGGCGGCCAACCTAGTCCACGGCCACCGGTTGATCGCCAAGATGCTAGAGCGGATCGGCAATCATGCCGAGCGCATCGCAGGGACGTTCCCCACGCTCGCCGAAGAGCGGAGCCTCGACCCGAAGCTCGTGAAGGAGCTCGACGAAGCCCGCGCCTCGGCGGTCGCGCTGCTCGACAAGGCGTTCAGCGCCCTCGCCACGCGGGACATCGCCGCGGCGAACGAAACGATCGATGCCCGGAGCGAGCACCAGAAGCTGGTCGACGCCCTATCCCACCGCGTGGCCACCAAGCGAGGCGAAGAGCTCCTGGCCCTTGCTACCGTGGTCGATAGCCTCGGGCGTACCGGGGGCTATGCCGCGGAGATCGCCGAGCAGGCGATCGACCTCGCAATTCTCACGGATAACGACAAGAGCTGACGGGCCCGCTGACCGCGGGATCAGACCGGGTCAGCTTCCTTGTAATCGGGGATCCGGACCACCGGGGGTGAGGTTGGGGAGCGTGGCTGCGCCGAAGTGGGACGAGTCGCGGGCGGGCTCCGGGGGGCCACCGTCGGATTACTTAGACGGACCACGTCGACGTCGACCCGGTTGGCTCGGTGCGTGGCCGCGTACTCGAGGGCGAGATCCGCGAGTTCGAGGAGGCGCCGGGGATTCCCCCGGGCGGCGGTGTTCAGGGCCGCGACGGCCGCGGAGTCGAACGGATAGGTAGGATCGAGATCCTCGACAATCCGCTTCGCCAGGAGCTTCTTGGCGAGCAACAGGGTCGCTTCGTCGTTCGAAAGGGCCGTGAGGGCGAAGGTGCGGTTGATCCGCGAGGTCAGCGCCGGATGGTTCACGGTCAACCACGCCACGTAGCTCCCGTAGCAGGTGAACATCACCAGCACTCCCGGCCGGATAGCGTCCGTGATCTCCTGGAGGGTCCTTGCGAAGACGTCCACCTCTCGGGACTCCACGAGGTTGTGCAGATCGTTCAGCAGAAGGAAGGAGGGAGCCGATTCGTTGAGAGCCGTCGCGATGGCGCGACCCGCCACGATCGGGTCGTATCCCTCGCTCTTCATCTTCTCGAGCGGCGCGAGCCCGCGGAGCCAGGCGGGCCCGCCGAACGCCTTCACCAACCCTGCGGTCTGAGCGGATCTACGGAACTCCTGGGCAAGACCCTGAATCACCCACGGCATTTTCGTGCTGATGTCGAAGTAGACATGGAACGCCTTCCGCTGGGTCGCGTCGGCGTCCGCGACGCGCAACCGCTCGGTCTTCCCGACGCCAAGGTCCCCGGTGATCGCGATGACAGCCCGGTTCTCCTTCTCCAGCACCTCGTCCCGGATGGTTCGGATGGTCTCGTCGACGGCCTGGTTGACGTGGTACAGCTCGACGTCCGAGAGGCTCTCGCTCGCGAGGTCCCGGAACGGGTTACCGGTCAGTCCGTAGCGATCGTAGGCTGCCCCGGGCATGCGGACACTCCTCAGATGACCCGGCTCCGCAGGTCGACCGCTATCCTCTTGCCGTCGAAGTCATAATAGATGTTCCGGTCAACGAATTTCCCGTCCGTCCACTTCGGGATCCGCAGGAACCGGACGACGCCCTCGGGCCCTTCCCGGGCGTGGAACTGCAGGAAGCCGTCCGATAGGTGGATCGTGACCGCTTCCGCGCGGGGGTCGAACATCCCCCGGTCCGTGGCGAGCACCGCGATGGAGAACCGCTCCCGGCAAGCGGCGTGAAGGCGGCGCAGCAGGCCAGCCAGCCGGTGGGCAGGAAGCTCGAGCGTCAGGAAGGAGAAGGAGTCGACCACCAGGAGCCCGTCCTCGGGCGCGAACTCCTCCAAGCCATCGATGCTATCCTTCTCCACGACCCGTACCGCGCTGGGTGGGCCGGAAGGGAGGTCAGCGGCTCCCGCAAAGAGCTCCCGGAGGTCCGATTGGTCTCGCGACGTCACGAACGTCAGGGGCCGACCCGTACGGACGGCCGTGAGGGCTAGCTTCCGGACGAAGAAGCTATTGGTGAGGTCCGCGCCGCCTTCGACGACGACCACCCGTCCGTTGCCGATCTCAGGTATTATCGTGTCGAGGCCCGGCACGTCGATTGCGATTCCCACGGTGTTCGAATCGGTGCGGCTCCCTTAACGATGGTTTCGGTAGTCTACGATGACCTATGTATGTGGCAGAGTCGCTACAGGGTCTACGGCAGGCACGCCTATGACCCGCCTCCCGCTCGGCGGGGCGTGCGGCGCCGTCCGGCGAGCCGTCGTGGGCTCGCGGAGATCGTGGGTACCCTCATGCTGGTGCTCATCGTCGTAGCGGCCGCGGTCGCGTTCTCACTGTTCGTTGCCTCCTACGAGAAGCAAGTGCTGGCGGAGGAGAACGCCACGCATCTTCAGAAGCTCGAGGCGGTTCGAATCGTGGACATCACCCCCACCGCGGGTTGGACGGAGCTCTCCTTGACCATCGCCAGCGGGGATGTAAATTACATGAACCTGACCGACTACGATCTGAACGGGCAACCGGTTTCCTACTGGACGTTACCCTACACGCTCCCATTCACCATCAACGGAACTCCAAAGGTCATCACGCTCACCTGTGAGTTTCCCGGGAACCAGTCCTGCGACATGGTCGCTCCATTCGGCCAAGTGACCGTCATGCTCGTTCCCCAGCTGACCCAGGTGCCCCTGAGTCCTTCGGCCGACTTCAAGCTGAACGTCTTCACGGCTCTCGCGAACGACTTCACCTTCACTTTCATCCCACCGACCGCAATTGCGAAGGTCAGCTACGTTCAGACGGGAGCGGGCGTAACAACACCGGTTTTTGATGGATCGGGTTCGCTTCAGCCCGCAGAAGCGGACAACGCGAGCTTGGTCTCCTGGGATTGGACACTGACGGCCACCAACGGAACCGTTGTGGGCATCTATTCGGGGGAGGAAGTCGAGGTCGGATACCTGACGAGCGGACTCAACACATCGATTCCTGAAGGAACCTCATTCCTTGTCACGCTGACCGTCACAAACTCGGACGGCCTGCTGGACTCGGTCACGATTCCCTATCAGGAGCCATAAGGAAGCCAAGACCAAGGTGGTGGGTGTCCGCCCCCCAAGGCGCCATACCGCTATGCAACGCTGACCCCAGCTAACCGTCGAGGTGACTAACGCCCAGCGAACCTTATGCGAACCTCGAATCAGACAGGAGCGGGGCAAGAGTCGCGACCCTCCAGGATCGCGTAAAGTGCTCGATTCGTCCACTTGATGGTGGCTTGCTGGTGATGGACCGAACGCCGTGAGCGCCTAGTGAAGGACGTCACGAGACCCGGGCAGCGATCGGTGGTAGACCGATCTACACACGGATCCGGGCTCTTGCCTCGTCCTCCCCTTCGATGTCCCGTACCACGTGCGTCTCGGTATCGGTGACCATGGGGAGGTTCACGATTGCGTCGATCGGTGCGTCCATTTCGGCGAGGTCCTTCCCTCGCACGATCGCAATCACCGCCGGACCTCCAAAGAGGGCGTCGGCTCGGACAACCCCGGGCAACCGACGAATTGCTTGGCACGCCGCTCGCGGTCCGGGGTTGGTGGTAGAAACGAACACATACGCCTCGACTGTCACGGGTGCTGCCTCCTCCTAGGGGCCAGGAATCCGAACCATCACTTAGCGTCTTGCGCTCAGACGATTCAGCCCGCCCACGAGAACGACGTGACCAAGGCCTTGATGGGAGGTACGCGTGGTCGATGACCGAACTAGCCCATCCGGCTAGTGCCCGACGCACGCTGAGCAGCGAAGTGCCCAAGCATGGAGGGGGACCTTAGATCGGCGAGCGGAAGACCACCAGTTCATGCCTGGGCCAACGCCGCTTCTCGAAGATGCAGGAGAAATCGAGCTCGGCGAGCGTCCGGCGCAGGTCCTCCGTGTGAGAGAAGTCGGAGTAGACGAGGCTGCCTCCGTGCGCCAAGACCCGTCGGATCTCCCTGAGAGCCACGGGGCGCTGGCGATAGTCCGAATGATGCTCCTCGACGTGATGAAGCATCATAATCGCGAACACGCAATCGAAGGAGTTGTCGTCGAACGGCAACGCCTTCGCGTCGACCTGACGCAGTTCGAGGGTCGACGGCAGGGAGCCGAATCGTTGGGTCAGGTACGTCCGAGCCGCCTCGACCTGGTGCGCATCGAAGTCGGTGACCACCAGTCTGCCGGGGCGATACCGTTCCTGGAGGAGAGCCGACAGCCCGCCACGGCCGGCCCCGAGCTCGAGTATGCGTCCCGAGGGCGGCAGATGGATCCCTGACTCCAGCGCCTTCAGGGTTCTGGCAGCCCGGCGCGCGGTTCCAAAATTGACGAAGAATCGACTGACCGGGTTCATCTCGCTCATGTTGAAGTCCGCTGCCCCTCCAACTGCTTCTGCGCGTTACCGAGATGCGTGGACATCTCGGGTCAAGCGACCCGACTTGGCATGCCATGAAGAGAAGGTAGGCGCGAGCATAAGCGGAACGGGCGCCGCGCACCTTCAGTGAGCCGCTCGTCCTTGGCAGTGCCGGGAAACCGGACTCAATCACTGTAGAGCCGTTAGTCTACGACCTTCTACGATACGGGGGGAGGGGCATCCCCCGGATCGTGGATGACTCGGACGCGTGCGATCGTGATTCCGGCTCCTCGTGGTCTGCGGCCCAACGTTCCCTGCGTACCGAGTGGTTGCCGTGGCCTGGGTGAAGCGAATCTGACGGAACGATGACGAGTCCGCGGTCCGATTAGTTCGAGGGGTGCGGTGATGCGGTTGTGGGCTGCCCTCTACAGCGCCATCTGGGTCGTCCTCCTAGAGTTCCTCCTTGCCATGATCCCTCAAGGACACTCCTTCCTGATCTACCTCCATGGTGCCCTTGGTTTCGTCATCCTAGTCATCGCGTACTACAATTTCCACGCCTTGCGGGAGACGGCTGTCCCCGGACGGGTAAAGCGAACGGCGTCCGCAACATTCTATCTCGCCATCCTGATGTGCATCCTTGGGCCCCTCATCTTCTTCGACGTCGGGACGGGCTGGACCGTCTTCTATGGCCTAACCGTTTGGAACGGCCTGGTCCTCCTCCATGTCGTGAACGCGTTCGCGATCATCACGCAGATGGCCGCCGTTGCGATTGTCTATGACATGTGGGAGGAGAAGGAATTCCTCCAAGAGACACGTCCCGGTGAAGTTCTGCCCGCGATGGAAGTGCCTCGGTCGAGGTCCGGCCCCTGACCTCACGCGCCTTCGTTCCTCCAAGCGTTGGACCGGGGAAGGATGGCGGCAGCTAGGGCTAAGGATGCCGGACGCTTGTAGCGTTCGTCTGAGGTTCGAAGCCGCATGCCGCTGGACCTATGGTACAAGTCGTCTGAAGACGTCAAGGAGCGGTGGCGCGACATCGCGCGATCGCTGCGTGATGCGACCGATGCCGAGGCCGTGCCTCGGGCATTACAGACGTGCTTCTGGTTCGGCGTGGAGGCGGGAAGGATTCCCGCCGAAGGCCCCCGGGGGGAGATGAGCCTCCTCCACCTGCTACCCGAGGAGACCGTGACGAAGTTGTTAGCGGCGCAGCGAGCCTCCTCCCTACCCTCGTCCGAGAGGGCGACTTCGGCGAACCGAGATGCGCCAATCTAACCATCGTGGTTTCGGAATCCTGACGATTCGGGAGAGGACACTCCCCATCAGACAACGAACAGGGTGAAGGCGATCGTCGTCGCCACGGCCAGCCCGACCGAGTGGAGGATCCCGTAGCGGGCCCGTCCCTCGGTGAACGCACCGATGATCGCACCGGTGCCGAGCGAGTTGATCAACATGAGCTCGTAGAACCGCTCGTGGAGAGACCCGACATCGAGCTTCGGGACGGTAGAGGTGTTGCTCGTCCCCGCGGAGGCGAGGGGGTTCCCGCCACCCCCGACGAAACCGATGTTGAGGCTGCCGAGCGTGGGGGCGATGTAGAGCAGGGAGAACAGGACCGCGAGGAGGACCGCGAAGGCGATGTAGATCACGGCCACAGGAAGGGTGAGCTGCTTCGCCCGCTCCTCCTCGATCTTGACGAAATCGTCCATGTCCTTCGCCGCGCGGTAAACGACCAGCGCCGTCTCTCCCCCGACGCCCGTGGCATCGGCGATCAGTCCGGCGTACCTCTTCACGAGCGGACTGCGGATTGGGGAGACCATCTCCCGCAACACGACCTCGAAGGGACGCCCCATGCGGATCCCGTCGGCTGCGATGCGAAGATGCCTCCGCAGGATGTTGGCGTTCGTTTTCGAAAGCTCCACGACGGCCTTCGCCGGATCGATGCCTCCGCGCATCGCGTCGGCCATCTCGAAAAGGAACTGGGCGAAGGCGCGCTCGTAGGCACGGATCCGCGTGAGCTCTCGTTGTGAGTCGATACCGAACGGCGTGATCCCGATGAGGATCGCACCCAGCACGACGTAGTCGGGGGCCATCGCGGGAAGCCCGGGGTTCCCGGTAACGTAGGCCAAGCCCACCAGGAAGAGGACGAAGGCTACTGCGAACGGCACGTAGAGCACGACGTACGCGCGTTGGACCGGGTGGGTGATGAAGTACTTCCGGAATGCGAAGCGCGTGGTCTGTTTGAGGTACAGAATCCACCCGCCGAACGCCGCGGCGGCGACTCCGGCACCGATCCCCGTGTAGACTAGGACGGTCTGGGGGCTCACCGTATGAGTGGGCGGCGCGATCACCAGGCTGGTATTCACGGCGAAGCTCCAATTCAACGCGGCGGAGTTTCCGTCCAAATCCTGGATCCGGACCGTGACGTTGTTCACACCCTCGACGAGGGGAAGGACGGAGGGAACGGCATAGGCGATCGAATGGGAGGTGATCGTGACCTCGTCAAAGCCGGTCACGTTGACCCGGTTCACGATCATGCTGACCCCCTCGGCACTGATTGTGCCGGAACTGTCGGTGAACGTCACCTCGATCGTAGGCGTTTCCGAATTAATCGTCGAATTGGGCGCCGGGTTGACGGGGGTGATTGCGATCGGCCCGCCCACCAATCGGACCGGGGCGGCAGAGGCCCCGGTGAGGCCGGCCACGAGCAGGACGAGGAGGAGCGCCGAAAGGAGGAGGAACGCCTTCATCCGGTCACTCGGCCCGCGCGTACGCGATGGAGATCATCATGACGGTTGCGACGACGGCGAGAGGAACTAGACCGAAGGTCAGCAGGATCAGCAGCTCGTTCGCATCGAGCCCCGCGGCGGTCTGGCCGAACGAATTCAACAAGAAGGCCGCCACGGCGATCATCAATACGCCGACGAGCACGAGGGCCACGTACATGTCGAGGAACGTCGACAGGCGCTCGATGAACTCCTTTTGCACGAGGCGCTTCAGCTTCAGGACGTCATCCGACTTTGTCCGAAGGTACTCGTCGAGGTTTCCTCCCTG
>Ga0181539_1004800_pt1 | contig 11372 bp, 7 predicted proteins | sample PEATcosm2014_Bin_46_FD_119767 | JGI IMG/M metagenome (GOLD analysis project Ga0181539, IMG submission 119767) | Peatland microbial communities from MTU Mesocosm Facility, Houghton, MI, USA - PEATcosm2014_Bin23_60_metaG | ecosystem: Environmental > Terrestrial > Soil > Wetlands > Peat | place... | reverse complement strand
TCGATATTGACGTCGGCTCCGCGGGTAAAGAGCGTCGCCAGGCCAACAGCTGCAAGTCCTGCCCCAAGGCCGGCAAAGCCTCCGGCAACGGGATGTCCGCCCACCGCCCCCCCTATCGATCCAACCGTGCCTCCGGCTGGAATCGCAACCTCGGCCACCTTGCCGGCATTGCGTCCCTTGTCCCCTTGCTGCTCGATGGTTCCCTCGCCATCTTCCTTGACCGATTGCTTTCTGGCGCCGGGCAAAGCGTTTACGATACCCGGAATGTCGATGACCGAGCCATTGGGAAAGATCATCTCGGTGAAGTGCATGTCGAGCTGCGCCCTGCCCTTCACGCGCCCAGCGCGGGCGACGCGGTCCACCACCCCCTGCACATAAACTCCGGCCGGGATCAGAACCCGGTTGCCGACCACCACTGGAAAGGTCGAGGCCAGGTAGACGCCATCGCCGGGCTTGGCGCTCCGGGTGTCGATGCCGCTGCGCAGTTGCAGCAGAACCTTGGTGCCGGCGGGGACGGTGTAGATCTTCTTCGCCGGAGCGGCAGCCGCAGCGTCGCCGGGCGCGGAGGGGCACGGAAACTTCTCGTCCCAAATCGGGTACGGCTCGTTGTCGGGATGGCAACCCTTGGCATCAAGCGCCCGTCGGATCTCTGCCGGATCGAGAACCACGCCCTGCGGCGAAGCGGCAGGCGCTTGCCCAGTTGCGCCGGCAGCAGCGCCAGATGCGGGTGTGGCCGGGTTGGTCTGCGAAAACGCGCACCCGCAAGCCAGGGACACGAGACCCAGCACGACCGCAGCCGCAACCTTACCTTGCAGCAGACGCATGAAGCCCTCCCTTGAAACCTTCAATGCAATAGACGAATCGCCCGCATTCAAGGATAGCCTGACCGGGCAGCCAAGCCACGAAAAATCCTTCGGACTCCGCGGCGGGAGGCAATTCGCGATACGATGCAAGAGAGCGATGGAGACCGAAACCATCCCGCATGCCGCTTCCGCAGCCCGCCCTCGCGGCCGGTTTGCCGCCGCCTACCGCGTTCTGAACGATGCAATCGCCGCGCACGCCTTCCCCGGCTGCGCCTTTGGGGTATTGGCCGGCGGTGAGATAGTGCTCCAGGATGCATTGGGCCGCTTCACCTATGACCAAGCCGCGTCCGCCGTCTGCGCCGACACCGTCTACGACGTGGCCAGCCTCACCAAGGTGGTGGCCACCACCGCCGCGGCCATGCTGCTCTGCCAGCGCGGCCTGCTCGACCTCGATACGCCGCTTGGCGAACTGCTGCCGGGATTTGTGGTGGGCCGCGCTCCCGACGGGCGCGCTCGCCATGTGAAGCTGCGCCACCTGCTGGCGCACAACTCGGGGCTGCCGGGCTACGTCGAGTTCTTTCGCACCGCCGCCACGCCCGCCGCGCTGTTTCGCGCCTGCCTGGAGCTGCCTCTTGAAGCCGAGCCGGGCACTCGCGCCGAGTACTCCGATCCTGGCTTCATTCTGCTCGGCAAGGCGCTGGAGGTTTGCACGCGCGAGTACCTGGCCACCTGGGTCCGCCGTGAGATCTTTCAGCCGCTCGGGCTGGCTGCCACGTGCTTCTGCCCTGCGCCTGCCGCGCGTCTGTCGATTCCGCCCACGGAAGAAGACGCTACCCTGCGCCACCGTCGCATCCAGGGCGAGGTTCAGGACGAGCACGCCTGGCTGCTCAAGGGCGCCGGCGGCCACGCCGGACTCTTCTCCAACGTGCCGGATTTGCTGCGCTTTGCAGGCGAGATTCTCAATGCCCGACCCGGATCCGAATTGCAAACGGGCAAACCCCGTCTCTTCGATCCGGCGACGGTTCGGTTTTTTGCCCAGCGGCAGGGCCCCGAAGGCAGTTCGTGGGCGCTCGGCTGGGATACGCCCTCTGAGTATTCCTTGTCCGGGCGGCACTTTTCACCGCGGTCGATCGGGCACCTGGGCTTCAGCGGCTGTTCGCTATGGATTGACCTCGAAGCCGAGATCGCTGTTGCGCTGCTCTCCAACCGTACCTGGCCCGACCGCCCCGCCGCGGCCGTGCAACTGGTCCGCGAGGTCAGGCCCGCTTTTCACAACGCCGTTCGCGAAGCGCTTTGACGATCTTGCTGAATCGCTTTAACGGGTTGCGCCGTCCCCGCCAATCGCGGCCGATCAAGAATTCTATCGGCAGTTGACCACTTTCCAGATACAATGAAAAATTGGGGACAGACGCGATGCTCAGCAGTTCCACGATGCAGGAAACAGGCGGCGCCCATGCCAACGACTCCAAGAGAGACCAGGGCTTCCTGCTTCAGCAACTGACCACCGAGAGCCAAAACGAAGCATCCCAGGGCTTCGATACCAAGTCCGCGCACGAGATCGCGCGCATCATCAACCATGAGGATGCGAAGGTTCCCGGAGCGGTCAAAAAGGCGATTCCGGAGATCGCTATGGTCATCGACCAGGTTGCCAGCAGCCTGCGCGATGGCGGGCGGCTGATATACATCGGCGCCGGCTCCAGTGGACGCATCGCCGCGCTCGACTCCTCGGAATGCCCGCCCAGCTACTCATCGGCTCCGGGGCAGGTGCAGTACATCATGGCCGGCGGACCCAAGGCGCTGGCCTCGGCCGTCGAGGTCAACGAGGACTCCGAAGAGTTAGGCCAGCGGGACATTGCGCGCCGCCGCCCCACGCGCAAGGACGTGGTGGTGGGCGTGTCCGCATCGGGCCGTACCCCTTACGTGGTGGCCGCCGTGGCCTACGCTCGCGCTCGCGGAGCGCACACCGCCGCTGTCACCTGCAACCACGACACGCCTCTGGCCGCGGCCGCCGATATCACCATCGTCGCCGACGTGGGCCCCGAGGTCATCTCCGGTTCCACGCGCATGAAGGCCGGCAGCGCCCAGAAGATGATCCTGAACATGATTACCACCGGCGCCATGACCCGGCTGGGCTATGTGTACGAGAACCTGATGGTCAACGTGCACATGCAGAACTCGAAGCTGGTCGAGCGCGGCATCCGCATCCTCATGTGCGCCTGCAACATCGACCGCGAGACCGCGGTGCAGACCATCAAAAGCGCCGGCCGCAGCGTTCCCGTGGCCCTGGTAATGCTCAAAGCCAAGGTCGATAAGCCCGAGGCCGTGCGGCGGCTGGCCAAGTCCGACGGCAACGTGCGCCTGGCCATCGAGGATAATGCGCTGGAGCTGTAATAGCGGTCGAAATGTTTCTGCAAACGCATCGAGGCTCCGTCTTTGGGACGGAGCCTCGATGCGTTTGGGTGGATGGTTGCCGGCGGGCAGGGCCTGCTGCTAATTGCCGACGTTGATGGTATAGGTGACCGGACCCCAAGAATGGAAAGGATCGCTCTGCACCGTCACCTGGAAGGTGATCGTGCCGGCTGCTATGGGCGTTCCGCTGATGGTCAGCGTTCCCCCGTTGCTGGTATAGCTCAGGCCGTCCGAAAGGCCCGCGACCGTAAAGGTAGAGGAGGAGTTTCCGCCCGAAGCGACGATCGTCCCGGTATAGCTTTGGCCGACGGTTGCCGCTCCCAGGGTGCTGGGATTGGCAGCCGGAAGAACCACGCCGGTGTAGCCCGGATAGTAGCCAACGGTCAATTCAGAAAGGTTGTTATTGCTGTCCGTGGCCGCCAATTGCCACTCGTAGTCCATCCCGTTCCCCATGCTGGACTGAATTGGCAAATTGCCGCCACCGGTTGGATCGACGCCCCAGGTCAGCGAGTCGATGGAGCTTGAGAAGGTTCCCCAGCCTGAACCCGGTATCGTCCAAGTTACATTGGTGCCGGATAGATAGAAGGTGTACCCGTAACTGCTGGCATTGGCGGGATCTGTCCAGGAAAAGTTGGGCGTCAGGTTCGTGCCTACACCGGCTGGAGAGGGATTCGCGCCAAAGCTGCCCGGCACGCTGGTCACCGTCCCGGTCACGGTCTCCTGGCTTCCATCGCTGTAGGTAAGTTGCAGGCCGTAGGCATCGCCGGCCTTAGGCGTGTTGCCATTGAGATTGAAATCTGTGCAGAGATCCAATGCGGGTATCCCGAAGCCGAAACACCGGTAAACATCTTGGGGAACGACCACATTGGGTCCCGAGAGAAGTTTGGCGGCCACCAAATGCTTGCTTCCATCCCACCCAAAAACGTTAAAAAAGTAACCTTGTGTTGTGCCCCAATAGGCGCCCACGTCTTGAAAATTACCCGTTTGCCACTCGACAAAGCTATTGCCGCCGCCCTGCAGAGTTAAATTCTGAGTGGCTGTGCTGCCAGTGATGGCTGCTATGTTGATAACAGTCCCCACTGAAAGCATGTCCCCGCTATCTTCAACGTTGTCGTTATTCTGGTCGATAAATGCGGAGAATCTATAGTTGTCATCCGCGGGAAGCTGGATGGAGTACGGCTGCGGACTCACTGGATTTGGAATGACCGCGTAGCGCGTTCCCAAACCGCTAAAGGATCCAAAGGATACATAAAGAGGGCCGGTCGCCGCGTTGGCAAAGGTCACATTACCGGAGACCGTGACGCTGCCCGTGGGCTCCCCGATGGTCGTGGGGCCAACTACTTTGGACCATTGGCTGGTTGCGCTCCCCGCCACGCCTTGATAGCGGAAGTAGAGGATTTGGCCATTCGTGAGCCCATTCAAGATCCATACGACGCCCTGGCCGCCAGTCGCAGGATAACTCTTGCTTCCGGTGACGGTGCTGAAGGTTGGATCGGTGCTCCATTGGAGGGTGTAAGAGGTAGCCAATTCCGGCGTGACGCCCAGAAAATTGAAGAAAGCCAGGTTGTATATGCCGTATTCGGCCGGAAGTGCGATGGCTTCAAGAACAACGCCTTGATTGATTGGAGTTCCTGGCAAAAGATAGGGATTGCTGTAGGCAGAAGTGAAGTCAACCGGAGCGGGATCGGTCAGCGCGACGGAGACGCCGGTGAGGTCGGCGGAGGAGACAGTGAAAGTCGCGGAGCTGCCCGTGGGATCGGATTCGTTGGGCGCGCCGTTGTTCAGCGTATCTCTCCACGCTTCGACAATGTAGGGCCCGGGTGCAGCGCCGTTAATGGTGAATGGCCCTGGAGCGGGGATGCTGGTGCCTTGAAGGGCGCCCGTGGGGCAGCCGTCGCAGCTTTGCTCCAAAGCCAAATAGATCGGCCCGGTCGCCGTTCCGGTGTAACTCACAGTGCCGGAGACCGAATAGCCTACAGCGGCCTTGAAGCTGGTGACCGCGCCGCCGCTGCCCACCGTAACACTCTGCGTGGCGGGAGTGAAGATGGCATTGGTTCCAGAGAGCGAGGGCGTGATGGTGTACGTCCCATAAGGAACGGCCGCGAAGGTGAAGTTTCCGTTGGCGTCGGTGGTTGCGGTCTGGGCGGGAGTGGCGTTGATGGAGAGCGAGACCGAAGGCCCGGCCACGTTGCCGCGCGGGGTGCTGAAGATGACGCTGCCGGCTACCGGGGCGCTGATGGGATTGGAGCCGCCGCCGCCACCGTTGTTACTGCCGCCGCTGCCGCAGCCGGAGAGGCAGAGAAGCGCGATGGCAGCGAGAGCAGAGAGGCTCGTGGACGCGCTGGCCCTGAGACCAGAAGGAACAAACGGGAATCTGGGCATGGAAGTCACTCCGGAAAGCAAGATGGGAGAATTCCAGCCATCATAGAGCCAAAATGAGCGATTGCATAGTTTTATTGCCGGACCGCGACAGGTTGGGGCGCCCACTCCCCTTCTCCCTCCGGAATCTTGGATTGCCTGTTGGAATGAAATGGACAAACCACAAACCATTGATACGAAAGCTAATGCCCACTATGAATGGCTGGTTGTCTCTTCCCTGCCCCATCCGCCATCCGGATTTACACTAGAAAGCTAGGAGTTCGCAACCATTCATGGATAAGTTCGTCATTCGCGGCGGCAATCCGCTGGTGGGCACGGTGCGCATTTCGGGGGCCAAGAACTCGGCGCTGCCCTGCATGGCGGCGGCGATTCTGACCGAGGACGTGGTCACGCTTGAAAATATTCCCCAGGTGCGCGACATCGAGACCCAGCGGCGTCTGCTGGCGGCGATGGGCGCGGAGGTCGAGCTGGGCTACGGGCGCGCGCAGCATCGCACCACCATCTGCTGCAAGAATCTCTCCGACCCGGAGGCCAAATACGAGATCGTGAAGACCATGCGGGCCAGTTCCCTGGTGCTCGGGCCGCTTATTGCTCGCGCGGGGACGGCGCGCGTGGCCATGCCCGGCGGCTGCGCCATCGGCGGCAGGCCGATCGATCTGCACATCAAGGGCCTGGAAAAGATGGGCGCCGCGATCACCCAGGAGCACGGCTACCTGGAGGCGCGGGCAGATCGGTTGCGAGGCGCGCACGTGGTCTTCGACAAGATCACGGTGACCGGCACGGAGGACCTGCTGATGGCCGCCGTGCTGGCCGAGGGCGAAACCCTGATGGAGAACTGCGCGCGGGAGCCTGAGGTTAGCGACCTCGCTGCCCTGCTGACCGCCATGGGCGCCAAGATCAAGGGAGCGGGAACCTCGACCATTCGTGTGCAGGGAGTGCAGCAGCTTCATGGCGCGCGCCACCGCATCAATCCCGATCGCATCGAGGCGGGAACATTTCTGATAGCCGGGGCCATCACCCGCGGCGACCTGATCGTGGCCAACTGCAACCCGGCGCACCTGAGCGCGGTGATTGCCAAGCTGGAAGAGGCCGGCGCGCGCGTGGATATTCTCAACTCAGAGACGGTTCGCGTGCGCGCCGATGGGCAAATGCGCGCGGCCGACGTTTCCACCGAGGAGTATCCCGGCTTCCCTACCGATATGCAGGCGCAGTACATGGCGCTGGCCACGCAGTCCGAGGGAGTGAGCGCGGTCAAGGAGAACATCTTCGAGAACCGCTTCATGCACGTGCAGGAGCTGGTGCGGATGGGCGCCAATATCAAGGTGGATGGTAGCTGCGCCACGGTGCGCGGGCCGGCAAGGCTTTCCGCCGCGGCGGTCATGTGCTCGGACCTGCGGGCTTCCGCGTCCCTGGTGCTGGCCGCGCTGGTAGCCGACGGAGAGTCCATTCTGGACCGCGTCTATCATATGGATCGCGGCTACGAGCACTTCGAGGAGAAGCTGCGCGGCGTGGGCGCGCAGATTCGGCGCATGGGGAATGTCTTCAATCGCAAGGATGACGAGACGGCCGCGGACTGATCGATTCAGCGCCAGCTTACGGCCACATGCCAATGCAATCCGCGCCGGGCGGTCTTGTGCAGCACGCGCTCATACTCGCGCAGTTCGCCTAGAACAGGCTGTGTCTCAGAGCCCAGCGCAGTGGGCGCCTTGCCAAGAAAATCGATCAGGGTTCTCACCGTCCGCAGGCCGTCCGGGGCGTCGAACCATTGCGGCTGGGGCAGGCGGCGCGCCCAATCGGGGCTGGCTGCGCCCTGTTCCAGCAGCAGCGCCATCGAGTTCTCATCGGCTGAAAAGAATTCGAGCAGAGGCCGCACGTTCAGCCGCTCGGCCAACCGCTCCAGGGCATCTTCGTTGCGGGCCAGAGCCTGGCCGTTCACAAAGATGTCAAAGCCAGGGTCTTCCCCTTCGACGACAATGTATAAACTGGCAGCCATTTGCTCCATCCTAGCCGAGAGCGATGGCTGGAGCCGGCAAAACTCGCTCACGGTTATCCAATCGGTTACGGGTCCGGGGGTCAGAGATCAGGGGTCAGAGATCAGAGATCAGGGAACAGATATCAGGGGTCAGTGAACGGTGGTCAGTGGTCAGCAAAGGCTCGCTCCGTCGATCATCTCCATTGTGCGCCGGCGGGATGAAATCTTCGGCAAAGGTTGGCCCTTTCGACTGCGCTTAAGGCAGGTTTTCGGCGGAGGATGGCTCCCAAATCCTCCGCCACGGCGGACGGACCCTGGGGAACCATCAGGCTGACGCCGAGTTGAGGCCCTGGAAAATGGACTGCCGCCGCATCGATGAACGCTGGCCCGACCTTCGGGGAGTAATCGGCATCCGTGAGTGCATTGGCGATGATGCCCTTGCTGAGAATACCGAAGGCCCACGGAGGACGTAAGTCAGCGCGCACGGTACTGCCCCTGCTAGACTTCTCCTGAGGATCTTCGCTAGATGGTAGGCGCGTGGGCACGATGGTCGGGCGCACTGGCTCTCAGCAGTGAGCGAGATTTTGAGCGTCTGTCGTTACCATTTCTTAGGATCATGTGGCCGACCATTGATCAAGCCCCTCCCAAGAAGGGATGGGACAAGAAGGGTATCGATCTTCTCGTGTTTGTAGAGGGCGCTCGATTTCCCTGCGCGGCCCAGTGCAAGGGCTTCGTTGTCCAGGACATCGGACCTGATCGAACGCGTCAGACCTGCAATTCAATCGAACATTTTCGACTATCTGGAACACTCGTTGACACTTATCTTGTCATTCACAACAGAGAGGGTAAGGATCCTGATTTCCGCCGCGAAGTCAATCTAGAATTGCAAGAGCTCATAGCGTCTGGCCAAGCGAAATCAGCTTACTTATGGGACAGGCAAGAATTCCTAACGCGCTGTCGCGTCCGACTCGAGGAACGTATTATAGAAGGATTACACGGAAGAGCCGCGGAGTTGCTCTCGTATTACAGCACTCTCTTCTTCATGGGCTCCACCTTTGTCAAGGAGGTTCCAGTCAGCGAATCTCTGCTACGATTTCGTCGCCTAGAGCCTTGCAAGCGAATTCCAGTCGCCAATTGCCAACGGTCTGTGAGCAAACTGATCTTGTCGCCGACACAAGCGCGATGGACACTGCTTACGGGGACATTCGGAGCCGGAAAAACAACCACCGTTCTCCAGGCAGCTGCTTCAAAGGAATGTGCTCCGGTGCTGATCGAGTGCCGCCTTCTCCCTTCGCATTCAGACCTACTCCAAGGTACCAGCGTTTTGCTAGAAGAGTCCTTGAAGACCTTGCGAATATTCAACGATTTTTCAGAAGCTGACGCTAGGGTCTTTTACGAATTGGCTGGCACATCCTTCAAATCCCTGCTAAAGCGCCATGATACAGAGTTCGTGCTTATCCTGGACGGTCTCGATGAAAACCGGTTCTACAGCCACTATCGAGGCATGGAGTTTTTGAGCAATCAGTTGGCGGAGCTACGCTGCCCTATCGTGATGACGACTCGGCTTGAGCATCTGAATTCGATGTTCGGTGACTTCAGCGCTGCGTTTGCAGAGTTCTCCATCAAGTACGCCCCAAAGAGAGACGCGCGACTACTACAATTAGAGCCATGGACTCTTGATCAGGCCATTGCGCTGTGCGAACTTGTGCTATGCAATTTGAGCGACACTCAACGTACACGTCTTCAGGAATTCCGCGATCTTCTCCTCCAAGACTCCTTTGCGGGCTTGTATGGCGACCTGCCTTCAAACCCTCTCATGTTGCGATTCATAGTCGATGATGTTGTTGATATGGGAGTCCGGCAGGTATCTCGACCAATTCTTCTTGATTCTTGGATGCGGCGAAAAATCCGCAGGGACAGAATCTCCCCGAATAGAAGTTCGATAGATGATGACTTGGATCTCGAAGAATACGTAAGCCGGGCCATCACCACAATGGAGAGGGTTGCCTCTCGCATGGTCGTAATTACTGATGGAAAAGCAGAGTTGATTGAATCCATTCCTGACAACACGGTGAAGGAAGTGGCATCTTCAATCTTCGGCCGATCAGTCGACAATCTTCTTTCCTTGTCACTCACTTCTTTTCTTTTGCCGAGCGGCCCCAGCACCGGAACTGATCGGTCACTCGTCTTCGCATTCCGAATAGTTCAAGAATTCCTGCTCGCGCGCCATCTACGCGGGTTGGACGCCAATCCACTCGACTACCCCACGACGGTACAAAGCCTATACCGAGAAATTGGCTCTTAGATCCTGCCCAGCGGAGATACCGGAATACTGACGCCAGCCGACATACCGATTACTGGTCGGTGCCTCGATTAGTGACTCGGCGTTGGTGCACCCAATAAGCATCAACTGGGATACTTAACAGTATTGCGCGGAGTCACCATTCGCGGTATGATCCGGATCAACGACTGCAGCACAGGTCGTGCTGAGTGGGATGCTCATTCCGCTCCTCGTTTCGCCTTCGAAGTGCCCTCAACTTTGAGTTGAGGTATAGGCCGTCGGCCCACGCGCGGGTTGATGAACCAACAAGCAGCGCCGCTCTAAAGTTAGCCCGAGTCAAGTCCAGGAGAACGATTATGCGTCGGTTTGAACGCATCGTTCGCCAGTGCGCCCGCATTCTTAAGACGCTGGCTGGGGCGGGACGCGCAATCTACGTGTTCCTGACGATCTCATTGATGAACTGCGCAAGTGGTTCATGTAACCGAACGCCGGGCGGGGGCTTGTGTTCCTGCCCGACGTTATCAGTCGATAGGGGGAACCTCGCACTGAGGATCGGTACCGGCAAACGCCGATATCGCAACGAGGGGTTCCCGGCTAACGAAAGGCCGCTTTGTCCCATCCGGACTCTTGAAGGCCACTGAGGCATTCAGGAGCCTGAAGGCCCGGGCTCTGCGGGTGGGCGGGCATGGGGTCCGACGGTCCACGGGCAGGCTTTGAAGCCGTGCCCTTTCTAAGCGACGAATTGCAACCGCAGGGGCTAAAGCCCAGTCATTTTGGGGCCGTTTGCGGCACGACTGAAGTCGTGCCCTTGTTACAAGGCGAATCTGCATTCAGGGGCCTGAAGGCCCCTGCTCCCTCCGCCAGAGGGAAAGGCGCGGAGCAGCATAAACGAAAAGCCCGTGGCTAAGGCCACGTTGATTGTGGGGCGGCATTCAGGGACCTGAATGCCCCTGCCCCCTCCGCCAGAAGGCCAAGGCCCGGCAGGGGCTAAAGCCCTCGTCATTTTGGGGCCGTTTGCGGCACGACTGAAGTCGTGCCCTTGTTACAAAGCGAAGCTGCATTCAGGGGCCTGAGGGCCGCTGCTCCATCCGCCAGGGGGAAAGGCCCGGAGTCGGTGTCCGGGCCTTCTGCTTCTACCGAGATTTCATGAGGCCGATCAACCCTGGCCGCCGCCTCCGGGTCCACGGCCACCACCGCCAGGGCCACCGGGCCGGCGACGCCGACGGCGGCGATTGTTGTTGTTGGCCGGAGGACGGCCCCCGCCGGACGGTTGACCAACCGCAACCGGCGCGCCCTCAACGCGATTGAAGTTCGGCTCGCTCTCCTCGTCGAACTCCCCGCCAGCCTCCTCGTCGAAGTCGTCTCCGCCCTCGATGAGGATGGTGCTCTGGTTGGACTTCGGCTGGCGCTCGTCGAACTCGTGGCGGGGCCTGGGCGGTGTGGCCGGCACGGCTGGATACTCGGACGGCGCAACCGGCGCCTCCGCCGTCTCGGCTGGAGCCGATGGAGCCAGCTTGGCCTTCTGTTC
>Ga0181539_1004788_pt1 | contig 11400 bp, 10 predicted proteins | sample PEATcosm2014_Bin_46_FD_119767 | JGI IMG/M metagenome (GOLD analysis project Ga0181539, IMG submission 119767) | Peatland microbial communities from MTU Mesocosm Facility, Houghton, MI, USA - PEATcosm2014_Bin23_60_metaG | ecosystem: Environmental > Terrestrial > Soil > Wetlands > Peat | place... | reverse complement strand
CACTCCCCCACTTCGGTTATCGGCAGAAGCGCGCGCCCGGATGAGGAGGCGCAATCCCGCCCCGGCGCAGCCTTCGGACAGTCAATCGGGCCGCGCACACTCCCCCGCTTCGGTTATCGGCAGAAGCGAGCGCCCAAATGAGGAGGCGCAATCCCGCCCCGCGCAGCCCTCGAACAATCGATCGGGCCGCGCACACTCCCCCGCTTCGATTATCGGCGGAAGCGAGCACCCGGATGAGGAGGCACAATCCCGCCCCGGCGCAGCCCTCGGACAATCGATCAGGCCGCGCACACTCCCCCGCTTCGGTTATCGGCAGAAGCGAGCGCCCAAATGAGGAGGCGCAATCCCGCCCCGGCGCAGCCCTCGAACAGTCAATCGGGCCGCGCACACTCCCCCGCTTCGGTTATCGGCGGAAGCGAGCACCCAGATGAGGAGGCGCAATCCTGCCCCGGCGCAGCCCTCGGACAATCAATCGGGCCGCACACACTCCCCCACTTCGGTTATCGGCAGAAGCGAGCGCCGAGATGAGGAGGCGCAATCCCGCCCCGGCGCAGCCTTCGGACAGTCAATCGGGCCGCGCACACTCCCCCCCTTCGGTTATCGGCAATTTCACGTGAGAAGTTGAGGCTCCCATTACCGACCGTACCTATGGGCCGCGGTTCTATGGGCTTCCCTGCCGCACAATTACCGCGGCGTTGAATCCGTCCATCGGGTGTTGATCGGGGCGGGTGCGAAAATATCCTCGCGAATCGAAAAGGGGAATAAGGCGCGGGTGCTTCCGGGCAAGTTCACGCGAGGTAAGGACTCGAAAAGCCGGCTCTTCGCTTAGGACCTTCTCCACCACCCCTTCGTTTTCCTCCGGCTCGAGTGAGCAGGTGGCATAAACCAGGCGGCCGTCGCTCGCCAGGGCGGGCAGCGCATTCCGCAGCATCATGGCCTGCAACTCCGCCAGGCGGGTTATATCCTCCGGACGGAGGCGCCATTTGATTTCCGGATTGCGCGCCAACGTCCCCGTGCCCGAACAGGGTGCGTCCAGCAGAATTCGCTCAAATTTGGCCCCGAAAGGAAGCGCGCGCGCGGCGTCCAGCCGAACCATCGACAAGCGAACCGATGCCGGAACCCACTGCGGCAGGAGTTTGGCCAGGGTGCGCAGGCGCGCGGCGCTGCGGTCGCAGGCCACCAGCGTTCCGGCCCCCAGCATTTGCGCTAGTTGTCCCGCCTTAATTCCCGGCGCGGCACACAGATCCAGAACCCGCTGCCCCGGCTCGGGCGACACGAGTTCTGCCACCAGTTGCGATGCCTCGTCCTGAATCACTACGCGCCCTTCCCGGTACGGCCGGGTATTTTGAACTTGCCCGGATTCCACCGTCAGTCCGTGCGCCTCGGCGTATAGGCAGGGGGAGGTGGCAACGCCCTCCGCTTCCAACTCCCGGCGAACGTCATCCAAGTTCGCCCCAGCATCGACCACACGCAGCGTTGTGCGCGGAGTCGCAAGGCAGGCATATGCCAGTCGCGCTGCTTCCACCTCGGCGGCCTCGCTCGTCGTCGCGGTCATCCTTTCCCACCGCTTCAACAACCATGCCGGAAAGGCGCGCTGCACGCTCTCCTGACTCACGGCAGAGAGGTTTTCAAAGTCGCGCCCCGGCACGCGGTCCTTGGGAGGCTCACACTTTCTCAAGACTGCATTGACCAAGCCCGCCGCGGAACGCTTGCGTGCGGCTTTCGTCAGCTCGACGGCGTCATCTACCACGGCGCGCTTCGGGACCCTTTCCAAAAACCGAATCTGGTAAACGCCCATGCGGAGAATCGTCAGCACTTCGGTGTCGAACCCTTTTAGGCCTTTCCCCGAAAGCCGTTCGATTTGGAAGTCCAGTTCGCCGCGCCAACGCAACACGCCCATCACGAGTTCGGTGGCGAGCCGCCGGTCGGCCTCCTTCAAGGCGGAAACCTCCGGGCTTTGCAGCAGATCCACCACAAAGCCGCGGCCGAATTCTAATCGGCACAGAACCTGGTAAGCGACATTTCGACCGGGAGAAATGGGCATGACAGGCTATAAATTAAAGTAAAGCCTAAATATTAATTCCCTAAGATGCTGTATTAACACACGATAGCTGTGTGCTGAAGGACTCGCCACCAACCCTTAGCAATTTGCCCTTTAGCCCCCATTCTTGGGCATTTGCCCTTTATCCACTTTCTCCCCCGGCGCAACCTTCACCCCGTTGAGAAAGTCTCGAACCGGCATTCGCTTGCGGCCTTCGAGTTGAACTTCCTCGAGCTCTAGCAAAGTTCCCTGACCGCAAATCACGCGGAGTCTTCCACGGTCAGGGATCAGCGTCCCAGGATCGAGAGGCATTGTCTCACCCGCGGTCGGGCGCAACGCAGCCCAGATGTGCAGGCTCTTGCCGCGAAACGTCGTATAAGCCCCCGGCCACGGCCGCAAGCCGCGAATGCGATTCCAAATCTCCAGCGCCGGGAGGTTCCAATCGATTCGCCCGTCTTCCTTTTTCAAAAGGGGGGCGAGGGTCGCCCGCGCGTGATCCTGGGGCCGCGCCTCCAATCCGCCCTGTTCCAGCCGCCGCAAGGTTTCCATCATCAAATCCGCGCCAAGCTGGCTGAGCCGCTCGCCCAGCGTTTCCGCGGTGTCATCATCCTGAATTCCCACTTCCCTCTTCTGCAAAATGTCGCCGGTATCCAACCCCGCATCGATCCGCATGGTGGTGACGCCGGTCACCGCTTCGCCGCGAATCAGAGACCATTGAATGGGCGCTGCGCCGCGATACTTGGGCAGAAGCGAGGCGTGCAGATTGATGCAGCCGAGCCGCGGCAGGTCGATCATCCATTGCGGAAGGATGTGCCCGTAAGCCACCACCACGAATGCATCGGGCCGATAGCGCGAAAGGAATTCCACCGTCGCAGGGTCTTTCAACTTTGCCGGCTGGTAGACCTCCAAGCCCGCGCGCAGAGCCACTTGCTTCACGGGTGGAGCTTTCAGTTCGTAACCGCGCCCGCTGGGTTCATCCTGATTGGTTACCACGAGGTCGATCGCAAATTTCTCCGCGATGAGCCTTTCCAGGGTGGGAACCGCGAAATGAGGGGTGCCACAAAAAACGATTCGCATCTGTCAGTGGTCCGTGGTCCGTGGTCCGTTGTCGCCAATTTCTCAGCGGCGAGAGATGCAACGGACCACGGACCAAGGACTACGGACAGCCTACCATTCGCCGGCTTTCATCATTTTGCGCACCTTGCGCTTGATGGACTCCCGCTTCAGGCGGCCGACGTGTTGGATGAAAAGTTTGCCGTTCAGGTGGTCGGTCTCATGGCAGAAAGCGCGCGCCAGCAGGCCCTCACCGGTCATAGTGAATTCCTGGCCGTGAATATCCTGAGCCCGCACCGTGACGTGCTCCGGGCGGGCTAGCTTGGCGCGAAAATCCGGCAAGCTTAAACACCCTTCCTCCTGCACGAGCTCGCCTTCCATGGACACGATCACAGGATTGACCAGCACCAGCTTGGTCTTGGGATCTTCGCCCGAGGTTGTGTCAATAACGCACAAGCGCAGGGGCAAGCCGATTTGCGGCGCCGCCAAGCCCACGCCATTTGCGGCGTACATGGTTTCAAACATGTCCGCCACGAGTTTTTCCAAATTGCCGTCGAAGTCGACAATGAGATTGCCCGGTTTCTCCAGAACTTCTCGACCGTACTTGACGATGGGATAGATCATTTTCGAAACTCGAAAATCGAAACTCGAAAATCGGGAACTCGATCCGCGCGGATGGTGCGGGCTTTACCCTCCGTGCCAGCGCCACTCGCGAGTTTCGAATTTCGATTTTCGAGTTTCGAGCTAGAACCTCCTGATTTGCTCCAAGTACCCATCAAAATTCCGCCGCGTCTCTTCCATCGAATCTCCGCCAAACTTCTCCAGAAGTGAGCGTGCCAGGATGAGCGCTACCATCGATTCGCCCACCACGCCGCCCGCCGGCAGCACACAGACATCCGAACGTTCGTAGGCGGCCTTGACCGTTTCTTTACTTTCAAAATCCACCGATTCGAGCGGACGCCGCAGCGTGGAAATGGGCTTCAGATAGCCACGCACCACTAAGTCTTCACCGTTGGTAATTCCCCCCTCCAGGCCGCCGGCGCGATTGGTTTTGCGCGTAAAGCGCGCGTGGGCGCGGTCGTAGCCAATTTCGTCGTGCACGTTTGAGCCCATCGCCGTGGCGCTGGCGATGCCGCTGCCGATTTCTACCGCCTTGACGGCTTGAATCGACATGACGGCCTGAGCCAACTGGCCGTCGAGCCGCTCATCCCACTGCGCACATGACCCCAAGCCGGGGGGAAGGCCGCGCGCGATCACTTCAAACGTTCCGCCCACGGTATCACGGTTTTCCGTGGCGCGGTCCACCTCTTCTTTCATTCGCGCTTCAACGGCGGGATCGACACACGCCAGCATCAAATCTTCGCGATCCCGCAGAGCCAGCACAGCCTCGAAGGGAACAGGGTCATCGGGAAGCCTCACCTCACCGAGCGCCACAACGTGGCTGGCCACTTCAATGGCAAACCTCTTCAAAAAGAGCTTGGCCACCGCCCCTACGGCCACCCGCGCGGCGGTCTCGCGAGCGCTGGCTCGCTCCAAAACATAACGCGCCTCACGAAAATTGTATTTCAGGCATCCCGCCAAATCGGCGTGGCCCGGCCGCGGCGGGGAAAGCGGTTTGTATTTGGCCCGTGATTCCGGCCGGTCTTCCACCGCCATCGCCTCTTTCCAGTTTTCCCAATCCCGATTCACAATCATGATGGCAATGGGCGAGCCGATGGTCTGTCCATGCCTCACACCGGATAGGAATTGCGCGGTGTCGGTTTCAATCTTCATGCGCCCGCCGCGCCCGTAGCCGCCCTGACGGCGCTTTAGTTCGCGATTCACATAGTCAAAGTCGATCCGCAGCCCCGCGGGCAATCCCGCAAGTATGGCGACCAAGCCTTGACCATGCGACTCCCCGGCGGTTTGGAAACGCAGCATATTTCTCACTTTGGCGCCGACGACGAGGGGCGCCTAAACCTTTGGATTTTAGCGAATTCCGCGCGAGCGGTCAAAAATCTGCGGACCGCGCCCCCTCCGGATTCCACGGTAACACGCCATCCCTTATTCCGGTAAGAGCGGATTTTGCGCCCTTCGCCGGGCCTTATAGTTTATAATTCAGCACTTTCGGGGTTCCTATGCGCTACTTACTACTCAGCGACGTCCATTCCAATCTTGAAGCTCTTTACACTTGTCTTGAACTCGCCGCCGGGAAATACGATCAGGCGGTTTGCTTAGGAGACCTCGTGGGCTACGGCCCGAATCCCAACGAGGTGATCGAGAAAATTCGCAACCTCTGCAAGGTCGTGATCCGCGGCAACCACGACAAGGCCTGTTGCGGAATCGACGACGCCGCGGAATTCAATCCTTACGCGCGCATGGCCACGGGGTGGACTCGCCAAGCCCTCACGCCCATGCATCTCGATTACCTTAGCACCCTTCCCATGGGTCCCGGCGTGATGGAGGGATTCATTTTCGTGCATGGGTCGCCCCAGAATGAGGACGAGTACATTCTGGGGCCCGCACAAGCGCTGCCCCTGCTGCGCGGCCCGGAGACTCAGCTCGTTTGCTTCGGCCACACGCACCTGCAAGGCGGCTTCATGCTTATGGATACCGGGCGTTTTCAATCCATCCGCATCCCTGCCACACCCGATGGGTTGACCCTGACGGTCCGCCTCGAAGACTCCACGCGCTATCTGATCAATCCCGGCTCCGTGGGCCAGCCGCGTGACCACGACTGGCGCGCCGCATTTGCCGTCCTCGACATAGAACGGAAAGAAGTGGAGTATTACCGCACCCCTTACAACGTGGCCCAAACCCAGGCCAAGATGGAAAAAGCCGGCCTGCCTCTGCCCCTCTACCGCCGCCTGGAATTGGGACGGTAGCAAACCAGGAAAGGCCGAAGTTCGAAAATCGAAACTCGAAAATCGGGGCGAGTTTCGAGTTTCGAGTTTCGATTTTCGAGTTTCGTCTTTTTGCTGCTCAAAATTCCACGTAAACGGCTTTTACCGCCGGGGGCGCTTGATTCCAATCCACCGGCATGTGATCGAAGGCCACGCGGAAGGCTTGGGTTTCACCCGGCTGCAAGGGCTTGGCGCGATCCGCGAGGGGGTGAGCGGTTTCCCGCAGCACCACCTGGTTGAGCACATCCACGAAATTCAATTCCACATCCAGGCGGCGAACTGGCTTCGCACCCTTGTTGGTGACGCTGCCATCGAGGTAAGTTACCGTGTCACCGAGGAAGTTGGCAGCGGCGCTCATGCGCAAATCGGCGAAGACCAGCGATGCCAGATAAGCCTTCTGCTCAGCGCTCAGAACCCGCCGCCCGGCGCCGGCCGAATCCGGACGGGATGCCGCGTGATGTTGCTGGATTACCAAGACCGCGACCAGTCCCGCCAGAACGACAGCCACAATTAAGATTATAATGCTAGTGGAAATACCGCGATCATTCCGAGGCATGGTTGTCAATCAGGTTCCCGCCACCGTCAGGCCGGAAATCAGTAAGGTCGGCGCCGCGATGGCGCTGCGAAATTCCAGGTCAGAGCCCACCATCTCGATGTGGTTCAGCATTTCCGCCAGATTCCCCGCGATGGTGACCTCTTCGACGGGATAGGCAAACTCTCCGCTTTCAATCCACATCCCCGCCGCCCCGCGGGAATAATCACCCGTCACAATATTCACGCCGAAGCCGATCAGGTCGGTAACGTAGAAGCCCGCCTTCACGGACTTGCGAATTTCCTCGGCGGTATGCGGGCCGGGCGCCATATAAAAGTTCTTCGGCCCCACGTTGGGTGGTCCGGAGACGCCCCGCGAGGCGTTTCCGGTGGTCCGCATATTCAGCTTGCGCGCCGTGTAGCAGTTTAACAGGTAATTGCTGAGCACGCCCTTTTCAATGACCGGCGTAACCGAAGCAGGAATCCCCTCACCGTCAAAGGGGCGCGTGCCGAACCCGCCCGGACGCAGGCCGTCATCAAGGATGGTCACGCGCTCATTCGCGACCTTCTGGTTCAGTTTCCCGGTCAGAAACGAGGCGCTGCGATAGATGGCGTCGCCGCGCACCGCCTCAAAAATGTGGCCGACCAGCGAAGGCGCAGTTTCCGGGTCGAAAATCACCGGTACATGGCAAGTCGCCATTTTGCGCCCCCCGAGCTTGCGCAAGGTGCGCTCGGCAGCCTTGCGTCCCACCGCCTCGGGACTTTCCAGCGCGCTGCGGCGGCGCGATACGGAATACCAGTAGTCGCGCTGCATACCGCCGCCGTCCTCCGCCACCGGAGCGACGGAGCCCGCGCAGTACGATGACCGGTAACTGCCCACAAAACCCAGCGAGTTCGCATAGGCCCTACGCCCTACGCTCGCTTCAAACCACGCCCCCTCGGAATTCTTGATGCGGGGGTCGGCGCCGAGCGCCGCCTGCTCCGCGCGCCGGGCGTAGTCGATGCTTTCTTCGGTGGAAAGCTCTGCCACATCCTCGGAGTAAAGTCCCAAATCGCCTTCGTAGCGGCCCAACAGCGCCGCGTCCGGCAGGCCGCTGGCGGGATCTTCTGAAGTGACCCGCGCCATGGCGAGGGTGCGCTCCACCAAGCGTTCCAGAGATAGGGGGGAAAAATCGCTGGAGAAGGACGACGCGCTGCGTACGCCCCGGAAAACGCGCAATCCCAGGGCCTTGGAGGCAGCCTCCTTCAGCTTCTCGATCTGGCCGAGCCGCAGCGCCGCGGAAAATTCATCCGCTTCGTGGACCGTCACATCGGCCGCCGTGGCGCCCCCACGCGTGGCGCGGTTCACCAGTTCCACAGCAATCTGTTCCAGTTGTTGTTCCATAAGCAGGATCTAGGATTTAGGATTTAGGATTTAGGAGTTTGGACCTAGGGGCGCGTGCAGCGCCGGTCGAGCCCTAAATCCTAGCTCCTAAATCCTAAGTCCTTTAAGTAAACGACGCAGCTCCCCGCGGGGCCGTGCCCCCCACGGTCAGGCTGCTGACTTTGATGGTGGGAATGCCCACTCCCACCGGCACGCTTTGCCCATCCTTACCACAGGTGCCGATTCCCGGGTCGAGTTTCAGATCGTTGCCCACGGCGGTGACGCGAGTCAGCACCGTGGGGCCGTCGCCGATCAGCGTGGCACCCTTCACCGGCGCCGTAATTTTGCCATCCTCGATCAAGTATGCTTCCGACGCCGAAAACACAAACTTGCCGTTGGTGATGTCCACTTGCCCGCCGCCGAAATTGGCCGCGTACAGCCCGCGCTTGACGGAGCGAATGATGTCATCCGGAGCGTCCGTGCCCGCCAGCATGTATGTGTTGGTCATGCGCGGCATGGGAATATGCTCGTAACTTTCCCGCCGCCCGTTGCCCGTCCGCGTGGTTTTGAGAATGCCCGCGCTCAGCTTGTCCTGTAAGTAAGCGCGCAGGATGCCGTTCTCGATCAGCACGGTTTTTTGGGTGGGCTCGCCTTCATCATCCACATTCAGCGAACCGCGTCGCGCCGGAATGGTGCCGTCATCCACCACCGTGCAAATGTCCGAGGCCACGCGCTGTCCCATCTTGCCGCTGAAAGCCGAGATGCCCTTGCGGTTGAAGTCCGCTTCCAAGCCATGGCCGATGGCTTCGTGCAGCAGAATGCCCGGCCATCCCGGACCCAGGACCACTTCCATCTCGCCCGCCGGAGCTTCGCGCGCCTCGAGCTGCACAATTGCCTGCCGCGCCGCTTCTTTGGCGAAGTGTTCCGGTTCCCGCTCACCGGAGAAGAACTCCAGCCCCACGCGCCCACCCCCGCCAGCGGAGCCGGACTGAAGATTGTTCCCGTCCTGGGCAATGGTGAAAACATTGAGCCGCACCAGCGGCTGGAAGTCCGTAACCACGCGGCCGTCCGAACCGGCAATCAGCACGTGGCGAATCTGGTCGCCGTAAGTCGCGCGCACCTGCTTGATGCGCGGGTCGGAAGCGCGCGCGGCGACATCCGCCCGTACCACCAGTTCAAGCTTGTCTGACAAATCGCGGTCCGTGGAGGGCACAACCACATGGTAGAAATCGTGATGGGTGTCGAGCGCGCTCAAGCCCACCGTCGAAACGCGCGCCGGGCCGCTGGCAATGCGCCCCGCAATCCTCGCCGCCTTCAAAATCTTTTCCGGGGCCAGGTCGTCCGTGTAGGCGTAACCGGTCTGCTCCCCCGCCACCACGCGCACCCCACAGCCCATGGAGATTCCTTCGGTCGCGGTCTTCACCAGCGACTCGTCCACCAGCAGCGACGACGAGGTGGTGTGCTCGAAGTAGAGGTCCGCGTACTCGCCGCCCTCGGAAAGCGCCGCCCCCAGATACTGAGAGAGATTTGCCTCCGTCAGTCCAAAGCGGTCGAAGAAGAAACGATCCGAATTGCCCATCTTGTTAAGCCCACCTCATCTAAAGCGCGTCAGCCACGCAAGGCTTCGCAACCAACACCCTGAATTCCAACGTAACACACAGACCTAGATGTGTCAATTTAGGCAAAAATCGGTTCATCGGCTCATCAGGCCATTGGGGAATGGTCGATTGACGATTGGCGATTTGTGAATGGTGATTGGTGATTTGGGATTCTCGATTTTCGAATTTCGATCTTCGAATTGCGACCATTGACCTTCCCCCTGCGGATGTTAATATGACCATGGTATAATGACTATAGTAAGGAGGGTGCAATGAAGACAATGGCAGCGGGTTCGTTCAAAGCACAATGCCTTGCGGTCATGGACGAGGTTCAGGCCAAGCGAGAGACCGTGGTGATCACCAAACACGGCAGGCCCGTGGCGAAGCTGGTCCCCGCCGACAAAGGTACAGACGAGATCTACAACTTCCTCCGTGGCAAGGGTGCGGTTATAGGCGACGTTATCTCGCCCGCTATCGAAGACTGGGGGAACCTCAAGTGATTCTCCTCGACACCCACGTCGTTGTCTGGCTGGCGTTTGATCCCAGCCGGCTCTCCAGAAGGGCAAGAACCGCCATCGACAAGGCGCGTGAGACGGGAGATGGATTGGCAATTTCCGATATCACTCTCTTGGAATTGACAACCCTCGCGAGTAAGGGACGCATCCATCTCGACATCAGCCTGGAATCCTTCTTGCGTGAAGTCGAGACCCGATTCGTCGTCCTCCCGATCACGGGCCGCGCCTGCGTGCGCGCCCTCGGGCTTCCTCCAGCTTATCCCCAGGATCCAGCGGATCGTATGATCGGAGCAACCGCGTTGGCTGAAGGGCTACCTCTGCTTACGGCCGATCGTGAGATTCGCCGGTCGAAAGCGCTTCACACGATTTGGTGAGAGATAGGAGGGCTTGGGCACGGTTGTCGATTGCCGATTGCCGATTTTCGATTGGCGATTTGCGGATGGTGGTTGGTGATTTGGGATTCTCGATCTCTGATTTTCGATCTTCGATTTGCAATTCAGTGCCTCGGACTTCGGACTCTGTTTCTCGCCACTCGTCACTCGTCACTGCCTTTCGCAGCTACCACCGCGCTTTCCTTTACTTTTGGCGGCTATAGGTTTAGGGGTGAGAATTCGGCTCAAGAAGAACCGCGGACCCCAAGAACGGGGTCCGCGCTACCGCGAATACATAAGAAACAACGTCAGCTAAGCAAGTTCGCGCTCCGCTTTAACTTCTGCAAGTAGCGCTTTGAAACATTGATAAGAGAGATGGCGTTCGTATCAATCGTTTCACCTCTCTCACCATGAATAGCTTGATGCTGCTTAGTCCGGCACGCAATTCGCTTTTCCCGTATCGGGGTTAGTATGGCGATGCTGTCCGGCCGGACATGGTGCGGCCTTGCCCCGATCGCCGGTGTCGCCCTTTTGTCCTGTATCGCCGGTATGTCCCCTGTCGCCCGTTTGTCCTGTATCGCCCGGATGTCCCCGATCACCCCTATGTCCTGTATCACCCGTTTGTCCCTGTGCCCCGGTCTGCCCTTGCTCGCCCTGTTGTCCGGGCGGTCCAGGCTGTCCCTGCGCCGCAGGTTGTGCCGGCGGTGGCGCGGTGTTTTGGCAGCCGCCAAAAACTAACAGGACCGAGACTAAAGTTATCCCTAGCAATGTTCTCATTTGATTCTCCTCTCTGATTTTGCCCAACACTGAATGCCGCTCTCGCAGCCAACAGTACTCAGCGAGGATTGTATCCATTTCGCACCACGGGGCGCTGTTCCCTTTTGGACAGCCAACCAGCGGATAGCCATGGTCACTGCTTTCGCGTGGAGTGAACCCCAAAAGTGAGACATTCGTGAGCCCATAGTCTATACAGGGAATGGAGGAAAACGGATGTCGGAGAAGCAGACGAGGCGGCGGCACAGTGAGGAGTTCAAGCGGGAAGTGGT
>Ga0181539_1004781_pt1 | contig 11408 bp, 9 predicted proteins | sample PEATcosm2014_Bin_46_FD_119767 | JGI IMG/M metagenome (GOLD analysis project Ga0181539, IMG submission 119767) | Peatland microbial communities from MTU Mesocosm Facility, Houghton, MI, USA - PEATcosm2014_Bin23_60_metaG | ecosystem: Environmental > Terrestrial > Soil > Wetlands > Peat | place... | reverse complement strand
TCCAGCGAGATGCAGAAGTTGTCCGTTCTTTAACGCACGGACAATTTTTCGGCGTAGTTATCTTGATCATTCGCTCGTGCAATGGTCGTGTACTTGAATAGACGATCCCCCGAAACCGCCGCCAAAGCCCAGAAGCGGAGCGTCGCAAAGAACATTCATCAGCCCAGACCGCAATACTGGGTTGGAGCCAAGAAATGGGCGTACGTCCCAATGAAGTTTAAGTACTATTGCGGAGCAAGTTTGGATAATCAGAGATTATCTGTGGTGGCCACAAAGGGCTATCGCCTATCGCGCCACTACCCCACCTCCTAAACTGCTGACGTTGTTGACAAGCCCCGCCAAATTACCTATCGTACATAGGCGAATAAAAAGCGAATATGAACACTGCCGCAGAGCTTCGAAAACAGATCGAATCGGCGCTGGCCGAGCGCGTTCCCGCGGCTTTGTCGGCACGCCCAGTCGCCCGGCCGGAGCTGGTCCCCTGTGGCATAGCGGAAGTCGATACCGCGCTCGGAGGTGGGCTGCCGCTTGGCGGAATCTGCGAACTGACGGGAGCGGCTTCCTCGGGGCGTACAACCCTGGCTTGGGCGGCTCTGGCTGGCGTCACACTGAACGGTGGTTTCGGCGCCTATATAGATGTTTCGGATTCGTTCGATCCGCTCTCGGCTTGCGCGCTGGGTGTGGACTTGCGTCGCCTGTTATGGGTGCGCGCAGGAAAGGCAGAGGCGACGGTTGTGGTTTCTCCCTTAACTGCAACCACGGCCACCCCGTCCGCGCTCCCAAACGCGATCCAAGAGAAGCCCGGTTCCGGTCGTGGTGGTTGTCATCCGCGGGCCGAAGCCATTGGTGTGGATCGCGCCGTAAGTCGATTGTTCAACCGCCACCAGACGAGTGGCAATTCGCCATCTGAGCCGAAGGACTTCACCCCGCGCTGTTCGGAGTCGATCCGCCGCAAGCGCATTGAGCCGGTGATCTTTACGCCGCAGGGGGGACTCTCGCATAGTACGGCAATTCATGTTCAACGCGGGATGGAGCGTAAACCGTGGGGGCGCCTGGATCGGGCGCTGCGCGCCACCGACCTGCTTCTGAACGCAGGCGGCTTCCGTGTAGTTGTGCTCGACATGGGCGATGTCAGCCCGGAATACGCGCGGCGAGTTCCGCTAGCCACCTGGTATCGCTTCCGTCTTCAGGTCGAAAAGTCACAGACGATGTTTCTTCTTCTGACGCAGGTGGCTTGCGCCAATAGCTGTACAGCGGTGTCTCTGCACTGCGGAGAGCCGCAAGCTGTGTGGAGACAGGCGGCAGAGCACAGCACCTCATTGCTCACGGGAGTACGTCATGGCGTCAGTATCTCGCGGAATCGCGTGGTTGATCCTTACCGCAAGAAGCCTGCCGCATCGGTCGAAGTTTCATGGAACAGCACCATCTTGTGGTCAAGATGAGCCATGCCTGCCGCATTGTATCTCTGTCTGCATCTTCGCGACTTTGCCGCGCAGGCTGCGGCCCGCTCACACCCTGAGCTGCGCAAGCGACCCCTGCTGATTCTTGCCGGCTCGCCGCCTCTGGAATATGTCTTCGGGCTTAATGATACCGCACGGCAGCAAGGTGTAACGATGGGAATGAGCCGCGTGCAGGCTGAATCGTTTGAAGGAATGACGATTCTGGAGCGGGAGCGCGCCCAAGAAGATGATGCGTTTACGGAGTTGATCACCTTGGCGGACCAGCTCTCGCCCAGAGTGCAGGCAATTGCCGCGCCTGAAGAACAATCTTCCGCGGCGACGCTAATTCTCGATGTATCGAACTCGGAGCGGTTACTGGGAACGGCCGCGCGCATGGCTCGCTCTCTGTTGGCGGAGGTGGAAAGAGCGAAATACGAGGCAAGCATCGCGGTTGCGCACAATGCCTATGCCGCGGTGCTCGCCGCACGCGGATTGAAGGGAATCACGATCATTGCTCTCGGACGCGAGGCACAAACCTTGTCTCCTCTACCACTCGCAGTCTTGGAACTCGACGCTGTACTGGGGCAGACGTTTGCAGCCTGGGGCATTCATACTCTTGGAGAGTTGGCGGCACTGCCGCTGAAGCCGCTCGTCATGCGCCTCGGACAAAGCGGGCATCGGCTGCATCTGCTGGCGCGCGGCGCCTACAATCATCTGCTCGTGCCGGTGGAAGATCCTGTGGATGCCGCGCTGAGCGAACATATCGAATTGGAGCATCCGGTTGAGCTGTTGGAGCAACTCCTCTTTCTGATGAGCCGCGCTCTGGAGAAGCTGACCCAGCTCGCGCATGAACGTGCGCTGGCGATTGCATCAGTCGAGACCCGCCTCGTGCTGGCTGATGAGCAACACTCGGAACATCGCGGCACGGTGCGCCCGGCGCTGCCGGAGCGCGATCATCGAACGTTGCTCAAGCTGATTCAACTGGATCTCGAACTGCATCCTCCGTCGGCGGGGGTTACGGCTTTCACCATGCACGCGCAGCCGGCCCGTCCGCGGAAAGTACAGCAAGGATTGTTTGCACCGCAATCTCCCGAAGCAGGACGTCTGGAGATTCTGTTGGCGCGGCTGCGCAAGTTGGTGGGCGAAGAACGCGTGGGTTCGGCGGAATTGCTGGACAGCCATGCGCCAGATGCATTCCGGATTACAGCGCTTTTTCCCGATACGGCACAGGCGAACCCGGAAGCACCATCGCATCGTTTGCAAATCTCCGCTCTGCGCATGGTGCGGCCTCCGCGGGCAGTACACATTGTGATGAGCGGACCTTCCCCGGCCATGCTTATGCTCGACGGAAAAAGGCTCGCGGTAGAGACATACTCCGGACCGTGGCGAACCAGCGGGGCATGGTGGAGCAATACGGACTGGTGCCGCGAGGAGTGGGATGTCGTGCTGCAGGAAGCACAACAACGATGCCTTCGCCTGGCCTATGACCCCGGTGCAAATTGCTGGTATCTGATCGGAATCTACGACTGAGTGGTGACGATTGTACGTAGAACTTCATGCACGCTCGGCATTCAGCTTTCTTGAAGGCGCATCTCTGCCCGAGTTACTGATGGCGCGTGCCGCTCAACTCGAGATGCCGGCCATGGCCCTGCTCGACCGCAACGGACTCTACGGCGCACCGCGCTTTCACATCGCTGCACAGCGGGCGGGTACGCGGGCACACATAGGAGCCGAGGTCGCCGTGCGCGATACGGGCGAGCGCATACGCCCACCTGACTGGCTGCCACACCGCTTTCCGGCGGAGCCCGTGCGCTTTGCCTTGCTGGCTGAATCCAGCATCGGCTATCAAAATCTCTGCCGCTTGATTACACGCTACAAGTTGCGCGAAGGGACAAAAGCGGAAGGCTCCGCGCTGCTGAGCGATATTGCGGAACACTCGCAGGGTCTGGTGTGCCTGACCGGGGGCGACGAAGGCCCATTGGCGGCGGCGCTGGGGCGCGGCGGATACCCCGAAGCTTTGCGCGCAGTCGAACGGCTTACTCATATCTTTGGCCATAGCAATGTCTTCGTTGAATTGCAGAGGCACTTCGACCGCGAAGAGGAATATCGAAATCAGATCACGGTGCGCATCGCCCGCTCGCTGAAGCTCCCATTGCTTGCGACCAATGGGGTGACCTACGCCACGGCTTATGAGCGCGAAGTGCTCGACGTGCTCACCACGATCCGCCACCATTGCACGCTGGAGACTGCAGGCCGTCTGCTTGCGCCCAACGCGGAACGATACCTGCGTCCAGCGCGTGAGATGCAGGAACTATTCCGCGATCTGCCGGAGGCCATCGCCAACACGCAAGAGCTTTCCGCGCGACTCGACTACCAAATGAGCGACCTCGGCTATCGCTTTCCCGACTATTCCGTGCCCGAAGGCGAAACCATGCAGTCGTTCCTGGAGAAGCGCACCGCCGAGGGTATTTGTGCGCGCTATCTGCCCAAGCGAGATGCCAAACTGCTTGCCCGCGCCGAAGATCAGGCCCGGCGCGAGCTGGCCCTGATCGCAAAACTCGAGCTTGCCGGCTACTTTCTGATCGTGTGGGACATCGTGCAGTTCTGCGGGCGTGAAGGCATTCTGGTGCAGGGACGCGGCTCGGCTGCCAATAGCGTTGTCTGCTATGCGCTCGGCATCACCGCGATCGATCCCGTCGGTATGGACCTGCTCTTCGAACGCTTTCTTTCTGAAGAACGCGGCGAGTGGCCGGACATCGATCTTGACCTGCCCAGCGGCGAGCAGCGCGAGCGAGCGATCCAGTACGTCTATCAACGCTACGGCGAACTCGGCGCGGCGATGACCGCCAACGTCATTACTTACCGCGGACGCTCCGCCGCACGCGAAGCCGGCAAGGCCCTGGGGTTCGACGCCGAAACGCTCAACCGCCTGACCAAGCTGGTGAGCACCTGGGAATGGCGAGGCGAGAACGATACCCTGGAGCACAACTTCCAGACCGCGGGCTTCGACATTCAGCATCGACGTATCGCCAAGTACGTTGAGCTGTGCCGGCGCATGCAGGACCTGCCTCGCCATCTCGGACAGCACTCCGGCGGCATGGTGATCTGCGGCGGGCGGCTGAATGCGGTCGTCCCTATCGAACTAGCTTCCATGCCGGGGCGCACGGTCATCCAGTGGGACAAGGAGGACTGCGCCGATATGAAGATCGTCAAGGTTGATCTGCTCGGACTCGGCATGATGGCCGTACTGAAGGATTGCCTGGAATTAGTGCCGCGCCATTACCACGCGCCGCTCGACCTCGCGCAGCTTCCGCAGAACGACCCGCCCACTTATCGCGCCTTGCAGCGTGCCGACACGGTGGGAATGTTCCAGGTGGAGAGTCGCGCCCAGATGTCGGCGCTGCCGCGCAATCATCCCACATGCTTTTACGATCTTGTGGTTCAGGTGGCAATCATTCGGCCGGGCCCCATCGTCGGCAACATGATGAACCCCTACATGAAGAGGCGGCGCGGACTGGAGAAAGTGAGTTACTACCACCCGCTGCTGGAGCCAGTCTTAAAACGCACGCTCGGCATTCCGCTCTTTCAGGAGCAGCTCATACGCATGGCCATGATCGTTGCCAACTTCAGCGGTGGCGAGGCCGAGGAGTTGCGCCGCGCGGTGGGGATGCGCCGCTCCATGGCGCGCATGCAGGAACTGGATGGAAAGCTGCGGCGCGGCATGACAGCCAACGGGATTCATCCCCGGGTGCAGGATGAGATCATTCAATCCATCTCGTCCTTCGCACTCTATGGATTTCCGGAGTCGCATGCCGCCAGCTTCGCGCTGATTGCTTACGCAAGCGCCTATCTCAAGTGCAACTATCTCGCAGCCTTTACCGCCGCACTGCTGAACAATCAGCCCATGGGCTTCTACTCGCCGTCAACAATTGTGAAGGATGCACAACGGCACGGGCTGCGCGTGAAGGCCGCCGATGTGCAGCGCTCCGGCTGGCCTTGCACACTGGAACCCGAGCCGGACGATACGCATCGCTTCGCTCTGCGCCTCGGTCTTTGCTACGCGCGCGGTCTGCGGCGCGAAACAGCATTGGCCTTGATTTCGGCAAGGGCGCAGCGCCCGTTCTCTTCGATTCACGATCTGAACCTGCGAGTACCACAACTACGTAGATCCGACCTGACGCTTCTGGCAACTATAGGAGCCCTGAACTCGGTGGGCGAAGTTGCACATCGCCGGGATGCTCTGTGGCAGGTAGAGTACGCCGGCCGCCCGGCGGGGCCATTGTTGAACGGGCTTCCCGAGCAGATGGCAGAGCCATCACCACTTCATCAGATGACAACCGAAGAGCGCCTCGTAGCCGACTTCTCGGGCACCGGTGTCACCGTGGGCAGACACCCCATGTTCTTTCATCGTGCCGCATTGGAACGCATGGGAATTCTCCCGGCAAATTCACTTTCCAGGTTCCCTGATGGTCATCCGGCCCGTATCGCTGGCTGTGTCATCGCCCGCCAGCGCCCAGGCACGGCAAAGGGATTTGTATTTCTCAGCCTCGAAGATGAGACGGGCATCGCCAACGCCATCATCACACCCGCTGTTTATGAACAGTTCAAGCGCGTGGTGATCTATGAGAAGTTTCTGCTGATTGAAGGAGAGTTGCAGAATCAGCAGGAGGTAATCTCGGTCAAAGCGCACCGCATCAGTCCGCTTGAAATCAGTGCCGCCGACGTGTGCTCACACGATTTTCACTGAGGCTCGCTCGCTGTGCGAAAGTCATCTCCGGAAAATAGCGTCTTATCGGCGTCAATTGCCGCGGCACACTCAGGGTCGTCGTTTTTTACCTGGTTCACGCGCTGGCTCACGCGATAGCGCCGCATGGCCTCGGCGGGGTAGGGCTTCAAAAGCGGTTGTAGCTCTGCAACTTTTTTGAAGCCGGGATCAAGCCACAAATCGTACGCATCGCGTTCGAGAATTACAGGCATGCGATCATGAACGTCCTGCATCAGCCGGTTGGGTGTGGTCGTAAGAATCGAGCAGGTCGTAATCGCCAGCCCTGGCGGACTCTTCCACTCATCCCACAGGCCGGCGAAGGCAAACACGGCTTCATCCAGCAACGTAAAACAGAATGGCAGTTTCTCTTTACCTTCACGTTTCCACTCGTAGAATCCATCGGCTGGGATCAGGCAACGCCGGGAACGCAGCGGTTCGCGGAACGATGGCATGGCAGCGACGCTTTCCGAACGGGCGTTGATCAGCTTGAAGCCGCCAGAAGGATCTTTCGCCCACGATGGAATCAATCCCCAGCGCGCGTGCGACAGCAGCCGTACAGGATGAATGGCATCCTGCCGCACAATAGCGATCTCCTGGCAGGGAGCAACGTTGTATCGCGGAACCCAATTCTGCTCCGTCGCCAGGTTCTCAAGATCGAACGCCTCTTCGAGGATTTCTTTCTTTTGTGCAATACGGAAACGGCCGCACATGCGGTCAGTATACGGCGGTTTTCTTTTGGACGCTGACCGTAAGAGCCTACCGTGGCTGTGGGGAGCCGCGAAGCGACGACCGCGGAGCCGACAGTACCCAAACGAACCAAGGCTTCCGCATATCAACGGCGCCGGTATGAGCCGAAGACGTTCGACCTCCGCGGTGAGCTGTATCGAATCTTCGGAGTCGATCTCACCAATGTGCCTGGCATCAGCGCGATTACAGCCCAGACCGTCCTATGCGAGATCGGCACCGATGTATCTCGGTTTCGCAATGCTTCCGCCTTTGCCTCCTGGTTGGGACTTTGCCCTGAGAACAAGATCAGTGGTGGTAAGGTGCTCTATACCAAGAGTCGCCGCGTCAGGAGCCGCGTTGCCACTGCGCTACGCATGGCGGCCAACTCGCTGCATCATGCAAAAGATTATCTCGGCGAGTTCTTTCGACGTATCACTCGGAAGCTCGGCAAACCCCAAGCAATCACTGCCACGGCTCACAAGCTCGCTCGGATTGTTTACCATCTGCTCAGCACTAGGGAAGCCTACAACGAGAGTGTCTTTCACCGCTGCGACGAAGAAGCCATTAAGCGCGCTCAATACCGACTCCGGAAACAAGCCGCACAACTCGGGTTTCAGGTCCTCCCTGTAGAGAACAGTTAATGTTCCTTGGGAGTCGGCTTGCGGAACGTCATAACGGGCGATTGAATTCCTGATTGCCGGATTACTACTCGATCACGGCAATATGGGGAGGGGACCCCGGCTGCGATCTTCAATGCTGGCAGATTTCACGGCCCGCCACCGAGGCTTTTCCTTCGACGTCCGGCCGGTGGTGGAATGTCAATCAATTGGGGGAAGGCAACTCTTCGCTGGAGATGGGGACTGCGCGCCGTGCAGCGACAGGATGCTGTGATTGTGATCAGCTTCGCGCCTTATTCGAGAGAAGCTCTCACCGTAGTCGAGATCGCGCAGCGGAATGTCGTAAGTTATTGAACTCTATGTCGTTGTACTGGATTTCTGTTGCTTTGTTTTGAATCTTTTGCAGCCCACTTGTTGAAACCTTCCGAGATTTGTTGATTCTGGAGTATTCTCCATCTACGAAATCATCTACAGGCAATTCTTGCCCGGGTGGCGAATGGGAGAAACGATTTGTGCGACACACAAGAACACCACCTGCGGCTCGCATCTCCAAGGAACATCAAGGACAGCGAAGTGTTTCCAACCCGGCAAGACTCAGATTTCGGAGGCGTAACTTTGCTCTTCGAAAAGCGGGGGTTTGAGCACAATGGTCTTTGGCGGGAGCGCAGGATATGCGACGTTTGATCCTTTCCGGATCCGCAATGTAGATCAAAGAGGAGGGGTGGTATGGAGGGTTATACCAACCGGTTGCTGGAATTCGATCTGACGACAAATGAGGTTAAGGTTTGTACTCCGGAGAAGGAACTTTACGCCAAATATTTGGGCGGCAGAGGGTTCGGAGCCCGGGTGCTGTATGATCTTCTGCCTGCCGGAGTCGATCCGCTCAGCGGCGAGAACATCATGCTGATCCTAGCCGGGCCGTTTACGGGCGCGCCGGTGCCCGGGGCAAACAGATATGTCGTAATCACCAAGTCTCCAGGCAGCAAAGGGTTCGTCGATTCTTACGCCAGCGGCCGCATAGCGGTGGAACTGAAATTTGCGGGCTATGACGGCCTGATTGTCAGGGGGAAGGCCGCCAAGCCCTCCTACCTTTACATTGAGGACGACAAGGTCGAAATAAGAGATGCCACCTTTCTATGGGGCAAAGATACCTTTGAAACCGAGGATTTAATCCGCGCGGCTCTGGGAGACAACGAGGTTGGCATCTGCTGTATTGGTCCTGCTGGCGAACGCTTGGTAAAGTTCGCCACTATCAATAGCGACTACTATCGTCAGGCTGGGCGGGGAGGTGTTGGTGCCGTCATGGGCGCCAAAAATCTTAAAGCGGTCGTGGTCAAAGGCAGCAGGGGGGTCAAGAGCCATAACCACATGAAACTGCTGTCGCTAGTTCATGACAGTATCGCCAAGCTTTCCGATAGCCCGGTAGGCAAAGCCAGGATGCAGTATGGCACGCCGCTGACCCTCAACATAACCAACGCCGCTGGCATGCTACCGACAAGCAATTTTCGCAAGGGCCAATTCGAAGGAGCCGAGAAAATCAATGCCGAAGCGTGTGAGGCCTCGACCATAAAGAGCCGGGCCTGCTATGGCTGCAGCGTCGGCTGTGCCAAGATCATGGAGGCCAAAGAAGGCAAGTACAAGGGCAACATCGTCGAAGGACCGGAGTACGAGACCCTGGGACTGCTTGGTTCCAATCTGGAGATTGACGAACTGCCGGCGGTGATTCAGGCCAACATTCTGTGTGACCGGCTAGGGATCGACACCATTTCTACCGGCGGTGTGCTCGGTTTTGTCATGGAGTGCATGGAACGGGGGTATTTGAAGCCGGAGGACGTTAACGGCTTGCAGCTGGAATTCGGCAGCGCAGAGCCGGCCCTGCAGTTGATTCGCGATATCGCCTATCGCCATGGGGCAGGAGATTGGCTGGCGGAAGGAGTTCGGGGCGCTGCCAGAAAGATCGGCAACAACTCGATCGATTTTGCCATGCAGGTAAAGGGCTTGGAGTTTGCGGCCTATGATCCGCGAATCGGCTACGGAACTGCCCTGGCGTATGCCGTGAATCCTCGCGGAGCATGCCACCGGAGGGCTTGGCCGCCAGCGGTAGAGGTGCTGGGTAAAGAAAATCCCTGTGAAACGGAAGGCAAGGCCGGAATAGTAAAGCGTCTTTATGATGAGAATTCAATTCTCCATTCCCTGTTGGTCTGCGATATGCCTGGCAAGTTCATACCCCTGAAGCCGGCCGATTATGCTGGCTACTATGAGGCGGTAACCGGGAAACCCATGTCCGTCGAGGAACTGATGACGATAGCCGACCGTGTGGAGACGATGATCCGACTGTTCAATAACCGGGAAGGTTTTGGTCGGGCCGACGATACTTTACCGCCGCGAGCCTTCAAGGAGGGTTTGTTAAACGGTCCGGCCCAAGGGCGTTTTATTCCGCGGGAGGCGCTGGACGCAATCATGACAGAGTTCTATGCACTGAGGGGTTGGGACGACCAGGGCATACCGTCGGCTGAAACACTGACCAGACTTCAAGTGTCACGAGAGAGGGGGAATCCCTTATGCGATTGTCAGTAGACAAACAGAAATGTACCGGCTGCGAAACGTGCGAAATTGTTTGCGCCGCGGTTCATACCGGAGAGTTCAATCCCCGGAAAGCCAACATCCGTGTCCCCTTCACCCATCCGTTGCCCAGTGTTCCAGTTATCTGCCTGCAGTGCCCAAAACCGGCCTGTATCGAAGCTTGTCCCGAGAACGCCCTCGAACTAAAGGAGGAATCCGGGATCGTCGCGCTGGATTGGACAAAATGCAACGGCTGCGGTCAATGCGTGGACGCCTGCCGGTTTCACGCCATTTTTCTTGATGCCGAGGCCCATCGGGTACGAAAATGCGACGTCTGTGATGGAAGCCCTAGGTGTATCGAGTTTTGCCAAAAGGGAGCCCTCTCCGTAAAGGAGGTAAAACAAGTGGTATAGATGAGCAAGGAGGAGAAAGAAAGCAATAAATACATTTCGTAGCGAGATCCAGGACGGAATGTAAAGCGACTGGGACGTACCGATCAAAATGGATGACGGCCTTTATTCTCTGGGCTGACGTTTTTCGGCCGGCAGACTGCAGTAGGCCCTAAAATGTATCTGGGTAAAGGGCTCGATAATAGAACCGTAAACTCTTTATCCGGTCCGAGTGTCACGGTTCAGACAGGTAGAAAGCGGGATGATGCTTTTGGATTTCGAGTACTTCTTTAACCCCTTGAGCCTTCGATTGTTTGCAATGTAGGTCGGTATCATGATGGTTTCGGTAAAAAGTATTGGCGCATTCCGTGAACAGTTCGGCTTGGGAGTGACGGTGGAGTTGAGCAATCCGCCTTATACCGCTGGACAACTGCTGAATGTCCTGCAGCAACGCTACGGGTTGGATTTTGCCCGACAAGTATTGCCAGCAGACGGGCAGGAGAATGTGATGGCTTTGCTGGTTGATGGAAGAAATATCGCTAGCCAACAAGGATTGGACACTCCATTGAAAGAAGGGGGACAGGTATATTTCGTTGTGATGGTCGCTGGTGGTTAGCTGACGTCTGTCCTGCCCTAAAATCAGCGAGTTACGACCGCGTTAAAGACAATTCCTCGTGTCAAGTTCCTAGTCCATTGTCAATTCAATAGCTTACAAATGTTCACGAATCTTCCTGCAAATGGATTCCAAGTTCTGTTCCGGAACCGCAAACAGAAAGGGGTTCTCCAGCAGTAATTACATAGCTGCGAATCTGGGGATCCAGGGCGCGAAGGGCGTTTGAACTAAGCCGCTAGCGCGGCGGACGCTACCGCGTGGGTTGTCCCCGAGCATTGTCACTCGTGTAAGTTGTGG
>Ga0181539_1004780_pt1 | contig 11408 bp, 10 predicted proteins | sample PEATcosm2014_Bin_46_FD_119767 | JGI IMG/M metagenome (GOLD analysis project Ga0181539, IMG submission 119767) | Peatland microbial communities from MTU Mesocosm Facility, Houghton, MI, USA - PEATcosm2014_Bin23_60_metaG | ecosystem: Environmental > Terrestrial > Soil > Wetlands > Peat | place... | reverse complement strand
CGCTGCAAACCGAACGCCTCACCCGCTACTACGTCAAGCGTCTCGAAGCACTCGGCCATAAGGTTACCCTCCAAACCGGCGTCGCCGCGTGAACGAAATTTTCGGAGCAGGTCCGCGCTACAGGTCGTGGAACAGTCCACATGGTCGTGTAGCGGCCTTACCATGCTTGTGTCCGGCGTCCCCTGCCATCGTGACGATTTGTTACCGTCGCTGGCGACTCTCGCAGCCCATTTCCTACCGGTAGGAAATTTGGGGTGGGAATTGTAAAATCTTTTCCTACCGGTAGGAAATTCCGCAAGAATTCTGTTGACAACATATCTTGTCTTTGAGCTAGCCTTAGAGGGTGACGAGGACGCGCGCCGAGGCGAACGTAAGACCCTGGAAGGCCCCCGTTTTGCCACGATGTGTATGAAAACACGAGGACTTCGGCAAAAATCGGAGGATAACTGCTAAAATGCATCTCGCTGAATTCAAGCTGCTTATCGCATCGCGGCGTGACGGGGCGCAGAAAAAAGGGGAATTAAAAAATGAAACCTAGTTTCGCGATGTTATTGAAAACACATGTAGAAAAAATGTCGGTTTTTTGGCTTGCCACGATCTCGATGAAAATAAGATACATACACTCTTCTTGTCACGATATTTATGAAAAGAAAAGGACTTGGCTCAAAGTGTAGGTCGAAAAACGCAGAGCGGGGCGTGCGCCAAGGACCGTCCTGGTTTTGTTCCCCGGCCGCTTCAACAGTGCGGTGGTAGGGGCCGACTTCCCCACAACTCGCGAAGGTGTGAAGAAATCGATTGCATCAACCACAGAGGCACGGAGGAAAGCCGCAAATCTGAACGACGGGCGTCTGCCCCTGCAATCTGATGCGTGGTTCTACGCAAGAACCGCAGACCCCAACGACGGGGGTCTGCGCTGCGCTTGCTCGACCACCCCCTGGCCCCTCCCGAACACGGAGGGAAATTAGCGCCAGCGGGAATTCGGCGATCCAGATACCTACCGGTAGGAAATTATGCTGACTTTTTGTAAAATCTTGTCCTTCTCGCCGGCATTCTGAATCCATTTCACTAGACTATGGCATGGTTAATGCTAGCCTAATGAGTGGGGAGAGGGTTAGGGTGGAATCGCGCAGTACGGCAAGGTGCCAGGTGTCAGGGCTAGGTGCTCGGGGCGGGCAGTAGACGGTAGACGGGGGAAAGCGGTAGGTGCCAGGGCCTAAGATCTAGGAAAGGAAACTCGAACACGGGCCACAGGCCCAGAGGCCGATACCCGAATCCCGAACCCCGTATCCCGTATCCCGAGTCCCGCCCTTCGGAGGTTTTCATGTCGCTGGTCATCGAGGCCGTGATGTTATATAAAATAAAGGCTGTTAGCAGTGATTCGAGGAAATTCTCACGCCCCACCCAATTTCTCATCCTATTCAATTTAAAGAAGTTGTTAGGTTGCGGCTGCGAGCGGGCAGCGCGCACGCATTTTCTCATACGTTCAAAGCCGGAATGTTATTGAAAACAAATGAAGAATGAAGCTACGGAGGCTCAATTACCCGAGAAATTTATGAAAACAAATAACTTATCAAGAAAGGCCGACTAGTTGTTGAAAATGCAAGAGATAGCATGATTTTTGACCTGCGAAATTGCGAAAAACGCCTCAAATCCCCGCTAGGCCAATATCTTATAGATATAAAGCAACTTATATGTGTTGGACGAACACAAGGCCAATATGTTGATGAAAGGAAAGGACTTAAGAGAGGTGCTGGGGGCTTGGGGCTGGGGACGCGGGGCTCGGGGTTTGGGACCCGTGGCGTGCGGCCCGGGGGGCCAGGGTCCTATGTCCGAAGTCTGAGGTCCGGATTCGGCAGAGGCTGGGGGGGGAAACTTGGGATTGGGGGCATGGCACTCGGCGCTAGCGATTCGGGGGCTGAGTGGCTACGGAAAACTTTCCGCCTACTGCCCACTGCCTACTGCTTTCTGCCTACTGCCCTAAGCAGAGATCAACCGCCTATGATATTCTCGCTTGCTGTTCATTTTTGCCCAAGGCGGCCGCGCGGGAGGGTGCCCGGTTCCGCCACGCCCTTCGTACAGACGGGAACGGGTTTGAGCCCGCCCGGTTGCGGCCATCCCCAATCGAGGAGGAACCTGAACCGCCATGAAGCTGCATCACGTCATCGAAGCTCAACAGTTTAACGCTCCCACCCTTCATCATCTTTTCGACGCTACGCAGTATATGGAACAAGTCGTGGCACACGGAGGAACGCTGGAATTTCAGAAGCGCATCATGGCCGCGCTTTTCTACGAACCCTCCACCCGCACGCGCTTCTCCTTTGAAACCGCCATGCACCGGCTGGGAGGCCGGGTCATTTCCACGGAAAACGCCGCCGAGTTTTCCTCCGTAGCCAAGGGTGAAACCCTGGAAGACACCGTCCAGATTCTCAATGGCTACGCGGACGTGATCGTCATCCGCCATTACGAGGTCGGGGCGGCGAAGCGTGCTGCCGCTGTCTCGCAAGCCCCCATCATCAACGCTGGCGACGGCGCGGGCCAGCATCCCACCCAGGCGCTGCTTGACCTTTACACGATCCGCAAAGAAATTGGCACGATCGACGGCCTGAAGATCGCCATGGTGGGAGACTTGGCGCAAGGCCGCACGGTGCGCTCGCTCACCTACTTGCTGAGCAAATACCAGGACATCAAAATCTACTTTGTTGCACCCACATTGCTGAAGATGAAAGAGGACATCCTCGAACACCTGCGCGAACACCATATCTGGTACGAGGAGGAGACCGACCTGGACAAAGTTTTGCCGGAAGTCGATGTGGTCTACCAGACGCGCATCCAGAAGGAACGCTTCGGCGACCGCATTGCCGATTACGAAAAATGCCGCGGCGTCTACGTGATCAACCGCCATACGCTGGGATTGATGAAGTCGAAAGCCATCATCATGCATCCTCTGCCCCGCCTGGACGAAATCAGCATGGAAGTGGACAGTGACCCCCGCGCCGCATACTTCCGCCAGGCTCAGAACGGCTTGTACGTGCGCATGGCGCTGCTGTCCATGGTGTTCTCGTAAGGGAAGGTGTTAATGGGGTGTGATACCGCGCGGCCGGGACTCAACTTATCCTGCCTCGGATTGCCGGAACCCGTAGGCGAAGGCTGGCGGCAGGATTTTGCAGACAGGGGCGATGGTCATTTTTCGCGCATTTGAAATTCCTCAAAAGGTATTCGCCCCCGCTCCTCCGCGTCTTTGGATTGGCGTTTTAGTGTAGTCCTACGGTATAATGCAAAGCAGCGATGGCTCTGATCTCGGGCACAAAACTGGGTCCATACGAAATCCTCTCGACGCTCGGCGCGGGCGGGATGGGGGAAGTGTATCGCGCCCGCGACACACGCCTGGGCCGCGAAGTGGCCATCAAAGTCCTGCCCGAATCCTTTTCCCAAGACCCGGATCGCCTGCGGCGCTTCGAGCAAGAAGCGCGAACGGTGGCGGCGCTCAACCATCCGAATATCCTGGCCGTTTATGATTTCGGCTCACAAGACGGCACCCACTACATGGTCTGCGAGCTGCTGGAAGGAGAAACGCTGCGGAAGCGGCTGGAAGATGGCGCGCTGCCCTCGCGCAAGGCCATCGAATACGCTCTACAGATCGCGCATGGGCTGAGCGCCGCTCACGGGAAAGGCGTCGTTCACCGGGACCTGAAGCCCGACAACGTGTTCGTTACCAAAGACGCGCGCGTCAAGATTCTCGACTTTGGCTTGGCCAAGCTGATGCCGGGGGAAACTTTCCTCGAGGGCCCATCTGGCGCTCCGACCATCCATGGGGTGACAAGTCCCGGCGTGGTGCTGGGCACGGTGGGTTATATGTCGCCGGAGCAGGTGCGCGGGCAGGCGGCGGATGCCCGCTCCGATATTTTTGCATTCGGGGCGATCCTCTACGAGATGCTTTCCGGCCGGCGCGCCTTCAAGCGTGACTCGGGACCTGAGACCCTGACGGCGATTCTCAAAGAAGAACCGCCCGAGATGGGCGGACCCCAACGCAGCGTTCCGCCAGGACTCGACCGTATTGTTCGCCGCTGTCTGGAGAAGGCTCCTCCGCAGCGCTTTCAGTCGGCGAGCGACTTGGCCTTCGCGATGGAAGCCCTCTCAGGCATTTCGACATCAGGGGCCATACAGCCGCCTGCCATTGAGCTGCCAGCCGCAGAGCCGCCAGCCCCGCGGCCTGCAGGGAGACGCACCGTGGCAATAATTTCCGCCGTGTTGCTGTTCGTGGTGGCGGGGGTTGCCGGATGGCTGGCCGGCATCAAGAGCTCAACCCCCAGCGTTCCGTTGTTCCGGCGTCTCAGTTTTCGCCGTGGAACGATTTATTCGGCGCGCTTCACCCCCGATGACAAATCGGTGGTCTACGGGGCGGAATGGGACGGCAACCCTCTTGGGTTGTTTTCGACGGGGGATCAGTTCGCCGAATCACGTCCTTTGGACCTGGGGCGAGCTTATTTGCTTTCCATCTCGTCGTCAGGAGAACTGGCCCTGACCGTCGGCGCGACTTTGCAGACTCATGGTGGCGCCCTGGGTACTCTGGCTCGAGCGCCCCAGGCCGGGGGAACGCCTCGCGCCCTGCTGGAAAACGTGCTCTGGGCGGACTGGTCGCCGGATGGCAAGGATCTGGCCGTCGTGCGCGCGGTGGGTGCTGTTAATCGGCTGGAGTTTCCCATCGGCAAGGTGCTTTACGAAACGGGGGGGTGGATCAGCCATCCCCGAATCTCGCCCAAGGGCGACCTGATCGCCTTTCTCAATCATCCGGTTTGGCCGGACGACCGCGGCTCGGTGGAAGTGGTTGACTTGGCAGGAAAGCGCAAGGTGCTTTCGGACGGGTGGCAAAGCGAAGAGGGTGTGGCATGGTCACCCCGGGGGGATGAAGTCTGGTTCGGGGCCATCAAGTATGGACTCGCGCATGCCTTGTATGCGGATACGCTTACCGGCCAAGAGCGGCTGGTCGAACGGATTGCGGGCGGACTCACCCTCATGGACATTTCCCGTGACGGCCGCGTCCTGATTACGCGCGATGACCAGCGGTACGGGATCATGGGGCACGCTGCGGGGGCGAACCAGGAACGGGACCTTTCCTGGCTTGATTATTCCGCTGTGGAGGACCTCTCGGCGAACGGGAAGTTGATGCTTTTTGATGAAGAGGGGGACGGGGGAGGCCCCAATTACTCCATCTTCCTGCGGAAAACGGACGGCTCACCGCCCACCCACCTGGGCGATGGGATAGGTGGTGCACTCTCGCCCGATGGGAATTGGGTCATCTCCGTCCTCCCCACCACTCCCTCGCAAATCGTCCTCCTCCCCACGGGAGCCGGGAGCCCCAAGACGCTCGAACGATATAACATCGAAGACTATGGCGTCACAGACTTTTTCCCAGATGGCAAGCACATTCTCTTTTCCGGGAGCGAGGATGGGCACGCGATGCGGGATTACGTTCAAGACTTCGAGGGAGGCAAACCCAAGCCCCTCACACCCGAGGGGGTTGCCTCTGTGGGGGAGACGCACCCGATATCGCCCGATGGCAAGTCGATCATCGCCCTCGACCCGGATGGGAAGCTTTATATTTATCCCTCCGACGGAGCCGAACGGCGGCCGGTACCTAGCGTTGCGCCGGGTGACATCCCCCTCCGCTGGGGCGCCGACGGGTCTTCAATTTTCGTAACCCAGCCGGGAGAAATTCCAGCCAGAGTCTTTCGTGTGGATATGGCTAAGATGAGCCGAAAGCCTGTCGCCGAACTCTCGGTGCCCGATCGCACCGGACTGACTGGAATTCGCTACATCCAGATCACCGCCGATGGAAAGTCCTACGCTTACACCTTCAGCCGTTTCCTAACAGAGCTCTACATTATCGAAGGGTTAAAATAGGCGGCATGCGGCAAAGCCGAGACCCTGGCCGCGTTTTGTCTCTTGGAGCGATTGTATATCCTCTGCAATTCTGAAAAGAGGGAAAGCGGCCCGTTAAATGTGGAAGCCTGGATCTACAAGATCGCCGGACGTGGACGGATGATATTTCAGTGTCGGGACAACCCACTACAAAAAAATCCAAATTGCACCACTACCCATTGTGAAGAAGCAGTCGAAGTGAAAACCATCAATATAACGTGGGTGTCCATGAAAGGCAGAGGCCGGAACCCTGAGCTCCGGCCTCGCGCTCTTCTCGCCAAGGAGAAGAAGGGACAACTCCACGGCGGGCGTTGCAGGAACGGGGGAAGGGAGCTGCGATTTCGGCGGGGCCGAAGCCCCGCCCTTCCGGCAGCCCCCTGAGTGCGTCCCCGCGTGACGAGAAATCCGCGCTGACTGCCTACCGCTCGTTAGGCTGACGTCTCTCGGCCCTCTCCGGTGGAGCCTCGGGCTCCGTGGGCTGAGCCGGGGCGCCGTGCAGCAGATCGTTCGTCAGGAAGAATTTTCCGTCGGAGGGCACCATCATAATCTGGACCTTGTCGGAAAGCTTCTCGGCGATGATTTTATTAATCAGCAGGGGATTCTGCTTGAGCACACTCGCCTCGCTTTTCAGGCGGTCGGCGTCGGCAATCGCGGTCACCCGGATGCGGTTCGCCTCGGCGTCCGCCATCATGTTGCGGCGCTCGAGTTCCGCTTTGCCGTCGATCACCTTAGCTTGAGCTGCGGCCTCGGCGTTCTTTACCGTCGATTCTTTGCGCGCCTCAGCTTCCATGCGGGTTTGCTGAATCTGTTTCTCCTTGAGGGGCAGCGTGTACTGCATGGCGTCCGACTCGCCCTTGGCCTGGAGCACTCGGACCTGCGCCTCGCCCTCGGCATGCTTCACTTGCTGGACTTTCTCGGCTTCGGCCTGAAGTTCGGCGATGCGCACCTGCTTCTCCTGTATCTGGGTGTCGAACACCAGCCGGTCGTTTTCCTGCTCTTTCAGCAGCAGCCCTTCCAATCCTTTGGCGTATTCGTCGGGCAGCTTGATGTCGCGCACCATCACTTCCTTCAGCAGGATTCCATCGGCGCCCAGCCGCTTCGAGATTTCGTCGGCGGTGCGCTTTTGGATCTCCTCGCGCCGCGCCGCAAAAACGTCGCGTACGGTGTAATTCGGCACAACCTCGCGGAAGGCGCTGGCCACCACGGGCGGGACGATTTCCTCTTCCACCGGTTGCGGCAGGTTGTTCTGGATGTAGTCGAGACGCTGGGCATCGAGCCGGTAACGGACGTTGACGGCCAGCCCGATAGTAAGCCCCTCTTGTGACGTTACCCTCAGGATCTCGGCCTTCTTTTCGGCTTCCGCCGCCTCGGTGGTGAAGACGTGGTCGCGCACGTCAAAGATTACCACGCGTTCGATGAGCGGCTTGATGATGTGCACGCCGGGATACAAGGTTCCCGGCCGCGTGCCGGAGATCTGGCTGACGCGGACGCCCGCCGCGCCGCTGGGCACTACCACGATGCTCAGACCGATCAGCAAGGGCAGCCACGCGATGATCGCCAGCTTTTTTGCCGCGTTCCAGCGGATCGGTTTCGGTGTTGGTGTTTTATCCGCGGCGCCCAGAACCAGCCGGCGCCGGTGACTTTCGGCCATGTAAACGTCATAAGCCACGATCGCTGCGGCGACGAGGTATCCCCCAATGCCCGCGATCATCATGAGATATTTTAGTAACAACATACGAACCTCCTTGGATTTTCGATTGACGATTGTCGATTGTTTGAATCCGGGACACGGGACTCGGGACTCGGGTCACGGGACTCGGGACTCGTACACGCCGCCCACTTGTCTACTGCCTAGTGCTTTCCGCTTCCTCCGCCATCGCGGCCATCACTACGGGGAAACTCCCGGTGGCGCGCACGGTAGCAATCTGCGTCGATGCTGGCGTGGCCGGCCGCACCGAGGCTGGAACCACGGCCGCCGGGCTGCCAAAAATCTCGGCCACTTGTGCGTCACGCTCGCCGTGAATCTCCACCGCGTCGCCGACGCGCGCCAGGTTGAACAACTCCTCCACATCGTGCTTGCTCATCCGGAAACATCCGTGCGAGACAGCTTTGCCGATGGAGTTGGGGACGTTGGTTCCGTGGATGCCATAGCCTTTTTGGTTCAAGCCCATCCAACGATCTCCGAGCGGATTGAACTTTCCGGGCCGGACGACTTTGCCTTGGTGGTACCAGGTGGGACCGATCACCTTGTTGACGATCTTCATCGTCCCCGTTGGGCTGGGACTCATCGCGGCTCCCACGGCCACCGAGTAGACCTTCAAGACACGGCCCTCTTCCATCACCGCAAGCTTCCGATCCGGGATGCTGATCACAAGCACGTGCCGGGGCGCTTCCTCGCGCTCATCGCGTGTGCCGGCGGCTAAGCATTTGTCTTTCCCCAGAAGCTGCGCTGACCAGAAAAGCGCTACCGTTCCAAGGAAGAGGCCGATCCGGCTCCGAACTCGCGTCGCAACCATCGTCTCTCGCTTCCTTATGCCCCTCATGTTCGTCCCCTCCGCTCCGGTTGTTCTTGCGTCCGACACCACAACCGGAAGCACGCCACCCTCCAGAGGGCATGTGGTTGATTTCATGCTCGTTACGGGTGAATCACGGGAGGCGGGACGTGTCCGCGGGCAGACGTTGTGGCAGTAGTGACACGGTGGGATGGTAAGTTCCAGAGTTCGCGCTTCTGAGGGTCAGCCGGTCTGCCTCAAGATGACTCCTGAAGGCCCGAACCAGCAAGTGAAATTATCGGAGGAGGTTGTCGGCGCAGACCGGATTCTTCCTTGGGAGACGGTGGCCGGCCGCCGATATTTATTGGTCCCGAGCGAGGCCGATCTTAGCACTTGGAAGGTAACCCAGGGAACCCCGGAGCGACGACTTGCGGCCCGCACTCTCAAACAAGCCACGCTCGGGCGCGAGCGACTCTTTTGAGGAGGGCGTGAGCTGGGTGCGGAGCTTTGATAGGGGTAGGGAGAACGGATTGGATTCTGTTCCCCCCTCCCTCCGAACCGGACAGGCGGATCTCCCGCATCCGGCTCTCCAGTTGGTGGTTTTACGTCCCCGAGGATTGACGGGCCGTCGTATGGGCTGTAACCAAGGAGAACAACTCGCACGCCGCGAAGAAGGCATTCGACCAGCGCTGATGGTCGGCGCCCCGAGCGCGACCCCGTTGGCGCCGACGTTGGCGCAAGATGCTGCGCAGCCGCGTTCGCAGCCACTGATCGAGCGACACCAACGTCGTCGAGGGGTTGGGCTGGAAATACCCAAACCAGCCTCGCAGCGTTCGCTTGAGGGTGGTGATGATGACCGGCAGACTCTGCCCGTTGGTACGCCGGGTCTTGGCCCGCAGCCTGTCCTTCCGCTTCTCCAGGCTCTTTCGTCGGGGCCATCGCGTGCCCCTTTCGAAGGGATAGCCCAGAAAATCGAAGCCACCCGGTTGCGGGGCGTTCACGATCCGCGTCTTCGCCGGAGGCAGCTTCCGTCCCGCCGGGGCGGTCCAACTCTGCCCCCGTGCCAACGCTTGGCGGGCTTCTGGACTTCGTGGCCTATCAAAAGCCCACACTGAGACGGGCACTGACCGTTGCTCCGTAACCGTTCGTCATTGATTCATCTGCTGCAACATGCGCTCGTGATTTTGCTTATAGTCCGCGTTCATGGGGTCAAGCATGTAGGCCGCGCGGTATTCCTGCTCTGCTTGCGCATACTGGCGCTTCTGAAAGAATTCTGCCCCGCGCGCCACGTGTTGCCGAACCTCTCCGCCAAGCCTGCACCGCGGGACCAACGGTCACGGGCTTCATCACCTTCGCGCTGTTCAGCGCGCGAATTAGTTCGTCCTAGCCACCAGCCAAGCGAACTTCCTGAAGGTAGTCATCCGTGGGCTCAAAATCGATTCCGCGTTCGTGGACAAGCATGGCAACACGGTGATTCGGCACCTGCCCGGTGAGCAAGGCGAAAACCTGCACTTGGTTCAGCGGCTTCTTCGCGCTTGCGGGCTCCGTCGACGGATACCTTGACTTGCCTCAGAAACTCCTTGGCAAAAGCCGTCAGGCTGCCATAATCGGCGCTGTGCACTTCTGTCTTGGCTACCGGCGCGTAGGGCCCGGCCTCTCTGGAGTAAACCGCCAAAATTGTTTTGGTACCGCCAACGTCGCCAGCCAATAGCATTGCGCCTCCTAAGCTCCGGCAGTCGTCATTTCCCCACTTGCTTCCCGGAGTCGAAACCTGCGTTTCACATGTCCACTTCCATAGTCAGGGACACACCCTCGCTGAACGTGTCAAGCCCTGGCATTATTGCCTCTGAAGAGATGAACTCCGCTTGGAGCGCAAGGTCTGTTCGATTTCTTCCAGGGTACGGCCTTTCGTCTCTGGAACTACAAAGTAGGAGAACAAGAGAGACCCAGTGGCGAGCAAACCGTACAGCCAGAACGTCCAGCTTGGCCCCAGCGCCTGGACCAACGACAGGAAAGTGAGTGATACCAGGAGGTTTGCCGCCCAGTTTGTTCCCGCCGCCGTCCCTTCCGCAATACCGCGGATCTTCAAGGGGAAAATCTCCGCGATGAGCAGCCAGAAGATCGGCCCCAGGCTAATCGCGAAAGAAGCAACGTAGGCCATTAAGATGAACACGGCCAGCCAGCCCTGCCCGCTGCTGGGCTCATGCGTGCGGAAGACGAAGCCCAAGATGCCCAAACTGAGGACCATTCCACTGATACCCGTCAACAGCAGAGGCCTCCTGCCTACACGGTCAATCAGCCACATGGCAACGATCGTCATCAAAACGTTGACCAAGCCGATCCCCGCAGTGGCCAGGATCGCTCCGGTTGCAGATGGGATGCCCGCGGACTGAATGATGGTGGGAGCATAGTAAATCACGGTGTTGATTCCCGTGATCTGCTGGAAGATGGCGAGGCCAATTCCGACGGTCAAGGCAGGGCGGACATAGGGGGCCAGAAGATCAGAGAAATGCCCGCGCTCTTTTGCCTGGGAAATTGTGTCCTGGATCTCCGTGTATTCCGCCTGGATATTCGGTGTTCCGCGAATGCGCGCGAGTACCTTCCGGGCGGCGTCGCCATGGCCATGCTTGGCGAGCCAACGAGGGGTCTCCGGCATGGCCAGCATCCCCAACCCGAGCATCGCGCCGGGTACCACCGCCAGACCCAGCATCCATCGCCACGCGCCGCTCTTCCCGAATCCGTAATCGACTAGGTACGCGCCTAGAATTCCGACCGTGACGGCAAGTTGGAACAACGAAACCTGCCAACCGCGCGCCGCGGCCGGCGAGACCTCCGAGATATACACTGGAACCGTGGTCGAGGAGAGACCAATCCCCAAGCCGACGACGATGCGGCCCGCAATGAGGACCCCGACAGAGCCCGCCGAAGCGCAAACGATGGCGCCGGCGACGAAGATCACCGCGGTCACCAGCAGCATGAGGCGGCGGCCGTAGGCGT